>Ga0307378_10002417_pt1 | contig 28660 bp, 37 predicted proteins | sample UN1MG_FD_202238 | JGI IMG/M metagenome (GOLD analysis project Ga0307378, IMG submission 202238) | Soil microbial communities from Risofladan, Vaasa, Finland - UN-1 | ecosystem: Environmental > Terrestrial > Soil > Coastal area > Acid sulfate soil | place: Finland: Risofladan, Vaasa | collected... | reverse complement strand
TTAATGGTAACCCCGCTATTATTGTAGACTTTCACGTGCATTTCCTGTCCAACTTGCAAGGTTGTACCGAAACCCGTCTTTATGTCTAATGTGTTTTCGTCTGCGTTCCAACGTGCCTGGCCTTCCAGAAGAGCGCCCGCCGACGGCGCTGTATTAAAAGTTAATATATCGAAAACCCCCTGTAGAAGCTGCTTTAGATATGACCAAAGTACATTTCTTCCACCACTTTCACCTGGTGTGCTAAGCGCGATCCGATCGTTGTCGTCCGGTTGATCCGGCGTTTCGATAAGGGGCTGGTTAAAAAGTTCTTTTGGCATATCAATTGTATGTTTTACGTATTGTAGTTAGTTTTGGCGTAAATATCTTTTTGGTGTTTTCGGCACACCAAAGAGTATACACATCCGTATTGTCGTTTAAATATTGTTTCATTATCTCAAAATCCTGCATCGCAATACTTTCAGCGTCGTGCCTTTCTCTTTTAATTGCCCCTTCACTTAATGGCGATGTTTCAGACCTGTTTTGTCTTACTATACCCGTAAAAGTGTCGGCCTGATCAGACTTTCCAACATACCGCGAATAATTGATAAAGGCCAGTTGATACCTGATCCCTTTAAACTCAATTGTATTCCCGTCGCAATCCTCGAAATCAATACCATCTAATAATTTTACATAGTTGACGTCGGTAGGCGTTTGCTGAATCGCGTACAAAAAAGCGGGCCCGATCAATTTCTTAAGATCAGTGTTTTCAACTTCGGCTTGTAACTGTTCAAAATTCGTATACCCGCCTGAAATTTTAGTATGATTGGCCCAATTTTGAGAAATAGGCTTATACAGGTTTTGTTGCACTATTGTTAGTAACGCCATCTTTTTGTTGTTCTAATAGATTTAAGGGCTTGATCTTCCAATTGGTATTATTTGCTAAAAGCGGATCGTTAAACTTAGTGAAAATTTCTTGAAAAGAACTTGAAATTTCGTCGCGCTCGTCTGACAGTATTGCATTATAATAGTTAGTGGCTTGTATAATCGCTTCTCCGCTTGTAGTGCCTAGCTTATTTTCTTCATAGTCAATTAAAACAGCGGGTATACCTTTTGCAGATTTACGAATGTTATTCGCAATTTCAGGACTCCAATCTTTAAACTTGTCATCATCTAAATTGCTGTCCAGTTGATCTACTGCAAAGCCCTGTGTGCTTGAAAATTCGCCATTTTTGTTAACTTCGTCTTCTATAATCCAAAGCCCATCACCGTCTACCCCCAGAGAACGCCGCGCGTCGGCTGCCAGTTCCTTTTTTGCTTCTTCGTCCAAACTTTCTTGAATGCGTAGAATAGTTTTTTTGAAAAAACCGTTTCTTGTTTGTCTATTGCGGAATAAAGCTAGTTGCGCTTCAGTGTCGCAATCTAAATACGCTTCATCAAAAGTCGATAAGGGGTAAAAATATTCGTCGTCGGTAAAAAGCGGATAGATTTGACCTTTGTACTTTTCTATTCCTTCAGCGGCTTTCACCTGCGATAAAAAAACATTTCGCTCTGCATTAAAAACATTGAAATCTTTAATTAAGGCCTTATCAAATCGTAGGTTTCGATCTTTTTGCCAGTTGTCGTAAACTAAAATTTTAGCTGAATAACCCACGTCGTCGGCTAAAGCATAACGACAATTTTTAAATGGTTTCGTGTGCACGTCGACGATCGCGCCATCTCTGTTAAAATTACAATGTATAAAAGCCCCTTGAAATTTACTGATCGAAGTTGCGACGGCACGTAAAAGTTTTCTAACTGTTATGCTTTTGCCACGTGCGTCCCTACCCACGACAATATCATTGATCACCTCATTCTCAAAGCCGTCACCTGTCAAAAATTTAGCATAAACACGGGAGGCGGCTTTTGCCGTCACCGATCCGTTAATTAGCTTTTCCATTACCTGCGGATAATCGTTGTTAATTCCAAAGAGCATTAAGCCATTGATCCCGTTGCTGGTATCCTTCTTAATGGTCTTATTTGGAACTATATGTACCCGATCATCTATTTCTTTGTTTACGAGGCGTTGCGACATGGTTTATATAAGATCAGATGTAAAATTTGCTAAAGTCTCCTTTATTTCGTCTTTTGTCGGACTGCCTGAGATAAGATCCAAAGCTTTAGCCGCTTTTTTTAGCTCATTGTAATTGTCGCGATCCAGTATGTCTATAACATCTGCGATTGTGTACTTTTTAATTTCCAATTCAACTTTGTAGCTTTTCGGTAAAATTTTAAAATCTTTTTCTTTTAAAACTCCGTTGTTAAGGTAATCAATAGCCTGCTTATCAGTAAGCAAAGATCCCATTATATGTAAGTGCCCGGCCACCAAAACACCGTCTTTAAAAACACCGGGTACATACCTTCGCCCGTCAAATACGGGTAAACATGTCCTTTCTAATTGTTCCTTATTTATATCGTAATCTTTTTTGAGTTTATAATAATATTCTCTTTGTGATTTTGAACAGGTGCGAGGCTGTCCGCCGTTTAAATATAGCCTCGAGTAAACTTTTAGCAAAGTTAACGAAAGTGAAGACGCGATCACGTCTTCGACTTTCTCACTTAATATCAAATCAATCTCACTAATCATTCTTTTAAGGCACCTGTACCGCTTCTTGTGCCACTATCATAGCCAAAGTGGTGGCATAATCAGTGTCTAAAACCGTGTACCAGGGGTACTTTTCTGCTGCCCCGTCCTGACTTGCCATTTCTATCGCTATTGCCCCGTCTATGTCATTGGCTGTCCATTCTAAAGACGTTTTGTACATCCCGTTTTGAACTCCGAAAGCCCTAAACGTGCCATCGCCGCCTGCCACTTTGTCGATCATTTCGACCACCACAAACAGATCGGCCAGAGAGTCTATATTTTCGACGTCCTCCGCTGTGAACTCAAAGCCCTGGAAATTAAATTTGTGCTGGTAACGATCGGCACGATCCTCCGCAACTATTAACGAAGTGCCGGGGTTAAGTAACTTCTTAACGCCTTTCATAAGGTACAATTTCTCGCCTACGGCCATCTGTATATCAGTTATCTTTGATAAATTTACAGCGTCGTAAGTGAAAGTGGCATCCTTCCTATTACCCGCCCACGCTAGTACTTCAACCCCTGCAACCGGTTGTTCTTCACATGTGGAGGCTATGTCTTTTGTAATCCCATCTATACATCCCATAATTTCTAAATTTTAAGGATTAATAACCCACTACCATCATATAACCTTCTAACAATTTAGAGTCGAAAGAAAACCCATAACCTAAATAGTTATTGCGTGCAATCGGATCGTAAAACATTTCAAGAGCATTCAAATCATTCTCATTGAGCGTAGCTAAAGGTATGTTTTCTGGCACTGTAAACACGATCCTATTTGGATTGTCATAAGCGTTATTCGTTGTGTTGTCCACAAAGTCTTCGCGGCTGTCCAGATCCCAGATAGTTTCCATATTAACGACAGGATACCTGTTCCAATTTAACTGCCTAAACCCTTCAGTTGTGTACTCAATCGTGAAATTTTCGCCTGCTTTCTGTAATGATTTTCTGTAATTCTCCCAGATTTCACCACTTACAAACAGTTTAGCGTTCGGATCAGCTTTCAAACGTGCATCAGCAAGCGCTAAAATACCTTCAAAATATGTGTCTTTTGCTATGTCCGCCGTTAAAGCTAATTGAGCTGCTTTAGTTACTTGCGCGTTAAGCGCAATAGTGTAACGTTTTACAGTTGTGGCTGTAACAGCGTCAAAAATCTGCGCCCAAAGGCCGTCAATGTAATTATAGTAAGGGATGTCGCCCGCGGCAACTAGCCCGGCAGTACCAGCCGCTGCGGCTGCTACATTAAGATCAGCATACCAGCCAGCCCGCCAGATAGTGGCAACCATTGCTTCTTCAAAAAGGATCGAGTAGAAAATTTCAAGATCAGTCCCTTGTATTTCGTAACGCTCTCTATAATTTTGAATTTTAGTGTAATACGCTTTGAACAAAGAGTTTAGTTCGGCGTTGCAGTGGATCAAAGTGTCTTCGATTCCCGCTGGTGTCCAATACTTTTGTGTTAGTGTGCTTTTCGCGCCGCTTGTTTTGCGTGTGCAAGTCGCGTCTCCTAGTAAGCCAGTTTTGCCGAATTGTGAGGCAAAAACTATTTGTTCTTTCATTTTGACCCCGGTCTTAAAAGTGCCGTGGATCGCTTGGAATTCCGGTCTTTCAAAAACTCTTTCAACAATGAAATCCTTGATTTCCTGTACTTCGATAGGGTTAAGTGTCAACCCCGATAAATCTATTCCGCTTGCCATGTCTATTTTCTTTTAAATGTGAATTTTGTTTTTTGTTCACCGTTTACGTCCTCCGACGGCACGGTAATTTCTTGTTTTTCTTTTGAAAACTCATTTTTAAAAGCCACAAAAGCGTTTTGTACTTTCAAAAATTCGTCTTTAATAGCGTTGTTTGCCACTTCTAATTGATCCGCCGCGTTTTGCGCGGTGGATAGTTGGCTCTCAAGTTCTGAAATTTGAGCCTTTAGCTCCGCATTTTCCTGCATAAGTGGATCTTCTTCGGCTGGGATCTGTATCTCCACGATCGCCCCGGCTTCAAATGTGTACACCGTCCCGTCTTCCATTACGTACTCCCCCTGAGCGGGTGATCCGTCTACGGTCGCAGTTGATCCGACTTGTATCTGCTCCGGTGTCTCAATAGCATTACCGAAATCTAATTCCGTTCCGTTAACGTCTTGTAGGACAATGTTTTTAACGGGTGAAAATAGTTTTTTTATGTTGTTAAACATATTTTCGATAGTGCCTAACCTTTTTTCGTCTTCTACTGTCATTTTTTCGTTTTTGTTAGTTACTATTGTGTTTAAATTGTCCCCACGTAAGGACGTTACAAAATTAAGTTCCACCATTTGATCAGAGCTTAAAATCGTTTCTTTTTTCATAAGGTCTAATATATAGTCAATTGGCTTTCCTGAGATGCCTGCATAAATGTTTGCGATCTGCATTTTTTCACGCTCCAATTGGTTGGCCATATTTCGCAGTGCTTCGTCGTCACCCGCCTCAAATGTCCAGGGGTTATGGATTAAACCTCTACTATTCGGGGTCATCCAACGGTTTTCTGTAGCTAATAATATCTGCATACCCGCCGACATACATGATCCGATCACCCCTATTGATGGATTGTTGTTTAACAATTTAATTGCGTCGTGAATTTTAAGCGCCTCCCAAGCATCCCCGCCGAAAGTGTCCAATATTATCTCTTTGCCACTTTCCAGAATAGATAAAACTTCGTTTAAAGTTATATCAAAGCCCACCTCTCCGCTTAACATTACGCTGTTTTCGCCGATCGGTTTTGGTGGTATGGGTTCGAAGACAAATAAGAAATTTTTGATCCCATTTTCTTTTAGCCAGACTTCGGCTTTCGGTTGGTCAAAACGTGACTTGTCAAAAGCTATTGATCTTTTGATCCCGTTTTGTTCATATCGCGCTATAAATTTATCCATTGTTCACAAAATTATAATTAATATTTATCAAAAGCAAATTAATATAGATATTAGCTATACAACCCCCGTTGTTTTATTGGTGCTTTGTTTTGTTTGCGCGGCTGTAACTTCGTCTACCACTAAGATCGAAGCTGGTAGATCCGAAGCCTGGTTTTGTATAATTGTTTCACGCGAAACGATCCCCTGGTTAACTGAGGGGGCACTTGTCGCGGCGGGGGTGAACACATTACTTGATCCGACGCTTGGTATTGATCCGGCTGAAGTGTCGCCCGGTAAGCCAGTTTTAACCGCTAATATTTTCTTAACATTTATCAAACCTGCCGCAACTGCCGCCGCCGCCGCCACGGCCCCCAAAACCGGGCCCACTACAGGTATACCAGCCAAGGCGCTATATGCCGCCGTTGCCCCTCTATAGGTATTAATCGTAGTCTCTGCGATTGCTGCTGCCTTGCCTATTGCTGTTTGTTCTCCAAAAATTGCTTTTAAATTTCCTGCAAAACTCTCCAACAGGGCAGCCTTTGCATCCGTTTTCGCCTTTTCAATTTCAATTTCGGCGTTGGCGTATTTCTGTAGTATGTTCGTCGTATCCGCCCCTATTTTCTCAGCAAAAGCGACCTCCTGATCCCGTTGCAATTGCAACTTTTCGGCCTCAAGATCCAAAGTCTTGAAAATATTTGCTTTGTTAGCTTCGTACTCAGCGTCTAACTCAATTGTCCTAGCTTGCGCCTCCCGATCCCTTATCTGTGCTTTTAACAATTCAGCGGCTTGCACAGCGTCCACCTCTGCCTTTAAGTTAGCTTCAGTAGCCGCTAAAATCTCATTTATACCAGCAAGCTCTTTAGCATTTTGCTCCGCCTGTGCCTTTTCTTCGTCGAGTCGTATTTGCTTTATAATCGTCGCCCGCTCCGTTTCTAACTTTCTGGTTTTCTCAAAGTTTGTTTTCCTGACGTTGTATACGTCTGCTAACAATTGGGCTTCTTTGTCAAGATCCTCCCTTGTAGAGTTTGAAAGGGCGTTTTGTGCTTTCTGTATTTGGTATTTTTGTTGGGCTATAAACAAATTTCTGTTAAGTATCTGCTGCTCCAATTTAATGGCTTGCTCTAATCTTTTTAACCTTTCGAGCTCCGTGAATTCTTCTTTTTTAGCGACTTCGTTACGCAACTTCGCAACCTTTTCGGCGTCCCTTGCATTGGCGACTAAAGCGTCGCGGGTTACTTTGTTTAATAGCGCCTGTCTATTAGCTAATAGTTGCGCCGCCTCTACACCTTGAAACAGTTTGCCTACCAAATTAGTAAAACCTGATATGCTGTCCTGTATGCCTTTTGTTATTTGCTTTTGGTTTTCAGCTATGTCCCTTTGCGCCGCCTGTATGCCTTCGGCATTATCCGTGAACACATTTTTAAGCCTTTGGAATTGCAAATTAATGTTATTAAAGGATAGTTTCAAACCACCTGTTAAAGTGTCCCAGGCCCCCTTTATTGATTTTACGAAAGTGTCACTGAAGAACTCCTTTATCTGTGTGAACGCACCTTTGTCACCTGTTAAGGCTTTACCGAAAGTGCTTAATCCGTCTGTTAAATTGGCCAAAACCTGACTACCTGCCGCCCCGAATTCCGCCCACGAGTCCTGTCCTTCTTCGGAAGACGTAAAAAAAGCTTTTAAGCCCGCTACAACCAGCGCTACGACGGCCAAAATTAGACCGATCGGGCCTAATGCAACCGTAAAAGCCTTACCTAAACCAGTCGCGGCACTTGACGCGCTGTTTAAACCCGGCACAAATTGGCCTAAAATGCCAACACCCTGCCCCAAAACCTCATTATAGTTACCTACGTTGCGCGTAGCGTCACCCGTCGCGCGTTCCTCTCCCTTCAAGGCATTGGTCAATTGAGTTTTTTGTGCAGTCAATTGCTTGCCTTGCTCTGTATTTTCGCGTTCATCCTTCGATAGCTTCGCCCACTGCACCGACACAACAGATAATTGCTTTCGCATTTGGTCAATCGATCCGGTGTTTGCGTCGTTGGCCGCGATCACGTTTTGGGTTATTTTCTCATTTTGCCTTAGCTCCGTTTGCAAAGTTTTTAAGCTCGCCTTGCTTTCAAGATAAGCGTCCGAAAGTTCGCCTTCACTTTCTTTAAGACTTTGAGACTCTTGTTTTAACTGCTCGATCGCGATCTTCGTGCTGCGTACACTCTCAGTAGCTTTCTGCAAATCGATCTCAAATTCAAATAATTTTACTATTTCAGCCATAATTTCTAATACCAGTAATCATTCACACCGTCAAACCATGGATCAAATACTCCGTCTACCCAGAAATCAAGATCAGGAGGCGTTACAGGTGTTGCGTCGCTTATCCTGAGCACCTCTAAAGTTGTGGGCTGGGTTGACTTTTCAGGATTAAACCCTTTTATCTTATTTACGAAATAAGAGCCGTTCAGCTCCCGTATATAGTATTGTTTGAAAAATTTAAAGTCCTTTAAGTCGGCGGGGGTCAACCATTTTTGGATTTCGTACCAAACAGGGAAAGCCAATGCCGTGTTTAACAATTCATACTCGCTGTCTAACTCGTATAGGGCAGCTTTCGGGAGAACTACATTTGCATCCGCTACAACTGATCCGGCTATATGTCCGATCAAAGTGGACACGCTGCAAAGACCGTCACTTATCATGAAAGTGAAAGTCTTAAAAGCCTCTTTTTTTGATAAGTCAAGGATCGCGTCTGCACCGTTTACCACTGTTGCGGGCACGTGGGCATCTATCGCGAAAAGCGTTTTACTTTTATCTACATTCGCATTTCCTAAATTTATAGTTTTACTATTTAACAGGCTGTCGCCGCCGTCAAAGATGGTGCCGAATGTTATATAGTTCATTTGGGCGAAACCCTCTACAAAAGGTTTGTATTTCGGTTTACCCGTCAACCCGCTAAACTCCACGAGGTCACCTAAAGATGTAAGATCGTCAAATCGTGCAAGTCGTATTATTTTTTCTCCGTTTATATCAAATTCATCTTTAATCGCATTGGTACACTGTATGAAGGACGTAACGAAGTCGTATAAAGTTTTGTCGGCTTTATCTTGTATACTGCTGTGCGGTAGGAAGTTAGTGGCTAGTGGTGCGTTCGGTGCGTAGTAAAAATAAATGTCTAAATTAGGACTAGTTCCAAACACCCGTATAGTTATTTCTTTTGCATCTATGTACAACAGTGGTGCGATCGGATCGTCCCAAATGTTACCGTTTAAAACGCCCCCGGAGGTCAGGAAATTTACACCGTACTTCCACTCGATGTACTCAAAAATGGTTTTTGCATAAACCGCAAAATGCCCGCCATAAGACTCTACGTCTTCCCCACCTATATCCTTATATTCCAAACGCGTCCATATGTAATATAGAGCCGTCCCAAATTCTAAGGGTTTTATTTCTTCAGCTATATTTTTATATGTCGCCTCTTTTAAATTGCCCCAGGTCATTGGTAGGATGATCCCCTCTGTACTGTCTGCGATTTCCTGACAAAAATCTGCAAAAGTGCCCGCAAAATGTGATCCGGCGGGTGTGTATCCGCCCTTAACGGGGCCATAAAAATTGTTTATAAAATCGTTCCAAAAGTCCGCCCCGAAGAATACCGTTTTTAATGTTTCCCAGATATTTGCCTTTTCAAAAATAAACAAACCGATCCTGTCCTGGATTTCGTCAACCCTTATCCGCCCATCGTCAATTATTAAATCATTGTCCACCCAATAATTACAAGTAGCTTCTTGATAAACTAAAGTACTGGTACTCTGGGGGTTATTAGGTAGGCCAAAGACGGCCAAATTTTTAACTGTTGCCGGGACTGTGAAAGTATTTGAAACTTTTACAAAGGTGTCCGCCAATTGTTTTATGTCATAAGATTGGTAATCTATGCCAATCGCCGTCTGATCGTCAATGTCTAAAACTACGTCGTTAACGATTAACTTTCTCATAGCATTGTAATTGTATAATGCTTAGGTAATACAATTGTTATCGAAATACTGCCCGCGTTTGCTTTGCGCCTCTTAACTATTGGCCTGCCTGCCCGGACTTCAACTTCTAACCAGTCGGTCGCGGTATCCTGCCCCGATCCTATGTACAGATATACGCGCGGGCTTGTGTACAAAGCTTTTAGCTTTTCAAGTTGATCCGCGTCCGCCTCCGTCGTCGCGTCAATTTGCCTGCTATTCGTATAACCTATATTTCTTTTATCGGACTGGTCGCTTAAAATAGAAGTTAGGAACTTATCTGTACTTCCTATTTTGTCCGGCGTGTCGTAGGTTTCAAAAAACCTGCTAAAAGGATAAAACCTATACTGCCCATTTTCATCTATGTACTTCAATATCAAATCATTAGTACAAGCTTCCAAAGGTAGCACGGTCTTTGTGGCCACAACCGACCCGTTAACGGCAAAGTATACATCCGTTTCGCTTGCCGGGGCGGCTAATTTGAACCTATAAAATCCTACGCTGCTCATTACGTTGGTATATCTGAATTCGCTATATACTCCACAAACACTAAACCGTTAGCTGCATTAAAAAGGGGATCGTTAAAAACGCCCAAAGAATTGCGCTCTAAAACGAATTGCGTGCCGTTTGAATAGTAAAACCCGCCTGCCACCAATATAGAGTCGTATGATCCGCCCTGCACGTCTATATAGTTCAAAGGGTACCACGAACTACCCAGGTTCACCTGCACTTCGATTCCTAAGATGCTGTGGCTTGCAGGTAGAGCCCAGGGTACATTTATACCGTCTAATGCATCCATGTTCCAGCTAAACGGCACAACCTCCACCTTAACGACTGAGGTCGCCAAAGTGGCTAATTTTTGCGCAAGTTTTAAAGGTGTGATTGCCCTGGCGTCGTCTGTACCTGCCAAAGCCTCTGCCTGTGTCGCGATTTCTATTAGACCCGTCACAGTCTCAGATGGCACCAACTTTGATCGCAAGTATGCGAAGAGGTTGGCAAATGTCATGTTATATGTAGACGTCGCCGCCTTTCCAAAAGCTATTTTAAGACTTTCGAGAGGGCTGTTATCTTCTGTTTGTTCAAATAATCTTGGCATAAATTTAAATTATTAATATAGTAAAATTATCGTCGTCGTAATCTGTAAATATTTGATCATCAAAATCTTGTGCAAAACCTTCTATACCCCCGGAAATCCCAGCCGAAACTAAATTAGCTTCGTCGGCATTATAAAAGTACACATACACAAAATTGCCTTCAGGCGCGTAGTAATTGTCCGGATCATTATCATATTGATCTTCCATACAAATGCCCGCGCCAAATTGTCTGGAGGCGTGGGCAAAGTCAATTAACACTTCATCATAAGTTGCGGCGTTGTCGGGGTCAACAAATCGAATGTTGTATTCCCCGGTTAAACCATCTACGTAAACCAACTGGTTTACGGTCTGGACAAACTCGTCAAAGTCCCCTAGTAAGCTTCGGATCGGTTCGTCCGCAAAAAATACAAACTGCCTTTGAGTTGCCGTAATATCTGAATAGGGAATCGCCCGGTATGTATCAACCAAAGTGCCCGTTTTATCTCTTATTTCTACGTTACACCGGGTAGGGGTAACCCCCGTATAATCCACAGTTGCGATAAACGCGATCGGGCTATGGGCTGCTAGTAAGTTGGCCGATCCCACTATGTTAGTTTGTACTACGTTTACAGCTGTTATTGCCACTACTTAAAGTTTTTTAGTATATCACTTTGAAAACTGGTTACTATCTTTTGTAATAGTTCACGGTTTAATTTTTCTATTGACTCCGGGTTAATTATGTCGCTAACAAGCCCTCCGGCATTGTTCGCATTAGGTACTTTCCAACCGGACTTTGCAATCTTATATGCGATCGCGTAGGGGCTGGCATTTATCCCTTTGTCTTCTACCCATTTCGCCAGAAAGGTTGAACCAGCCCAGCCTACCCATGCTTGAATTGCATCGTCGCTTTGATCCTTGTTGGGGCCACGTCCATTTTCAAGATAGTACGTATAGTCCTCCCCAAGCATTCCTGCTTTTATCTTACGGTCTGAAATTTCCTGAAAAGGTTCCAGACTCTCAGCCCACTGTCCAGACGCACGTAATCCTAAACGATCGTAATTAGCGATCAGCGCTTTACGCTTGTCCTCCAACCATATAGATAAAACCTGATCCATTGTGTAAAGGTATAGATTTTATTTATAATAAACAAAAGTGTTAAATAATGTTAAATAAATAACATTTATTCGTTATTTATACTTATCTTTACGCTATGATTAAAAACTTAAAAATTATAACTCACTTAAAAATTTGCAATATGAAAACAATCGAAAAATTACAAAAAGCGGACAAAAACAATTTAGTGACAAAAAAAGATGGTAGTTTAACGAAAAGGTCTATTGAGGCGATAAAAGACTATCGTAATGGAGACGGTAAATTTTACACCCATTATACGAGTGGAAGCGGTAAGTTCACAAAAAATGCTGAAAATGATAATATTTATTGGATCATTAAGCTTTTAGGTTATAAATTTGAAAAAGGTAACGATTCACCAAGAGGTGGTCAAACCGGAAATTTTATCAAAGTTTCAAAAGTTGCTTTTAATAATATAAAATCGCTAATCGAATAATCCGTAAAGTTACGCAAATTCTTTGCGGACTTGCCCCGGCTCTGAAACAAGGCCGGGGTTTCGGGGCGAAAATAATTAATAATTAATAATTAAAAATCATGCAACAGGTTATAGACAAGTTAAGAAGTGAAGCCTACTTTACTACCAGAATGATAGGAGTAACCGCGCCTACGCAATGGCTTGCGAACTTCACTCAGGAAGAGTGGGAGAAGAAGGAAAAGGAGAAGGCCGAAATGCTATATAAGGCCGCAAAAATATTAGAAGCGGCTTTATAGATGTATGGATTGAGTTAATAAAGTAATTAATAACTAAAAATTTGCAAAATGAATATCTTAAAAAAAATGTTCGACACAGAATACCTGTCCAAAATGGCGGAGTATAATAGAAATGATGAAGATGAAAAATTGAATACGCTGATGTATAGCAGCGATTCTACGATTCAATCAATTGAAAATGACATTATGACTGGCAAGGGGATTGAGACTCCTGTTGATTTTACCGTATATAACGGTAAGGGCTTGTTATCTGAAGGCTGCCATAGAGTTGCAGCCGCCTTAAACACTAACCTGGAAAACGTGCCAGTAAGAATCATCCTTAAAGGCTCGCTCACTGGGGATTTAAAAGATAGAGAGTCTAAATTTAAAAACTTATAGATATGAAAATTAGAGCATTTATAGAGTCGATGGTAATCTGCATATTGATTGCGCTAACTTTTATAACAATTGCGCTTTGGCTAATCTGAGAAAAAAACCCCGGCCACATGTAAGAGCCGGGGTAAACTAAATATAAACCTACTGAATGAAAATCACATTTGTTGCCGCCGCAAAGTCCAAATTTTCGGCGTATTGGTTTATGTTTACTACCATTTCACCCGCCGTTACTTCCAAACCGTTGTCACACGCCACTGTGCCTATACAGGCAGCCAGTAATTGCATTAATTCTTTTAACCTCCGGTCATATTTTTGATCGCTCGTTTCGTCTAAATTTGCGGACGTGCCCCCGGTTGGATCGAATTTCCTGCCCAGCATTAAAAGGCACGTGTACGAAATGGACATTATACGCCCATTTTTTATTGTCGGCGTCGCGCGAAAATCTGCAATTAAAATATGTTTGCCAACTGTATACTCTTGTATACTTTGCGCCGACTTATAATAATTATCGACCCCGTAAGTGAATAGCCAGCTATTAGCTGTTGCATAAGCCTCTAAGGCCCCTATAATATCGAATTGATCCATGCTGTAAAGTTATGTAATTGTTTTATAATAAACAAAAGTGTTAAAGAATGTTAAATAAATAACATTTATTTGGTACTTATAAAAATTGTGCTTATCTTTACATCATAATTAATAACTAAAAATTCGCAAAATGAAAACAATTGAAGAAATTAAAAACGGGTTCTTAAACTTACTGGAAAATGTTATTGAAAATGCCGACCAAAAAGTAGTAAGTCAAACAGAAGGAAGAAATAAACAAGAAATGAAAGAGCATTATACAAAAGCATATAATCTTTTTTTAGAAAAACCAGAATATCGTCAAAATACTCTTTCAAATAAAATGAGAAGATTAGAAAGTTATTTAAATGAAAATTAACGAAACAAGGCCGGGGTTTCGTGGTAGAACAATTAAAAACACAAAATTATGAAAGACTTAGGGATCGAAAATTACAAAGCTAAAAATATAACTTACTTCACATGCTCCGGTTGTGGTATGAAAAAAGAATCAGTGAATTCTGTCATCTGGTATGAAACCGAAGAATATTGTGAAGAATGTATAGCAGAAATTAATAACTTCGTCGATATTTAAAAATGCTTTGCGGACTCCGCCCCGGCTCTGAAACAAGGCCGGGGTTTCGAGGTAAAAAGAAGTAATGATTTAAAAATTTGCAAAATGAAAATAAGTAGTGACTTTAAATTAATTGAGAGTGGGGGCAAGTATTTTTATAATGGTGACGAATATAAGTTAGATGTGGAGGGTAACGGGCTAAGAGTATTTACAAATAAAAAATTAAAATACAGCATAATTACCGACGATAGCTTGAAAACTATCACAGTCTTATACCCGTGCGGAGATGGCAACTTCGCATATATGACTATGGGTGACAATGTTTAAGGCCTGCCGCTCTGAAACAAGGCCTGGGCTTTTTTTTGCTTATAGCTTCAAAATTTCACGCCTGATCATCCTCTTAAACGCTTTGCCAAACCAGAACCGATCCGACCACTGGGGTGTCATTACAAGTTTTACCAAAGCTCCCCGGCGATCCTCTTTAGGTATCGTTTGCAAATTCCTTTTAAACCTCCGCACCTGTTTAAAATAAGTCAAAGATTGCGTTACCCATAGCATAGACATCTTATGGCGTAGCAGATAAAACAGCACGCAAAGCGATAAACCCGCGTATATAAATAGTGTTGTTATCATGTGTTTTTATTTTTAAGTATCTCATTATAAGCTTGTTGGTATTCCGCGTTGTCGGCATCCAGTTTTAACTTTGTGAAACAAACTGAATAAGGGAGTTTTTTAATTTCTTCAAATTTAAGGAGGTCGCCGCCTGCCAGCCTATCATATTGCAAAAAAGGGCCGTAAGATGAAAAACGATCAATACCCGCCTGCCTTTCTTCAGCTGTTGCGGCGTGCCCTAAATAGTTGCTTTCCATATCATTGATTACCCCCACCTGGTCACGAAAGTATAAAACGGCCTTATGTATAGAAAATATAGAATAATCTGCTAAATCAATCAATTTGACCTGTTTTAGCTTTGAAATTTCTTCAAAAAATAAATACCATGTCAAACCGTCTTTGGAATAAACAATATGATACTGAATGTCTTTGACAAAACCAAAAGGCAAATCTACAAAAGGTCCCACTTTAAAAACGTCCTCCGCTGCAAACTTACCAAATTCTAAATAGTAGTCATACAGGGTGCGATCTTGCAAGGCCACATACTGTTTAAATGTTATGTCCTGTACTTTCATAATGCCTTCATTCCCTTTTTAACCCGGCGCCCGGCGTGCATGCCCATGATTAACACATCCAAGAAGTCAGGTGAACGCCCTATTAATTGTTTCATCATTTCTTTGTTTACCAGTTTACGCTTTTGCGTGTCCCCGTCTAAATTTTGCCTTTTAAGGCATATTGAAATTTCTTCTTTTATCTTTTCCTGTTGATCCTCCGTACAAATTATGTATATTTCACGTTTGTTTATACGCTCCGCCAATAGCCATGCAAGTTCGCTTTTCAAGTTATCGTATAGACCCGGATCAGAGGCACGCGCCCCGCCTCTAAACTCATAAATATTGTTGATGTAACTTTCCAGGTAATTGCCCAGCCCGTCCGCGTCCGCAATGATCCGCGTATTCCCCACACCTTTCTCTGTTTTGAGCCTGGTTAAATCCGTTTCAATGCTTTTACCACTTGATTTTTCTTTATCTATTTCAAACGAACCTACAAGCCCCCGCCAATACACAGCCAGAAAACGATCCCGGCCTTGCATAGCCAGATCAGCACTGATCCTTTTGTCGCCCGGTATAACGTGGGTGTTTGTGAACATGTCCGTTAAAGCATCATAATCAACCAACGTGCTGGGATCGTCGTCGTAATCAAAGTTACCGTATATCTGTCTTTGTATTGTGATTTCATCCGCTGTCTTTATCATGTCCTCCACCCATTTCTGTACCTCCGGATTGGGGTTATCCCCAGGCAAGGCGGGAATGAACCTTCTGTTTACACTCTCCCTTTTATCCCGGTAAGGTTTATAGTACCTTGTATAGATATGGTTTTTAGCAGGATTAAAACACTCGAAAACTTTTCTTTTCAACCCATATACGTCGTTAAGTCGCCACCCAGTCCGCTCAAAAATTTTGTTTACTGTCTCTTTGTCCGTCTCATTGCTTTCGTCGATTGCTGCCCTGGTAAGTTCAAAACCGCCGAACCTCGTGTTAAGTGGGTCGGAGGGCTGAAAGGCTGTGTCTATTAGGAATATCTCAGATTTATTTTTGAATGTAAATATATGCAGTTCCCCGTCAAACTTATAATCTTTTTCAAGTGCTATGCCATAAAAGTTAAATTGATTGTAAAGTGTCTTTAAAACTGTTTTTTTGAGTACCACCAGCTTTTTTCGGCACAAGCCCCAGGCTATGCCGGGATAGGCAAAACAATCAAAAATTATAATTGTGCATTCTACAATTGATTTACCGCCCCGTGCCGATCCACCATAACCTACTTCTAAAGTTTGATCGTCCGCGATTAATTCACAAGTTTGTACCTGCTTATCAGTCATGTAGAAGTACGAGCCGTCGGGGTACTTACCAATCGGTATACGGCCAAACTCCCCGCGTTTATATAGTTCAAGATAAATATCAAATTCGTGCCTATTCACTTAGCTTTTTTATGGCCTCCGCCCGTTTAAGGAGCTCGTCCGTGGAAATTTTACTAAAATCAGTTTCAACCTTACCCCCCAAATTAAGATCTTTCTTATCGGTCAAACCTAAGTCGCGGGCTATTATATTAGAATTGAACGTTCCGACCGCCGCGCCCTCAAACTTTTGCTTGTATATGGTTTCCATTATACGCGTAACGACTATGGAAAAATCTTTTTCATTTTCCTTTAAATTTTTTGCAAAATCATTGAAATATTGAGTATTACAATCGAGGTATAAGCATAGTCCGTGTACAGTGTAAGGCCTTTCAACCGGAATGGCCGTAATATTGTCCGGCCAGACCTTTTCGCCCGTCAAATCGTCTATAATAGGCTTAGGCGTGCCACGGGACTGTTCCATCTTTAGCCACGGGTTTTCGTCGCACCACTGGAAATATTCACAAGCGGCACTCCAAAGTAGTTCAGGAGTGGCAAACAGTTTGTCCCGCCCGTGCTTACTTCTTAATTTCCAAAATTGGTTTCCTTTAGGTGCACCCATCGTTTTTATTTTAAATTTATTTCTGGCAAATCACTAATAACGTGATCGGGTAAATCATAAACACCCGAACTATGCCAAAGCGCGTATTTACTTTTCAAGCCTTTAGTTATCATAACAGTGCTGCCCGCTTTTATAGCATAGTCCTTATCCAAAATTAAGTCCACTAGTGTTATAACCTCTGTAAATTTCATAAAATTTAGTTAAAATACACCGGGTCAGTGGGTTGAGACTTCCCCGGCTTATCAAAAATCATTAATTAGAGATACAAATATAAACTAAAGTTATCAATTATCAAAACCCATACCAACAAAAAAGCCTATAAATAATACCAGGAAATTATTGTTTACGTCGGTAGACTAAGGTTCAACCCTAATCGTAAACAATAACGTAAACAATAATTTCACCCTTTGTTTCTATTCAAAACCCAGTAAACACTAATAACGGCCTGCAAAGTAAACAAAGTAAACACAAAATCCCCTATATAGGGCTATGTAATAAATATAAAAACATGTGTAAATAATAAGTATATATCATATATATATTTGTTATTTAGGTATATTTTTATTTTAGCTTTTTAACTACCAGTGCTTTCTATTGTTTACTTTGTTTACATATTAGGTAATCTTAGGTAGGGTAAGGATTGAAGGGAAACAATAAATGTAAACAATAAATCATCATTGTTTACGCAATTTCCACAAACCTTATAAACATTAGGTAAACAAAGAAACAATAGAACGCCCAGCGTATAGGTGTGTAGACCGCCCGGAAAACCTAAGAATGTTTATAATACTTTACATAAAAAAACCAGGTAACAAATACCTGGTATTTTGTGCTAAATGTATGACTCTTAGATAATTACTTAATTATAACAAATACTTGTTTTTGGAAGTGTTAAAAAATTTAACATATATTTATTTGTTATTCCTATTTTTGTAAAGTTTTATTATAATTCAACTTCTCTTTTAGTCACAATCCTGTAAACTTGTCTCATTAATTCAACATCATACACACCGTCGTGTAGTTTGGTTTTATCCACATCGATCCCCAGCTCTAAACACACCCTGCTTAATTTAAAACTAGGCATCTGTACACGCCTGTCAATTAAGTACTCAGCCGCAAGGCCCATAACATCTAATGACCCCCTGAAGAACCAAGCATCAAAGAAAGCGTCATTGTTCTGTTCAAACCAGGCACGAAGGAAAGTGTCATCAAAGTACGAATTGTTAAAACCGACCATAAAGAACTTATCCGCTTTATCGTACCGATCCACGTACTTAGCCATTAATGATATTAAGTCTTTGTAGGCCGATCCCATTGGTTGGTATGACATAATAGTTTCTTGGCTAACACCGCAAACCGTCAAAGCCTCCGGCGTGATCTCCGCTTTGGGGTGTGGTCTGGTCTTAATGTCGAAAGTTTCCACCACCTCGTCACCAATCTCAATCAACCCCGCGATCTGGTGGATAGAGTGCTTTCGCACGTCTACCCCAGTAGTCTCTAAATCATAAAATAGTTTTTTAATCATAAAGTCCTTTCTTCTATTATTTTTCCTAAATTTTCAGATCTTTCTTTAGCTATAAGCATACCATCCGTATAACCATAGTCTATATAAAAAACATGTTTGTCCGCCACGCTTAACCATTCAAGGCCGACCTCAATACCCAGCTTTCTCTCTACCGGGTTAGAGTCGTCTAAAATCCCCGGCTGGGTGTATAACAAATGGCTTGCGATCGGCGCCTCGCCGCGCAATAAGCTATCTTTTACACAGCGCCGGGCATAATTAACATTTTGCGCTACGCACCCCGCATACGGGCTTTCTATGACCACCTTAGCTTTCATGGTAATTAGCCTCCCTCTCTATTGAATCTATATAGGGTTGATCCGCTACTCTACGCGCTTTACGGTAATTGCGTCGTAGTTTGATGATTAGGCCACCTATGATTAAGATAGCCAGGCATAAAATAATTAGTAGTACTTTCATCTTTTTTCAGAATTATACATGTTAATAAATGAATTGATTTCGAAGCTCATTACCTTTAAATCCCGCTGCGATCCTTTTAGTAATTCCGGTAGTTGATCCTCCAACCCTTCTATGAATTTCACTAGTTGATCCTTTGACATTCTTATGAATTCCACTATCCGAACAGGCTCACCTATACAAGAACCGTAAGGCGAAGGCGCGTACTTAACGCCTAAAGCCTTCGTATTAATGGTACCCCCCTCTTTTAGGAGCTTCTTTATAAAGACAAACCAAACAACGTATTTTAAATGCCTTTCGCTTTTTAGATAGTCGGCCTTTTTAGATCTCTTTTCATACCTTTTTAGTATTTCACCCGCGAAACTGACAGGTAGGGAATACCCGCTTGTTTCGTCTTTGTAAGACAAATAGCCGCCGACCAGATTAAACGGCGCAGGGGCTTCAAGTTCGCCCAGCAGGGCCGCCGCGTCCAATTGTGCGGGCAAATTTTTGTCCCTTAAAGATCGCCCACCAGCGATCACAATCTCTTTCAGTTCTTTATACATAATTTTAATTTTTAATCCACAACAAAGATAACAAAAGTTTGCATTATAACAAAATTAATTTGCATAATGATAAAAAATTAATACATTTGTGGCATGAAAACACTTGAAAATTTTGCAAAGCGGCAATACAACCAACAAAGCTTTCTGGTTGAATGGAGGGCTTTTATATTAATTACCATAATTGTAAAGATAGCGACAATGACATTCAGCGTCTTCGCAGGCTATTTCTATTTCTTAGATCTGTTTACAAGTTTGTTGAATGATAAAGCCTTATCCATAACTTTCTCAGTAGTCAACCTTATGTTAATAGAGGTGTTGACCGCGATCGCATTGTCGAAGTTTTTTAAATTCGCTTTGCGGGGCAAGCTGCGAACGGCGATCTTTGCTTTGTTCCTTGCAGTCGGTTTGTTTAGCGTATCGTTCATTTCATCCACGAACGGTCTGGCAATGCGACAAAGTGAAAAGGTCGACGTACGAAAAGAAATTGCGGACAATTACACGGAGCTTTCAAAAGATTTAGAACTCAATTTTAAGACTGACCGCGACTATATACAGGGCAGGATCAACACTATCATAATAAACCCGCAAGCATGGCAGGGCAATAGAAGATCACACCTGACAGCCGATCAACTGAAAACAATAGATGACTACTATGCAGACATTAAAAGCTTAACAGATGGTTATAAAAAGGCCAAAGCAGAGATAAGGGGGGATCACCTTGCCAAGTTGAAAAACAACAATGTGGAGGTGGCATCGGAGGCGGACAGGTATTATAATATAGTCGCCGTCGTAATGTTTGTAATTTTGTCAGTTAACGGGCTGCTAATGTACTTCTTTTCGAAAATTTATGAAGAAAAAACAAATCAGTTTGAATTATTGACAAGTGAAATAGAATTGAAGGCCGTGACTTTACTTGACCGAAAATTTGCACAGGTAATACATAACTATTTTAATGCCTTTGAAGAAAAGAAACCACCTTTAGTTTTAAAAGACCCGCAAGGCTGCAAACACTGCGGCCAGCCTTTTGAGAAGCGGGGGCCACATCACGTTTTCTGTTCGGACGAATGCCGGGAATCATTTTGGAAACGTTAAAAAATGTTAAAATAATGTTATGAATTTGGTAGTGATAAATATTTGTTATAATTTTACGACATGAAACTTATAGACATACTTCTTACGATAGTGCTGATGACTTTGCTACTGCTATTTTTAGCAGGTGCGATCTTTTCAGATAGTAGGTTAATAGGATTTATATGTGTCACAATCATAATTGCAATTTTCATCAAAAACGTATCAAAATGAAAGCAATACATTTATTAATTTTAAGAATGTTTAGCCTGCCCAAAAGGGATAAAAGGCGGATACACAAACACAATGTAAGGAGGATAAAGAAATGAGAGAAAAAAGAAAGTTACACATGATCGAAGTTCACAACTTCAAAAAGAAAAACAGGGTTTAACCAAAAGCCCCTCCGGGGGCTTAAAATTATAAACATGAATAAAGGAAAAGAAATAACATATAGGAAGTCAATAGGCTTGCAGTGTAAAGAACAATTGCGGGCTAAGTTCAGGACTCAGGACGAGGCCGCGAAACTTGCAGGGATCACCCCGCAACAGGCGGGCAATATCGTAAATGGTAAAACCGATTACACGATTGGCACGCTCACACGCTTCGTCGAAGCGAACGGGTTAAACCTTAGCATTAGTACGAATGTCTTTGAGACCTATAAATTAATGTACGAATGAATGTACTAAGTCTATTCGACGGCATGAGTTGCGGGCAAATAGCTTTGAATAAGTCCGGCGCAAGGTATGATAATTATTTTGCAAGTGAGATCGATAAACACGCGGTCACTGTTACGCAGGCCAATTATCCTAATACTAAGCAGTTAGGAGATGTGACAAAAGTAAAAGGCCGGGACTTACCAAAAATCCACCTGCTTATAGGAGGCAGCCCGTGTCAGGGTTTCAGCTTTGCCGGTAAACAATTAAATTTTGAAGATCCCCGGAGCAAACTATTTTTTGAATTTGTTCGATTACTAAAGGAGTGTGAAGCTAAATACTTTCTACTCGAAAATGTGAAAATGAAAAAAGAGTATCAAAACATAATTAGCCAGTATTTAGGGGTTGAACCAATCGAAATAAACAGTGCCCTGGTTTCAGCGCAAAACAGGAATCGTCTTTATTGGACAAACATAAAAGAGATCGAACACCCTGAAGATAAAAAAATACATTTGGCGGATATTATCGAAGAAGGTATTGTGGATAGAGACAAGAGTTTTTGTATTGATGCGGGTTACTGGAAGGGAGGTAATTTAAAAAGCTACTTTGAAAAACACAGGAGGCAATTAGCATTTGAATTAAATAAGATAAACAAAAGAGTGAAAGGCATTACAATTAATGAAGACGGGATCAGGCCCTACCAAGGAGATTTTATAAAATTTGGTGTTTCTGAATTAGGGAGACCGCTTTTTAAAGAAGCTAAAAAGACTTATGCTATTACTGCGTCGCACGCCCCGAAATTTATTTATAAAAACGGATACAGAAAATTAACCCCTGTAGAATGTGAACGTCTCCAAACAGTACCAGATAACTATACAAATTATGTAAGTAATACGCAACGGTATAAAATGCTTGGTAACGGTTGGACTATTGACGTTATAAAACACATTTTTGATCAAATGTTAATAAATGATTTGCTTTATTAGCAAAATGTATTAACTTTGCATCAAAATGTAAAGAAATGAAAACAATTAAATTGGATAACAGGATTAAAGAACACCGGGGGCGGCTGGACATTACCCAGCAGAAATTGGCCAAAGTCCTCGGGATTTCGAGGGTAACCATCGGCAAAATTGAAAACGGTGCGGACTTGAAAACTTCTACCGCCTTAAAATTGGCGGAGGCCTTTGAGTGCAGTATACATGAAATCTTTAAAATTAAATATAATGATAGAAATTAAATTAAATTTAGACCTGGACAATGAAAAGCACATGCGTGCTTTGTCTGCCTTCGCTGAAACTTTGGCAGGCGAAACTTGCGAAACTGCAAAAAGAATGAAGACCCCAAAGGTAGAAACCCAGAAGGCGGGGACCCAGAAGGATGAAACCCAGAAGGTAGAAACCCAGAAGGCGGGGACCCAGAAGGCGTGGCCCCAGAAGGATGAAACCCAGAAGGATGAAACCCAGAAGGATGAAACCCAGAAGGTAGAAACCCCAAAGGTAGAAACCCAGAAGGTAGAAACCCCAAAGGTAGAAACCCAGAAGGCGGAGACCGACGCGGGAGTAACACTTGAAGAACTAAAAACGCAAGTTAAAGCCCGCGCCGGGGATCAAAATAAACGGGATAAAATGAAAGCAGAACTGGACAGGCTAGGCGCTGAAAATGTCAGCAAATTAGATCCGGCCAAATACGAAGGGTTTTATAACTTTGTAATTGAATTATAATGGGCAGGGCACACGCTATATTAAGCGCGTCAAGCGCCCACAGGTGGATCAACTGTACACCTTCTGCACGTTTGGCCGAACAGGTAGAAGATGCCGGATCGGATTACGCGCGGGAGGGCACCTTGGCCCACCAACTTGCAGAGCTTGTTTTGAGCTGGTCGCTTAACAGGATGACAAAAGCGACTTATACCAAACATTTAAAAGCTATACAAGCCGATCCCTTGTACTCGTCTGAAATGCCCGCGGAGGTCGAAAAGTACATGTCCTTTATACTTGAAGAATTTGCAGCCGCTAAAGTGCAAGATCCCGGGGCTGTTCTTATATTGGAAGAAAAAGTTGATCTTACCAAATACATAAAAGAGGGTTTTGGTAGCTGCGATGCTATAATTATAGCAGACGGCACTATGAAAGTAATTGACCTGAAGTACGGTAAGGGTGTGACAGTTGACTCTAAAGATAATGATCAATTGAAACTTTACGCGCTGGGTGCCTTGGACGCTTTTGAGTTTGCCTACGATGTACACACCGTGGAGCTTTGTATAATTCAACCAAGGCTAAACCATTTTTCAATGTGGAAAACACCCGTGGATGATCTTAAACTTTGGGCGGACAAAATTTTGGTACCCAAAGCTCTGGAGGCTTTCGAGGGCAAAGGCCTGCAAAAGGCAGGCGACTGGTGTAAATTTTGCCCGGTAAAAGCCGTATGTTCAACACTCGCCTCTGTTAACCTTAAAGTTGCACAGCACGAATTTAAAAGCCCCCACCTGCTTACAGATGGGCAAATAATAGATGTTTACAGGCAAACGGCAAGGATCGCAGACTGGATCAAAGCCGTTGCCGATCACATCTTAAAAGAAGCTTTGGCAGGTAAAAATTGGCCCGGTTTTAAATTGGTCGAGGGTCGAAGTATGCGAAAGTGGAATTTTGAAGACGACGCTATTAAAGTACTCAAAGAACAGGGCTTTACGGATGAACAAATTTTGAACATAAAATTAAAGGGTATAGGCGACATTGAGAAACTCCTACAGAAGGATTTTGACAAAATTTTGTCTAACTTTATAATAAAACCCGCTGGTAAACCCACACTTGTGGAGAACAGCGATCCCCGCCAAGCGTTGGGCGGTTTAGACAACGCTAAAAACGAATTTAATATATAACGTTATGGACGATTTGAAAGTAATTACGAACAGGGGCGAACTTGTACGATTTTCTTATTCACATGTTTTTGAGCCGGACTCAATGGAGGGCAGTGAAGATAAAAAGTACTCAGTTTCAATTTTGATCCCTAAAACAGCAAAGAAAACCTTGGCTGACATTAAGGCAAAATTACAACTGGCAAAAGAGGCAGGCAAAGCAAGCTGGGGAGGTAAGATCCCCGCAACTTTTACACACGAGTTGTTAAGAGATGGTGACATAGAACGCCCGGACGATCCAGCTTACGAGGGGCATTATTATTTAAATGCAAAAAGTAAGATGCAGCCACAAGTGATTGATACAGAAGGCATTAGATTAGGCCCCGAGGAATTTTATAGCGGCTGTTATGGTTGCGTTTCATTCACACTTTATCCTTATTCAAAAGGATCGAAAGGCGTTGCAGCTGGTTTAGGCAACATCCTGAAAGTGGAGGACGGCGAAAAGTTAGGCGGCGGGGCAAGTGCGGCTGAAGACTTCGGTGTGGAAGTAGACGACTTATTATAAATTAATTCAGTAGGCCGTATAATTGCGGCCTACTCTTAAAACCCACTTAAAACATGCCAAAATTACATATAGACATAGAAACTTACAGCGAAGTAGACATAAGAAAAGCGGGTGCCTACAGATACATAAAAGACGATAGCTTTGAAATTATGTTAATTGCTTTCGCAATAGACGATCAACCCGTTCAAATCGTAGACCTTTCTGATCCAACTATAGTGAACGAAAATTACCTCCGCTTTTTAGAAATTTTTAAAAACCCGGACTACGAGCTACACGCCCACAACGCAAATTTTGAGAGGCTTGCCTTTAATAGGGTGGGACTTTTCACAACGATCGACCGCTGGCACTGTTCGATGATTAAGGCGGCCTATTGTGGTTTACCTTTGAAACTCGAAGACATTTCCAAAGTTTTGGATTTAGGAGAAAACGCAAAACTGGACACCGGGACAATTTTAATAAACTACTTTGCAAAGCCTTGCAAACCTACCAAAACAAACGGTGGACGGCTGCGAAACTTACCCGAACATGACACTGACAAGTGGCAACTGTTCAAAGAATATTGCATAAACGACGTAAAAGCGGAGAGCGAAATTGATCGGCTTTTATCAGTGTACCCACTGCCTACTGAAGAAAGGCAGTACTATCAAATGGATCAGGAAATTAATGATCGTGGTGTTTTAATAGACATCGAAATGGTTGATAATATAATTGACATAAACACACAACACACCAGAAAACTAATAGCAGGATCAAAAAAATTAACAGGTTTGGATAATCCGAACAGCCTGGCGCGGCTTAAAAACTGGTTATTCATTGAAACAGGCGAAAATATACAAAGTCTTTCAAAAGAAACAATACAGCCACTAATAGACAAGCAAGGTGCCGGAGTTGTTTCGGACGTCCTAAACCTCCGTAAAGAGCTGGGCAAAACCAGTATAAAGAAATATAATGCAATGGTTAACAGCGTTTTAGAATCAAACAGATCACATGGTTTGTTTCAGTTTTACGGCGCGGGTAGGACTGGGCGCTGGTCTGGAAGGTTGGTACAGTTGCAAAACCTACCACAAAACCATTTACCAGATTTAGATCAAACACGCGACTATTTTAAAAATTGTGACTATGAAACCTTGCAGTTAATTTACGACGATCTCCCTTCTATTATGTCTCAGCTAATCAGAACGGCTTTTATAGCGCCTGAAAATTACACTTTCGCAGTTGCTGACTTTTCTTCAATTGAGGCGCGGGTACTTTCATGGCTGGCTGGCGAAACATGGAGGCTTGAAATTTTTAAAACCCACGGTAAAATTTATGAAGCTTCGGCGGCTGCCATGTTTAACGTGCCTATAGAAAATATTAGTAAAGATTCACCCTTACGGCAAAAGGGTAAGATCGCGGAGCTTGCTTTAGGGTATGGGGGATCGACCGGGGCATTAACCCTGATGGGCGGTGAAAAAATGGGGTTAAGTTTTGACGAAATGGATCAGATCGTGCAAGCTTGGAGGGCGGCGAACCCTCGGATCGTGCAATTTTGGAGGGCTTTAGAAAACAACGCAAAAGCGGCATTAAGGAACAAAGGGACAGGTTTTAAGGCGGGCGTTATAAAATTCATTTACGACGGCGACTATATAAGGATCGGGCTTCCTTCAGGCCGCGAACTTTTCTATAAAGAACCTTCATTCACTACGAACCGTTTTGGACAGCAAAGCTTGAAATATAAAGGTCAGGATCAAACCTCAAAACAATGGACTTGGATTGAAACTTATGGTGGCAAATTAGCGGAGAACGTTACCCAGGCTATTGCAAGGGACTTGTTAGCCGCCGCAATGCTCGAATACAGTCGGTTCGGCTCTAAAATGGCTATACACGTGCATGATGAAATAGTGGCGGAAGTGCCTGATAAAACGGCTAAATATGAATTGAACAAATTAATAGAAATAATGTCAACCCCGCCGCTTTGGGCTTTAGGTTTGCCTTTAGGCGCGGATGGGTTTGTAAGTAAGTATTACAGAAAATAAGCGGGCACGGGTTCGACTCCCGGCTTGTTTACAACTCGACGACGTTTAGGGCGTTTCAGTATCTAAAACGCTCCATTGGTAAAACTAAGCGGTTCGGAGTTATATAAAACAGTTACAACTTAATTTCTTTGCTTTAAAAATGTAGTTTTAATTACATTTTAGGTACTTTAAGGCATTTAAAAGTTTGGTTGTAAACCGCCCCAGTTAGATTTAAAATTTTCTAAGCGGTTGACAGCCCGGAAAGACGGGCTTTTTAAAAAAAAAATAGGATAAATGAGATATTTAGGATCGAAAAACAGAATAGCCAAACACATCTTACCTATAATATTGGCCGATAGAAAACTTGATCAGTGGTACGTAGAGCCTTTTGTCGGTGGTGCAAACCTGATCGACAAAGTGGCTGGTAAAAGAATAGGTAATGACATAAATCATTATTTAATAGAGCTTTTAAAAGAAATGCAAAGCGATCATTTTAACCCGCCGACAGAAGTTGACGAACTGGAATACAAAGCCGTGCAGCACTTTCCACAGTTATATGAAAACTGGTATATAGGGTACATTGGTTTTAACCTGAGTTTCGGGGCTAAATTTTTCGGAGGCTATTGCAGATCAAAGAAGACAACACGTAGCCACGTTTCAGAGGCTTTCAGGAATACGACTAAGCAGGCCCCAAATTTAAAAGGCATCATATTTACGTGTGGGCACTATTACGAAATGCAAATGCCTGAAAATAGTATAGTGTATTGTGATCCACCATACCAAAATACAACAGGCTATAAACATAACATAGATCATAATCATTTTTGGCAGTGGTGTAGAGATAAAAAGAAAGAGGGTCACGAAATTTTTATAAGTGGGTATACCGCCCCGGAGGATTTTGTGTGTGTGTGGCACAAAGAATTAAACAGCGGAGGACATTTAAAAAAAGCAGTAGAAAAGTTATATACATTATTAGGATAAATGCAAAGTTTTATTATCTTTGCTATTCGCTAAAAACCGCCTGAAAGAAATTTAAGATCGGGACTTTCAAAGAAAAAAGGGCGCTTGGCGGTGCCTTAGTGGGCTTTGGACAGTTCCGATTTTTAATTTAAAACATAGCAGCATGCAAATTGACATAGCAACCGGACACGGTGTAAAATCTACGATTTGGAAAAATAAGCAGATCACATGGGAAAATCTTTGTGATAAGCTTTCCAAAACCACACATACACAGGAAACCTTAAAGGAATTTTTAAGCGCGTCCAAAGAGGATCAATTAAAAATAAAAGACGTCGGGGGCTATGTGGGAGGCTATTTAAGAAACGGGCGAAGAAACCCTAAAAACGTGGTACACAGGCAATTAATAACTTTAGACCTTGATTTTGCCCCTCTGGATTTCTGGGATCTGTACACTCTTATTTTTGATAACGCGGCAATAGTGCACGCAACCCACAAACACAGCGACGAAAACCCGCGTTTCAGGCTGGTTTTGCCTTTGTCCAGAGAAGTAACTGGCGACGAATACCAGGCAATTAGTCGCCTTTTGGCCGACGATCTTGGCATCGAGTACTTCGATAATACAACTTTCGAAATAAACAGGTTGATGTTTTGGCCGTCCACACCAAAGGATCAGGAGTACTATTATAGAACGCAAACCGGCCTACCAATTGATGCTGACGAATTTCTTAATCGTTACGCGGACTGGACGGATTCGAGCCTTTGGCCGTCAAATAAACAAGAATTTGAAGAAATAAAATCTAAAGTAGGAAAGCAACAAGATCCGGAAGAAAAACGCGGGCTAATTGGTGCCTTTTGCAGGTCTTATAACATCCATGAAGTTATTGAAAAATTCCTAAGCGACCAATACTTAAAAGTTGACGAAAACCGATACACCTATACAAAAGGATCAACCGCCGGAGGGCTTATAACCTACGACGACAAATTTGCCTATAGCCACCACGGCACAGATCCGATAAGTGGCCACCTATGC
>Ga0307378_10002415_pt1 | contig 28677 bp, 28 predicted proteins | sample UN1MG_FD_202238 | JGI IMG/M metagenome (GOLD analysis project Ga0307378, IMG submission 202238) | Soil microbial communities from Risofladan, Vaasa, Finland - UN-1 | ecosystem: Environmental > Terrestrial > Soil > Coastal area > Acid sulfate soil | place: Finland: Risofladan, Vaasa | collected... | reverse complement strand
ATGGGGTTGGCTAACTGTTCGGCGAGCGATTGATCGCTCTCTTGAGCCTCGGCGGCAGCGATAGGCAGGATTGGCAGTAGCGCGAACAAGCCGATGCGTAACCCGTACATACACTCCTCCCAGTAAGAGCGGACTCTCGCGGTCCGTTTGTCAGGTCGAGGCAACAAGAAGCCAAGAGTTCCCGGATGCAGTGGCTACCCTAGCAAGGGTAGCGAAACAAGTCTCCCGCCCACAAACTCACGCAGTGGTTGTGTGAGATGGTGAACTAGGCCGTGGACTCATAAACGCGCAGCCATAGGCGAATGCAGGCCAGCTTGACGAAGGCGAGATAGTTGGCGGCGAGCTTGTCGTATCGAAGTCCTACACCGTAACGTTAATCCTGCAGCTCGCCGACGAGGGCAAGCTCAACCTCGACGACCCGCTCGACAAGTATGTGAGCGGCGTTACCGACGGCTCGTCGATCACCCTGCGCGAACTCGCCAACATGTCGAGCGGCAACGCCGACTACGTCGGCCAGCAGTTCATCACCGACTTCCAGGCCGACCCGAACAAGATCTTCACCCTTGACGAGCTCAACAGCTACGCGCTCGGCCAGCCGGCGAACTTCGCGCCGGCACCCAACGCATTTACCCGACATTCCCCATATGAACCCCCAGTTTCTGTCGACAAGGTAGCCTTCGTGGTCGCCGAGGGCAATGCTGAGCGCGGTGCGGGAGGGTAATCGCCTGGATTTGCTGCTGATCCGCCTGAGCCGGGCCTTCCGAGGCCAGTGATGGCGTCGATTCTCGTCATCAAGGCACACCTCTCCCGTGGTTCTTGCCGGAGCTTATGACAATCGGACGCGTCACGCCGGCGCTGGACCGGGCGGCGGCCGCAGTTCAGCGATCAGCCGCAGGATTTCCTGGAACAATTCCCTCGGCACCGCGACCTCGGCCATCTGGAAGATGACGTAGCGGCCATGGCGCACGACCTTGGCGCCGATCTTGACGAGCTTTTCCCGCAGGCTCGTCAGCGACCACTGCTTGACCGCCTCCGGCAGAGCCAGCGTTCGCATGAAGTTGGCGAGATTGTAGGCCAGCGCGTGAAGCTGAAGTCGGACGGCGTTGGCGGCGAACGAGCAGCATGACAGCCGCGTCCACTTGATGGCGTTCTTGCCATAGAATGAGCCAAGAAGTTGAATCACCCGCGGCGCTAGTAAAAGTAGTAGTATTGTAATATACAACTATTGCGGGTCATATCGCTCTAGCGGCTCCCGCAAAGCCGCGCTAAGAGGGGCGGGTGAAGAACAGCAGCTTCTTGATTCCTCGATCCCTTGGACGCGGCTCGGCGCCTTGCTGGCTCGTCGCGCTCGCGATTGCGCTCGTGTGGCTGTTGCCCGCTCCGGCGCACGCGCAAGCGCGGGGCACGATCGTCCCCGACAATTGGCAAGGCGATGCGCTCCGTCCGAGGCCGGACCTGAAGGGGCTCGATAAGCTCCGCTTCGTCACCGATTCCGACTACCCGCCGTTCCACTATTACGACGAGGTGGGCGCGCTCACCGGCTTCAACGTCGATCTCGCCAAGGCCATCTGCGAGGTCCTCGAGGTCCAGTGCGAGGTCAGCGCGACGAATTGGAACGATCTGATTCCGAGCCTCGACAAGGGCGAGGCCGACGCGGCCATCGCCTCCATCCGCATCACCGAGGAGGCGCTGAAGTCGGCCGACTTCACCTCCCGCTACTACGCCACGCCGGCACGCTTCGTGGCGCGCAAAGAGACTGACATCAAGGACATTCGCCCGGAGACGGTGGAGGACTTGAAGATCGGCGTGGCCAAGGGGACCGGCCACGAGGCCTATCTCACGAAATTCTTCCCCGATGCCGCGGTCGCCGCCTTCGACAATGCCCAGGATGCGCAGAAGGCGCTGAAGAACGGCGCTATCGATCTCATCTTCGGCGACGGCATCACGCTCACGTTCTGGCTCAACGGCGTGACCAGCGAAGCCTGTTGCGAGTTCCGCGGCGGGCCTTATCTCGACGCCAAGTATTTTGGCGAAGGTGTCGGCATCGCCGTGAAGAAGGGCAACCGTAAACTTGCCGAGATCCTCACCTATGGGCTCGAGCAGGTGCATGACAGCGGCCGTTACGAGGAGCTGTTCCTGCGCTATTTCCCCATGAGCTTTTTCTAGACGAGCTTTTTCGAGGCCGCGCGGTCGTCTGCTTGAGAGTCTGGTGGCGGACTTGACGGCTCAGCCATCGTCTTCGTGCCGGTGCGCCGGAACGGCAGCAAGAGGCTCCAGCCAAAGCGTGTCGGGTCTTCGCTCTGATAGGGCGTGAGCCCGATAGTCATGCCCTGGTGCCCGCCTTCCGGCTGCGCGGTGTAAGTCTTAAAGACGCGGTCCCACAGCGACAGATTGAAGCCGTAATTGGAATCGTGCTCGGGGCGGAGCACCGAGTGATGCACCCGGTGCATGTCGGGCGTCACGATGAGCAGCCGCAACGGCCGATCGACCCAGCCGGGCAGCGCGATATTGGCGTGGTTGAACATGGCGCAGGCGTTGAGGATCACCTCGAACAGGAAAACCGCGAGGGGTGAGGCGCCGAGCGGCACCACCACGACGATCTTCCATAGCATCGACAGCGCGATCTCGATTGGGTGAAAGCGCACGGCCGTGGTCACGTCGATGTCGCGGTCGGCGTGATGCACTCTGTGGAGCCGCCACAGGATCGGGACCTTGTGCGACACCAGATGCTGCGCCCAGATGGCAAGGTCGAGCGCGGCGAGCGCCACCGCGATCTTCACCCATTCTGGCCAGGCCAGGGTGTTCAGGAGGCCGATGCCGTTCCTTTGCGCATAGAACGCGGCGGAAATCGCCGCAACCGGCACGACGAGGGCAGCCATCAGCCGAAGCACGAGAGCTGCCGTGACGCTGATGCCGACATTGGTGAGCCAGCGGCGTCCCTTCGAGACGATGAGCGCCCGCTTCGGCCACGCAAGCTCGATCAGCGCCATCACGAGGAAGACGCCGGCGAATGCGCCGAGCCGGATCAGGCTGTCGCCCTGGCCGAAAAGGTTATCCATAGAAGCCGCTTGGTTGGGACTGACTGACTGTCAGTTAGTGTGGCGCGAGGCGAGCGACAAGCCAACCACGCCGAGGATCACAAGACCGAGAGACGCGACCTTGATCAAGGTCGGCGGCTCCCGGAAATAGGCGATGTCAGGACCCCTGCGCGGAAGGGACTCAGGCCCTCTTCGCGGCGGTCCTCGCAGTGGTCCTTGCGGCGGGGCGCTTGGTGGCGCGCTCCTCCTTCTTCGCGTGGAGCTTGAAGGCCAGCACTAGGAGGAAGCCGCCGAACACGATGGCGTAGGCGCCGACCCACCAGGTGAGCACCACGGCGCCCACCACCGGCGCCACCAGCAGCACGATGCCGAAGATCACCGAGGCGATGCCGCCGAGCGCAAGCCACCAGCGCCCATGATCGAGTTTCAGGGTGAAGGCCGCGCCGAGCATCAGCGCGCCGGAAATGATCGCCCACACCGCGATCAGGATGACGAAGGCAACGGCGGTGATCGCGGGCCAGAGGAAGGCGACGGCGCCGGCGGCGATATCGACAACGCCTTCGAGGATGAGCAGACCCCAGCGTTCGCCGTTCCGCGCGGCCTTGAGGCCGGAGGCAATGGCGAGCACGCCATCGACCAGCATATAGGCGGAGAACAGTAGGATCAGGGCGAGGATGGCGACGGAGGGGACCACCAGGCAAATGAGACCGAAGGCGATGCCGAGCAGGCCGCGCAAGCCCACCGCCCACCAGCTATCGGCCAACACCTCACTCAAGGCATCGACGCGCGCCTTGTCGGTTGATGATGCGCGGCCCCTCGTCGGTGCTGTGCTCGTAGCCATGAAACGACCTCCTTCGACCAGCCGGGTCTCTTGATTAGGGTGAGTCTTCTTCAACAGGACGGAACGCACGAATCGAATCCGGGTCAATGATGAAGCCAATATAAGCCAACGCGCCGCTAAATCGGGAGTTGTCCACATCCCGCGCGGCGGGCCTAGAGCTCCAGATTGTCCTCGAAAACGAGTCCGGCCACCGTCTGCCGCAGCCACAAATGTCCTGGGTCGTGGTCGAAGCTCGCATGCCACAGCAACGAGATCGTGAAGCTCGGCAGGTCGACCGGAACCGGGCTCGTGGCGAGCCCGAAGGTCTCGGAGAAATACCGCGCAAGCCGTGACGGCATGGTGGTGATGACCGGAGCACGGCGCACGATGAACGGCACGGCGAGAAAGCCGGGTGTCGTCATGACAATGCTGCGGCGGAGCTTGTGCTTGGCCAGGACCTCATCCACCGCGCCGCGGATATCGTCGGCGAGGCTCGTCAGCACATGCGGCCAGCGCAGATAGTCTTGGAGCGAAATCGGCGGCGTGAGATCGAGCTGCTCGGTGCTGAACAGGCAGAGAAAGCTGTCGGTATAGATGTGACGCCGCTTGTGGTGGGTCTGGCCCTGGTCGAACACGCCAATGCCGAGATCGAGAGCTCCGGTATCGAGCTCCTCCAAGATGCTCATGCGGTTGGTTGAGCGCAGCCGCAACGACACGCCGGGCGCCGTGGTTTGCAGGCGCTCGATCAGGGCGGGGATGACGGCGACCTCGATGGAGTCGGCGAGCCCGATTCTGAACACGCGCTCGGCGGTCGCCGGCTCGAACGCTTCGCGCTGAAGCACCGCCGACTGGATCTGCGCCAACGACATCCGCACGGGGTCGGCCAGCGCCATCGCCCGCGGGGTGGGGCGCATGCCCTCGGCGCCGCGGGTCAAGAGTTCATCGCCGAACAAGGTTCGGAGCCGGGCCAGATTATGGCTCATGGCCGACTGGCCGAGCCCGACGCGGGCGGCGGCGCGCGTGACGCTTCGCTCGGTCAGAAGCGCGTCGAACGCAACCAAGAGGTTGAGGTCGAGCCGACTAAGATTGGCATGATCGATACTCATCATCGATCCCATCGATTGGAATAATGATAATGGTGCGCCCATGTTGAAGGCAACAGCAAACGGGATCCCTTACTCGGAACCACCAAGCTGAATAAGCGGGGCAGAGATGAGGATTACCATCGTCGGCGCTGGGCGCGTCGGGACATCCCTGGGCACGGCCCTTCGCGCTAAGGGCCACCACGTCATTTTTGGGGTGCGGCAGCCGAAGACCGCCGGCGAGCCCATCACCAAGCCCGTCGGTGCGGCGATCGCCGGCGCCGAAGCCGTAATCCTCGCCACGCCCTGGACATCGACTGAGGCGCTTGTCTGCGAGCACGCTTCGGCGCTCGCCGGCAAGATCGTGATCGATGCGACCAACCCTCTCAATCCGAACGGAACGCGACTGGCGATGGGTTTCGACAGTTCCGGTGCCGAGCTCCTTCAGAGCCACGCTCGAGGTGCGATCGTCTTCAAGGCGTTCAATGCCGCCGGCGTCGACGTCATCGCCAGGCCGGCATTTCCGCAAGGCCGGGCAGCCATGTTTGTCGCCGGCCCGGAGGGTGCGGCCAAAGACGTCGTGCGCGGCCTCGTGTCGGATGTCGGCTTTGAGGCGGTGGACGCGGGCGAGCTTCGCAACGCGCGCCTGCTCGAGCCGTTGGGCATGTTGTGTCTGCAACTTGGGGCCGAGGGGCGGGGCCGCGATTTTGCCCTTCTTCTGGCATCCCGTGAGGCGGGCCGGCCCCAGGCCGCGCGCCCTTGCGCCTTGATGGAAGCGGAGGTGCAGGAGGCCGGCTGACGAGGAAGACCAATTTTACCGAAGGCTCTGGCCGCCACTCCAGGGCCGAACACGCGAAGGAGTTTTGACGACGAGACCCAGGAGATGCCCGGATTTGATGATCCACCTCGCGCGATGAAAATCGCTCCCTAGCGGCGGCGTAAGTGCGAGGCCCCGGCCGTCCTTCTGCTCCATGAGCTTGGAAGGGCGGCCGGACATACCGGGGGCGGCAGCGGCGCCCGATCGGCGGTAACCTTTTGTTATGGTTAACGCGCCGGCCATTAAATTGCCACGAAACGCTTGAAAATCATGGTGTTTCCCGCTGGGCGACAGCCCACGGGCGTTAACTATGTCTGTGCTAATCGTCAGCACTCTGGGGCCGGGGGGAGGAAGCTGATGTCATGCGTATTGCGACGATTCTAGCGCTCGCCGCCATCGGCGTTCTTGGCTTGGTGGTGCCTTGCGCCGCGCAGTCAGGCGCGGTTTCCGAGGCCCCTAAGTCGAGTTCGGTATCGAAGCAGGCCGCGCCGCAGCGCCTGGGCCCACCGGAAGCGCCTGCCCTGGAATCCTCGGCGCCCAAAGCGGCGCGAGAGGACGTGCAGCCGGCAGCGCCTCAGCCGGCCGCCGCCGCGCCTCAACGGATCGCGCCGCAACAGTTCACGCCCCGGCAGGTAGCGCCCCAGCAAGTCTACGCGCCGCCAGCCGCAGGCGCGCCTGAGTTCGGGGCCCCGGCGCAGCCCGCGCAGCAATCGTCCTTCGCCACGCCCGAGCGTCTGCTCGATTGGGTCTCCAACTACCGCAAGCATCCCGATCTCTGGCGCGTGCCCGACGCGGTTCACGCCATGCTCGATTACGGCCTGTTCGGCGACGAGGAGAAACAGTGGTTCTGCATCGGCTTCATTGCCGGCATCCTCGGCGCCAATCCCAATGACGGCCCGGCGCTCGTCACCCGGATGTTCCCGATGCCCGACAAGGAGCAGGAGGTGATCATCAGGGCGATCGTCTATTCGGGGCGCCCGGACTGGCGGAGCCTGCTCGAGAAAAACTCCTCGCGCATGCCTCTCAGGGGTCCGCTCATCGACGACTTTCTCAGCGGCAAGCGGCCGGCGCTGGTGGATCTGCCGCTGGATCACGGCGGCGCACCCGGCATCTACGCGCTGTGGGGCTACTATGTCGCCACCGGCCAGCACGAGCCCGTAATGCGCATCATGCAGGCGCTGCGCTGGTCCAAGAACAAGGACGACTCCGGCTTCTCCTTCCGCAAGATATTCTCCGGGTGGGGCACCGACCCGAGCGCCTACGACAAGATCTCGACCGGCGGCACCGCCAAATGGACGCTCGCCTCCTACGCCGAGCGCGACCGCGACCTGATCAGGCTCTACCGCGCCGAGTACGAGCGCCAGCCGCCTGAAGTGGCCAAGCCGTTGAAGGATGTGATCGAGGCGGCTGAGATCTTCGAGTCGGAGAAAATCCGCAAGGATCAGTTTGGCGCCATCGAGGATGCGCAGCAGCGGAAGATGTCGGCGGAAGCGGGCATGTCGAAGGGCATGACCGCGGGCTCCCTCGCGATCGCCACCGGCTGCGTCGCGGCGACGGCGCTCGGCCAGGCGCAGATCGCGATTCCGTGTGTGATCGGCGGTGCGCTCTATACCGGCGCGGCCAAGCTCGCCCGCTGAGCCCTATTTGCCGCCGCGGTGGATGAAATAGCCGACGACGACGCCGAGACCCAACGCGAGCACGAGCGAGGCGGTAAGGTTGTCCTTCATCGTCTCCTCGGCGTCGTGCGCCGCACCGGAGGCCAGGTCGCGGGCCCGACCATAGCCGCTCTTGGCGCTTTTCCCCACACCTTGCGACAACTCCTGCACATAGCCGCGCAACGTGTCGAGCTGGTCGTAGACATCGTCCATGTCGAGGTCTCTCCCGAGTCTGGACGTCTTGCGTTCAGCCAAGCCCCACATGATCGATCCTCCTGAAATGGCGCGCGCGCCCGGCGGTTTGGTCAGGCGCGCATCCTAGCAAGAACCTCAGCCGGCCGGGTTGGTTCCGGCTCGCAACGTTCGTGAAAGGTAAAGCCGCGCGGTCGAAAGCGCCCGCTCAGAGCACCATGTTGCGCGCCCGAATGCCGCGCTCGACCGCCGCGGTGGTGAGCTTGTCGAGCTCCAGGCTGTCGCACAGCATCTCGAGGAAGCGCGTCTCCTCGGGCTGAACGTCCAGGTCGGCTGCAGCGACTTCCAGCGCCACGGCATAGGCCGTCTCGCGCAGATTCTTGGGCAGGGCGCCGCGGATGAGCGAGAGCACACGCTCCAGGCCGTTGTCCCCGCTCAGCACCTCGCCACAGGCCTGGGCGGTCCGGACCAGCTTATCCTGGTCGTAATCGGCAAAGATGGGCAGATTGGAGACGATCTCGCCGATGCGGTGCAGCTCGGCGTCGGTCATGGTCCGGTCCACGGCCGACATGGTGACCATCGCATAGATCAGCGCATCGTGATGGTCCAATGGCTCGGTCATGGGCTCTTCCACCTTTCTGTTCGCTTCAAGCCTCGAAGCGGCGCGACGGTAGGAAATTGCCGGTTGCCGGGCAAGGGCCGAGTGCGGCATGGGCGGAAATACTGGCGCGGTGCGGAAAACTGTGAAATTTGTCGGCCACCAGCCCTTCTACACCACGCGACATTCCAATCAATGGCCTCCCCGCCCAGCGCCAAGATCGAGATGAATTCCGAGCTCCTCGCTCACGCCCATGTCAGCAAGGCATGGCCGTTCGAGGAGGCGCGCAAGGTGCTGAGCCGCCTGAAGCGGATTCCGCAGCCGACCGGCCCCATCATCTTCGAGACGGGCTACGGGCCCTCCGGCTTGCCTCATATCGGCACGTTCGGCGAGGTCGCCCGCACCACCATGGTGCGCCACGCCTTCCGCGTGCTCACCCAGGACCAGGTGCCGACCAGGCTGATCTGCTTCTCCGACGACATGGACGGCTTGCGCAAAGTGCCGGACAACATCCCCAACAAGGAGATGGTCACGCAGCATCTCGGCAAGCCGCTGACTCAAGTGCCGGACCCGTTCGGCGAGCACAAGAGCTTCGGCCATCACAACAATGCGCGGTTGATGGCGTTCCTCGATCGGTTCGGCTTCGACTACGAGTTTCTCTCCGCGACCGATTGCTACATCTCCGGCCGCTTCGACGTGGCGCTGCTGAAGGTGCTGGAGAGCTATGAGGCGATTTGCAACGTCATCCTGCCGACGCTCGGCCCCGAACGTCGGGCCACCTACAGTCCCTTCCTGCCGATCTCTCCCGTCACCGGCAAGGTGCTGCAAGTGCCGATCGTCGACCGCGACGTCGCCGCCGGCACCATCCTCTTTAAAGACCCCGACTCGGGCAAGCTCACCCAGGTTCCCGTCACCCGCGGTCATTGCAAGCTGCAATGGAAGGCGGATTGGGCCATGCGTTGGGCGGCGCTCGGCGTCGACTACGAGATGGCCGGCAAGGACCTGATCGATAGCGTCCGCCTCTCCGGACAGATCTGCCGCATTCTCGGGCGCCAGCAGCCCGAAGGGTTCAACTACGAGCTGTTCCTCGACGAGAACGGTGAGAAGATCTCCAAGTCGCGCGGCAACGGCCTCACCATCGACGAGTGGCTCAGCTATGCCTCGCCCGAGAGCCTCTCTCTCTACATGTTTCAAAGCCCGAGAAAAGCGAAGCGGCTCTATTTCGACGTGATCCCCCGCGCGGTCGACGAGTATGTCGGCCACCTCGCCGCCTATCCGAAGGAAGAGCAGGCGGCAAAGCTGATGAACCCGGTCTGGCACGTCCATGACGGCGCGCCGCCGGAAGCCGAGCTTCCCATCAGCTTCGCGCTGCTGCTCAACCTCGCGTCTGCGTCCAACTCCGAGGACCGCGAGGTGCTGTGGGGCTTCATCCGCCGCTATACGCCCGACGCCACCCCGGAAGGGCACCCGCTGCTCGACGAGCTGGTGGGCTACGCCATCCGGTATTTCCATGACTTCGTGAAGCCGGCGAAGCGCTACCGCGCGCCGACCGAGAAGGAGCGCGCCGCCCTTGCCGATCTTGAGGCGCGGCTCGGCGCTCTGCCGGACAAGGTTCTCGCCGAGGAGATCCAGGCGCAAGTCTACGCGGTGGGCAAGGAGCACGGCTTTGAGCCGCTGCGCGATTGGTTCTCCGCTCTTTACGAGGTGCTGCTCGGCCAGACCCAAGGCCCGCGCTTCGGCTCCTTCGTCGAGCTTTACGGTGTGCCTGAAACCCGCACGTTGATCGATCAAGCGCTCAAGGTGCGCGAAGCGCGGTAGCGCACTTAAGACCCCTGACGGCCAAGAAGCCCGTCACTCTCATCTTAAACTTGAGCAAGTTGCGTAGCGCGGCGCTAACCACTTGGAGCGGCACGCCAAAATTTTCACCGGTCTTTAAGCGGCGCATGGAAGAACTGCGCCTCTGACTAGTCTAGTCACAACCAAGTCTCTGGAGGACACCAGATCGGCAAGCAGGGCTATCCCACCCGCGAGGAAGCCAATATCGACGTCCAGGTCATCTGCGACAATTCGTAATCGGCTTTTCATAGCGCCGCTCGCTTGAGCGGCGTTTTCTGTTTTGAGATGCGGATCGGGCTGTGCTCGGTCCGCATTTCTTTTTTGGCTCAACGCCAGTCAGCGCCAAATGCCGAGGCGCTTCTTGCGCGCGGCGTCGGCCGTCTTGGCAAGCTTGGGCTCGTTCGGCTCCTTCGCCGCGGCCCAGCCTTGAGCGACCATCCAGGTCGAAAGATCGGTGCCGCCCACGGTGCAGCTTGCGGTCACCGCTTTCTGCTTGCCTGAGGCAGGCACCTTGCAGGTCACGGCGCGGCCGCGGATCAGCCGCACCAGCGCCGCGCGCCCCCCGGCGCCGCAAGCCCAGGCCCGGCCCTTGGCATCCTTGCACTTTGCGTCTGCCGCCCTCGCGCTGATACCGGCGAGGGTGATGACGGTGCCGTTTGCCTCGATCCGACCGCCGTCCCGCACCACCACCCTGTAGTACCGCTTGGGCTTGAGCTGCGGCTTGATGGCCACCTCGTCGTTTTTCGTCAGCGCGGCAGTCGGCTCGGCGTCGGCCGGCTTTCCTTGTGGCTTGGGCGCCGCAGGAACGGGGATTGCTTGGGTGCCCTTTGCCGCTTTGGGGGCGGGCGCTGCGGGCGTCGTGAACAACCGATCGTGGGCCGAGGGCGGGGGCTCCACTTGCGTGACGACTTCGTCGCCGCCGCCGAATGGCCAGAAATAGGCGATGAGCCCGAGGCCGAGCAAGGCGGTGAGGATCCGTGAGGCGAGCCGCATGACCGCAATCCTAGCGGAGATGCGGGGCGGCTTTAAGGTCTGTTGTCCCTATTGGCTCGCCCAGATGATGCGGGCGATCCAGTCGATCCGCTCGACGGGAAACACCAGGTTGGGATGGGCCGGGTTGAGCGAGGCAAGCTCCACGGTCTTCACCGTGCGCCGCACGAGCACCTTGGCCATCACCTCACCGTCGATGGTGCGCAACACCACGCGGTCGCCTTTGCGCGGGGCCGCGTTCGGCGACACGACGAGGACGTCCCCGTCGCGATAGAGCGGCGCCATACTGTCGCCGGTGACTTCGAGCGCGTAGGCGTTGTCGTCGTCCACCCGCGGAAAGCGGATCTGGTCCCAGCCGCCGCCGACGGGAAAGCCGCCGTCGTCGAAGAAGCCGCCCCCGCCGGCTTGCGTCATGCCGATCAGCGGGATCGGCTGGGCCGGGTTGCGGCGGCGTGGCTCGGCGGTGACGAGCGCGGTGAAGTCGTCGAACGAGGCGCCGGTCGCGCTCAGCACTTTGGCGATGCTCTCGGTGGTCGGCCAGCGGGGGCGGCCTTCGCCCGTGATCCGCTTCGACTTGTTGAAGGCGGTGGGGTCGAGACCGGCCTGCTTGGCGAGGCCGGACGCCGATAGCCCATAGCGGCGCGCGAGCGCGTCGATGGCCGACCAAACCCGGGCATGGGTGAGTCTGTTCAAGGAAAGCGCCTCGAAACGGCGGCGAGGACAGAGCGCCCTTGCCGCTTGCCGAATCGGAATATAAACCTACAAATAGGAATTATGACCTATCTGGGTGGCCGTCGTCCACCGTATTTGCCGTGGGCTAGCCGGACCGCGCCGGCAGTGATTCGAGGGCAAGTTCTAGGTCTTGGAGCTCGACCGGCTCTCCGCGGCTGTCGAAAATCCGGAATTCATGGTCGCCATCGTCGATCAGCTTGCGCGCCCGCTTGACGGCGTCCCGGGTCGTCAGGCGCATGACGGTTCTCGTATTGGGCGGCGTCCCCCGCCGAATGGAATAGCTCATAGTGTCTCCGATAAGGCTGTTTGCCCGGACCATACAGGAGCTTGGCGGTCGGATGCCACTGTCCACGGCATTTTCGGTTACGGGGCCGCGCCCCGCTTGTTGGGGGCCGAGGGGACGGCTAGTCTCCGCCCACACGCCATGTCTCAGCCCGTTTACAAAATCCTCGCCGAAGCAGCCCTCGAGGCCGCGAAAAGCGAGGGGCATTTTATGGGCACGGCTGATGACCTCCGCGACGGCTTCATCCATCTGTCCACCGGTCGCCAAGTTGAGGGCACGCTGGCCAAGCATTACGCGGGGCAGGAAGAGCTGCTGCTTGTCACCCTCGATCCGGAGCGGCTTGGCCCCGGCCTGAAATGGGAGGAATCCCGCGGCGGCGACCTGTTCCCCCATCTCTATGGCCCGCTCGCCCTCGACACCATTGTGTCCGTCGACCGGCTCGAGCTTGACGATGACAGCCGCCACATCCTGCCGGAAGGCGTGGCCACGTGAGCGCGCTGTTTGGCTTAGGTCAAACCCTGCTGCTGGCCTTCGATCCGGAACGGGCGCAAGAGCTCGCCGTGAAGAGCCTCGAGCTCGGGCTTTACCCGCGCGCCGAGGGGCCGGACGACACGCGGCTGGCGCAAACCCTGTTCGGCCTTGATTTCCCCAACCCCATCGGCATGGCCGCGGGCTTCGACAAGAATGCCCGCGTGCCGCGCCAGCTACTGGACATGGGGTTCGGATTCGCCGAGGTGGGCACGCTGACGCCCCGTCCGCAACCCGGCAATCCCGCTCCGCGCGTGTTCCGCTCCCACGCCGACCGCGCCATCGTCAACCGCCTCGGTTTCAACAATGACGGCCAGGCGGCAGCACTTAAGCGGCTGCAAATGGATCGGCCACGCGGCATTGTCGGCGTCAATCTTGGGGCGGGCCGCGACAGCGCCGACCGCATCGCCGACTATGTGGAAGGCGTGAAGCGCATGGCGCCGGTGGCGAGCTACTTCACCGTCAATATCTCGTCGCCCAACACGCCTGGCTTGCGCGATCTCCAGGCGCCTCGGAAGCTCGATGCGCTTCTCGGCAAGGTGCAGGAGGCGAGGGCCACCCTTGGAAAGGAGGCCCCGCCGCTTCTGGTCAAGCTTGCGCCCGATCTCGCCGACGCCGATCTGCCGGAGGTGACAGGGGTCATCGAGGCGAACGGCGTCGACGGCATCATCATCTCCAACACCACGCTCGCCCGCGATGGCCTCGCGGACAGCGCCTTCTCGCGCGAGACCGGTGGCTTGTCGGGACGCCCGGCCTTCTTGCGCACGACCCGCATGCTGGCGCGTGTCTACCAGCTCACCAAGGGCAAGCTGCCGCTCGTCGGTGTCGGCGGCATCGACTCTGGTGACGCCGCGCTTGCCAAGATCGAGGCGGGCGCGTCCCTCATCCAGCTCTATACCGGGCTCGTGTTCGAAGGGCCCGGCCTGATCGGCCGCATCAAGCGGAAGCTGGTCGAGGCGATGGCCGACGAGAATTGCGAGACGCTTGGGCCGCTCATCGGCCGGCGCGCCGGCGAATGGTCCGAACGCAAACTGCCGGAGATCATCGTATGACGGTCACCATCTACCACAACCCGCGCTGCTCGAAGTCGCGTCAGACGCTCGCCCTGCTCGAGGAGAAGGGCGTCAAGCCCAAGATCGTCACCTATCTGGAGACGCCGCCGTCGGCCGCCGAGCTGAAGCGCATCTTGAAAAAACTCGGGTTAAAGCCGCGCGACATCATGCGCAAAAACGAGGCGCGCTACGCCGAGCTTGGTTTGAAGGACGCTGACCTCAAGGACGATGACCTGATCGCGGCGATGGTGGAGAATCCGATCCTCATGGAGCGGCCCATCGTGGTGAGCGGCGACAAGGCCGCGCTCGGCCGCCCCCCGGAAGCCGTCCTGAAAATCGTCTAGGCTTCGCGTTTGGGCGCGCCAGTCTCGGCCATTTCGCGCCCGCTCTCGCGTCCGGCCACTTTCGCCAGGCGCATCACCACCCACACCGGGAACACGATAACCGCGCCGAGCAAGAAGTAGCGGAAGGCCTTCTCCACCGCGACGAAACCCATGTCGTAGATGCGGGCCGCGAGATCGCGGATGTTCTGGATGATGTCGTAAGGGCTGAAGCCCAACGCGGCGAGGACGACGCCCACGATCAGCGATAGGATCACCAGCCTGAGCAGGACGAGCGCCGGATTGCCGCCAAAAAACCGTTCCATCTGTCCGCTTCCTTTGAACACCGTGGGCTTGAGTCGAACGTTTAGCACAATTGGGGCTCAAGGCAGTCGAGATCAAGGCGCCGAAGATCAAGAAGGGCAAGACTTTGAGCGCGAGAAGGAGCCGCGTCGTGGATGCAGCCGATGCGGGGCTGCCGCTCGCTGAGCTGCCGGAGCCATTCGCCGGCTGGTTCCGCATGCGCGGCTGGCGCCCGCGGCCCCATCAGCTCGCGCTGCTCGACACCGTCACGAAAGGCCGCGACACGCTCCTCATCGCGCCGACCGGTGGCGGCAAGACCTTGGCCGGCTTCCTGCCGAGCCTTATCGATCTCGCCGGGCGACCGGCGAAGACCGCGCCTGCGACCAGCATCCACACGCTTTACGTCTCGCCGCTCAAAGCCCTTGCCACCGACATCGCGCGCAACCTCGCCAGGCCCGTCGCCGAGATGGGGCTTCCCGTTACCCTCGAGACCCGCACCGGCGATACGCCCGCCTCGCGCCGCGCCCGCCAGCGCGTGCTGCCCCCGGACATTCTGCTGACCACGCCCGAGCAGATCGCGCTGATGCTGTCGCACCCAAGTGCCGCCGTGTTGTTCGGCGGACTCAAATGCGTGATCCTCGATGAGCTGCATGCGCTCGCGTCCAGCAAGCGCGGCGATCTCTTGGCGCTCGATCTTTCGCGGCTGCGCACGCTCGCGCCCGAGCTCACGTCCATCGGCCTCTCCGCCACCGTGGCGCGTCCCTCAGAGTTTTCCGCCTACCTCGTGCCGCATGAGGACCAGACCGCGACACGATTGGCGGAAATTGTCACTGCGGACGGCGCCGTCAAGGCCAACATTTCCATTCTCAAATCCGACGCCGAGCTGCCCTGGGCGGGACATTCGGCGCGCTACGCGCTGCCCGAGATTTACGAGGCGATCAAGACCCACCGCCTGTCGCTGATGTTCGTCAACACGCGCTCGCAAGCCGAGATGCTGTTTCACGAGCTGTGGCGCCATAACGACGACAACCTGGCGATCGCGCTGCATCACGGCTCGCTCGATGTGGCCCAGCGCCGCAAAGTCGAGGCGGCCATGGTGGCGGGCAAGCTCCGCGCCGTGGTCTGCACCTCGACGCTCGATCTCGGCATCGACTGGGGCGACGTCGATCTGGTCATCAATGTGGGCGCGCCGAAAGGCGCAAGCAGGCTGGCTCAGCGCATCGGCCGCGCCAATCATCGGCTCGATGAGCCGAGCAAGGCGCTGCTGGTGCCGGCCAACCGGTTCGAGGTCATGGAGTGCCAGGCGGCGCTGGAGGCGGCCGAGGAGGGCGCGCAGGACACCCCGCCCTCCAAGCCAGGCGCGCTCGACGTGCTCGCCCAGCACATTCTCGGCGTGGCCTGCGCCGCGCCCTTCGATCCCGATCAGCTCTATCGCGAGGTGACGAGTGCCGCGCCCTATCAGGGTCTCACCCGCGAAGGCTTCGATCAGGTCTTGGCCTTCGTCGCCACCGGCGGCTATGCGCTGGCCAACTACGACCGTTATGCCAAGCTGAGGCGGACGAAAGACGGGGAATATCGCCTCGCCCATCCCCGTATCGCGCAAGCATACCGGCTCAATGTCGGCACCATTGTCGAGGCGCCGATGCTGCGCGTGCGGCTGGCCCGCAAAGCGACCGGCATGCTCGCCGGCGGCCGTATCCTCGGCGAGGTCGAGGAGTATTTCATCGAGCAGCTCAGCCCCGGCGATACCTTCGTGTTCGCCGGTGAGGTGCTGCGCTTCGAGGGCTTGCGCGAGATGGACGCGATCGTCACCCGGGCGCACGCGGCCGACCCCAAGGTGCCGGCCTATGAAGGCGGCAAGTTCCCGCTCTCGACCTATCTGGCGGACCGGGTGAGGCAGATGCTTGCGGCGCGCGCCGCGTGGTCGAAGCTGCCGGCCCAAGTCTCGGACTGGCTGGAGCTCCAGGCCGAGTTCTCGGTTGTGCCGGCGGCCGACGAGATGCTGATCGAGACCTTTCCGCGAGGGGCGCGGCATTATCTCGTCTGCTATCCGTTCGAAGGCAGGCTGGCGCATCAGAGCCTCGGCATGCTGCTGACCAGACGGCTGGAGCGCGCGGGTGCGGCACCGCTCGGCTTCGTCGCCAACGAGTATGCGCTGGCGATTTGGGGGCTCAACGACATGAGCGAGATGGTGCGGCGCGGGCGGCTCGACCTTGCGCAATTGTTCGATGAGGACATGCTCGGCGATGATCTTGATGCGTGGCTCGCCGAGTCGAGCCTGATGAAGCGCTCGTTCCGTGTCTGCGCCATCATCTCCGGCCTGATCGAGCGCCGTCATCCGGGCCAGGAGAAGACCGGACGCCAGATGACCGTCTCTTCCGACCTCATCTACGATGTCTTGCGCCAACACGAGCCCGACCACATTCTACTAAAGGCCGCGTTCGCCGACGCCGCGACGGGGCTCATCGATGTCGGGCGTCTCGGGCAATTCTTGAAACGGATCGGCGGACGAATCAGGCATAGTGCCTTGAGTCACGTTTCACCGCTCGCCGTGCCGGTCATGCTTGAGATCGGGCGCGAGAGCGTTCCGGGCGATGTTGGCGACACGTTATTGCGTGAGACCGCCGAGGAACTCATCGCTGAGGCATTAGGGGAACATGCTGCGCGCTAGGCCCGATCTTATGCCGGAAACGGCGCCGACGCTGCGCTCGCACGTCGAGGTCGCGGGCCATACGCTGAAGCCGCTCGCCGCGGGCGCGCTCTACTGGGAAGCGGAAGATACGCTCCTCGTCGCCGACCTCCACCTCGAGAAGGGCGCCGCCTATGCCGCGCTCGGCATGTTGCTGCCGCCTTACGACACCCGCTCCACGCTCTCCCGCCTCGGCAAGATCATCAGCGCTGTCGAGCCGGCCCGGGTGGTCGCGCTTGGCGACAGCTTTCATCGTAGCGAATGCGCCGAGAACCTGGTCGCCGACGATCTCGCCCTTTTGACCGCGCTTCAGCGTGGTCGCGACTGGTATTGGATCTGCGGCAATCACGATCCGCATTTGCCGGCCTGCGTCGGCGGCACGGTCTGCGCCACGCTCTCAATGTCCGGCGTGACGCTGCGGCACGAGCCGTCGGAAGCGCCCGCGGGCCCCGAGATCGTGGGGCATTTGCACCCGGTGGCGCGCATCGCCCGGCGTGGCTTGGTGATCCGGCGGCGCTGCTTCGCCACCGACGGCAATCGCCTGGTGATGCCTGCCTTCGGCGCCTATGCCGGCGGCCTGAACGTGCTCCACGAGGCGTTCCAGCCGCTGTTCCTGCGCCAACGGCTCGAGGCCTGGATGATGGGCCGGCACGCCGTCTATCCCGTGCTTGGCAGCCTGCTCCTGCCCGGCTGAGCCTTAATCGCGGCGGAAGGCGAACCAGCCGGCGAGCCCCGCCAACACGGCAATGATCACGCCGACCAGGCCATAGAGGAACGGACGCTTGAACGCGAGCGCGTAGACCAGCTGCTCGATGCCGGCCTTCGTCACCTGGAGCGAGCCCTGGCTCTTGCTCGCCACGGCGCCGTCGCGGAACAGGTAGACGTCGACCGTGTAGCGCCCGGTGGGGACGGCGACCGGCAGCGCCACCGTGGCCCGGAACAGGCTCCGGCCGATGAACTTCACGGCGGCATCCCGCTCCTGAAACAGCTTCTTCTGCTCGTTCAGTCTGATCATGGCCGAGCGGTAGGCCTGCTCTTGAGGATCGCCTTGCGTGTAGCGTCCGAAGTCCAGGTCGGAGAGGCCGATGCCGAGTTCCTTGAGCGTTTCGTCCGAGGCGATGGCCCTGACCGGACGGGTCGAGAGCACGGCATAGAATCCCGGCACGGTGCTGTATGTCTTGCCCGGGCCGTTCACCCAGATCCCGGCGACCCGCTCCTTCTTGCGCAGGATGATCGGCTCGTCGGGCCCGCGCACGACCGCGATCACGTCATAGGTGCCTTCGCCGGGCGTCCGCGAGTCGCTGAAATCGACGCTGCCAAAAATGAGGATCTCAATGCCGGTGAAGTTCGACTGAATGGCGATCTCGCGCGTGGAGATGTCCGACTGCACCTGCTCCTGGCTGGCCGGTTCCTCCGGCGGCGGCGGCGGCTTCTTCTGCGCGAGCGCGAGGGTTGCCGACAGCACGCAAGTCATCGACAGCGCGAGGAGCAGTGCGGTGAGGCGGATGGCGGCGGTCCTCATCATACCCCTGCCAGTGGCACGATGCTGAACAGCTCGGACGGCCTGAGCACGAGGTCGAACAGGATGCGGATGGCGACACCGAGCACCATTAGCGCCAGCAGCGCCCGCAATTGCTCGCCACGCAGCTTTTGTCCCGCGCGCACGCCGAACTGGCCGCCGATGACGCCGCCGATCACCAAGAGGAAGGCAAGCACGATGTCGAGCGTGTAGTTGAGCGTGGCGTGCAGCAGGGTGACGATGGCGGTGATGAAGATGATCTGGAAGATCGAGGTGCCGATGACGATGTTGGTCGGCATCCGCAGGAGATAGATCAGCGCCGGCACCATGATGAAACCGCCGCCAACGCCGAGGAACGAGGCGAGCAGGCCGACCAGGGCGCCGATCACCAGCGGCGGAATCGCGCTGATATAGAGGCGCGAGCGCGGAAAGCGCATCTTGAACGGCAGGCCGTGAATCCAGTTGTGCTGCCCCGATCGGCGCGACGACACGGTCTTGCCCGCGCGGGCGCGCCTGATGGCGTTGACGCTCTCCCACAGCATTAGGGCGCCGATGACCCCGAGAAAGGCCACGTAGGTGAGCGAGATCATCAGGCCCGCCTGGCCGCGCTCGCGCAGGATCTTGAGGAGGAAGACGCCGATAACGGCACCCACCACGCCGCCCACGATCAGCACGAAGCCCATGCGCAGGTCGACATTGCCGCGGCGCCACTGGGCCAGTGTGCCCGAGACCGACGTGCCGACGATCTGGTTGGCGCCCGTGGCCACGGCGATGGCCGGGGGAATGCCCGAAAGCATGAGAAGCGGCGTGAGCAGGAAACCGCCGCCGACCCCGAACATGCCCGAAAGAAAGCCGACCGCCGCGCCGAGACCCAGCATCACCACGAGGTTCACTGAGATCTCGGCAATGGGCAAATAAATTTGAAGCATCGGCCGGGGCGTTGGATGGGAGGCGCTATGGCAAACTGTTCGCCGCGCGCCAGCCTGTCAATGCGTTAGGCCGATGCCTTACCGAAATGTCATCAATTTTTGGCGTGCAAGTGCCGGCAAGGCGAGGTGGCAGGCCCGCCCGCCCATCCCATCTCCGGCGCTTACGGGTTAGCTGGTCAGGTGCTCGAGCGTGGTGACCAGCGGGATGGTGACCTGGCCATTCGCTTCAAGGCCATTGCGGCTCTGGAACAGCTCGATCGCCTTGCGCGTGCGGCTGCCCACGAGTCCGTCCGGCGGCCCGACATCGTAGCCGAGCGTGTTGAGGAGGGTCTGCGCGCGGGTGACGAGCGAAACGTTCCGCGTGGCTGGGGCCTTGGCGGCCCATGCGGGCTGCTCCGCCACCTCGTTGGCCACCGCCGGCGCATCCTTGGCTTTCCAGGCCTTCACGGCGGCCTCGGCCTCCACGAGCGTGGTCGGTGCCAGCTGTACCCGGATCACCTCGCGCCGCTTGGCGGCCTCGGAGTCGCCTTTGGCGGCGGCAAGCGAGAACCACTGATAGGCGTCGGTCAGGCTCTTGGTCATGCCGAGCCCGTGCTCGGCAAGAATGCCGAGATTGAACTGGCTGTCGGCGAGACCGTAGGCGGCGGCTTGGCCATACCATTTGGCGGCGAGCGTGTAGTCGGGCTCACCGCCGTCGCGGCCGCTGACGCTGACCGCAAGATTGTGCATGGCCTTGATATTGCCCTTCTCGGCTGCCGCCGCGTACCATGTCCGCGCCCGGCCGAGGTCTTTGTCGACGCCGAGGCCGCGCTCATACATGGCGGCGAGGCGGTATTGGGCCGGCGCCAGGCCGGCGCCCGCGGCGCGTTCGAGCCACCGCGCGGCCTCTTTCAGGTCGGGCGCGGTGCCGATGCCGTCGGCGTAGCGGATGGCGATGGCGTATTGGGCCTGGGCGTCGCCCTTGGCGGCGGCCTCGCGCAATGGCTGCGGGCCAAGAGCGGCGGGCGGCACGGGGAGCTCTGCCGGCATGGCGAACGGCGTGGCTGCTTGGGTGGCGGCCGTGGCGTCGGGCCCAAAAGCCGGGTCCTCGATCGAGAACACGACGCCCGGCGGCACCGCGGCCTGGCTGCCGGGGTGAAGCGATGCGAGTTGCGGCTCAGGCGTCAGCTCGCTGGCGGGCATCGCCGGGACGCGGCCTGACGATTTGGCGATCTCGGTGAAGCCCGTCGTCTCCGGACCCTGGCTGGCGGCACTGTCGGAAGGAGCCTCGCCGGATTCCGGCAACGGCGTCCATGATCCCGACTTCTCCGGCTCGGCCGGAGCGGTGGTGTCCTCAGTGCCGGGCGTGGTCGTGCCGTCGGTGGCGTCGGCCGGAGGCGTGGTCTGCTCGGCGGCCGGGGATGTCGCTTCCGTCTCGGGCTTCGACATCAGGCGTCCGTAGAGGATCGCCGCGCTCAGCAGGAGAAGCACAGCGGCGGCGATCATGAGCATGGACCGTTTGCGGCGGCCCTGGGGCTCGGCACCCGGCGCACTGTCGGAGAAATGGCCTGTGGACCGGCGTCCGCTGCGCGCCTCGGCGCGCAGAGAAGCGGCCTGAGCCGCACGGCGCGCGGCCGCCACGAGATCGTCGGGCGCATCCTGGTCGAGCCGCTCAGCTGCCCGCGAACGGGCGTGTGGCGCTGCGGCGTCCTCGCCACGGTCCGGCTGTGTCGCATCGAGGTCGACGGCCTCCTCATCGGAGGACAGGCGCTTCGCGCGCCCGAACGGCGGCGGAGTCTCAGTCTCTTTGAAGTCGGGGATGGCGGCGCCGAGCCTGTCGCGCGGCGAACGCTCCTTCATCGCGCCTGCGGCATTGTCGCCATTCGGCGTCTGCGCTGGCGCGGCCTTCGGTGCGGGCGACCCGGTGGGCCGCTGTTGTGGCATGGGGGCTTTCGCTTGCGGCTGAGCCGGCTTCGCGTCCGCCTGGCGCGGCTGCTCGAGGAACGGCGCGCGCGCCTTCGGCTGCAGGGCCGGGGCGCCCCCCTCAAATTGCTGCACCAGCTGCTTCAGCGACTCATGCACGGCTTCAAGCGTGCCGACGAGGCGGTCGCCGCTCTCGCGGCTCTTGTCGCCCATGGCGTTAAGGTCGCGATGCATGGCGTCGAGGCGCTCGGTGCTTTGCTTGGCCTCGGCGGCGACGAGACGTGCGGCCTCCGTCGCGGCCTTGTTGGCGATCTCCTCAAGCTGCGCGGGGTCTGTCTGGGGCGCCGGCGATGCGGCCTTCTCGTCCAGACGCTCGATCATCTTGAGCAGGTGGGTTTCGATGCCGGCGACCTTGTCAAGTTGCTCCTCGGCACGGCTAACCTGCTGACTCATATCAGAAAGTTGCTGCTCGACATGCTCAAGAACCTGGCGCGTCGGGGCCTTGTCGAGGGCCTGGCTGAGCTGGCCCCCGATCTCGTCCAATCTCGTGTTCAAGGCTTCGATGGCGCCAGTGGGCATCGCCGTCCCGATGGACTCCTCAAGCCGCTGCGCCATCGCCACGAGCCGCTTGTCGAGGTCGTCATGCGCGCCGTAGGCATCGGACTCGACCGGAGGAGTGGAATAGGTGGGTGCGGCGTAGCTGAAATCGGGGAAGCCGGCCTCGGGTGTGGCGCGGGGCTCAGGCCCTCCAGGCGTCTTTGCGGCCATGGTGGCTTGCGCGAAGGCGCTGAGCTCCGGTGCGTGGCCAAACGGCTCGTGAAAGGCGTCTGCCGCGTCGCCGGGCAGGCCGCCCGACAGGGCTCTGCCGAGGCGTTCGAAATCGTCAAGCGGCGCCGAGGTGTCCTGCTCAAGGCGCCGGGCGAGATTGCTGACTTGGGTGTGCAGGCGGTCGAAGGTGTCGGCGTCCTCGGGCGCGCCGGTCGCCCGCGCGGCTTCCGTGGTCTGCGATAGCTGATCGAGCCGCGCATGAAGCTCGTCGAGGGCCTCGCCATAACGGCGCTCGCTGTCCTCGACCCGCTCCACGAGGCGGCGCAGCAGACTTTCGACGGTGCGTTGGTCCATGGGCTGATCGGTGGTGAAGCCGCCGCCGCCCGGGGCGCCGCTGGTTTGCCAACTTGCTTCTGAAGCCATACCGTTTCCCCATGGCGTTGATGCCGCTGATCCGCGTCCAATGGTCGTTGGACCGGTCCGAGGAGACGCGTGACGAAGCGGCCGTTACGACGGTGTCAAGCCCGGGTAAATTTTGTGTTAATTGGTGCCCTAGAGCGGGACGGACGCCGGACCGCGCAGGCTTGGCGCGTCAGGCACACATCGACGCCGCGATGGAAGAAGAAGGGGGCGGGCCATGGCTGACATGGTGCAGGCGAGCCATGTTCTGACCGTTCCCACGCGCGGCAAAGGCTTTGTCGAGCTAACGCGCGCGCTGTCCGGCTGGCTCAACGGCTTTGGGGCAGATAACGGCCTCCTCACCGTATTCGTCGCCCATACCTCCGCCTCGCTGACGATCCAGGAGAATGCCGACCCGAACGTGCGGCGCGATCTTATCGACGCGCTCGACATTCTGGCGCCGGAGGACCGCGCCTACGCCCACGCCGAGGAGGGGCCCGACGATATGCCAAGCCACATCAAGGCGATGCTCACCTCCGTGAGCCTGTCCATCCCGGTTCAGGATGGCGCGATGATGCTCGGCACCTGGCAAGGCGTGTATCTGGTCGAGCACCGCGCGGTGCCGCACCAGCGGACCGTCGCGGTGAACTTTATCGGCCATGCGGCGGGCGCCTGACCTAGTTTTCGGAAAGGATCCGCGTCGCGGCGATCAGCTCATGCACGATGCCGGGCTCGGTCATGGCGTGCCCTGAATCCGGCACCACGCGAAGATCGGCCTCCGGCCAAGCACGCTTGAGGTCGAAGGCGATTCTGACCGGCGTCACCACGTCGTAGCGGCCATGCACGATCACGCCCGGAATGTCTTTGAGGCGCGCTGCATTCTTGATGAGCTGGTCGTCGGTCTCGAAGAAGCCCCCATTGATGAAGTAGTGGCACTCGATACGGGCGAAGGCGAGCGCGTAGTGGTCCTCCGAAAACTGCCGCACCCGGTCGAAATCCGGCAGCAGCGACAGGGTGCGGCCTTCCCAGGCGCTCCACGCGCGCGCGGCCTGGACCTGGGTCACGGGGTCGGATGCGGTGAGCCGGCGGTAGTAGGCGGCGATCATGTCGCCGCGCTCGGCTTCCGGGATCACCCTGACGTAGTCCTCGAACGCATCGGGAAACAGCCAGCTGCAGCCGTCTTGATAGAACCATTCGAGCTCGGCGCGCCGGAGCGTGAAGATGCCGCGCAGGATGAGCTCGCTCACCCGCTCCGGATAGGCTTCGGCGTAGGCGAGCGCCAGCGTCGAGCCCCACGAGCCGCCGAACACCTGCCAGCGGTCGATGCCGAGATGCGTCCGCAGGCGCTCGATGTCGGCGACCAGATCCCAGGTGGTGTTCTCCTCCAGTGAGGAGTGCGGGATCGAGCGGCCGCAGCCGCGCTGATCGAACAGCACGATGCGGTAGAGGCGCGGATCGTGATAGCGGCGCATGACCGGGGTAATGCCGCCGCCGGGCCCGCCATGCAGCATGACAACGGGTTTGCCCGACGGTGCGCCGCACTCCTCGAAATAAAGCTCGTGCACGTCGGACACTTCGAGCCGCCCCGTGCGGTAGGGAACGATCTCCGGGTAGAGCGTGAGGCGTGATGAGCCTGGCGTTCGTTGCGGGTCCATGACGAGTGCTCGCTCAGTCGTCGGTCTCACGCGCCGAAGCGGCCGCGGCCCGCTGCTGCGCTTGATCGAAAATCGCCTCGCCCTCCGGTCTGCGCAACTCTTCGTAATAGGCGATGTCGGAGGCGGCGGGCGCCGGGCCGTAGAGGCTGGCGCCGACGCCGGCGCCGAGCCCGAGAATGACCGCGACAAGGCTCGCCACGCTTGTGCTGACGGCGGTGTCCGCCGCCCCCCCCAGTGCGACCGCCAGAAACAGGATCACGAACCCGGTCCCCATGCCCGCGAGCGCGCCCCACATCGTGCAGCGCGGCCACCATAAAGCAAGCAGGAGGACCGGGAAGAAGGTCGCCGCGGCGAAGGCGAACGCCGTCACCGCGACATGCAACGCGTCGACCTCGGCAATGAGGAGGAAGATGGCGACGGCGAGCGCGCATGCCCCGATCGCCGCCCAAGCGGCCATGAGCCGGGGCAGCGCCAGCGGCCGCCGGTCGAGTGCGCCATAGACATCGTCGGCCAGACTTGCAGCCAGCGTGAACAGGTGAGAGCCGGCCGCCGCCAGCGCGATGGCGAGCCCCGCGGAGGCCATCAGCGCGGTCAGCACGAAGGGGAGCTTCGCCAGCATCGGCAGTGCCAGCGCCACGCCGTCGCGCACGATGAGAAGCTCGCTGGCCCCGATGGCGCCGTCGCCATTGAGGTCGCTCGCCTGCACCAGCTGCCGTCCGCTCAATTCGGCGAGCCACGCCGGCAGGCCCGCCGTGGGGACGAGCGCCATGTCGCGGAACATGAGGACCTTGGCAAAGACCGCAAGCGACGGGGCGGTGATCACGAACAGCGCCACCAGCGCCAGCGCCCAGGCGGTCGACCGGCGCTGGTCGGCGACCGACCGCGTGACCCCGCTGCGCACGAGCAGGCTCGGCAACGCCGCGGTGCCAAGCGCGAAACACAGGAACAGCGCCACGAAGCCGGACTCGTTGATGGCCCCAAACGGCTGCAGGAACGGTTTGGCCGCTTGCATCGGGGCGTTGCCGGGAACGGCGTGGGCAATCTCGCCCGGTGTCACCGGAGCCATTCCAGCCGCGGTTTCGGCGCCCTGCAACGAGCCGAACATCTCTGCATAGGTGAATTGCGGCGCGGGCAGGTTGGTGAACAGCACCGCCACGACGATCAGCGGCACGGCGAGCCCCACGGCCCCGGCGATGAACTGGGCGCTGCCGGCCCAGGTCAACGAGCGCATGCCGCCGAGAATGCCAGTCGCGCCGACGAACATGGCGACCAGCAGGACGGCAAGCCAGAAGGACAGCGGCAGAAAGATCGAGGCGACCACGGCGGCGATCTTGATCTCGGCGGCGAGCAGGAGCGCCGTAGGCACCACTTGCAGCACGCTCGCGGTCATGCGGGTCTCGCGCGAACGGAACCGCTGACCGAGAAAAGCGGGCAACGTGTAGGCGCCGGCCTTGCGCAGATAAGGCACGAACAACACCCCGGCGAGCAGCAAGCCGCACGTCCAGCCAAGGCCGATCGCGAGCGCATCGAAGCCGAGGAAGAAAACCGCTCCCGTATAGGCGAAGAAGCCGACGCCCCCCACCGTAATGCCCGCCAGGACCAGCGCGTTGTAGACCTGGGGCACCCGCCTCCCCGACACGAAGAAATCCTCAGGATCGAGGGTCCGCGATCCGCCGGCGATGAGGAGATAAAGCGCGAGCGGCAACAAGATCATGCCGCGCGCGGTCGCGCCCTCGCTCCAGCCGAGCTGCTCGAACAGGGCGAGGACGATCGCGAGCGAGATAAAGGCGCTGGTGATGATGCCGTAATAGGCGCCGAGATGCGGGTTCGGGGTGCGTTGACGCGATGGAGCGCTCATCGCTCAACCGATCTCCTCGGTTACGCTGCGCGTGTGGTCGATACGCTCCTGCACGCGGACGTACCAGAATCCCACCACGACGGCGAAGATGAGAAGCCCTTGCGCCAGGAGATAGAAGCCGAGCGGGTAGTGCAGGAACCAGAGCCTGTTGAGCGAGAGCGCGTAGACGATGGTGCCGATCACCGCGCACAGTACCGCCGAAAGCGTGGTAATGGCGACGGCCAGCGTCCGCAGCTGATGGCGGTCACGTACCGCATGCTCCGTCTCGGGCATCTGCGTCGTCACGCTCCCTCCTCCTTCGGCCTGCCAAGCAGTTAGCAGTTAGGCGCGCGCTTGCAAACTAGCCTTGAGGTGCAATTTGCGCCATGGAAGAGAGGTGACGGGCTCTCACGGGCGAAGGGAGATGCGGACAATGCTTCAGGAATTCAAGGAATTCGCGTTGCGCGGCAACGTGGTGGACATGGCGGTCGGTATCGTGATCGGCGCCGCCTTCTCGACCATCGTCAAGTCGTTGGTGGACGACGTCATCATGCCCCCAATCGGCGTCATTACCGGCGGGGTCGACTTTTCCAACATCTATATCCCCCTCAGCAGTGCCAGCTATGACTCCTTGGCCCAGGCGAGAGAGGCCGGCGCGCCGACCATGAATGTCGGCCTGTTCATCAACAGCGTGATCAGCTTCGCCATCGTCGCTTTTGTCCTGTTCATGGTGATCAAGGCCATGAACCGGCTGCGCCGCAAGCAGGAGGAGGCGCCCGCGACCGAGCCGCCGCCCCCGCGCGAAGTGCAGCTTCTGGAAGAGATCCGCGACGCGTTGGTGAAGCGCGGCTAGTCCAACGCGCTCGAGGTGGCCAGAGGCCGGTAGCGCAAAAAAAAGCCTACCAGCTGACGCGCATGCCGGCTTTGCCGCCAAGGCCTGTGACGTCGTCGCCGAAGGTGACGTCGAGTTTGGCGAACACGGCTGTCGTGGCGGACGGGTTGAAGAAGTTCACGCCCGCGGAGACCTCGCCCCACAAATCGTCGAGATCGTCCTGGAAGCGGAAGGTGGTGCCAGTGGAGACCAGCGTTGCCTGATTATCGTCGGTGAAATTGCCCCACAGGCTGCCGATGACGAAGGGCTCCATCATCGTGCCTTTCCAGGCCTGCATCGTGGTACCCGCTCTCAGACCGAGGCGGCCGCGCACATTGGCGTCGTCGTCGAAGCTGACGGTGTTGCCGCCGAGCGAGAACCCATCAATGTCGGCCCAGGTGAATTCGATTGTGGCCAGGGGCTCGAGGAACGCCCCGCCGCTAAACGAGCCGAACCGGTAGCCGGTGTCCGTGCGCAAACCCACCGTGTTGGCGTCGAGCGAGCTGGGGAAGCCCAGCGTAGCGGTGTCGAGCTCGTAGAGATGCACGTTCAGCAGTGTGTCGACGAACAGCCCGCCCTTTAAGTACGTCGCATAGGCGCCGACCTGGCCGCCACTGAAATCGAACGCGCGGTTGATCGCGTCGTAGTCGAGATCGGCGTGGACGAAGCCGCCCAGCATGCCGAACACCAGAATGTCGCCCTGGGAGAGCAGATCCCGCTTGCCGAGATCGATGCCCATCTGGAAGTCCATGGTCTGCAGTTCGCGGTCGAGATCGAACGTATAGGTGCGGCCATAGGCGGTGGTGGTCTCGGTATCGTCGCGGTCGAGCCAGCCGCCCGAGCCCCGCACCCACACCGCCGGCGTGAGGCCGTCGCCTTGCGGCGCGCCGTTCCCGTAAGCGCCCGGCGCAGAAGCAGGCGCCGCACCGCCGGCCAGCAGCACGCGCAGATCGGCGGTGCGGTCGAACCAGGTGCTTGAGCCTTGATGCCAGATGTCTTGCGCCGCCGTCACCAGCTGCGGCAGCAGGAAGGCGCCGCCGCCTGGATACGACTTGAGATCCCAGAAGCCTGAGCCCGTCGGCGTGAAGAACAAATCGTAATCGAAGAAGCCGGTGTCGATGGGGTTCGCCAGCGAGAACTCGTTGCCGGTGGGGGTCGCGCCGGTCACGGTCACCACTTTGATGCCCGACGGATTGAACACGCCGGGCCCGGTATTGGTGTTGTTGATGGCGACCGTGGTCGAGCCCGAGACCTTGCCCTCGACGCGGAACACGTCGGACGAGGAGTTGCCCGGCCCGCCGAGGAAGGCGTCCACGGCCAGCGTCGAGTTGCCGGAGCCGACGAAATTGAGATCGGTGCCGCCGGTGTTGGAGATGACGAACAGGTCGCCGGTGCCGCCATCCACCGTCGAGATCGTGCCTTGGTTGTCGAACCGCTCCAGATTCACGAAGACCGTGGTCTCGGCAGCATTTGCATTGTTGGCCGTATGCACGAGAGCCCCGGCCTGGTTGCGGAACAGATCGTTGTCGCCGGCCCCGTTTCCATCTCCGAAGTCGCTGATCTCCCGCGCCTCGAACACGCCGCCCGCCTGGTTGGTGAAACTGTCGTCGGCATCCAGCACGACGAAACCCGTGATCGTGCCCGCGTTGAAGATCGTCGCATCGCCGTTGCCGGCGACCTTGATCGCCAGCAAGGACGCCGCCGAAATAGAGCCTGAATTGACGATGGTGGTGCCTCGCCGGTATTCACGATGCTGAGATCGCTATTGCGCCCGTAGGTGTAGCCGGCGATGCCGTGGGCGAAGCGCGCCCCGGTCAAGACGGAGCCGCTATTGGTGATGGAGATGCTGCTGCTGCGTCCGC
>Ga0307378_10002412_pt1 | contig 28695 bp, 20 predicted proteins | sample UN1MG_FD_202238 | JGI IMG/M metagenome (GOLD analysis project Ga0307378, IMG submission 202238) | Soil microbial communities from Risofladan, Vaasa, Finland - UN-1 | ecosystem: Environmental > Terrestrial > Soil > Coastal area > Acid sulfate soil | place: Finland: Risofladan, Vaasa | collected... | reverse complement strand
AAATGCACACGTTCTATTGAGAAATAGCCTGTAACTATTTCTATATATATTTCAATAAGTTAGCTGATATGACTATTCCGTTTGTGGATCTCTGAAACTAAACGCTCTGAACTTTTTTTTCATAAACTATCCCCTTTTTGTTGTTTTTCCCCCTCTACGATAAATTCGAAAAAGCCATTATTTCTAATCCGCACCCGTTATTAACCGCTACGCTCATGTCTAGGAAGAGTGTAAAATAGAGAATAGCCGATGGGAGGACAGTATCTGATTTTTTATTTTCGATCAGTATTGAACGGTTTTTCGACAAAGACAGAAGCTAGACATGAGGAGAGCGAAGTAACTTTCAGTAGACTATATTATTTTACATAAAAAAAAAGAAAAGTCAAATACTATTAGTCCAAAGGCTAATTTAATTATTCTTAACCCAAATTTCGAAAAATCCATGAATCCCATGGCCCTGAAAATTGAATATAAATAAAATCAACCACTTACCAAAAATGCCATAAAAAAATATTTATAATAAAAACAATATGTTATGTTATTTTTGAAGTTTGAAGTTGGTTTGTAATGTCTGCCGAGCACATAAGATATTTGGTTTTTTTTATTAATATATTATAATTATAATATATTATAATTATTAAAATACCGGCAAGAAATTACCAAAAAGGTATCGGGGCGAAATAGAACCGGCCCTATGCGACTATCAACATTTTGAGCTATTTTGGTCAGACGAATCCGCTCGTTAAAGCGATCATCCGTTAAATCCGGGGAGATGATAGCTACATCAATATCGCTCCACTCATTAACCTTCCGGAAATTCACTTCGTTATTTTCATCGCCACTCATTGCCATTCATTCCACCCTTGATGTTTCTGTCTTCTCCTCATAATCACTATATTGCTTATTAAGGATTTGATCAAGATCTAGTTTTTTCATGAGCCTATCAGAAAATACCAAAACCACAGGCTGGACATTTATAATCCATATAACCCAATTACCCAAATTACACATATTACCGAATAACCAACCGCATCACCCACATTACGCAAATTAACCACATTACCCACATCACCCATATTACCCACATTCCCAACATTTATCTTGACCTGAATGCAGATTCGCCTTATCATTAATGGATATGAAAACAAGTGATTACTCTTCCTTAGAGCTCAAGAGCCTGGTTATTCAGGGGGCGCGAGAGCACAACCTCAAAAATATCGATCTGGAGATCCCCAAGAAGAAGCTGGTGGTATTTACCGGGGTGAGTGGTTCCGGCAAATCCTCCCTGGCCTTCGATACCATCTATGCTGAGGGGCAGCGCCGCTATGTGGAATCCTTGTCCAGCTATGCCCGTCAGTTTTTGGGGCAGATGGAAAAGCCGCATTATGACTACATTCGGGGGCTTTCTCCTACCATTGCCATCGAGCAAAAGGCTGCCAGCAAGAACCCTCGCTCGACTGTAGGCACGCTGACTGAAATCTACGATTACTTGCGGGTGCTCTTTGCCCGTGTAGGTGTCCAGTATTGCTACCGTTGCGGCCGGTCGATCGGTGCTCAGTCCCCTGAGCAGATCGTGGCCGAAGTCCTGCGGCTCCCTCCAGGAACCAAAATTCTGCTGCTGGCCCCTTTGGTGCGGCAACGTAAAGGGGAGTTTCGCGACCTGTTAGCTGAGGTTCAGCACAGCGGTTTTGTCCGAGTGCGGCTGGATGGGGAAGTATTGGAGCTTTCGGAAATTCCTGCCTTGGACAAAAAGAAGAAGCATACCATTGAGGTGGTTGTGGATAGGCTGATTATTTCCGACCAGGTCAAAGAACGGCTGACCGATTCCGTGGAGACTGCTCTGCGCGTAGGCAAAGGTCAACTGGTGGTCTCCTGCCTTCAGGGGCAGGCAAGTCCGATTTCCCTCTCTCGACGGGATAGGGGAGGGGAGGGTGATTCTCGTATTCACCCCCACCCAGATAAAGCCCCTCACCTGCCACAGGGGCTCCCTGCCGGCCCTCTCCCCGGGGGGGAGAGGGAGAAAGAGGCTGCCCTCAGCTCGATGCCTATGAACGAGAGATCCACATCCCTCGCTATCAAGAGAAATGAGGACAGTGCAGCGACCCTCAAGGGAGACGAGCACAGTGAAGCGTCCCTTAAGGGAGACGGGAGCAATGCACAGCAGACCCAGCAGCCCCAGACAGCATACTATGATATCCCCTTCAGTGAGCATCTGGCCTGTGACCAGTGCGGCATCAGTTACCCGGAGCTTTCGCCGCAGATTTTTTCTTTTAACGGCCCTTTGGGGATGTGTCAGGAGTGCAACGGCCTGGGAACGCGGGCCGAGATCGACTCCAGTCTGATCGTGCCGGACGTAACCAAGTCCATTAATGGCGGGGCACTGGAAGCGGCAGGCCTGAAAAATCAGAGAGGCTGGTCTTACCAGATTTTTTCCGCTATGGCCAGAGAGCTTGGCATTGACCTGGACACCCCTTTTGGCCAGCTCAGTGAGGCGCATCAGCAGGCAGTTCTCTATGGGTCGGGAGATAGGGAATTTGTGGTCAACTATACAGGCAAGAAATTCGATCTGGACTATACTACGAAAAATGAGGGTATTATTCCGGCACTTTTGCGCCGCATGAGACAAACTACCTCAGAGAGCCAGAAGACCCGCTATGAACAGTACATGAGTGATGCTCCCTGCTCCGCCTGCCAGGGAACAAGGCTTCGCCCCGAAGCCCGCAGCGTCCGGGTGGGAGGCAAGACCTTGCCGGAGCTTACTTCGATGAGCATCGAGCAAGTGGATAACTTCTTCAAAACCCTTCAGGTTGAGGGGAAAAGCCGTGCCTTGATCGCAGCGGAGCTGGTCAAGGAGCTGCAATCCCGCGTGCGCTTTTTGCTGAATGTGGGTCTGAATTATCTTTCCCTCCACAGGTCCGGGCCGTCGCTTTCAGGGGGTGAGTCCCAACGCCTGCGCCTGGCAAGCCAGATGGGCACGGAGCTTACCGGAGTTCTCTATGTGCTCGATGAGCCAAGCATCGGCCTTCATCAGCGGGATAACCAGAAACTCCTCAATGCACTTCTCCATCTTCGGGATATCGGCAATTCCCTGATTGTGGTCGAACATGATCGCGAGACTATGGAGGCGGCAGACCATATTGTCGATTTTGGCCCTGGGGCAGGTGTGCACGGCGGAGAGGTCATATTTTCCGGCTCTCCTGAAATGATGAAGCAGGACCCCAATTCCATAACCGGGCAGTACCTGTCCGGACAAAAGGAAATCCCAGTCCCCAAAGCACGCAGGTCTCCAAAGGCGTGGAAAACAATCTGAAAGGTATCGATGTTCCATTCCCCCTTGGTGTGCTCTGCTTCGTAACCGGCGTATCAGGAGCAGGGAAAAGCAGCCTTATCAGGCAGATCCTCTATCCTGCTGCTGCCAACCACCTGCAGGCAGCCCGGCTTTCCGTAGGCAGGCATAAAAGTATCGAGGGGCTGGAGCAACTGGACAAGATCATCAACATAGACCAAAGGCCCATTGGCCGTACTCCCCGCTCCAATCCTGCCACCTATGTCAAGGTCTTCGATCTGATCAGAGAGGTATTTTCCTGGCAAACCGAGGCCAAGATAGCAGGATATAACAAAGGGAGATTCAGCTTCAATGTTAAGGGCGGGCGATGTGAGTCCTGCTCCGGAGATGGAATGGTCAAAGTGGAGATGCACTTTTTGCCTGATGTCTATGTGCCGTGCGAGGTCTGCCACGGGACCAGATTTAATGAAGCCACCCTGCGAATCACCTATAAAGGCAAAAATATTTCCCAGGTTCTCGATTCTACCGTGGAAGAGGCCATGTCGCTCTTTTCCAACCATCCGAAAATCACCCGCATTCTGCAAACCCTGGCTGATGTGGGGCTGGAATACATCAAACTGGGCCAGTCATCAACCACTCTTTCCGGAGGGGAAGCCCAGAGGATAAAGCTCTCCCGTGAATTGGCCAGGATGGATACAGGCAAGACACTCTACCTGCTGGATGAACCCACGACCGGCTTGCATTTTGAGGATATCCGCAAACTCCTCATAGTCCTTAATCGCCTGGTGGATGCAGGCAACAGCGTCCTGGTGATCGAACACAACCTTGACACCATCAAGACCGCAGACTATATCATTGACCTTGGCCCGGAAGGGGGAGATAAGGGCGGAAGGCTGGTGGCCGCCGGAACTCCTGAGGATGTCTGCCGCATTCTTGAATCTCCCACAGGGCAGGTGTTGAGAGAAGTTATCAGTTATCAGTAACTACTTAGGTTGTTTAGGATATAGACTGAAGGCTGTTAGGCCAAAAGCCTTACTCACGGACGGAATGTATGTTCTTTTCCTACAACCTAAATGCCTACAGCCTATCTACCTGAATAGTTACAAAAACGGCTAACGGCTAACGGCTAACGGATAACGGATAACGGACTTCACTCTTTGCGTTTGGCTGAAAGGGGCCAAATACTTTTCGCTCTTCTGCTCACCTGTGCCATCAGTTCATTAATAACAACTCGCTCGTTGACCTCCCCCACTTCCTTGACTGAAGCCAAGCGATGGATGGAGTATAAGCCGACCAGGAAGGCCAGGAGGAAGAAAAAATTCCAATACTGGAAATGCACATTTCGAATACCATCCTCATTCCTTGTCCAGTTTATGATCCAGGAAATTTCGTGCTTGGCAAAAAAGTCAATAAACTGGCCACCGAGAATCGGGCCAAGGCCCATAGCCAGGGCGTTAGTCAGATTATTGACCGCCAGATAAGCTGTGGCATTCCCTCTGGGAGCCAGTTTAAGAGCAATATTTCCTGATCCGAGATTAATTCCAGCCGTAGAGATACCCATGACAATATGAATGATAATCAGGAGCGGTAAGGTTAGCAGATGCTTATCAGGCAAGCTGGTAAAGGCCCAGGCCAGGATACAGGCCGCAAAAAGAATACTGCTCATGTGGAGCACTGATTTATTGGTGAAAAGGTCTGAGACCTTGCCCCAAATTCGGAGAAAAGTAAGGTTCATGATCTGGCTCAAGACCGTAAGGGCAATAATCAACGACATGCTCAACTGCAATCTGTTGAGCATGTAAACCGTAAAAAAGGGAATAACAAAATAGGCAGCAAAATTCCAGAGGCCCAAAAACATAAGCAGATTTTTAAAATTAAGATCCTTGAAAGGCAAGAGTACCAGTTGGGAAAAGCGCAGTCTCTCCTCGTCGGAGTTCATACGGGGTTCGGGTGTATTCGAGAGAAAGTAAAGAGCAATAAGGCCTGCCAGGAATCCGCAGAAAAAAAGAAACGAATAGCCATATACCTCACGCGAGGGAAAGAGCCTTTTCCAATAATCAATGTAAATTCCGGCCACCAGGCTCAGGATGATACTGAGGGCCGTAGACAGACTCATCCGCTTCGAAAAGAAAGATCCCAGCCGATCCTGGGGCACAAGATCGCGCATCCAGGAATTCCAACTGCATGCAGACACAGCAGTGAAAATCGCATTTAGAGACAGGGCTACCACCATGAGCTTCAGCCCCGCTTGAGGGGAGAATAGAATAGGAATCAGGGCAACGAATAACCAGAAGGTCGTGCTTATAGCAGAAGCATACACGGTGATCGGCTGTCGGACCCGATATTTTTCAACCAGGTAAATTGAAGGAACCTGAATTAACTGCGCTAAAGGAAGAATAGCAACCAAAAGCCCTATCATCGGGTTGGAAGCTCCGAGCTTCAGGGCAAAGGCAACTAAAAAGACACCTCCGGTCAGGGTGGTCAATGCCTGAGTAGCCAGCCCATCGTTAATAACTGCCCTCAGTCCAGTCTGAATCTCCTCTTCAGTTAAGCTATCTTTAACAGTGAACACCTTCTGCCTTCCCGTATCGTTTTATCCTGGATACACACTATCCGGATATACACTATACGGGAACTTCGGTATTTCTTGAGAATCCCTATTAATCCGATTCTTCAGGATCGCCGGAAGGTAATGCCAGCTTTTCTCTAGCTACGGAATGGTACCCAGCATCTTCCATGTCTATTGGCTGGTATTCGACCTCTTCAATGGTTACGGGCTGGTAACCAGCATCTTCCATGTCTATTGGCTGGTACCCGACCTCTTCTATGGTTACGGACTTATATTCTACCTCTTCTGTGGCAACGAGCTGGTACCCGACCTCTTCTATATTTATGGGCTGGTTTCCTACCTCTTCCATGTCTATGGACTGGTTTCCTAACTCTTCCAATTTTATAGCTATGGGCCGGTATACCGGGTATCTGAGCCTGTACAGGACATCTTGAATTGAAGCGAGAGGAATCCGGACCGAGCTTTTTACCGCGCCTTTCATCTCCGCTTTTAACCCGTTGAGAACGACCGCCATTTTAACATCTCCTGATTCCTTGACCATACTGAGCCGGTAAACAGCATAGATGCCAATCAGGAAGGCAAAGAAAAAGAAAAAATCCAATTGTTCAAAGTCCAGAACCTGGTAAATCAGCCCCATCTTTGGGCCGATGAGTTTCATGCTCCAGGAAAATTCATAATTGGCAAAGAAATCGGTAAATTTGCCACCCATTATAGGAGCAATGCTGGCTGCCAGAGAATTAACCAGGTTCTTTGTGGCCAGGTAGGCAGTGGCTTTTTCCCGTGGGGCCAGTTTAAGGGCAATGTTATCTGCGGCCAGAACATATCCGGCCATGGAAATGCCCAGGAAGATGTGTATGACTATCAATAAGGGTAAAGTTAACGGATGCTTGCCAGGCATGGTGGTAAAAGTCCAGGCCAAAGTACAGGTCATGAACAAGAGACAGTTGATGCCCAGGACCGACTTGTAGCTGAAAAGGTCTGAAAGTTTCCCCCAGATCCGCAAAAAGGCGAGGTTCAATACCTGACTCAAGGCCGTAAGAGCAATGACAATCGACATATTCAGTTGCAGTCGTTTCAGCATGTAAACAGTGAAAAAAGGAATAACCAAATTAGTAGCGAAATTCCATAGCCCCAAAAATAATGTCAGGTTTTTAAAATTGTCGTCCTTGAAGGGTTCCAGGATCAGTTTGAGAAACTTCGGTTTGTCCGGAGAATCGGCCATCCTTGATTCAGGGGTGATGACCAGAAAATAGATACCGGCAATACCAACCATGAATCCAGAGAAAAAAAGGAGCGAGTAACCATATGCTTCATAATTCGGAAAAATCCTTTTCCAGTAGTCAAGGTATATTCCGGCAGCAAGGCTTAACGGTATACCCAGCATCATGGCCAGGCTCATTCGCTTTGAAAAAAAGACTCCTAATTGGTTCTGGGGGATAAGATCACGCATCCAGGGATTCCATCCGCATACAGAAACTGCAGCAAAGGCGGAATTGATAAACATGGCTATTATGAGGAAAGTCAACCCTGTTTTAAAAGAGAAGAGGAAGGGAATTAATGCAATGAATAATAATGATATCCTGCTCATGATAAGAGCATAAACGGTAACTGCACGCCGCGACCGATATTTCTCGACCAGATAAACTGATGGGATCTGGATCAATTGCGCCAAGGGCATGACAGCGGCCAAAAGCCCGATCATCAGGTTAGATGCTCCGAGTTTCAAAGCAAAGGCAATCAAAAAAACCCCGCCGGTCAGGGTGCCCACAGCTTGGCTAGCCAATCCCTCATGAATAACTGCCCTAAGTCCAGTCTGAACTTCTTCTTCTGTTAAGGTGTCTTTAACGGCGAAATTTATCTTAAGTCCCATAGGCATCGAGCTCCTCATTGAAATTGGAAACCGTTTTTTTCGGAGGCTATTCCGGCAGCAGATTTGCGAGACATTTTTTATGATGCTACTTGATGCTATTTGATGGTATTTAATGGTATTTAATGGTATTTAATAAATGCTAAATTTATCTTTAGTCCATAGGCATTGAGCTCCTCATCGTTAAAAGGTGAACTATCTCTATTGCCAGGGGCTTTGGGGTATAGCAGAAATGAATAATCTTAGGAGGACAAATTATGCATCTTAATTTTGCGAAAGGTGCGCCACATATTACACTATTTATACATTAAATGCGAGTAAAAAAACATCCGAATGTCCTCATCTTCCCTTCATAGAAGAGTGGGTGATCATATAACTTTTTAAGGACACGAAGAGCACGAAGGGCCACGAAGAATGCGAAGGACCACAAAGACCACGAAGAGATTAAACTTTGCTCCTCAAAAGGGAGAAGAGTGGGGCTTTAAAGGGTAGGTCTTTCGTGAGAGGGTCTCAAAACCTCGCTGAAAAATATCAAGGAAAATGACGGATGCGTCAGAGAGTTACGGAAGGCGACTGGAAGGTGTCAGGCATTGATACGATACATATTGCCCAAGTATCACCTCAATGCCTGACACCTTCACCCAAAGTCGACTTAAAATGGGGGCTTTTCTTCTGATTCTGCTGAGGCGCCTCCGGTCTGAATCCAATTCCTGATAGCTGGCACGTGTTCTGTCATCCATTCAGGGGAAATGCGGATTTTGACGAATTGGAAAAATAACTGTTCAACAATGCGAACCACTTCCTGAAGGAGAAATGCCTTTTCGAAAAAAAGGCCATCCGGATCTTCCTTTTTGTCCAGCATAACCTTGGGAGTTTTACAACCCCGGAAATTCAGCCAGCAGTCATCCAGAGTAAAATGCCATTCAGAATCTTTCATGCACAACTTAAAACTGGCCTGAGTGACCTTTTTCCCCTGGCTCAAAGCCTCGCGGGCCTCCAGCATCTCGGAATTTTCTCCGTGGCAGATTACCTTTTCCACATTTTCCTGGCCATCCGACTCAAGGGTAATTTTATTATCTATCCAGATCTCCAGAGTCTGGGAACCTTCAGGTGTTATCACACCCATATGAGAATCACTCTGAAACCACAGCCATGTCAGGAATTCTCTGCCCAAAAACCTCTTTTCCTGGACTAAACTAACCATATCCATAGTTCTCAGCCTTCCTTCTTTACTTTCCAGCCCCGGCTGGCACAAAGCTTGCCGGGGAAATTTGCTCCAGACGGGCTTTTTGTCCATCCGCCAGGATGTTCTGGGCCATGTTATAGGGGAAAATCTGCTCCAGGTTCAGCCCAAAGGTTTTTTTGTAGAGCTCCAGGAATTCCAGGCAGATACTCTCGTTGGTCGAGGAAAAAAGGAGCTGGTTGCTTTTTATATCCCAGATCATGTCAAAGGTTCGGGTATTAGGCATGGCCCTTTTGAGCAACACCAATTTTACCATGTCCTGAATATCCTTACGCTCTGCCTTGGAGAGAAAATCCCTGGCCATTGCGGATTTCCTTTCATCTTCAGCCTTTCTGCAGAAGTTTTTCAAAATCTGGGAAGGTACCCGACGAGTGTCGATCCGCAAGCTCAGGGCAACAAACTCACCCTTGAAAAATTCTTCTCCGAGAAATTCATTATCCATAACGTTCATGATGTTTACCCATCCTGATGATCGCTCGATGTCTGAGTCTTCTTCGATCTCACGAAAGGCGTACCGCCGGATTTCTTCGATATACTGCTGCCTGTAATCTGCAGGCAGGTGATCTTTCACCCAGTATCGGGTGAAACTTGATGAACTTGAAATAAATCCCATTCTAACCTCCCTATTTGCTATACTACGATACTATAATGCAACGATATTATATGCAACGATACTATATGCAACGATGCTAAAATGCTATAGTGCTGCCTTACTGCTACAATACTACACCTAATCATGGTGCAATGCTACAAGACGAGGGATTCCGTGTACTTCGTGGCTAAAATTTTTCCCTCAAAACGTAACTACTCAGGTTCATAGGGGCAGAGGTACAGAGGCACAAAGTTGTCTTGCCTGTTTGTTCTTCTTTCTTAGTGCCTTAGCCACTTTGCCCCTCTGTGCCTACCTGAGTAGTTACCTCAAAACAACATACAAAATTAAGGGGTCCGCAAAAATTCTATCACTTCCTAGCTTCCGCGCCAAGATAAAAAGTCTCATCCTTGCCGAAAAACATAGTAGAAATAAAAAAATAGCTTTATGATCATGCAAAAAAGGGAGTTTGACATGATAAATTCCAAAACATGGCAGGATGTGCTCTGCTCGGAAAGTCGCACAGTCGCTTCACTATACAATCGGCGGGCCGGGGAATATGATGCTCTGGTCCACATTCTTTCACTGGGTATGGATCTGCACTACCGGAAAGTTGCGGTAGAGAGGCTCCATCTTCGGGTCGGAGCCAGGGTGCTGGATCTTGGATGCGGCACCGGGCTTGATCTTCCCCTCCTCTCACGCGCGGTCGGACATCGGGGGAATGTGGTCGGGCTGGATTTGAGCCGAAAAATGCTGCAAATGGCCAGCCAGCGCATTTATCGGAAAAAATGCACCAATGTTTCCCTTATTCTGGGCAATGCCCTGGATATTCCCTTCGAAGATAACAGCTTTGATGCCATCTTTTGTGATTACCTGCTCAGCACAGTATCTGCGTCCAGGGTCATTGAGGAGGCTTTTCGGGTTGCCCGAAAAGGTGCGACCATGATGTTCGCTGATGACCGGCTCCCTTCAGGATGGTTCGCTTCACCCCTTAAGGCAATGGGTGAGTTTGTTCGAACAGGCTATTTCAATTGCGCTCTGCCCGGCATTAAACTCCTCAAAAGCCGCCTCTCATCAGTTGAAGTGACTATTCATCACGCGGGCTTGATCTTTATTCTTTCAGGGGTATTCCAGGGGCCTGATTAGTGATGTTCGTGATGTTCGTGATATTCGTGATGTTCATGATATTCGTGATGTTCGTGATATTCGTGATATTCAAGATATTCATGATGTTCATGATATTCATGATATTCAAGATATTCATAATCCGCCCTATTGAGGGGCTCTGATCCATTTGAAGGACTCTGATCCATGATCTGCAAACAGGCCAAAAAAGTGCTGGTCTGGATTCTCTTGACCGAATCCATGCTCATTCTCACTACGCGACTGGGAGCATTTCTCCACGAGTTTGCAGGCCATGGACTCATGGCCATGCTCCTTGGCGGAAGGTTTGAGTCCTTTCGGCTCACTCTGTTTGCAGGAGGAGAGGCGCTCTTCAACGGGAATTTTAGCAAGACAGCCTATATCCTGGTATCCCTGGGAGGGATTTTGGTTAATCTCATCACTGGCCTGATCGCACTCTGGCAGGTCAGAACCCGGCGGATGTCCTTTTCTTTTACGCTTTTTTTCCTGCTCTTTGCCGGAGTGAGCATCCTGAGCCAATTGCAGTATATGACCCTGGGAGCTTATTACCAGTACAGCGACCTGGCCTGCCTGGGTGCTTGTCATCCCTTGATTCTGCTTCTGACCTGGACCTTGGGGTTACTGGCCCTTGGATGTTCTTCTTTCCTGATCATGAGCATTTTTTTTCAGTTTCAGGACGCTTATTTTCCCTCCTCTCATCTTCTCAGCAGGGTTTTCGTTACCTTTCTTATTCTGGGCATTCCGATCCTCCTCTATGCAGGTTTTTATCACTGCTCCAAGACTCCCCTTGGCTCTACTGCGGCCATCATGGAAGCACGGCTTCAGGCTGAAAGGGAAGCTGAGCGAATAAAAATTGAAACAGGATCGGGGCAAAGTCTTGAGGAGATCATAAAAAGATTAGAACCTCGCCCTCTTTTTCCCTGGATCATAGCCATGTATTTTTTGAGTACCTTGGCTGCCTTACTCCGGACTGCCAGAAGGCGGGGCAGGCAGGATTATTCCCCACCCCTCCCATCTTCTTTCTTCTCCACCCTGGGCTGGCTGATTACCTCTAGCGCAACTTTAGCCCTGATTGCATTCTTGTGGTAGGGTAATGGTCAAAAGTGCTGTAATTTTAAGTTACTTCTAGTAATTTTATTCTTGACCAAAGCTCATAAACCTTATACTATAATAGATAGCCTCTGATTAGATAACTCCAGTAGCCTCGTTACAAGGAAATTGATATGGCAGGTATGGGAAAAAAGCCACAGAAGGTTTTCCTTACGATCATTTTTTTTGTCGGATGCCTTCTCTCTTTCCATAAGGTGGCCTCACCTCAAGAACCAGTTACCACTAAAGAATCAATTTCCACTCAAGAATCAATTAACACCCAAGAGTCAATTACCGCCCAAGAACCAGTTACTGCCCAAGAGGCGGTTAACGTGGATCAGAATATCAAAGCACTCGAACCTGAAGATGCCTCCATGAAATGGGCACGTCGTTCTTTGGCCGGTGCTTCCCTGAAGGATGGTTTTTCTGTGCCTGTGTCTGGATCTGGTGTGTCTGGATCTGGTGTGTCCGAAGTTGGTGATTCTGGGTCTGGTGATTTCGGGGCAGGTGGTGAAGATACTTTTGATCTGCATCTGGGAGGGAGCTTTCAGGTAGACTACCGGTATTACCAGGAGAATTCCAGGGCGGACAATTGCTTTGATATTCGGCAGGCCAGATTGTTTTTGAGCGGATCTCTCAATCACTTCATCTCCTATCGGATAGAATATGAGCTTCAGGGAAATGATTCACAAAATCTGATTGAAGTTTACGGAGAATGGGAAATTATTCGCCAGAACCTTCTCATGAGCGGTCTCAGGATCGGTCAGTTTAAGGAGCCCTACGGCCTTGAATGTCAAACCCGGGAGAGTGCTCTTTTTTTTGTCGAGCGGTCTATGGGGTATTATCTTACCCCGCAGCGTGATGTTGGTCTTATGTTCTCCGGATCTTCATACCATGAGATAATTCAATATGCCGCCGGTCTCTTCAATGGGGATGGAAGAGATGGCTCTACCAAGGGAAGCCGTAATGACCAGTTGGAGGTGGCTGCCCGGCTGGTATTGATTCCTTTCCCCTGGTCCTGGCTGGAATCCCTCCAGATTGGCGGCTCTTTGACACAGTCAAGAATTGACCTGTCCAATGTAGCTCTTGAGGTCAAAAGCAGCGGCATGGCCGGGACAAGCCGCTGCATTTTTGTATTGAATCAAAACACCAAATTCGGTCTTTTGCAGAAAGTTAAAGAGCGCGATCGCTGGGCTCTTGAGGCAGGCTGGTCCCTGGGTCCTTTAGCCGTGCAGGGAGAATATCTGAATTTGAAATATAAGAATCTGGAATCTTCAGGCGGCAATGTGCGAGACGCTGATTTCTCCTCCTGGTATGGAAGTGCGCTTCTTTTCTTCACCGGAGAATCTCCCGTATTCAAAGGAGGAGTGCTCCAACCCGTAAAACCGAAAAATAATCTCGACTGGAGTGCAGGCACCTGGGGCGGGCTTGTTCTGGCAACTCGTGTAGATCATTTTTCCGGAGATAAGGCCTGGATAAAGAAAGACGCCTTTATTTCAGTCGAAAAGGCGAACGCCTACAGTGTGGCCTTGAATTGGATTATGAATCCTATGCTCCGTTTGATCATAGATTATACCTATACCGATTTTTCAGACCACTTGCGGGTACGGGTGAACCCTGATGGAAAGGTTGACTATATTTATGATGAGCATGTGCTCACCACGCGTTTTCATATAGCTTTCTAGGTAAAACATAGAGTTTTCTAAAAGTAAAGTTAGAAGTAAAGAAAGTTAGAAGCAAAGAAGGAGAAACGAAATGAGGCAAAAAGGTTTATTCATAGGCATCTTTTTAATTTTGACACTGACCTCTTCGAGAGCTTTCCCGGCTTACCACCATATGGGAGAAAAGGACTCCGATAAATTTTTAGCTGTTTATCCGAATAAGGCAGGAACAAAACTCGATCACTGTGCCTTATGTCACAGCGCCGGGCAATACGAAAAAAAAGGTCAACAGGTAAACCTTGGAAGTTGCCAGTGGTGCCACTATTCCTATGGATATAACGGGCAGGGCAATATCCTTGATACCATGAACGCTTATGGAAAAGCCTACCATGATCATGGTCGAAATTCCGCTGCTGTAACCGCTATCGAAAACAATGATTCCGATGGGGATGGGTTCACGAATAAAGAGGAAATCATGGCCGACAGGTTTCCGGGAGATGCCACTGATGATCCGGCCAAAAAAGTTGCTCCCTCCCGTGTGTATACAAGGGCACAACTTGAGGCAATGACTCGGCACACCCAGTTTCTTTTAATGAATACCTCACGGTCAGGGGATTACTATGCCGAATATTCGGGTATACCCATGGAGAACCTGCTTAAGGACGCAGGCATTCTGGATACGGCTACCGGCATTAAGGTGTATTCCCCTGACGGATGGTCCTGCTATCATCCCCTGGAATTAGACCCTGACCCTGAGCTTTACCATATAAAAGGCATTTATCCGCCATCAACCTTTCAGTACAATTCCCAGGCCGATGCAGCCTTTGGTGGCTGGTGTGATTACAGTGCACCATCCTGTATTGGCCGAAACCATAATGACCCCATCTTTGTCAAGGGGGGGCTTAAGATGATCCTGGCCTTCAAAAGGGATGGAGCATTTTTAGATCCCGGCATCCTTACCAAGGAAAATAAACTGGACGGTGAAGGACCTTTCCGTCTGGTTCCACCCCAAAAAACGCCAGGTTCTCCGGACCAGTCCTCAACCTCCGGGAATCAGAATGTAATATGGCCCTATGTTTTTGACTGGGATCATAATGCCGGGGCTTCTACCCGTACGGTGACCATTATCAAAGTAGAACCTCTGCCTGCCGGGACCACGGATATTGACGTCCTGGAGGCTGGCTGGAACTACGTGGACCAGGGAAAAATTATTATCTACGGGGCCATAAAAGATACTTCTTCCACCTCTGCTACCCCGTGTACTGGAGACCTCAATGGAGATGGAAGTATCACTCCCCAGGATGCCCTGGCTGCCTTCAGGTGCTATCTTGGTGCAGACATTTGTTCCGATTGCTCTGATATCAACAGGGATGGCAGTGTTACTCCCCAGGATGCCCTCTGTTTGTTTAAAAAATTCTTAGGACAGGCTTCCTGTTTGGATTAGAGAGGCTGAATGGAAAAAATAGGTATACGGTGAACGGCTGAATTGTGAACTTTTCTTTTTTGGCTACCACCATAAGGCGGGACATCCTGCCAGTTTAGTATTTCTCCCGCAGAGACGCAGAGACGCAGAGGATGTAATTTTTGGTCTTTCTCTGCGCCTCTGCGTCTCTGCGGGAGATCATTCCTCGGAAAAAGTTTTATTTTAAGCCGTTTGAAGTATAGCTACACAGGTTCATAGGGGCAAAGGCAGCGGCTGCGCCTAAGAATATGCACAAAGATAGGTTCAGGGGGGCAAAGGCACAAAGGGGCAAAGGGTAAAAACTTTGTGCCTTTGCCCCTCTTTTGCATCAAGCTAACGGTTTATGCCACTTATCTCGATTTATTTCTTCATCTCTCTTCATCTCTATTTATCTCGATAACCGTAATTTTAGGCGGGGCAAGGAAGCGCATGGGAGGACCCCAGGTTCCGGTTCCAGTGCTGGTGTAGAGGAAACCGTGAGGGGAGAGTTTGTATAGCCCGTCCTGCATTGGGTACAGGAAGTGGATGACCCATCTGAATGGAAATATCTGTCCGCCATGAGTGTGGCCGCTCAATTGAAGGTCAAAAGGGCAGGGGCTGCACTCAGTGACTTCGGGCCGGTGTTTTAATAAAATGGTAAAAAGATCGTGAGGCAGAGCAGCAAAGATTGATTTTTTATTCTGCGGCGATGCCTGGCCAAAGCGAAGACCGGCCTGATCATCGACACCCGCTATATTGATAATGCCTGAAACCGTTAACCCTTCACCTCTGAGTACCTTGAATCCTGCTCTATGGGCAAAAGTCACGGCCTCGTTAATGCCTGCATAGAAGTCATGGTTTCCCATGATAGCGAATTTGCCGTATTTAGGCTTAATCTCTTGAAATAATTCGGCCATATCCATTATCTGTTTCACTTCCATATCTACCATATCTCCGGTCGAGACCAAAAGATCAGGCTTGGCCTTTTTAACAGCCGCTATGACCTTTTTCAAAAAGTGCCTAGACACCATAAGACTCAGATGAACATCCGATATTTGGACAATGGTAACATGGTTAACTCCTGGAGGTAGCTTGGAAGTGGCAATGATTACTTTTTCGGTTCTGATCCTTTGGGCATCAAAAATACTGTAGCACCCTATAGCCACAACCAGTAAGGCGAGGAGGAAAAAAGAGCTTCTTCCTGTTAAGGCAAATTTTGAGATTTCGGGCAAATTTTGAAATAATCGAAAGGCTGCTCCTGCAACGCGTATCAGCAGGTTATAAACATCCGCTGCCAGAAATATTGAAAAAAAGAGTAAGAGAAAGCCCATCCAGGTGAACCCCACATAAGCTGTAAAGAGGGCCGTAAGCCTCATCCCCCTTTTGTTCTGAATGTGGATGAGCATCGGAGCAGCTATCATAAGAGCCATGAAGATTATGAGGACCACCCGCGGACCTTGGGGAAGATGAAAGGCTAATTGTACTTTGCTGTAAGCATAAGCGTGCATGCCGCCATACACGAGTAAAAAAGTGGAGATAAAAAGCGCTGCTGACAAGGGACCCCTCCGTAAGAGTTTTATTAAGAGTTTCATAATACAGCCTAACAGCATAAACAACCTGAGTAGTTACGTGATTTTTATCATATCACAAAATAGCAGCGCAGAGAACGGCCACAGATATTAACTAAATTTTCAATCCAAAACCTTATTCTTTATTTTATCGTGGCGCGTTACTTAAATATAAGTATGAGCGCTTTTTATGAAATAGCCCACGCTTTTATCATCATTATCAGAATTTATTACCGATACATATTAAAGGGTTAAAACCTTATATAATAATACATTGCCTGATACGGTTGCTGACGTAATAATCGTACGGTATTCGGGAGAATTTGGGAATTTTTCTTGACTTTGCATGACAATTAATATATTATATTAAATGGAGGTGGTCAATAAATATATAAAACTAAAAATTTATTATATTTTATAATCATTATGTTTTTTTATAAATTTTACTTTTTTTGGTAAACCTGCAGAGAAAGGAGATGGAGTATGAAAACTGTAGCTTTATTATATTTTTTAATTATTATATTTTTAACCATTTTTACTTTTGGAAAAATTATTAAGAAAAGAGAGTGAGTATGAAAACTAAAAATTTATTATATTTTATATTTATTATATTTTTAATCATTTTTTCTTTTGGGAAAATTATTAAGAGCGAAGCATCCTCGAATCATAACCCCTTCGAAAAGGCTACGATTGAATCGGGAAAAGAGATATCTGATGATGAAATTTTACAATCCATGGGAAAAATTCTTTTTTTATTCAATCCGGAACTTGAAGATCAAATCAAACTGGAAGTTCATCAAGGCATAGTTTTTCTTTCCGGAATAATTAATACCCTGAAAGATCAAGAAAAAGCAGAGAATATTCTTAAGTCAGTTACTGTTAAAGGGGTGATTGACTACTCAATTCTGAAACCTGCAGTTCGCCTCGATCAGGATATCAAAGATGATATTTCAGTAGCTTTCCTGCAAAATCCCAGCGTGTATGCCCCGGATTTGGAAATTCAAATTCTTAAGGGAGCGGTGACGCTGACTGGAGTCGTGGCCAGTTCCTGGGAAAAAGGAGAGGCTGTGAATGCCGCAAAAGGAATTATGGGAGTTACAACGGTAATCGATTGCATGAGCATTGATGTCCAAAAGAAGCACTCAATGCTGGAGTGGCTGGATATAATAACAGCCATGCTTGCTCAGGATAGATACCTTTTCGATAATAGCCTTATTGTCAAAATTTACGATGGTCGGGTTATTCTTCAGGGGTCTGTTGATACAGATTTGGAAAAGGCTTATGCATCCCAAATAATTTTGGCTCTGGGGATGGGATATGTTGATAACCAACTAATAATCAAAAGGGGTAATGCCGGGTATATTCAAAAGGGAGCTTTTGATCTCGGTGATTCAGAGATTCACCAATCCATCGACTGCATTATTCAACAGGATGAAAGAATTAATGATAAAAAAAGCATTGTGATTCATGTGGACGATGGAGTTGTTACCCTTCTAGGTATGGTTGCTGATGCCCATGAGGAAAAAATTTTGGAGCAGGATATCCGAAGTGTGGACGGAGTTCTATTCATCAAAAATCTCTTAATTGTGGAAGAAACATCCCGAAACGATGCGGGTATTGTCCAGGATATCAAGCGAGCCTTTGGATATGAGTCGGATCTTTTAGGGGCTGATATCAAGGTAACTTGTGAATCAGGAAAAGTTATCTTGAATGGGAAAATAGATATCGCCTCCAAAAAAGATTTGGCGGGAAGCCTGTTGTTCAGAATAGTCGGAGTGAAAGAAGTTTCTAATCAGATTCGGATTGTAGCCTCCGAGATTTGGGTAAAACCCGCTGCGAATAGTAACGAAAAGTTAGAATCCGGCTTGCTGAAATGGAATCTGGAAGTGGGTAATAAAATTTTTCAGATCTGCGTAGACAGGAAGAATGGAACGGTTACTATTCGAGGTGAGGTAGAAGACTGGGAGCAAAAAGATAGAGCTGAACATATCCTGAAGTTAAGAGTTCCAGATAATTTTCAGATCATCAACGAAATTTATGTCCCGTAATGGCTTTAACCAAACCTTTCCCATCAGGGGGATCCATGTATTTACTAATGCAACATACCATTTGTCTATTCACCCAAAAAAGATCAAGTCAGACATCTGCTGCTGACTTGGTTTTTTTGCTTTGATTTTTCCCCTCTGTTCTTAGATCCTTCCTTCCCTGCTTTTTCCCTACCATAAAGGCGATGCTGGCGAATCCTGCCACCTGTTTTCTTGCTCTGGTTCATTGTTGGCAACCGGCCTTACTCCCCAAACAACTCTCTTGGCGAAAGAGACTTAAGATAGGCTACCCCCACCTGCTTAAATTCTTCGAGGGGGAGAGACTGGTTGAACTCATTGATTCGGCTGCGAACTGCCGGGGAAATACTAAGCCGACAGCGCGGCTGGTCCGGGCAGCATTGCTGATCCGTGGTGCAGGCATCCGTGGTGCACACCGTGGTGCACACAACAGTCAAGGCGCACTGGCCTGTACTTTGAACGGTAAAGGGAGTGTCCTCACCAATTACGGATCGCACACCGTCACGGATACACTGGGATTTTCCTTCCAGAATGATTTCATAAGCTGTACCGCTGTCTGCACCACCTTCCTCGCCGCAGGCTGCACGGTTTGCATGATTGCTGCTTGCCTGCATCCATTCTCTGATCCGCATGGCCAGAGAGACACCGTAAAACAAACTTGGGCAGATATGGCCATGCAGCTTCCCAGCCTGTTCAAGCTGCGACAGCAGATGGCCATTCTCCCCCATGGTTTTTTCACCCTGGTTTTTAATCTCTTTAATCTCATTGATGTCGTCGTTTTGTTGTTCCACTCTTTAACCTCCCTCATTATCCTTAATCAGTCATTATCAGTAACTACTCAGGTAGATAGGCTGTAGGTATTTAGGCTGTAGGAAAAGACAATGCATTCAGATCCTTACAGCTTGGATGATAATATCAGTAGCCTCCGAGCCGAACGCAAGTAAGGCTTTTAGCCTAACAACCTTCAGCCTATAGCCTAAACAACCTGATCTGTTCCACTCAATCGTTCCATTTAGAGCTTGGCTGTTTCACTTCCTTGATTTCGAACTGGTCGCTGTAGTCATAGTGGAGTTGGTAATTGCGGCCTTTGAGGACCGTCTCCATAACTACGGGTCGATTCCAGAGCCGATACAGGTGGCGCATGGTATGCTGGGCGTACCCCAGATCCAGCTCGCGGCCATCGAAGAGGTGGCTCAGGAGCAGTTTCTGCTGGTGATCATAATTGGCATCGATAATACGGATGACCGGCACCCGGTTCATGCCTACATTGGTGATCAGGGTATCCCTGATTTTTTCCCAATTCTCCTCATCGGAGACCTTGGTAATGACCCGATCGTTCCCCTGCTGCTCGTGCTGAAAAAGGTCAAGCTCCTCCATCAGTTCGTGGGTCAGATATTGCCGCAGGAAGGATTGGTCCCGATCGGATTCCCTGACCTGAAAAAGTTTTTTCAGGCCCTCTCCTCCGGTCAGGCCCAATCTCTCCTGGTCTTGATTTTCTGGTTTCTCCCATCGCTGGAAGATATTTTCAAGAATCTTGAAGCCCAGGTGATAGGGGTTAAGGCTGCCCACATAAGGGCATATCACCTGGTTATGTCGTTTCATGAATTCAAAATGAAGGCCCTGCGGAAGTTCCAGGCGGGTCAGGATCTGGTAGTGCCAATAGCTGGCCCAGCCTTCATTCATGATCTTGGTTTCAATCTGCGGCAAAAAGTATTGATTCTCTTCGGCCACAATGCTCAAGAGGTCTTTTTGCCAATTCTCCAGCAGCGAATTATAGTCCCTGATAAAGAGAATCAGGTCCTCCTCCGGCTCGACGGGAATCTTGTGCATATCCGGGGCTACATAGGTAGCTCTTTCCTGCAAGTTGTCAAAATCGTTATAATTCCTCTGAGCGCGGGCAAGGGCCTGGTTGCGCTGCTCTTGCATGGAAAGCCTGCGAACCCGCATATTGCGATAGCCTTGATATTTTAAGGCATGGGCCGCATCCAGAATATCCTCCACTGCCTTCTCTCCAATGCTGGGGTCCTCTACATAACTGCGAATGCGGTTTGCATGAGACTTGAACATTTCGATGACATAGCTCGAAGGAGTATGGCCGAAGGTGCTGTTGTTCTTGAAAAAGTCATTATGTCCATAAACATGGGCTATGGTCAAAATCTGCAGCAGCAGGGTATTGTCTTTCATCAGATATGCCAGACAGGGATTGGAATTAATGACCATTTCATATGGCAGGCCGCTGACTCCCAGCTTGTACATGGTTTTCTGGCGTTCAAATGCCTTGCCGAAAGACCAGTGCGGATAGTGAGAAGGCATGCCTGTGTAGGCCATATAGCCGAGCATTTCATTGTGATCGCAGATTTCAAATTCCTGCGGATAGCAATCCAGCCCGATTTCCTGCACTATCTTGAGGATTCGCTCATTCCATTCCTCTAAGTCTTTGATTTGATAATTCATCCTTCATTCCTCACCTTGGCCCGGTCCCTGCTCAGGAATTTTTTGAGGGCAGGCCATACATCCTCTTTACTGCGAATACCAATGATGACAAAATTATCTGTGGCCAGGGGCTCGAAGATTTTCATCATGGATCCCCAGGAGAAGGTATCAAAGGGTTTGATCTCGCCATAGCCGAACAGATTACAGATCTGCTTAAGCTCTTTTGCATAGCGGAGTGCTTCCTGGTTATCTTCGGTAAAGTTATCTCCGTCTGAACAGTGAAAGGCGTAGATATTCCAGAGGGAAGGGTGATACCGTTCCTTGATTATCTCTAAAGCCTTCTTGTAGCCGGAGGAAATCATGGTTCCTCCTGATTCGCCACGGTGGAAAAAATCATTCTCGTCCACTTCCTTGGCCTCAGTGTGATGGGCAATGAAAACGAGCTCGACGTTCTGATATCTTCTGTGCACGAACTGGTACAGGAGAAAGTAAAAACTCCTGGCCAGATATTTTTTGGTTATATCCATGGAGCCGGAAGTGTCCATAACACAAAAGACAACAGCATTCGAATGCTCCTTGACATCGACTACGATCCGGTTGTAGCGCAGATCATTATCATGGAAGGGAAAACGCTCCTCCTCCTCCACATGGCTGGCGATCTTGCGGCGGATGTGCTCCTTCATGGTCCAGCGGCGGTTCAGCCTGGGCCTGATGCCAAGGAGCTTGACTCCCCTTGGCTTCATAAGCCGCTCTGACTCGATGATATGAAAGCGCTTGCGCTCAAGATCGGGCAGTTCCAGATCCTCGAAGAGGTAGCTGATGGCTTCCTCCAAAGTGATTTCCGTTTCGTAGATTTCATCTCCAGGACGATTCCCTGGCTCTGCCGGACCAATCCCCTCGTTCTGCGGGCTCCCTTTTTGCACTACATCTCCAGGTTTGGCCTGACCATTTCCCGTGCCTACGTCAGGATTATTATGGCCAAAGATAAACTGATACTCTTTGATCCCCCGAATGGGAATCTTGATCTTTTTATCTCCGCTTTGGCCGATAATTGACTCCTCGGAAATGATGTTCTGGATGTTTTGCTTGATCGCCTCTTTCACCTTTTCTTTATGGCGCTTGCGATCTCTGACGCTCCGATCACTTCCTCGAGCAGCGCCGCGTTGAAACGTTCGAAATACCGTCATGGGAATTTTCTCCCTTAATCTTTCCAAAGGTTATTGGCAGCATAGCGCAAAACTACCTCACAGCAATGAGGGCAGTAGTTATTTTGTTCAATCATGGTATTGACCATAATTTCATATTTTTCGCCCTGCTCTTTGTCCCTTGTTTTGGACTTGGTAACAATGCGCGAAAGATCCCGTACCGAGGTCATCAGCTTTCTCTCGATAGCATCACGCAAAGGAGCATAGGATCTGTAGTTCACCTTATCTTGGCGCCTCAGCAGGGCAAACATATAGCTGGTAACATCCTGCCTGAAACCTTCGGCTGCGGAAACAGTGATGCCAATCTGTTCTTCGATGGAGCGAAGGAGTTTCTGATCCGGCTCCAATTCCTCTTTGGTATTCTGGTCCTTGACCTTGGTCCGGTTGACATAGGCTTCAGCGTGATCCAGATAGTTCTGGAACAGCGTTTCCGCCTGCTCGGCATAGGAGTGAACAAAGGCCTTGGTAACTTCCTTTTCCAGAACGTCCAGGTACTCTTTGTGCAGAGTGTCCTGCAGGAAGCCAAGATAGCGCTTTCGCACATCATCGGCCAGACTCATTTCCTTGACCTGGGAGATCATTGCCTCCCTGATGGAAATGGGATTGATGCAGTTATACTCCGATTCGGAAATGGCATTGTCGATACTCTTCATGATAAAGCGGGTAGAGATGCCTGACATGCCTTCATTGACCGCTTCTTCCCGCAATTCTTCAGCATCGATCTTCTGGTGATAGCCTTTCTCGACTATCTCCTGGCCATTGTAGAGTTTGAGCTTGGTTAACAGGTCGCACTTGTTTGTGGGCTGAAGCCTGGTGAGAATGGCAAACATAGAGGCAATCTCTATGGTGTGAGGTGCGATATGCGCATTAAACCGGCTTCTCTGGATAATTTTTTTATAAATTTTGACCTCTTCATCCAGCTCCAGCACATAAGGGACTTCCACCTTGACAATTCGGTCAAGAATGGCCTCATTGGTATGATCAGCTTTGAACTTCTCCCACTCCGCTTCATTGGAATGTGCCAGAATTACCCCGTCAAAGTAGATCATCGAGTGCTTGCCAGGTGCAGGAATCATTTTTTCCTGAGTGGCCGTGATCATCGTATGCAGATACTCTGTCTCGTTTTTGAACACCTCGATAAATTCCACAAGCCCCCTGTTTCCGGCATTAAAAGCGCCATTCAGGGAGAGAACCCTGGGGTCATCCTCAGAGTACAGATCCAGTTTGGAAATATCCTCACTGCCGATAAGAATCGAGGTATCCTGGTTATTGGGGTCCACAGGCGGAACAACACCGACCCCGCGCCGGGATCTGATGGAAAAATCTACGCTCTCTATGGGAAATTTTTCGTATTCCTTGTCGAATTCGTTCTTCAGGCGGAACCGGCAGATCGGGCACAAGTCTCCCTCAATGGTAATCCCCAGAAGATGAGCAAATTCTTCCCGCAAATGGTGCGGCAGAAGGTGCAGGGGCTCCTCGTGCATCGGGCACCCTTTGATGCAATAGATAGGATTTGACCCTTCAAGACCATCCTTGAGTTTCTCCATGAGGCTGGACTTTCCTGCCCCCACCGGCCCTACAAGATAGAGAACCTGACGGCTCTCCTCACCACCCATAGAGGCAGAGTTGAAATAGCGGACAATTTGATTGACCACTCTATCCATCCCGAAGAACTCGTTTTCAAAAAAGGCATACTTCCGGATGGTTTCATGTCTGCGGAGCCTCCGCATTCTTGCATTATCTTCGGGATGCTCCATCCTGAACCCCGGATCAGTAATTACCTTATAGAGACGACTATGAGACAATTGAGCAATGATAGGATTTTCCTTCAAAATCTCCAGGTAATCAAGAAATGTTCCTTCGAAGTGCTTTCGATTTCGATCCTCACGATCCTTTTGGATCATCGTCCTAAAATCGATCTTATTTGACACAGACATGTTCTCCTCCCTGCGGCTTTTTTTTAAATATAAATAAAGTCTATCCGATAAAATTATCCGAAGTAACCTTCGGTGGTAAAAAAATTGGTCCTCTTCCAACATACTTGGACCTTAAGCAAGCAAAGTATTTTTTATAAATAAATGCATAAATCTTGCCAGCTCAATCCAGTAAAGGATAAACTTTATTTATTCCTATGTTCAGAGATTAATATGACTTCTAACGTAATAGACGGGCTTCTATTCTTTATGTTATTGAGGTAAACAAACAAATCCAGGGGTCAAAGGGAAGTGGTTTTTGTTTAATTTTAGCACATCACATGCTCATAATTAAATCTGCCGATAGATGCGCTATCTGAATGTTCGCCTTTAAAAAAGATTTTGTGTTATCTTTTAACGAATGGTATACTAGCGATGCCGGATGCCGGGTTAATATTCAAGCTCAGTACAGGCCGCGGAAATTCCGCGATCAGTTGTAGCCCCCTATGGCCGCCCATGTATGGGGAAAGGGCAGGCACAGGGGCCTACCCCTACGATACTGGCCGCGTATTTAATGCGCTGTGTACCAAAGGCCATAGAGAACATACGCTGAGTAGAGGGGGTAATTTCACCCCCAGGCCCCTCCAGGAACAAAAAGAGGAGAATTTCCCATATTATGAAGAAGGGAATCAAGATTGCCGCTTTTTCCCTTGGTGCTTTGGTCGCTATTTTTATTGGCATCAGCATCTTTATCAAAATCTATTTCACCCCGGAAAGGGTGAAAGTGTTAATCATGCCATACGCTGAAAAGGCTATGGGAAGAAAAGTGTCTGTAGAGGATGTCAAGATCAATCTTCTCACCGGGGTTGAGATTTCAAAAGTCAACATAGAGGACAATCCAGCCTTCAGCTCAGGCCCTTTTCTGACTGCGGATAAGTTTGTCCTGAAGTATGCTTTCTGGCCTTTATTTAAAAAGAAGCTGATCATTCGTAAAATAATAGCGGTTCGGCCCTCTATTCTTATTAAAAAAAATGAACAGGGAGTTTTCAATTTCTCTGATCTTCTTCAGAGAATTGAAGCGGAAAGCAAGCAGCCTGAAGAACCTGAATCGACTAAAGAGCCCGGTTCGCAAGTCTTTTTGCTCCTCGTCTCTCAGGCAGGGATACAGTATGGACGAATCACCTATTCTGATAAAACGCTTCAGCCTTCTTCCCCCCTGGTCCTGGAGGGGATCAATTTTATAGCCAAAGATATCTCCCTGACCGATCCTATCACGGTGAGCCTGTCTGCTGAATTGCCAAGTGGATTGCCGGGTAAATTGCCAGCCAAGAGCGTGGCTACCGTGAATCTATCCGGGCAGGTTGATCCGGTATCATATAATGCGGACCTCCAGTTAAAGATCGATTCCCTGGACCTGAAAACTTTTTCACCTTACTATCAGCAATCCATACCTGTCAGGGTGCTCTCTTCGGCGTTCAACCTTCAGAGCAGGATAAAAACCGAAGGGGCCCAGAAGGTGCAGGCAGAGGGAGAAATCAGCCTGGATGATTTAAAGTTTTTGTATCCTGCCGCAACCTCCGGAAAAGAGCAGACTCAGATTCAGGGCCTGGGACTGAAGGGGGATTATGCTCTCAATGTGGATATGGTGCAGCATCTTTTAAAAGTAGAGCGGCTGAATCTCACGGTTATGGAAATTCCTGTCCGGATTACAGGCCAGGTAGCAAACTTCAATACTCAGGACAAACAGATCGATGTGCGGCTTTCCGCTTCTGAAATTGATCTCGGTAAACTGAAAAAAACCGTCCCTGCGGTCCTGCTGCCAAAGATCATGGAAAAAATAGCCCTGAGCGGGAAGTTAACCGGATTACAGATTCAGGTGGGAACCGGAGCAGGAACAACCGGGCAGTCCCAGCCCCTTGCCTACTTCGGACAAGGCCGCATATCTTCTATGCAGGTGACTTATCAGCCCTATCCTTCGCTGATTCCAAGGATTGATGGAACCTTTCAGTTCGATCGGCAGAAGGTGCAGATTCCAAAGCTTACGATTGCGCTTTTTGATTCAGAAACCATCCTGGTTAGTACGGTTTCTGATTATCTGAAAGAGCCTCGCCTTAATCTTCAGGTGGATTCCCAAGTTCCGGATCTGGCCAAGATATACCAGGCACTGCCCCCGGACCTCTCACCGTGGCTGAAAAAGATCACGGTGCAGAGCGGCGGAGTAAAGATAAATGCCTCTCTGACCGGGAATCCTGCCGAGATCTCCTCATTGCAATACCAGGGGGAAGCACTTTTACGCCAGATTAAGATCCGGCCTGCTGTCGCTGAGCATGCTTCCGATAAACATGCTTCCGCTGAGCATGCTTCCGGTGATGTGTATGCTTCCGATGAGCATGCTTCCGATGCCTCTATGCTGGCGCAAATAGGCGGAAAGGTACGATTTACCGAGAGGGAGATCAATGTTGAAAATTTGAACACATCCTTGCCTCACTCCACATTGATCTTTAAAGGTAAGGTCGTTGACTATAGAAAGACCCCTATCATCCAGATGGATGTAACTTCCCCTCATGTGAGCCTGGATGAAGTCCTGGCCAGCGCCCAGTCATTGACCCCGCAGGAACCTGCTGCGGGAGAGGAAAACCCGGCATTGAACCGGAAGCCGGCAGGGGAAGGGAATCCGCCGGTTAAACAAGGCAAGCAGCCGCCGGTTAAACAGGGCAAACAGGAGCCGGTTAAACAAGGTAAGCAGGAACCAGTTAAACATGGCAAACAGGATACTGCTCCTCCCCCTGGAGGAGAGAAGATTTCGGCTGCGGGTAAAATTCACCTGGCCGAAGCCACTTACAAGACCCTGACTCTGCGCAACGTGGATATGACTTATTCTCTGCAAAATGACATCCTCAAATGGCAAAATCTGAAGGCAGAAACTCCAGGCCAGGGCACCATAGCTCTTGATGGTATGTTTGACACCAGCCAGAAGGTTTATTCTGCGAAGGTCAGCTTACAATCACTGTCCATCCAGGAACCGCTTTTGGCCCTGGCACCCAAATACGCTTCGATCTTTTCAGGAAAGATTAGCGCTCAGGCTGATATGGCCGGAGAGGGAACAACGAAAGATAAAATTCAACAAAGCCTTGGTCTTACCGGTAAATTTGAGGTTGCTGATGGAAAAATCCAGAACACCGACTTGGGAAAGGCCCTCGGAGCGCTGTTGCCCGTAACTAACTGGTCCGAGTTGAACTTCAAAACTATGAAAGGGAAGGTCGAAGTGGAAAAGGGAAAAATTCACCTTGATTCTGATCTGACCAAAGAGGATTATATCCTGACACCATGGGGAACTATAGGTCTGGACAATTCCTTGAGTATGGATATCCTGGTCAAGATTTCACCCCGGCTCTCGCAGAAAAATACACTTCTCAGCCAGTATCTGACTGACGATAAGGGATGGGCAGTTATACCGATCAAGGCTGGCGGGACTTTAACCAAACCCAAACTCACGGTTGACTTTAAAGCAGTGAGTAAAGGGGTGCAGGAGAAGCTCAAAGAAAAATTCAGGGAGAATGTTGAGGAAAAATTAAAGGAAAAGTTGCAGGATAAATTACAGGAAAAGCTGAAGGATAAATTATTCGAAAGCCTCTTTTTTAAAAAGGACGGCGGAGGCGGGCAAGAGGGAACACAGGGTGCCCCGAATGGGGGAACCGGGGGAGCTTCAAATAAGGATGCCCCGAATAAAGAAGCTCCGAAGCCAAAAGCAGTTGAGGACTTGTTGAAGGACACTCTGAAAGGATTTTTAAAGAAAGGAAAATAAAAGGAAACGCTCATTTTTAGATTCTGTGCTTTGCCAGAAAGATGTATAATAATCATAGTTGGCATTAATGCAGATCCAGCATTAAGAATTTAGAAGGCAAATATGGACGTCAAAGATTTACTGCGGAGAAAAAAAATTAAAAAAGACAAGAGATCTCTCAGCTTACAGGAAGGTACGGACTTAGTAGCCGTTGAGTATGAGATCACTACAGAGAAATTGTCTAATAAAGGGTTCGACAAGCTTCCATTCAAAGTCAGAAAGCAGATTGAACAATTATATGAACTGCTCAGGAGTAAGCCTAAGCAGGTAATTCCCTCCCTGCTGGAGCTGATTGAAAAATATCCGAATGTAGCGGTGCTGTATAATTACCTGATTGCAGCCTATCGTCTGAGTGGCCAAAACGAAAAGGCCGATTCAATGACAGTGGAAAGCTATAAAAGACATCCTGATTATTTGTTTGCAAAAATTAGCTATGCCTTTTATTGCCTGCGAAAGGGCGACCCGTATAAAGTACCTGAGATATTTGATCATAAGCTGGAGTTACGGCAGCTTTATCCTCATAGGAAGAAATTCCATATAACTGAGTTCATAAATTTCATGGGGCTTATGGCCTTATACCATAATGCAATAGGTGAACGGGAAATAGCTATAAGATACTACGACATGATTAAGCAGGTTGACCCAAACGATAATATGGTGCAGGTTTTGAAAAAGGTCCTTTATCCATCCTTCCTGGCCAGGGTATTGAGGAAAATAATAAAAAAGCCATTAGGAAATATTACGTGAAAGGGAAAGGACTTCAATTTCCAGGAGCCTAAAA
>Ga0307378_10002408_pt1 | contig 28719 bp, 37 predicted proteins | sample UN1MG_FD_202238 | JGI IMG/M metagenome (GOLD analysis project Ga0307378, IMG submission 202238) | Soil microbial communities from Risofladan, Vaasa, Finland - UN-1 | ecosystem: Environmental > Terrestrial > Soil > Coastal area > Acid sulfate soil | place: Finland: Risofladan, Vaasa | collected... | reverse complement strand
CATTTGATAGAAATTCTGAGTTTGATATTATAGCTTGTAAAGATAATAAGCTCTACAAAATACAGGTAAAATCGACCTCTTCCGCTGCCGGAGACAGTTATGTAGTACGGCTTGCTTCAAATAGGCCAAATAACTCAAAAAGAACCAGGATGAAAAAGTTCAAGCCAAGTTCGTGTGATATTCTAGTAGTATACATTTACCCCTTGGATGTTTTGTGTTTTATAGATCCGATTGAGTTGACCAATAGACCTAATGCTATCAATATGCGGCTAAAACCTACAAAACATGCTAATGGACGTAAACAATGGATAATATCAGACTACAACAGCTTCCCATCGACTATAGATTGAGTTATGAGTGCTTCTTAGGTTTTACTTTTTCTTGTAAGTATTTTGGTCTTGGTATGTCTATAATGAACCATATCATTCCACAGTCTTCGCTGGGACACTGCCATACACCTTCTCCATGTTTCTCATTTTTTTCCAGAGTTTCTGTACAACTTGGACATAAAAGCATCAGTCAAATATCTCCCCCCACTCCTGTGTGAATTCTTTACTGGAAATGGTTTTGTAATACTCAATAAGTTGCTCATTAGCATATATTATTAGATCGCCCACATCCATGCCATCTACCACTGCTTCAGCTAAAGCTTCTATTTTCTTTTCTGTTTTGTACATATTAATTCTCCTTAGTTTGGGGGCAGGGGGAATTGAACCCACTCGACTCTTAGAGACCGGTTTTACAGACCGGGGCGCCTGCTTTAACGCTTTATACCCCCTTATGTGTTGGGGTACTAGACGGGACTCGAACCCGTATAGCATGGGCCACGGCCATGCGCTCTGCTCTTTTGAGCTACTAGTACCATGGATTACCGCTTGTTAATAATATAATGTAATGTTCCCTTTGATGTTATGTTAAATATTCTCATAACCTTCTTATATGATCTAGTTTTGTCATACAGCTCTCTAATCTTCTCTACCTCTTCGTTGGTGTACTTTATTGTTTTTTCTTTTGCTGCCTCACTAGCTATTACGGATTGAGCCATTCTGTATTTCTTGGGCCTGTCGAGCATATTCTCGCTGTGGCTGCCTATCAAGATATTGTCGTCAATATTATTTCCGATGTTGCTGTCAGAATGCCTGCACTCGATACCTTCCTCGAACATAACGTTGCCGTATTTTTGATAAGCAACTAGTCTGTGTACTCGAAGTCTTACTTTACCCTTTCCTTTTTTGTAATACCCAAAATCTAAATAACCGCTAGATGTTTTTCTTAGTGAAAGAGGAATGCCTTTGGGATTGTACACCCTACCTTCTTTTGCTCTATAACCTTTATTGTGAGCTTCCATTATACAAAGATCAGATTCATTCATTTGAAATTATTTCGTATCCTTTCATGGAGGAGGGTAGACGAATTGAACGCCAATGTTTTACCACCCCCAGGGGTTCAAACCCTGTTTGCCACCGTTGACGGTACCCTCCATTTATACTCTCTTTTTGGCTTGATCTAACAGGTCTTTGTCAATAAGTTCTACTCCATTAAGTAAACATCCTTTACAAATACCTATTACCATGTTGCTTTTTTCTTGAACACCAACATAGGCACTGGATATTTTTCCGCAGATATCACATCCAGTTTCATTGTCTTTCCAACCCCCTTCTGGGGTTCTTGGATTACTTATGATATACATCTTTATAATTGGTTCCATAATTATCTCCGTGCTCGGGGAGGAGGATTTGAACCTCCGATAACCGGAGTCAAAGTCCGGCGCCTTAAACCACTGGGCAACCCCCGATCATTATAACGTATGTTGATCATAGTGTAATTTTCTATGGCAATTAGAACAAAGTACAGTACATTTGAGCGTCTCTTTCAATATTTTATCTGGGGATACCGAGTTATGAACCATTTTGGATATTTCTTTGTCTTTTGTACTAGAATCTTCGTGGTGGAATTCGAGACACGCTGGGTGATTTTCGCCACATTTTTTACATTTGAGATTACTTTTATATTCTTTGTACCACTCTTTTATTGTTGCACGTCTATTTGTACTTTTTTGTTTGTAATATTCTTGGTTTAAAATGTAATGTTCTTTTAGATACTCTTGGTTACATTTTTTACAATAATTAGACAACCCGTCCTTTTTCGCACGATTATCGTGGAAATCGTCTGTATCCAACACACCATTACATTTACTACACTTTTTCTTTATGTTTCCCATTTGCCAAAGGTGAGAGTTGAACTCACACGGGCTGAGCCCACCGACTTTTGAGGCCGACGTGTCTACCGGGTTCCACCACTTTGGCTTAATCTTCTTCTTTAGGTACAAAGCCATAGCACTCAGGATCAATGCATGTAAATCCATTTATTGACCTTTCGCACTCGGAGCAATCATATCTAGACTCATGGTGTGGATACCCGCCTTCTGGACATGCCACTCTATGCTTTATCATACTCTCATTCTTTTTTGAACTGTCAATCATAATAATTCTCCTTTGCCGAGAGCGGGAGTCGAACCCGCATGACCTAGGGTCAAGGGATTTTAAGTCCCCCGTGTATACCAGCTCCACCACCCCGGCTTATTTAATGGACGACCTACACTGTACCAGGAGGTCAGATTCAGCAGGTTTTGTTTGGTACCGTTTGTCCTGCTATCCAGAAGCACCTATGTCTTCTTACATCCATTTTTGTGAGCCCCCAGAGGGATTCGAACCCCCAACCTTCGGCTTACAGGGCCGTTGCTCTGCTCGATTAAAGCTATGGGGGCATTATAACCTATTCAGATCTATTACTGACTCAAAGCTCTTAATCAGATTGCCTTCTACTATAGCAACGCCTATCTGATCCAGCTCTCCGTGTTTGAATTCTTCTCTTATTTCGTTGCCGGTCATCCTTTTGATTCCAGTATCTCCATCCGGCCCATTGAAATTGTCTATGAATACGAAATATGTTTTCTCTTTTGTTTTCATACTAACTCCTTAATGTCTTTTGTTCCATGCTTTTACATACCGTTCGCTAAGTGGTATTAGTGTGATATCCGCATCTTCTCGTTTGTTAAGGTTGTTAGATTTGTTTATCATGAAACACCTAGGCCGATGTTGACAGATAGCATAGTATTAGCGGAAATTTTCAGAGTTATGTGGTTTTATTTTTCCGCCACAAAACGGACATGCTTTTAATTGTCGCCACATTTTTACCCCTTTATTAATAATCTAAGTGTTTACGTTTGCCAGAGGAGAGGTTCGAACTCTCACGCCTTATGACACTGGTTCCTAAGACCAGCGCGTCTACCTATATTCCGCCACTCTGGCGTTGATTACTCAGTTGGAATCCATGTCGGTGTTCTCGATTTGTCTGGTCCCCAACTGTCTACTTTTATATGCTTGTCTGTTGAGGGGCACTTCTTTGAATAGCAATCGAACGATTCTTCCGATATGTCATTGAAGTTTTTACATCTTTTACATAATTCGTGCACATCCTTTAATGATACCATTCTAATCCTCCCCGAATTGTTCTTCAGTTTTCGAATTAAACCCGGCTATCTAGCTATGTATCTTTTGTCTTGATAGAATTTTTCCATCCTTTCTACCAGATCCTCGTCCTCTATGTAAAACAAAGGGCACGGCGTTCTACTAACTATATTATCTATCAATTGCCCTAACCTAAGATCTGGATATTTTTCCCAAACTTTCCTTATTTCGCTTAGGACTTCTGGTATTCTTTTTGGATCTCTCATAATTTCTTTCCCCATGGTGTGTCGTATACTACTACTACTTTTGCAGGCGATCCCCAAAGAGAGTTCTCTACTCGGAGCCTTACTTCTTCTTTTGTTTCGCCTTTCCTCATAAGCACACATATATGATTGCGGCCATTTAAACCAACCGCAATAGTTGCCCACCTATCTTTCATAATTTCTCCATTGGCACCGGGTATGTTCGAGATACCGACTCGGAGTACTTCACACTCCAGCTCTACCGTCTGAGCTACGGTGCCTTATTTTGTTTGTTTCTGGGAGGTGGGATTTGAACCCACATGTTCTTGGTTCCAGGCCAAGCCGGACGGCCAGGTTGCCGGCACTCCCAGTAGTTTTTTGTATAGGTTTATACTGAATCTAACTCTAACTCATTAGCGTGTAGAGCTGCGTGGCAATTTTTGCATAACAGTATACATTTACCAACTATCTCCTTTTTGACTTTTTTCATTGACCATCCACGCCAACTGCCGAAATGCGTATCTTTTTTGTGCGGGTCCATATGATGGACATCAAGCGAACATTTATATTTGTTGTAGCCACATTTTACACATTTGCTACCTAAAAGTTTAATAACTTCTAGCCGCTTTTCTTTACCTAGCTCCATAACTCTTTTGTTATGGCATTTAGCGCACATCCTCTTCTTTCTACCATAAAATTTGTTTGGATCTGTTTCTCCACATTTGCACTTATGTAACAGTTTGGGTTTTGGCTTAGGGTCAGTGCTTAAGTTATATTTATTTAGCCAATATCTTATAGTTGGTTGGGAATAGTTATATGTTTTAGCTATATCCCGAGTAGACATTTTTTTATCTATACATTTCTTCAATTGGTGTTTGTCCATAATATATACCTCCTTGTATATATTATAGAATACTATCTCGGCTTTGCTAGATAAAAGATGTCCTACACAGACTGAGCTACACTCCGTTTGTTTGTTGCCTATTCGGGGCGACGAGGATTTGAACCCCGAGTCATGCTTTTGGAGAGCACTGGTTTACGCATTAACCGACCGCCCCACATGCTTACTTGTCGTAGTTTATTGGTTTATCTAAGTCTACTTTGGTAACTTCGTACAGATTTTTCTCAAATTCTACCAACTTTTCGTTGGCTGATTTGGACCATCTGGCACCTTCATTTTTCTTACCAACGATAGCCCCAAATGCGGCTCCTATGATAAGTACTAATGCAATACCCCTAGACGACTGGAGCTAATTATGTACTCCCGTCATGAATTGGTGTTTACAATCTTTACACGTTTTCCAATAGTCAAATGGATGCTCTCGTATTACATTAGTGCTTCCGCACTTGGGACATTTGACTACAGCCCCATTTTCTTTTATCATCCCAATAGCTCCTTGATGGTAGTCGGAATCGAACCGGCGTGCCTGGGTTGAAGGCCCAGTTTCCTTGTCCATTTGGGAATATACCATCCAAATAAAAAAAGGAACCGCTATTTGTCAGGGTTCCTTTAGTGTAAAATGTATTTAAGTTCTATTTATGTTACATTGTACACCAAAGGCGGTTTAAAATAAATATTATGTTCTTCGAGCAAACTAATGGCGACGCGTGTCTCTATCGGTTGCCTTGAGGCATCGGATGATGGACATAAGTGTTTTCGCCACGTTCTCGAAGACATTGTTTCCTCCTTGGTGTTTTTGTGCCCAAAAAGGGCAGTGTAACATATTCTTTGGCCCCCTGCCACCTATATTATAGAATACAATCTCTGTTTTGCTAGATAAAAAGTAAAAATAGTTCGGTTTTTAGCCCATCAAAAATATTTTGCCAGTTCTATTCCTTAAGAATTCCTCTGGCGTGGTTTCATTTATTTCTAGGAGTTCTACTACTTCATCATCGGAGAACCTATAAGCTATGTTGTCATGATCTATGAGTAAAGCCCCCTTATCATCATCAACATAATAGGCCGATATAAAATCACTGGCTTTTTTAGTGGCCTCTTCTATGCTCTCTGCTTCTGATATGTAGTAGTGATCATAGAACGTTTCATCGCCGTGATCACATTTTATTAGTACTTCAAAGAACATATCCACCTCCTTATTAATTTACCCACCCACATTTTAACCGTAGTTTGAATGTGTATTTACCCACCCACAAATTTTTATACTTGTTTGTTCAAGTAAATTCTGACACAAGTCAGGTCAGTTTTAATTGCTGTATCTTCTGCTGCGTGTCCAGCTCTAGCAAAGTATGCAATATTTAATAGATCTTCAACATCCAGTCCTTGAATAACCATTCCCTCAAAAGGCCCACCGGTTATAAGAAAACCGTCTTTGACTTCCCCATACTTATTGTCTTTGGCCAATCTTTCAATCATTTTACGGGTTCTGGTCAAAATTAGTACAAATGGATTCCAAGGCCCACCTTTAAGTGTAGCTAAGGCTTCCTTTATTAGGTTAGCTTTGGCCATTTCACCCTGCATATATTCTAAGGCGTCTATGATTACAGAAAAATTGTATGTGAAAAGCTTTGCCGGTGTATCATATCCTGGTGTAACTGGGTCATCATAGTAGGGGTTTATACCACTGCGATTCAACTGGTTGGTATCTTTAAGGACTGGCGATCCTCTATGTACGAACACAGATACATTACCGGCTATTACATTGGCTGATACTATCTTACCTAAAGGTTCGGAATGGTATTTCAATTTCGTTGGCTCTTTTCCATGTAATTTTTCACGTGATTTATACGTAGGTTTGACATAGGCATAGCTGTCCGAGTATGTTGTATTGTAATAATTACTCGTTGAAGTGCCTGAACTATCCCAATTCATAATTCACCTCCCTATCCACACACACTACCTGCTTTGTCGTCTCTGTAGATCATACTTTGGCCACAGCCTGGGCATATCCACGGAAATCCACCAGCTGCTACTTTTTCGTATCTTTTAGCCATATCCGATCTTATGTCCACAACTGATTGTTTTCTTTCAGCCTTCCTCATAAGGCTAGGATAGTAGATGAAAGCCGAATGTACTGGACAGCACCAAGACCCATATCTATCATCACCGTACGAGTCTTTCACTGTTTTGAAAATAATCTGTTCTATCTTCATATGTCTCGCACACACAGCACATTGTTTGGTTTTATCTACTGAGTTGTTTATTTTGGCTATATCTCCAGGAGGGATGGGAGTAAAGCTGGACATGTAATCAAGTCCGCAATGATCACATCTGTATGTTACGATGGCTTTTGTTATTATCATTGGTTTCTCCAGATTTACCACTTTGGGATGTGGGTAGGGGACTGTAACCCCAATACCCACATCCCCGGTAACTTGAAAAGATGGTTGGACTTGAACCAACGCCCGCTAAGCATCCCCACCAACTCACATATGTTTCTACACATTTCCCATCCATGATGCTTTTGACGCAGCTCTACTCTTCTGAGCTTACATCTTTTCTATATCAACCCCTTGCTCTGAGCAAGGAGAGGCTATGTTTTTTTCACGCTTAACACCCTACTAGAATTTTTTCTGAGGCACAAAGGACAGGCTGTTTCGGATTTGAGCTTCTCTAAGGCTTGTACTATAGCTACTCCCTCACCAACTATGTGCCAGTTAAGATGTGTCCACTCCGTACTACATTTTAAACACTGCCACCTTAGTGTGTATTCCTGCTTATTAACTTTATCCATCTTGAGTTTGGCTTCTCTGATAGTTAGAATGCCCTCCTCACAGTGATCACATTTGCCCATGTGGATCTTAAATAAATTTTTGTAAATAGTTTCAAGCCTTTCATGAGTATGCAATGTAGTATACGTGAATCCGTACCCACACTTTGGACACACCATGTAGGATTCCATTTCTCTAATTATCATTTTCGAACTCCATATCTTCCAGCATTGCCTCTGATTCTTCTAAGGCAGCTATTTCTTCTGTGACAGACTCTCTTGCTAATCTATCTTTTTCCCACTTGACCTTTTGTCTCCTAACTATGTTTGCTATGTACTTATATAAGCCGGGGTTCATGTTGTATATGAGTACGAGATCTGTTCCTTTTATTTCAGAAGAATCAATTTCTATTTCTTCTTCGGGGGCTTTTTCTAACCCTTCTTCTTCGACTCGTATAGACTCTTCAGCGAACCCCACGATGCCGCCTAAAATACAAGCGTCTTCTGCATCGAACCCATCATCGAAAATACTCATCTTTACCTCATCTTGACTACTGTTGCTTTTATTTCCTGTATTCCTAATTTGTTCCCACAATGACTGCACACTCTGTAGACTGCTCTATGCAGAGCTTCTAAGTCTACGACAGTCCTAGCCTGATAGGAACTTATACAACTAGAAGAGCCACAGTGTGCGCAATCAGCATAATGTATATTAAGATCCGTCAACACCATCCGCGGCCTCCTTTATTTTCAATATGATGCGCGATAAGCCATTGTTGCGCCCTGCGTTTCGCTACTTTGCGTTTCGAACTACGTTCTACTTTGCTTTTCACTACTTTGACTCACGTACTAAATGGTAACGCGCATCAAATGCTGATCAAAGTGCTGGGATATAAATGATCTTTACTTACCTATCCAAAAATCACTTACGATCCCAACACTTATCACAGAATTCACTAACCAGGCCGAAACGAGGTTGAGTGAAATACCCGCCCCTTACCCACACGCTCTCGATTTCCGCATTACTATTCCCCCACTAGAGTCGGTTGGGCACATCTGTGTAAGAGGCCGCTGCGCACTCTATGTTGAGAGCTATTAAAATGCGGAATTCAAGTAGGCTAATCTTATTTAATGACGTGTTAGCCATTTGATATGCGCACATCCTCGATGAACCATCGGATCATCTCCGCAGCAAACCACCGTCAATCTAATTACTATTGTAATGTTTTACTTACAGTTATTATGTTGAGCTCTTGCACTATTTTCGCCAAGTCTTCTTTTTCCTTGGCATTCATAAGCAACTCCTCTGCTTTTTCTAGGATTGTGTCTAACAGTTCTACCCGTTTGTGAGACTCCAAAGCCAATGAACATCTCTGCTCTTCGTTGTCCCAATAATCACAGTATACAGCTGCACATTTTTTCCCATTCATATGAGGGCAGATTGCCATGTTAGCCTCCTTATTACCAACAAACGTCTATTAAGTAGTTTCCTTCTGGGATCTCTCCCAGGTTACAAAGATGGCATAATAGGAGCCAGGTGTGGTAAAGCTTCCATTTTTTAGTTGCCAGAATTTCGTCTAGCTCCTTTTGATCCCATTCACTGAACTCCTCTTTGCGTACCTCGATGTCCTTAACTGAATCGTTGCTTAATTCTTCCGCGGCAAGGATCTTGTAGGGTTCATTAAACCCAAATTTTTCGGTGAGGAACACATCCAAGTCACCATAATCCACTCGAATAACCGATTCCGTTGTGTATTTCAATTCCATTGAGTCTCCTATTTTAAAGCCTCTGATAGATACTTAGAAGCTTCTTCGATTAATCTCTGTTTCATATTTAGCGCCTGATCTTCTATCACTATCGAAAGTAAATAGTTTAGAACATGCCCTACTGTAGGACCCGGGTTCAATTTAAAATGATCCATTATAGTAGCACCATCTATATCAAGATCGGTGATGTGTAGGGCTTTGGATTGGGTGTACACTTGCCTTATTCTATCTTGAAGATCATATTGCCGGGGGGAAATCTCACTAAGATTTAATCCATTGCCCGCTCTATCTGCTTTCCTTACTAAGAACAGCGGTATGTTATCCAAGTCCTCTAAATCCGCTTCAGATATTTGAGCTTTCTTTATGAATCTGCGTACAGCTGCGTCGGTCCATATGTTTGGCTCATAGTTATACATATGATTATATACCAAGTCAGAGACCTCGTCAGAGATTTCTCTATCAAAATGTAAACGCCTCATTATCTTTTTGGACATTTTGGAGCCCACTACTTCATGGTTATAGAAGGTAACCTTTGGAATTCCACCTTTCATTACTTCTTCTCTGGTCTGAGCCTTTCCTATATCATGGAAGAGTGCTGCCAGTCTAAGAATCAAATTGGGTTCCACATTGTCACAGGCAACTAAACAATGATCAAACACATCATATTTGTGGTATTTTTTGTTCTGATTCATTCCAGAACATATGCTTAGCTCGGGAATTATTTGGCTCAATATGTTGGAGTCGTTCATAATCTTTAGATATCTAGAAGGTTTGCTACTCAAAATTATCTCTATGAATACATCTCTTATTTCTTCTATAGGAACTCTCTCAAGCAACTCGGAATTGGCTTTGATAGCGTAAAATAGATTATTATCCACTCTATAATTAATTTTTGACGACAGGGCTATTGCTTTGATCATTAATGACGGATCCCTTTTTATTGCGCTCTCAGCTCTGCCAATGGTTTTAATTTTCCTGCCTTTGATACTATTTCGACCACGGTAGAAGTCTATTACACCGTTTTTCTTACGAGAAGTAATAGGCACGTACATGGCGTTTATAGTGAACCCTCTTGACCTTGAATCATCTCTAAGTGTGAAATAGGGACTATGTTTGTCGCCCTTTTGAGGCAGTCTTATTGTTATTTCTGAGTGATCAGCTAGGAAACTCAAAAAGCTCCTATCTTTAGCCACATATATACCCTTGAAATGTTTCTTTAGATACTCAAACATCTTTTGAAATGGTAGATTCCTTATTACTATTTCTACTCTACCAGATTTCCTCCGGCGAAGTATGTCTCTTGCATATTCGCCTGCGTAATAGAGCTCGGCGGGGCCGTCTCGGCCTAGTTTCTTCAATATTTGTATTGATTTCACTTGTATTTTTCTCCAATACTATTTTACGCCTCCGTATACTCTTCTAGCTTCTTCAGTCTATTTAGTATAGCCAGCGTTCTGTGAGATACATGAGGTGCAGAAATACCCATTAGAGGAGCTAGTTCTCTTACAGTCATGCCTTCCACATATCTGTTCCACAATAGTGCATAGTCCTCGTCAGGTAGATACTCTTTAACACGCTTTATCATGTCAACCATATCTATCTTGCTTACTATACTATCTTCTGCGGACTCATTATCCACAATGTTTCTGCTGTTAATTTCTGTTATGCCCAAAGAATATGAGGGCGTGGTTTCCGATCTTTCTAGTAGTTGTTTGACAGATGTATGGGATCTATCAGCTAGATTCATCAGGCTTTGTCGTGACGCTTGTATGGATTTTTCTAGTGGGCTATTCCCTGTATACTTATTGGAAGAGTCCCACATATCTGCCAAAGCATTGTACTGATATTCGCCAGCTTTTACCAAGTGCTCTCTCAATATATTTGCCAGTCTTGAGGCATCTTTGGTATATTGGGGGACCTTAATAGACATTGATTGAGTAGTCCCAAACTCCCTCATAGCGTCTTTTATTTTGAATATGGCGAATATTTTGAAGTTATCACTCCGCTCTTCGTCAAAATCTCTACTTGCTCTAGCTAGTCCTATTACACCTTCTTGATATAGGTCTTCACTGTCGAGCCCGGTAAGAGCGGAGACTTTGTTAGCCAACAGTTTGAGGTTATAATCAAACTCCTTTAGAAGCTTTTTAGCCTCCGCTTCCGTGTCAGCAATGAAACACTCACAAAATTTTTCGTCGTCCCTTATTGGCATTTAGAACCCCCTATCAAAAGTTTCCGACATAGCTATCCGTTCATATTTAGATTCTTTCTCAATGTAACCTTTATCTGCTAAATACTCACGGCCTTCTTCAGTTATGGTCCTACCCTTGGCGGATCTAAGCATAAGACCGCTTTGTATAAGGTAAGGCTCCATAGCCTCGGATAGTACTTTTGGTGACTCATTTAAAATTGTTGCCAGATTATCTAAACCTACTGGGTCTCCTATTTTATATAGAGTTTTCAATAGATCGGTGTCTGTTTTAGTAAGGCCGGATGCGTCTATTCCCATTTTGAAGAACGCAACCACAGCTGCTTCTTTACCTATGTATTCTTGGTGCATAGCAATTGATGCGTCCCTGCATCGTTCAAGTAAGGACACTAATATTCTCGGTACCCCACGACCTCTTTTAGCTATTTCTAGAGCGCCATGTTCGTCTATGCCTACTTCCAATCTTTTAGCATGTAAGAATACTATTTGTATCGATTCCTCAAGCGAGTACGGAGTGAATACAAATCTCAATTTGAACCTGTCTCTAAAGGGCTTACTTAATCTGCCGTCATTTGTTGTGGCCCCTATCAGAGTAAATTGAGGCGCCCAATAAAGAGGATTGTCCTTATTTACTTTTACTTTAAGCACTTGGGCCTCTTTGACAGTGATTGGTAATACCCACTCTTCCATGACTATGCCAAGGTGCTCTTGTGCAGATAATGATAAGTTATGTATCTCATCTATGAACACAATAGTGGGTCGTATGATCTCTGGGTTTTCTATATTACCTAAGTCACTATAGCCAACCCTGTCAAGCCTTTGAATCAATAGAGCCGCATCAAATCTCTCTTTGAGGGAATCACAAGCTAAGCTTATGAAGAGACTTCCAGCCAATCTGGCTAAGTGTTTAGCGATACTTGTTTTACCACATCCAGCTGCACCAGTCAATAATGTGTGGGGAAAGGACCTATGCATTTCTTGCCCTGCTTTTAGAGATATGGTTATTTGATTCATGATATCTCTGTTTCCGATTAATTCCATATATTCACCTCAGCTTATTAAATAATTCTACACTTATTATAGAATAATCTAATCATTTTGCTAGACATTGTCAAGCTAAATCTACATTATATTGCCATACATGTCTTCATAATCTTCCAGGGCATTAGTCGTTTTATTCTCTGTCTCTTCAGGCGGCTCTTCTTTGTCTGCTGGGATAAATGGTAGCTCCGGTGCTTTGTACTCGCCTTTCCTTATTTCTTCTACCTTTGCTTTCATTTTGTCAATAGCAGTTGTTATTGGATACTTACTGGTTCTCTTGAAGACACTAGTAGAGGGATCCTTCTTTTTATAGCTAGTAGGAGCAGAATAGTTGCCAGTGTAGCAGCCACTAGTGGAGTAGTTACAAGCACCAGAGCGTGGACTATGATATTCGTTGGTGCTATGAGTCTTGCCAACATCGCTTTTCTTTTCTACCTTACCTAAGATATCTTCTACTTTCTTAGGGACTGTGTACTCATCTACATCTATCAGCCCACTAGATAATATTTTCTTCTCCTCTGTGAATACTTCGTGGATCAGTTTTAACCGGCTGGTATATTCTCCTTGATAAGTCCCTACATAGGTATCTATTGCGGGGCCTTTTTGCATCTCTATAGATCCAACATCATAGAGGGAGGCATTCAGCATGTATATATTGTCGCCTTTGTATAGCCATATGAACTGTTCGTCATTAGCCACTAGCTGGGTGTGTGTCTTCACCATAGGCTGATAGCCTATGAACAGCCCCTTCACTTTGTTGCTTTTATCTCTTTTGAGAGCTGCTTCTACAACAACATATTTAACATCTTTGATATCCTCTTTTGTAAAACGTATCACCATCTTTCCTCCCCGCAAATATTATTATAGAATAGCTTCTCTTGCTTTTTTTACCAATTGGAACCATCCCCATTCGTAAATTATTTCTTATATTTACCAAATTATCACTTCTAACAACCCCAAAAACAAACTCGGTCAGCGATGCCTTAGCACCTCTCTCCAGCAGCTTTAGCCCTATCCCTTGGCGCCTATAGTCCGGATGTACGCATAAATGCTTTAGCTCAGTCACCCTGGGACTACGTTGTTCTAGTCCTATTGTGCCTATCACTTTATCCCTGTGTAGCTCTATCAGATATCTGATCGGGCTATACTTTATACTTTCCTGTGATAGGTAGAACTTCAATTGATGACCAGAATTTATCAGGCTTGATATCTGGGCAACTAAGCTGCTAGCATCTATTGTCAACAAAAACTTGCCCATATTATATTCGTCCATCTATCAAGGCAGCTATTACGGCCTGAGCTTCCGCATCTGTCCGAACATTTTGCATTATGCGGGCCACTCCTACAGCGCCGGCTTCTGGATCTGCTGGTGCAGCACGATTAGCGCCTACTGCTCTTCTGACGGCACCGCCGGCTGCAACTGCTGCTCTACGAACTGGGTTTGCTCTCACCGGACGTTCAAGTTCAGTTATCTTAGCTGTAAGAGATTCAATATACTTTTGTAAGGCGGTTCCTTGTAGCCCCGGGCCACTGTTGATCTCTATTATAAATGGCAGACCGTTGGATGATATTGCGCAATCAACTGCTCCAAAGTCGAGCCCGGACACTTCTACAGATTTAATGGCTGCGTTTTTCAGCGGGGCCGATAGGTTATTCAGCGTGACACTGGAGAATTTCCACCCTCTTTTGTTGCTTCTGACTATTCTGTCAGGCAAAGCGGCCTCTTTGACGAGTATCCCAAGGACGTAGTCCACTGTTGCATCTGTAAGGTCTACATTGTTCTTACTGGCATAATCAAGTACTTTTTCTTTACGCTGAGCAATCCAGCCAGCTTCAGTCGGGTTTTCTATTTTCTTAACTGCGTAAATGGCTGCCCCAAAGGCCACATGAATCCGATATTCGTCTTGTATATCTATATAGGCTTGAAAATACTGGGCACCGTCACTTATTGCTTTGTCCACATGTTGTCTGGTAAGACACAGCCAGAACCCTTTACCGCCCTGATGAAATTTAGTTCTTCCTACTAACGGCAGTACCATATTACCAGAGTCCAATTCCCTTACTATTCTGTTAGCTGCGCAGAATGTAGCAACGTTTTCTGCCAGGTCTCTGTTACTCTTCATGATGCCTAAGGATTTAAACTTGTCCCGATTGTCTCTTATCTTGTTGGGATGATTTAGGACGGTGCCAACAAGATTCACATTTTCACTTGTTTTGGCTCCCCAACCGATCACAATATCCCCCGCACTGAGATTTCTCGGGCGAGTTTTCGTACCTGTTAGACCCAATGCCTCTTCCAGTGCTTTCCCAGTTATGTCTGTTGCTCCACTGTACCAAATGTATTTCGCCATTTCAATTCCTCCATTAGAATGTTTAGATTATGAATTCTTTGTTCCCTACCCATGTGTGCTTAAGTTCTTTGTCTCTTTCCAATAGTTTTCCGTCCGATAGACTTACAAGCTCTACAAAGGCATCTATATACCCCGAATATTCTTTATAGACTGGTAAAGCTCTGAGTTTCTTCTTTAGAGCTGTAAAGAAGGGTTTCCCGAACTCTATTTTTCCTTTGCCTAAGATTTCTATCATCCGGCTAGAATTTCTAACCGCATTGAGAGCGTTCATTATCTCTATGTTCTTCCAATAACAAAAATCACTATCATAGAAACGGAAATCGTTTATATTGCTGGAAGACTGCTGAGCTTTGGTCATAATCATCGAGTGTTTATAACCCGCTTCGTCCAACAGTTTGAAAAATGAGTGAGCAATAGCTTTAACTGTTCCAATCACCATCTCTGCCATTCTGGGGTGGGTCAGCCACTCTCCGCTCAACGCTCTATATTCAAGCCTTCCATGGTCAGTTCTAAAATCCCCGTAGTCTCCAAATTCTATCCTGCGCTTGACAGCGTTTTCCACCCCATCTATTCTTATTATAGGTATGGACACATATTCATCTAACACTTTGTTCAGGCATGAATATATAGAAGTTTCATATAGCTTTCCAAAGCTATTAATGGACCCTCCCAATTTAGAAGGAGTTCCTATATGAATATGCCCACCTAGCGGCCAACTTCTGTCGTAGCCGCCCTCCCTTAAGCCATTGTAACAACACCCCCCTATCCAGGAATACTTTTGTATCAACTTAGTATTTTTGTGATTCCTAAGAATGTCTTGGATGTTCTTTACGAAACTTTCCACATTTATATCCGGATCAGGTCTGATTTCGGCCCAAGGCCCGTCAGAACCTAACGCATCGGTATGATAAAACCCTTCTACTTCTGCTGCGTATTTTACGGTCCCGTCGCCGTTTATCAGCAAGAATTCAGGGTCAGCTCCTATAATAGTGTCCTCAATTGTGTCAGCTATCCAGATGTTCCCCTTTTTCTTTCTTTTATCCTTACATATAAAGTTGAACGTTTTGGAAGTTACGAATCCTATATGATCGTAGTCTTCCCCGGACATGGATTCCTTTGCTTTCTTGAGATCGTCGGAGTAAGCTTGAAATATCTCGAGCACTTTGCTGCGGCTTATTCTGTCTTGAACAGGGCCTTCAGGCCATAGCTCCACCGTTTTTTCATCCTCTAATCCTAAGTTGTGCCTGGCTTTCTCTCCTATCCGGATCAACTTGTCTTCATATCGGGACTGCTTTCTGTTGTTGTCCATTTTTTGAGAGATTACCAGGATAAGCGGGGCTTTCATTTTTACCTCCAAAAATTACTCATTCTTGTCCACATTTCCTACTTGAGAGACAACACCACTGATCTTTTCCAGTGATTTTCTCTCATGCTTATTGAATATTTTTGTTAATTCCTTGATGTCGACTCTGCGATTATTGTCCAGAACCACCTGAGTCAATCTCTTCCTAACCAGGACATCAGTACCCACGGCTGCGCTCTGTTCATAAAATCCGGCCAATAGAACCACTAAGGACTTTAGCCCAGCGATGTGAGACTCCCTTCTTTTAGATTTTTCTTGTGCATATGAGGGCTCGGATAACAAAGTTTCTATAGCGTTCATGTATCCCTGTAGCCACCCATGCTTCAAGGCTCTATTACCCATTAGTGCAGGGCCTAACGCTTCAGCAGTTTCTTCGTCTTTGAGCTCCAGTATATCCAACAGCTCCCCTAGATCCTCGCAACCCTTTTCTTTCTTAGGAAGATCGTCGTAAGCTTTGTTCGCTGCTTCTACTATCTCAGGAGAGTGCTCTATCATTTGAACTTCTACTACATTACCAACAGTGTCTTCCGTGTCCATAACTCTTATGTCTTTGGGATCTAAGTCAATGATGTCCCCGTCCTCGCTGCCCTTGTTTACAGCTTCATTCTTCTCCGCATCGTAAATTGTGTGATCTTCTACATCTACTTTCTTCGAGTCTGTTTCCTCTTTTTCATCATCTTGCTTGAACCCGGACTCTTTGGGCTTTTCATTCTCTTTGCCTAGCGCCTTATCAAGAGGGGCGGTGACCTTCTTGTCTTCTACTTTTTCGTCTTCCACTCCGTCCACTGAGAGTGCGGCGATCTCTTTGGGATCTAATATTTTGTCCCCCACCTTTACCGTATAGTGTTTGGTCAGATTGTCGAACACTCTACGTTTTTTATTATCAGCCCCCTTGTTAGCCCCTCCATGGTCCCAGACGTTGTTATAAGGAAGGGTTCTATTATAATGCGTAGCAGTGGTCTTGACTTGCCATTCTTTGCTATTTCTCGCCATCTTCTTCGATTCTGCAAGCTCACTTATTTTGGTGTCTTTACCTACTTTCTTGGACAGGTCAAACAATAATGCTGTGTCGTCTGCCATAACTGCGGTCGCTATTTCATCTTCGCCTAGGAACGATGGCAACTTGGCGCTATGTAGTTCATTATAATAAAATATCATCCGCTCATATCTGAAATGAACTCGGTTCCAGAATTTAGCCTCCGATACCATCAATAATATTCCATATTTGCGTATCAATGCGAACTCTACCGGTCTTCCATCACGGAATATGGGGACTTGCTCAAGGTTGTCTGCGTTAAACAAGGTGACTGCAAACTGCCCGTCCAGTTTATTCACTACTTCCTGAATCATATCCAGGGTAAATGGCTCTTTACCCCCTTGAGTATAATGTTCAAACAGCCGAAATATGGCTTCGCTATCTACTTTGCCGTCTCTTTTGCATCCCAACTTCTTGAAGATTACATCGTGATTTTTTATTATACCGTTGTGAATCCCGACGAGGTTTCCTATCTTTATAGGGTGGTTGTTCTCGTTGTCCTCTTTGTCGCCAGTAGTTCCGGCTCTACAGTGCCCTAGATATATACGACTGCGTTCAGGGTGCTCTCTCCATACCCTTAATAGGCTGCCATAGCAGTCTTTTGACTCTCCAAACACAGACAAGAATTCAGATACTTTTTCACCTCTTTTGAGGCCCATATATTTACCATCGTCGAACAAGACAACAGCTCCGGTAGCGTCCCTGCCTCTTTCTTCTGTTGCTATCATCAGTTCTGTGGTAAAATACCTGAGCAATTTTTGTCTTATCGACTCATCGCGCTGATTTAGTTTGCCGAACGCTAATCCTACTACTATTCCACACATATTGACCTCCTACTACACACTTGTGATTTTTGCTTTGTTTTTCTTCGATTTGTCATCTATTGGAACATTTTTATTGATGACAGAGAGTGCTGATCCTAATGCGTCGCCAGTAAACCTGTTGCACTGTCTATGTATTAACTCGCCATCTATAGTAAGTATGTTTTCTTTAGATTTTGAGAAAAGAAATCTATAGGTAGCAGTTGTTTCTGCTTGCTCCATGTTTACAGGCCTGTGAGCAGAATTGGTCAGAAATATTTCTGCCCCAATACCTGATGTTTTTTTAGAATCAAAGATAGCGACGATGTCTTGCATTCTGTAAAAGCTAATAGAAACTGTGTCCACCAACGCTCTTAGAGTCCCATCACTTAACAGGCTCGTAAAGAAGGAGAAGTTTTTATGAAACACCTCTTTCAGATTGCTAAAAATGATGTTAATGTCTTCAAACATATATCTTTTGTTAGATGCGGATACTCCTCCAAAACTGTAATTAATATATCTATTTTCTTTCAGGGAGTGGTATATCATTTCTGAGAAATTATTAAGGTCGCCTTTCTCATGAACATCCGACAGCCTCTCCAACTCAAACCTACGGCCTTTGTCAAATATCAAAGGTTTTTTACCATCAAAATAAACTTGATGGCCATGCATTGTGTGCTGATGGAAATCGTGAAGACCTTGATAGAAGCTGAAAACAGACATAGCACTGACTTTTTTCATAACGTTTTGTAATGCTTTATTAGCTTCTGCTACACCCATCTCGTAAAGATCTTTGACGCTTACTTTCTTGGTATCTTCTTCAATAGGTATCAGCTTTTTCGGGTAACTGGGGGCCGGGAGATCTTTATTTCTAATATCTTCATGCCGCGCACCACTTAGTCTGGGCTGTGCGCTACTGCTACTACTGATACTACCAGGACGAAGAGCGATACTACCGGGTTGCGCACCGTGTCGATTAAACATCTGTGGGGGTGGTCCTTGTACAAATGGCTTCATACTGATCATGACCGGTGATCCCACTGTCATTCGATCTAGTTCTATCATAGTGATAGCCGAAAAACAATCTTTTTCAGGGAAATATTGCCTTAGACAGTCAGCTTTAGTCTTATGCATCTGTTTTCTCCTTACTGTTCTCTATGGTATGGGCACTTGAGGCATTTTTTATCGCAATGATCCGTCATAATATGGTGAAAATCTTCCTCTAACAAGCCGCATTTGCTGGTAGGAGAGATTGTTGCATTGGGTTCATCGCCAATGTCTTTTTTTTGGCTGCACTTATGTCGAATCTAAATATTTTACCGTTAAGAATATTTATTCTGAATCCTTCTTTCCCTACCCCAATCTTATGAGTAGCGAAAACCGGGTCCAAAATTGAATTATCTTCAAGAGCGTGGTCCAAAATGTACTCTTCAGATGCGAAAACAATTGCCTTTGCCCCCTCATATACATAGATATGTGCATTGTTGTACTGGCTATTACTAAAAATGGTCACATAGGATGGATATTCCGTGTCTATGAATGCACAGGTATAAGATCCAACTATATCAGAACAAGTTCTCTTAACTGATTCTACTAGATCACAATTATCTCTGCGATAAAGATCTATTAGCCTGAAAATTATTTCGCTATCAACCTCGGCCCTTCTGAACAATCTTTTGTCATACTTGCCAAAGAGGAGATCATCATTGCCAATGATCCCATTGTGTACACCAACTATTCGGTTGGCTATTATGGGATGATTGTTGGCATTGAACCTTTCGTGTCCCTTGGTCTTTTGTCTGGCGTGGCCTATCATTGCCTTGAATACACTTTTCTTATTTATATCCTTCACAACCTCGCTGTATCCGGCAGTCTGTATAAATTTGGATGCTGGGAGATTTGTTTTGAACAGCGAAGCTTTATCATCTGTGAGTACAAACACTCCGGTAGCACTACCACCCCGCCTTTCTGATTTTTTAAGTAGCTTGGAAGTAGCTTTGCGCATCATTTTAGCTTTTAGATGGCTAAGGGGTGATCCGCTGTACTCTATTAGTCCCAATATACCACACATAATCTCCTCCTACACAGATAACAAGCACCCAGTGGATTCAGACCATATCACTTCACCTTCTCTTGTTTTATTCTCTACGAATTCCATTATCTCATCTGTACCTGCCCCTTTACCAAGATCTGTGTCTTCAAGCAACATTTTTTGGACTTCTGATACCCATTCTTTTACATCTCTGCAATCATCGATGAGTTTAAGGTCTATTACTTCTGACATTTTGATTTCTAACTTATCTGCTGTACCCATCTCGACTGCAAGATCTTTCTCGATGTCCTTCCATTTATCACCATCTATCCTTCTTAACGACGCCGGTTTTTTAGCCAGCTTAAGCAATACATCGTAAGCAGGGCCTAATTTCAATAGAATGCCTTTCAGTTGGCCCACTAAGTCCAGGCTCTCTTGAACAAAGTAATCCACATTATCCAATAGTTTAGCAGTATTAGACACTCTAGAGCTTTCGTAGTCACCTGTACCATTCAAGATTATCTTCTTCATTTCTTTAGCTTTCTTCAGCCATCCCTCGTCGCCTACTTTTAGCAAACCATATCGGCTTATCTCTACAGCTTTTGCCAGTAGAGCATAATGTAAACAAGCTATCGCTGCGTAATAGGTAGGACAAAGAGTCGAGTCGGCTTGTCTGAACTCAACATGAAATCTTTCTACATTTTCACCTATAAATCTAAGGCTATTGTAGTTCACTAAGGCGTATTTGTTACCACCAGCGTTACGGGATACCTCTTCCACCACTTTTCTCATATCTTTTGTTACTGGTGATACATCTAGAATACTTACTCTAAATTTTTCCCAGCGAGTTAAGTGGTTTGGATCATCTAATGCTGTGGTCATCCAAACCAATGCATTCTGATATCTACGGCACAACTGATGAAAGTTGGCTAATATTATCTGTGGCATAGGCCTCTCCAACTCATTGGCTCCGCCCTCTTCGTAGTAACTGGTTAGCACATGCATATGAGATCCGGTGCGTTCATTGAGATATCCACCATACCCAACTACCTTTTCAATTATACTCTTGGACATGGTATAGAATTCCCAGTAATCTACTCTGCGGCCAACTGTTATAATTTCAACACCTTTACCACCTTTCAGAGATCCGTCAGTAGTTACCGCTACCACACCACTGGAACTAATTTTACCATAACTGCGGCTTGGTTGAAGTTCATCCGTCAAGAGATCTCTTGTCCTCTGTGGGTCCTTATCCGGATCGTATTTCTTTGGGCAAGTGTCGCAGTTCTTGTGGAACTTATCGCACACAAAACACGTACTCATAAAATCAGCGCATGTAGTTCCTATGCAATTGAACCCGAAGTCTTTGCATTTCGCACATTTTTCAGGACTACATTTGGCGGACTTATTTGCACAAGTATCATAGCATGGGATTTTCTTACAATCTTCGATGTTGGCACACACAGCCCAGCAACTATCGTCAATATGCACGCAAGGACACTGGATGTTGTCACCTCGACAACTTCCCTTCTGGTCTGGCAGATTGAACTCGAACTCTATTCCGACCTTAGTAAGTCTTTTCACCTGCTCTTTCCAGTATCTAACCTCTGCTGGTGCTAGTTCTTTTTTAGATGGATGGCTGTAGAAATGCCATTTTTCTCGGTTGTTTCTCATCTTCCATCAACCTCCAATTAGTCTCAATACTTTCAGAGAATCTCTCTCCTTTAGACGCATAAGCCAAGACATATTCAAAATATCGAATTATAGATGCTTCATTCTCTTTATATCCTATCATAGAAGATAGATCTTTTAGAATAGCATCCGTCTGTCGTAATGCACTGCTAGTAGTCTCTGACGTTATACAGCTATACACATGTTGCCTACTAGGCAGGTTTGGATACAACAGATTCAAATCTTCGTAACGTCTGAATGGAAAGTTCTTTAGGAACCCTTCAGTGTACGCTCTTAGTCTACTAAGCATGTCTTTCATTACTACTATGCTTATAGCTAAAAGACCCGAAGATAATACTGGATGTCTTAACAGATGTCCACCAGGAACTCTGTATTCCAAGGTCATTAGATCACGTCTGTGGTCGCCCGGTTTTCCATACCTACTGAACCTCGGTGATCTTCTCTTGTAATCCTCGGCGCCTTCAGGCAGAACAGCGGATATACCTACATAATAGTCCAATATATTCACCATATAAGCTAGAAGACTGTCCATTTCTGGAGTTGATCTTAACATAAACTGGGGTAGTCCAAAATGAACATGGTATCCAGCTGCTGCTCCGTTTAGGTGAGAAGCTGCTATCATATGCACCTCTCTCTTTTTAAATAGAGCTCTACCATTTAGATGGGAGAATGCTTTTCTCATTAACCTATATATGTTTTCAGACAACTCCGTCTCTTTGAGACTCGGCCTTGGTCTTAGTTCAGCTAACCCACCATCACTTCCTACATCACCGTAGTGTGGGAAAAAGTGGCTTGCTGAAATATCAAAACCTGTTGCTTTGTCTATTAAAAAGAATTCTGGATCACAGCCAATAAGTATGTCATCTGCTGGTTTTAGCCCACTTATTTTTTCTACATCCAGCAAGTCATGTGTGTCTTGGCTCACATACACGCATGTATTGTCTTCTTCTACGTCTTTTCTGTAGGCTATTGAAACTTGTAACGATAGTGGACTCCCGCTCTTAGTATTTAGGCACAAAAAAAGTCCAGGAGACAACCCGAACTCTTCTCTTAACACGCCTGGAATCCTAATTAATCTGTCTTCAATGGAACCAAGCGGAGAGTTCCATCTCTCCATGAGTGGAGATACTCTTACCTGGAATTTCATACACATCTCCTTGTTTAATATAATATTTCATTTTCTTCATTTATCTTTTTCCTTATCTCTAACATAACCTTTGAGTCCCACATACTTTTGATTTCAGGATTTTTTGCTCCGAAATCATTTAATATACTAAATACATCATCAATGTTTAGTTTGTTCATAAGGCTCAAATTCTTTTTGTAATACACTAAAACCTTAGCCAGTTCTAGGGTCACTATGCTCTGGTGGATTTGGTTCTCTCCATGCGAACCATGCATCATTAATGTGTGTAACAAAAAGGGTTCCCTATTTCTAAGACACTCCAATAAGGCCGGTTGGGCCCCATCGGATTCTATGATCGGCCGATTACTATACTCTAGCTGAATTTTTTGGAAATCTACAAGAGTCGTGCCTACTTCTATAAGACGCCAACGGTGGCGCCTACCGGTCAGCTTATTAGTTTTGTAGTAAATCAAACATTTAGCTGTTATCTTACCACAAAGGTGATATGATAGTGATGGTAGTCTTACACGATTTCTATTAAGATGGTAAGTTATATAGAAGTCCATAAGACACGGGTATCTATCTTTATATGGCAACATGTTGTGCAATTCTGATACTGTGATGGCCATTTCTGGGACTTCTTCTCTTATGAATTCTAGAGCTTTATCCGACGCCTCTCCAGAGCTTTCCATTAGTTCAAACATGTCTACACCACCTCTATGTCTAAGGATTCATAAACTTTTGCTCTGTGGTTAAATTGATTGTTTAATACGCCTATGTTCTTATCCACATAGTCATACATAATAGCATCAACCTTACCCTCACAAGTTCTTTGGATTCTACCTATCGATTGCTCTACTCTTGCCTTCTCTCGGAAAGGTAAAGCAATGAACCCCCTATTCAATTTCTGCACATCAAAGCCTTCGCCCAGCAGCTCGAAAGTGGTTACCAAAACAGTAACCTCGTCCTTTTCCAGCTTCAATACTTGTTCATCGTTGTGCTTACGGCTGTAATCCCCGGTAGCTATGGCTGATTTCGGCCAGTGATCATTGATCAATTTGAAGAGCTTCTCGCAGTAAACCTTCCTTGTGCTTATCACTATACAATAGTTGCCTTTGTAAGCTTCTCTAAGCACGTCGGTAGCTATCATAACGGCTCTTTTCTCATTAGGGACTACCAACTCCTTTATTATGTACTGGTAGTCGTTGTCTTCCCATATGGGTGCTGGAACTACGCGCTTAATCACTATAGGGGTTATTATTCCCCCCTTTTCTTTTACTTCTTTTCTTTGTATTATTGAGTTTGCAAGCCCAATAGTCGCGAACATAACATCTTCCATCTTATCTCTACGATAAGGTGTGGCGGTTAGTCCATACAGATAATAGCTTGAGAAACTTTCAAGGACTTTTATAAACGTACTAGCAGGGACATGGTGAGCCTCATCTACTATGACTAGCCCAAATTTCCTACCTATCTCTGGTAGGTCTACTACTCGCCTAACCAGAGTGGGGATCATGCCGATAGTGATATGATCGCCGATAGAGAATTTACCGGCGCCTATAAAGCCTATCTCGCTTCTCTTCATGTCAGGGAATATGGGCGGAAATCCATCCGTTCCTAGTATACGCTCAATAACCTGCTTTGCTAGACGGTTGGTATGGGTTAGCCACAACATGTTTTGATGCAGCGAAGCGAATATATCTAAACCCATAATCGTTTTGCCTGATGCAGCTGGCGCTACAAGCATACCATTTGGGTGACTTAGTAATGCAAGTTTAGCTTCTTTCTGGTACGATCTCAATATTATGTTAGACTTAATAGATATTGGGGGCAAGAGGACTCTATTGTCCTTAATGGACAAATCTAATCCTTTACCTATCATAGAGCCCTCTACTAACTGTAAATAACCTCTTGGCAGAACTATGCCATCAGGCAGAGGTTTATACATATAGATGTGAGGATGTATATCTCTCAGGTATCTATTTCTTTTGACTGCCTCTAAGTAGAGGGGGTTGTCAAATGTCAATTGAGTTGCAAACCAAGATCTAAGCTCTTCCGGAGCATCAAGCAGTCGTAGTTGGTTGTCGATTATCAGTTTCATTAGTTAAGGGTTTACCTTCCAGAATAGAGTCTATCTCTTCCTGCCAATCTTTATCGTCATTACAGAAAAATGTGGTTTTTACAGGCTTTCTCTTCTTAAATATTTTCGTGATAACTTTGGTGTTCTTATTAGCGTTATTAATGAGATGAACTAACTGTAGGTCAGATTTCATCCCGGCCTTGGCTCTTTTAATGTCCTTATTCAACTTCCTCTTTTGCTTCTTGTTCAGTAGTTTCAGCGGGTTCTTAGTAGGTAATCGAAATCCTTTGCCTATGCGCCTAGTTTCTATTCCAGAGAAAGTTTCCCAGATGTCTGCTTTAATTCGTTTAGCTATGACTACACCCCCACACTGATCAGCGAAAGCTTCATAACAGGAAAAAATCTGATCGAGACCGTTACACTTTGTGCTGCTACTTGGACATTTGTTTTGACTATTACAAAACAATCCACAAAACCCTTCAAATGTGTAAAAAGATGAAAGAAAATCGCTTTTTTCTGTCAGCCTTAATACATTTATATATTTGACTATTTCGAAGAACCTTTCAGTATCGCCGCCATAGACTATCATACAGAACGCGGGAAGTCTAGAATCACAAAGCCTACAAACAGGGCATATGTGCTTCTTAAATGTCTCCACGTAATAAACCCTGTTGAGTGCGTCCATTTTTATCCTTTAAATGTTTCCTTAACTGTTTTACCGTCAGGAAGCCTCCAAAATGTCCATCCACTTCTTCGAACGCCACTTATGCCTTCAGCTGCTGAGGATAGACTATCGTATCTTGTTATTCCAACATAGAACCCGCCATCTTTTACATGCATAAAATACGACAGCCCCTTAGTTTTGCCGGTCAACACTGTTCCTTCTGGGATTTCTACTTTGTTCTCTTTCTTATTTACCTCGATAACAGCGTTCAACTTACTGTCCTTTTCTTTGTTGTGGTCATCACGTAACTCTTTGACCATTAGAAACAAGCTGTCCAATGCGTTCGTCAGATGGTACACCCGTAATTCAAGATTGGATATCTTCTCTTCAGCACCCATTGGTGCAGCATCAACAATTTCTATCAGTTCAGCTTCAACAACATCTTCACCCAGAGCTACGCATTTTACTTCTGATACTACCTTTTCCATTCTTTTAATTTCTTCTTGTGCCATCACGCTTGCCCTCCGGTCTAATTAAATTCAGGTTATCTGGTTTCTTCTCCATAATCTCTTTTACCTGATCAAAAGACATCGGGAAAAAGTCAGTGTTGTCTACACTTATACAATGCCGTTTTCCTGACAGGCCCAGGTCTTTATGAGAATGCGCATACAAATGCCAACTATTGTAGTGAGATCTAGCCCATGTATGCATAGCATAGTGGCACACCACAACATATTGTTTTTCTATTAGACCTTCCCATATTTGTATTGATTTGTTTCTAGGCATCCAGTAGTCATGACTACCCTTTAGGAATACATGGGTGCCGTTCAATCGATTTATGTAGGCTGCCACACAATCATTCGAATCTTTTACATAATATTTCTTGAACCAGCAGAAATCTCCTGCGTGGATTACAATGTCACTTTTTTTAACGACGCTGTTACTATTCTCTATTATAGTCTCATCCATTTCAAATACATCTTTGAACGGCCTGTTAGAGAATTTTACTATGTTTGAATGACCGTAGTTAGTCAGTGCTCATCTGCGGTAAACCAATAGTTCGATCTACGCAGATGAGCGTTATCTCCTTTACTCATTTTGATCTCCCTTTATTATATTTTATATTGTTGCGTTTCATGATCATAGTAATGGCGGACGGGCTTAATTCGAGAATTTGGCTCATCTCTTTGTTCTTTTTTCCGATGCTAGCCAATTTTCTTACATTATCTACATTATACACTGCTTGCTCTACTCTCGATATATAATTTACATCTATTAAGTCCCATTTTCTCTCCAGGTGCGGGAGACCTAATTCATACACTTTACTTTTTAGATGTTTTAGTATGATAGAATTCGTAAATCTCATCTCTGCATACCCATATTTATTTATACGCACAACATTTGGCTTTAATTGTAAATTGCAGCATATTCTATCGCTAAAATATTGTAGTATGTTAGCCCAAGATCTGTGGAGTTTTATTATAAGACCGCAATCTGTTCGGCCAGTTTGTTTATGTATGCAACCGTCCCCATCTATAAATCCTATTATGAAGCTGTAAAATAAATTGTCTTTTGATAATACATTACTTAGTTTATATATTGATGGCGGATCGTAAGTTTTTCTAGGTTTTATACCGAATTTAGCTGTTATATATGAAATATTATATGAATCCATAATTTTGATTCCGCAAGTATTGTACCTTTTTTCATTCCTTATCGGATGTATGCCGCCTATAAAACTTACAAATTTCTTTATGTGGTCCGAGTCTTTTTTAGAAAGGACTAAAGTCATCCTATTGTTATCTGATATAGATCCATCAGCAAAAATAAACCCCACCCAGTAGTAACTTGTTGGAATTTCGTTAGTCAGTTTTGACAAGTAATGTTTGTATCTCATTATATCTAACCCCTGTTTACGGGCGATAAACAAACGCCTCTATAAAGTAAGGGTTAGATAATTGCCTCCAAAAAAGTTCGGGCGCTTCAGGAAAATCAAGAACCCAAAGCGCCCTTCTTAGGGGAGAGAGGAGTAAGCGTTATTATAATGGCGGCCCAGCTGGAACATTTTCTGCCGGATTCAGATTTCTTGGTTTGAATCCAAATGACACATTTAGTAATTGAAATGCATGCTTCGTAGTTCCATCCGCTTCCCAATTGACATATTTGCACTCCACGGCTAATTCCTGGCCAGCTACTACATATTTCTCAACCAGTTCTGCCTTTTTGTCTCGCGCGTATAGGTCAATGTCCATAGGTCTATCTACCCATTGACCATTGGCTCCTTGCGCTCTGTCGTTCAATGTAAACTTTATAAAAGCTTGCTTTTGGCCCTGATTTTCACTGATCTGTGGAGCCGTTTTTACCTTGCCTATAAAAGTACTTTTATTCCAGTCCATACTCGTCCTCCTATAAATTTATTTAGTTCTGTATATATTATAGAACAATTTTACCTTTTTGCTAGATGTTTTTTGAACTTTTAACCATTATTTTGTCAACATAATTAGAAAGTTTTTTATAGATCTCATACATCTTTCCAGAACTTAGTATATTTTTGATTTTCATTCGTCCGGCTTTGAGTCGATCTATCTTATTCTCGATCTTCTCTCTCTCTGATCGCAGGATATGAGCCATCATGAAGCTAGGCAAATCTACCGCCTCTGCTTGTAAATGCTCGAGCAATTTAAATGGCCCAAGTTTAGATCTGGTTGCAAAATATATCTTGTTCTTCATCCTTACGATCCTATTGATTATTTTGCTCCCGCCATTTTCCTTAATAAATTTGTGATAGCTTACCACATCTCTAATACCGGTGGCCGCTGCTTCTTTTCGGATTAAATCGCATAGTAATTGACTTGGTTGTCTATCGAAACCCAGATTAACCATTTCATCCACGTTCGCTGTGCAGATGGCATCTGTGGCTTCTTCTTGAAGAGATTTCACACCATGTTTCTGTCTGAACACGGTATTTCCAAGAAAATCCAACAGCAATTCCAGATTGACATGCTCTTCTATTCTACTGTAGGGCACATTCTTCTCGACAATCCGCATTAGATTATAAGCCAGCGCAATAACTGGCCCGGTGTGGCTCTTGACTCCGGTAGCTTTCCTTACTAACTCCGCGTGCTCCTCACTGTTGGGCTTGGGAAATCTACAAATATCAAAATCGCTCAGGGACATCTCC
>Ga0307378_10002406_pt1 | contig 28772 bp, 16 predicted proteins | sample UN1MG_FD_202238 | JGI IMG/M metagenome (GOLD analysis project Ga0307378, IMG submission 202238) | Soil microbial communities from Risofladan, Vaasa, Finland - UN-1 | ecosystem: Environmental > Terrestrial > Soil > Coastal area > Acid sulfate soil | place: Finland: Risofladan, Vaasa | collected... | reverse complement strand
TGCCCGCCAACCCAGGGTAGCTTCGCAACCCTGGGCTGTGTTGTGAAACCGCTTCGCGGTTCGGGGGAACGAAAATGGCCCACGCTTCCCGCGGATTCACGGCTCTGTTTTCCGTACGTTTTAGCAGCCCACACGGCGTGTGCCTGCTGCGGGGGGCGGGAAGCCATTCTTCGGCCGGTCCTTGGGCAAGTCATTCGGGAGACGTCCGCTTCGTATTCGTAGATTTCTGGAGAGCCAAGATGCTCAAGTTGCCGGGACGGGTACTCGCGTGCTTTGTCGTCTTTGCCTGCATTGCGTCCGCTCGAGGCGAGGTGTGGAGCGAGGGTTTCGAAAACGGGCTCGGCAGCGCAAAGCCGTATCATGGGGATGGCCCCCGTGCCGAGCTCGAGATAGCCTCCGGCAAGCCCGCGGAAGGCAAGCAGTTCCTTCGCGCTACGCTGCCAGGGAAGCGGAAGCTGGAAGGCATCAACGTGGCGGCCACGGCGCTCAGCGGCGGCCGGGTGGCGAGGGTCACGGCGAGAGTACGCGGGACCGGAGAGATCTGGCTGTGTCTCATCTCCACGAACGGCTGGCTCTATTCTCCCCGCACCCTGCCGTTGACGGACCAGTGGCAGACGGTCTCGCTGAGCAAAGCGCTCATGGCCCGGGACAAAACGCTGGGAATCCACTTCCTCAGCCGGGAAATCCAGCAAGGGGCCGTCTTCGAGGTGGATGACGTCCGCGTGACGTTGGCCAATCCGCCGAAGGTGTATGACACGCCGGTCGGACCATGGCGGATCGAGGCGGAGGACTTTACGCTCCGCCGAAGCGACGTGACACAGGACGAGTCGGCGTCGGGGGGGCGATCGGTAGGGAGTCCGCAGTATTGCCGTCTCGTGCACTTGCCCTTCCCGCGGACCAGCCGGCCGGTGACGGTCTACCTCCGCGTCAGGGCCGGATCGGGAGGCGAGGAGTATCGACTGATCACCACGCAAGGCGGCAACACGCAGTCCCTCGGCAGCGCACGGCCGAAGCCGGGGAGGCACTGGCAGTGGGTGCGGTTCCCGGCGGCTCATGCGGGCGAGGTGGGCGATCGGTTCGACGTCGACTTCCGGCCGGCCCAAGGCGCCGTCGAGCCGGTCGCGATCGACTCCGTGGTGATCGGCACGCGGGACGATCTGGATGAGACCGCGCTCGATGCGACGCCGTCGTTGTTCTCGGGACGTCCCTTGACGTTGGTTGCGCGCACCGAGAGTCCGCCGAAGCTCGACGGAATCCCGGACGATCCTTGTTGGCGAAACACGGCGGCTTGCACCGGCTTCGTTGCCGTCCGTTCCTTGGCGCCCGCGCATTCCGGCACGACGGTGCGGACGTGTTACGACGACGAGAAGCTGTACGCTCTCTTCGTCTGCGAAGAGCCGATCTTGAGTGTAGCCCAGCAGCGCCGGCACGAGTTTGCCGCAAAGATGAACGAGCGCGACGGGGACCTGTATCGCGACGACTCGGTCGTCATGCTCCTCGACCCGACCAACACGGGGAGTCCGATGCTCGAGTTCACCGTCAACTCGCTGGGCGCCGTTGCCGACGCGCGCTGTGCCGGTCCCGATCTCTGGGAGTCGCGAGACGTCGGGTGGAACTCCCAAGCGGAGGCGGCCGGAACAACCGGCGACGGCGTTTGGAGCGTCGAGGTGGCCCTGCCCTTTGCCGACCTCGCGGCCCGGCCGCCCGCGGTCGGCGACGTATGGCAAGCGTGCCTGGGCCGCATCGCGCGAGCGAGGAAGGAGAACACCTCGTGGAACGCGTCGAACCGGGGCTTCCACGACCCGCGATCGCCCGGCGCCCTGGTGTTCGCCGGGCCGGCGCCGGGCGTGGCACTCGACGCGCCGACGGCGCTCCAACTCGGCGGGAACCAGGTGGCCGCAACCATCACCCCCCGCCAGGGGCAGCCGGCGAGCGTGTACGTTTCGTCGAGCGTCGAAACACCCACTGGCACCGCTCACTCGTACCAGTTCGCGGAAGCTCGGGATGTTCCCGTCGAGGTAGCCGCGTCATTGGAGGTCAACGAGGAAGCGGAGCTGCAAGTCGCGCACGGCATTCTCGACGCCGCGACGCTTCAGCCGCTGTATCTTACGCCCGTGCTCTCGCGCACGGTGAGGTCGACCGTCGCGACGGTGACGCTGGCTTGCGACGGCCCTTACGAGCTGTTGCTGAACCACGAGCTGCTGGGTCGCGGAGAGGACGCGGACGCGGTCGAGATCAAGGCGCCGCTTCAGAAGGGCGCCAATGTATTTGCGCTCAGGCTGCGGAATGGAACGGCGGCGGTGAACCTCGCGGCACCCGGGCTCGAGCGGCAATCGGTGAACTGGAAAATGAGCCCCGGCGACGAGACCGACGCGACGTCGCCGACCACCGACGACAACGCCTGGGAAACCGCGGCGAAAGTCGGCGAGCATTCGAAGCTCGGCGACGTCGTCGGACGCCCCGGAAAGCCCGTCCTCCTCCGCCATACGTTGCTCTGGGAGAAGACGCGGATCTGGCCCACGCCGAGCCCTGCACTCTACATCGCCCGAGGCAGCAACCAGCACCTGACGGTCATCGCCGACGGACTCCCCCAGCGCAAGCTGATCGACTGGACCGTCTACCTGGCCGTGCCGCCGGAATTCGAGATTCTCGGGTCGACCGGCTACTATGGAAACGTCGACTACCAGCCCAGCTTCCTCTGCACGCAATTGGGGGAGCAGACGGTGAGTGGGCGCAAGATGCAAGTGGCCCGGATCGCGGCCAACAAGCCGGTGATGACCGGGCGGCATTACATCTTCTCCCTGCTCAACGCCTTCGTCCGCACGCGCGAAGGGCTGGGCGAGGTCGAGGGCGAGGAGACGGCCTTCGTCTACTGGACGGAAGCGAACGATCGCACGGTGGTCGAGCCGCAGCAGACGATCCCCGTCCGCCTGCTCCCTCCGCTCCATGGCAAGCAGCCGAAGAAGCTCGTCTGGCAGCTTTGGGGATCGTTCTTCAGCAACATGAACGACCACGCGATGCGCGAGGCCACGCTGGCAACCGCCAGGCTCGCCGGAGTGAACGATCTCGTCGCGGGCGACCTCTGGGCCAGCGAAAACGCACCCCGATACGGCATCCGGCACACGATGGGCTTCAACTTCCAGGCGTGGTCGCTGAACATGAAGCCGTACTTGACGGAGCATCCCGACCAACGGCTCGTCGGCCAGGACGGCCAACCCAACGACGGCTACCTCTGCACGACGCTCCTGCTCGGCCAGTCGTGGAACGCGGTCGAAGCGAAGCTGCAAGAGAAGATCGCGGCGACCGGAGCGCACACGATGGACTACGACTACGAGTACTCGCCGATGACCGGTCCCCACTCCTGCTACTGCCCCCGATGCCTTGCGGAGTTCCGCGACTTCGCAAAGCTGGCCCCTGACGCGAACCTCGATCCGGAGGTCATCCGGGATCAGTACGAGCGGCAATGGATCGACTTCATGACACGCCGCGTCGCGCAACTCTTCCGCAAGCTCCGCGACGCCATCCATCGCCTGGCCCCCGGCACGCAATTCAGCGTCTACAGCGGCTACGAGACGCCGGAAAATCCGAAGCGGTACGGAGTGAACTGGGGCGACGTTGGTGAGTATCAGGCGTGCGACCGGGTGGGCTGTGGATATGGACGACCCGCGGACGCTATCCCGACGACCCTGGGCGGGCTGAAGGGAATTCCCGCCTTGTTCGGTGTGCTGATGAGACCGTACGACACCCAAGAGACGACGCCTCCGGTTCCCATGAGCAAAGCCCGCCTGCTCCGCCGCGCGCTCGACTCGACCGGGGGCGTCCTCCTCTACACGCGATTACCGATGGACGGCCGCTCCTGGTACGCCGTTGCCGAGACCACGCGCTTGGTCGCTGCCTACGAAGACCTGTTCGCAGCGGGGAAGCGTACGGCCCTTTCCGGATGCGACGAAGCGCGCGTGCAGGTCCTCGGCGACGGCAGAACGACGCTGGTGTGCGCCATGAACGGCGGAAGCGGCAGCCTGACCCTCCGCCTGCCGCTTCCGCTCTCCGCAGGCGGCGGCCGCGAGTTCTACAGCGAGCGGAGCGTCGCGGCGGGTCAGACGGTTTCCTGCACGCTGCCGGCCGGAGAGGCGGAGGTGTTCGTGTTGGGCGAGTGAGAGACCGTTCGAGAACAACTGGCGCCCACAAGGCCACAACGCAGCCGAACCGTAACCGTCGCGCTGGTCCACGGAGTTTTTCTTCGGTCGTCCCCAAGCGGACGTGAACAAGATCGCGGAGAAATCCGGTAACCGTTCATGGCTCCTGAAAGGTTGATGTTGGTCAAACGGGGCAAATCGGTTATCAAGGAGGAATGGCACGGACGCACACGAAAGGCGGAATCCAGAAACTGATCGAGGCGGCAGTGGCGCCGCTGAAGGCGAGGATCGCCGAACTGGAAGCAGAGAATGCGCGTCTGCATGCCGAGATCGCTCGGTTGAAGGAGGATTCCTCGACCTCCTCGAAGCCGCCTTCCAGCGACGTCCCTCTGTGCCAATGATAGGTGAGACAACTACCTCCTCCGTTATTGCAGTTTGCAGTAGAGGGCCAGGAGGTAGAAGGATGGAAAAGACAAGGCGGTCTGGAATGGATCAGGGGGTGGTGGGCGGAACGGAAGGAGGGCGTAGCCCGACTGGAGTTCCGCCCACCACCCCCGACGGAGCGCGAAGCGCGTCGCCGGCCAAAGCGACTCTCTCCGCGGGTGGAGGGAGATATTGGAGCCCTGTGGATGGCAGGGATCGACGAGACGTCAGTCCGTATGGCTGCTGCTGAGCAGCATCGACTGAAAGGCCGCGGCGCCCGTGGCGGTCTCGTTGGCGTAGCGGGAGTAAGCCAAAAGATCGTTGACCAATTCCTGCATTCGGGTGGCGCCGCCGACGACGTAAGGCACGACGTCGTCGGCGTCTTCCCGAAAGCGGTCTTGGAGCCGTGAGGCCTGTTGGGCGAGCTCGCGGGCGGTCTCGGCCAAACGCTCCTTGGACCGGTGGGGGTCAAGCTCGTCGTCGATCGACAGTTCCTCGGCCTCGAGCAGACCTCGGGTGATCACCAGGTTGCGGAACCACCGCAGGAGCGTTGCCCGGCTGATCGTGCCGGTGGGCCGCCCGTCGTCGGCGATCACCACCCGGCGGATCGACACGCGGCAAAGGAACTCGTAAATCGTCCGGATCGGCGTGTCCTCTTCGTAGCAGATGACGTTGGGCTTCATCACCTCGCGTACGGGTCGCTGCCAGCACTCGAGCGTGATTACGGCGGCCATCAGATCCTTCTCGGAGAGCATGCCCGCCAGTTTGCCTTGGGCGTCGACCACGGGCGTGGAGTTGATCCGCGAGCGGAGGAAAAACTCGGCGGCGTGACCGATCGTCTCGTCCTCGCGGAGACAGGCGACCATGGGGGTCATCACGTGTCGCGCGGTGACGCCCTCGAACAGGCCTCCCTGTCCCTCGGAGTCCCCCAGCCGGAGATTGCTGGCGTCGCTGAGCCATTCGAAGCGGACGACCCGGTCGCGCCCCGATTGCTTCGCGCACAACAGGGCCTGGTCTGCCTGGTCGACGAGCTGCTCTGCGGTCTGCGTATCATCGTGCTTCTGGGCGGCGCCGAAGCTTGCGGTGATTCGCACCTGCTTCTCTCCCACGGGAACCACCAGGGAAGCCAGCCGCTTGCGGACCCGCTCGGCCCACAGGGCGGCGCCGTGTTCGGTGGTTTCGGGCAGCAACACGCAGAACTCTTCCCCCCCGTGTCGACAAACCGTATCGCTCCGCCGGCAGGTTTGACTCAGGACGTCCGCAATGGCCTTCAAAACCGTGTCCCCGACCGGATGCCCGTGGACGTCGTTGACTCGCTTGAAGAAATCGATATCCACCATCACGCACGACAAGGGCAGCTCGATCCGCTTGGCACGCTCCCATTCCTTGACCAGGCCCTCGTAGAAGGTCCGCCGCGTCGGCAGCCCCGTGAGCGGGTCGGTGCGGGCCATTTCGCTGAGGCGACGTTCGAGCTCCAGCACGCGGGCGCCCGATCGGATCTGCGCGAGCAGCTCGTCCCGGTGAACCGGCTTGGTCAGGAAGTCGTCGGCCCCCACGTCCAGCCCGGCAACCTTCTCATCCGATGACGCTCTGACCGTGAGAAAGAGGATGTAGAGATAGTGGGAAAGCTTGAGCCGGCGGATTGCCTGACACAACTCCAGGCCGTCCATGACGGGCATTTCCCAGTCGGTGATCAAGAAGTCGGGACACTCCTGCTCGATCACCGCCAGGGCTTCTCGGCCGTTTCGGGCTTGCGCGACGCAGTATCCGGCCTTGTTCAGCCAGATCGACAGAAGACGGAGGATGGCTGGGTCATCATCGACCAGCAATACGTTATACGGAGATGGACTTGGAGTGTCGGCCATCTGTTGTTTCCTGTACCCGGTCTGCGCTGGGGGTGCCCTTCCCCGTTTGCTCAAGCGTAGCTCGGTGATTCCACCGAGGTGCGCATTTACGCCAAGGAATCGGCCCGGTGCCGACCGGCACAAGGAGTCCATCAGCCCCTATGACCCGGAGAATCTTGAACAGTCAGACCGAAAGGGGGCGCGATCCCGATCCTCCGGAGTATTCGAGCGTTGCGGTAAGATCGGCGCCTTCCGAGCGAATAGCCCAACAAGGCCGGCCGGCTCGGCCTCCCCCTGGAGAAGCGATAGCCGGGCGAAGGCGCGGGCCCCCGCCACGGAAGGGTCCATATTGCCCTGAATGTGTGGGTTCCCGCACGCTCGGCTGGGCCGACGCGCTTGCGACAAGGAACGAAGACCGCGCCGCGGCTACCTCGTGCGGGCTCCCGGTTCGCCACCCCCCGGCGAGGAACTCCCCTTGCCAGTTGGACTTTACGTCGCCTAGACTGTCGGAGCCGCCCATTTCCGGCTTCACGCTGCCCGACTCGTACGGAGGACCAAGCGTCCTCGGGGTGGTGTGGTCGGACTGTCGAGGCTTGCGCGCAAAACTCGTTTCATCCTGACAAAGAGGAGAACGGATCGTGAGAAAAATCTTACTGCCGGCGTTGGCCGTCGCCGTCCTGCTGGCCACGTCCCGCGTCGTGCCGGCCCAAGCCGCACAGCCTGAGAGCACCGGGCTCAAGACGGTGCTCACCGTGTCGGTCTCGGGCTTTGACGCGATCAAGAAGGACGTGCAGACGATCGCCCAGGCAAGTGGCATGGACCAACTGATGATGCCCTTCATGATGCTCGGTCCCCAAGGACCGGCGGGGATCGACACCACCAAGCCGTGGGGGGCGGTGGTCCAGACCGACGGCCAGAAGCTACGCGTCTTCGCATTTCTGCCGGCCAGTGACCCGAAACTGATGTTGGGCTTCTTGAAGCCGCTGGGCGAGGAAAACGCTTCCCCTGAGCCGGACGCGGATGGCGTCTACGAAATCGAAGTGCGAGGCTGGGAGCTCGTGTTGGCGAAAAAGGGCGACTGGGTGGTCCTCGCCGACGATCGCCAGACCTTGGCCAACGTGCCCGCCGACCCGGTCCCACTCCTGGGAGGCCTGAATAAGTCGTATGCGTTCGCCGTCCGAGGCTCGATCAAGGACATCCCGGCGAGTAATCGGGACCAGGTGGTCGGACTGATTCGGTCCGGCGTGGAGATGGCCCAGCAGGCTCAGCCCGACAAGGCCCCCGGCGAACAGACGATCGCCCGCTCGATGGAAGAGGTCGACAAGCTGCTCAACGAGATCGATTCGGTGCTGATCGGCCTGGCCGTAGAGCCTCAGTCGAAGGCCATCCGGCTGGATGTGGAAATGACGGCGATTGAAGGCACCAGCACCGCCGCCGAGTATGCCCTGGCAGCCGAGGCGAAATCCGACTTGGCGGGCTTCTACCTCCCGGAAGCCGCGCTCTCCGCCCTCTTTGCCGGCACCATGCCGGAAAGCGACTCCGCCCAGCTTCTCGAATGGATCGACGCACGCAACTCGGAGGCCATGAAAGACCTGGACGAGCAGGATCTCTCCGACGGCGAGAAGAAGCTGGCCAAGCAAATGCTCGGGGACCTGATCTCCGTATTGCGCAAGACGGTGGCGGCGGGACGTATCGACGTCGGGCTCTCCGTGCTGGCCGGTGCCGACAGCCTGAGCCTGGTCGGCGGCGGCTCCGTGGCCGACGCGGCAACGCTGGAGAAGCTCCTCAAGCAGACGGTCCATCTGGCCATTGCGGAAGACCCGGGCGTGGAACAGGCCGTCACCCTGGATGCCGAAGAGCATCAGGGCGTCCGGCTCCACACCCTCTCCGTCCCGGCCGAACAGCTCCCCACGGACGACATCCCGGCGATGATCGTGGGCGACGTGCTCACCGCGGCCGTCGGCTTCAGCGACCAGCACGCCTACCTGGCGGTCGGCCCGAAGGCGATCGACAAGCTCAAGCAGGCGATCGACCAATCCAAGGCCGCTGCGGGTCAGTCGCTCCCGCCGGCTCGGGTCTCCCTTTCGCTGACTGCGATCGGCAACATCCTCGGGGGCCTGGGCGCGGCCACCGACTTGGACGTCCCCACGGAGGTCCTCGACGCGCTCGCGCAAGCCGGCCCGAACGACCACCTTCTGATCAGCTCGGAAGCGATCCCCAACGGCGTGCGAACCCGGATCGAGCTCCAGCCGGGCGTGCTCAAGGCGATCGGCACCGCGGCAGCCGCGATGAGCCCGTTCGGAGCCGGCCCCGGCGGCTTCCCTGCTCCCGGCGGGTTGCCCGGGCAACCGTAGCTGCGATTGAGTTCGGGGTTCGGGCGGTCGTCGGGAATACGCCCGGCGCGCTTCGGACGACCCTCACGCGGAAAATGACGATTGGACGGACTACCCGGGCGGCATCGGGCGGACGGATGGCCGGTGCCGCCCGTCTTTTTGCTCCACGAGTTCGTGGTCACCGTCGTCGCGCGGTCACGGCCCCAGCAGCGGCACTCATCTCCAGTGAGCTGACGCGGTGGATCGCCCTTGCCGGGAGGATCCTGCGGACGGGGTTTCGGGGGCACCTTCTCTTCCGCGGCGCGATCCGGTATGGTGGGGAGTCTGGGGCGTTTTGGAGCCGTTGGTCGCTTTGCCTGGGACGTGACTGCCATGTCGACATCTGCCACTTTCTCGACGTCGCGGACCGAGATCGCCGGGATCCCGGTCACGGATCTCGTCCGGCAGTTCGGCACACCCACGTTCGTGTACGATGCCGCCAAGATCTGCGAGCGGATCGAGGACCTGCGGTCGTTCGACTGCGTCCGCTACGCCGTGAAGGCCTGCTCGAACCTGGCGATCCTCGACCTGGTCCGCCGGCAGGGGGCATTGGTCGACACGGTCAGCGCGGGCGAGATCCGCCGGGCGCTGGCCGCCGGGTACTCGCCCGAGGGCGACCCGCCGCCGATCGTCTACTGCGCCGACGTGTTCACGCACGAGGCGCTCGACCTGGTCGTCGAGAAGAACGTCCACGTCAACTGCGGCTCGCCCGACATGATCGACCAGTACGGCAGCCGCGCCCCGGGCCGCCCGATCACGCTGCGGATCAATCCCGGCTTCGGCCACGGCCACAGCCGAAAGACCAACACCGGCGGCGAGCATTCGAAGCACGGTATCTGGCACCAGCAGTTGGGCCACTGTCTGACGCGGGCGGAGCACTACGGGCTCGAGGTGACCGGGCTGCACGTGCACATCGGCTCGGGGAGCGACCTGGAGCATCTCTCCCAGGTGTCGAGGGCCATGGAGAAGATGGCCTTGGAGACCGGCGATCGGGTGCAATCGATCTCGGCCGGAGGCGGCTTGCCCACCCCGTATCGCGACGGGGATTCGTGCGTCGATCTGGAGGCGTATTTCCGCCGCTGGGACGGGGCGCGAAGGAGGCTTCAAGAGGAGTTCCGACACCCCGTCCGCCTGGAGATCGAGCCGGGCCGATACCCCGTGGCCGAGAGCGGCTACCTGGTGGCGGAGATTCGGGCGGTCAAGCGGCAGGCGGAGAATACCTTCTACCTGGTCGACGCCGGCTTCAACAACCTGGCCCGGCCGATCCTCTATGGGGCATATCACCCCATGTCGATCGTCCCGGCCGACGGCGACACGCAGCGCCAAGAGACCGATGTGATCGTAGGCGGCCCGTTGTGCGAGTCGGGCGACATCTTCACGCAGGCCGAAGGCGGCCTCGTCGAGACCCGGCGACTGCCGGCCGCCGCCGTGGGGGACCTGTTGGTGATCGAGTGCGCCGGGGCGTACGGCGCGGTGATGGGCTCCAACTACAACTCCCAGCCCCTGGCCGCCGAGGTCCTCATCCAAAACGCCCAGCCCCACCTCATCCGCCGCCGCCAAACCTTCGAGGAAATGACCGCCGGCGAGTCGATCCCCGAGCGGGCGCACGGATGACCCGCCGGATCGCCGGTCGGGCGTTGACTTCTCGCGTACAATAGGCAGCGCGGCGGGCGGCCGCGCGTCGGTGTCCCGGCGCCGCGAGAGTCGCCCCACGATTCGGCCCGACGACCCTTGATCCGGAGAAGCAGATGATGACGAGCCCGGCACGCCGCGTTACTAGCTATTTCACCCCGTATTTGCTGGCAGTGGCCGCGGCCCTGTGGATCTCCGCCCGATCGACGGCCGGCGAGCCAAGCGTCCGGGCGGCCAAGCGGCCGATCGCCAAGAACGTGATCGTGCTGATCGTCGACGGTTGCTCGAGCGAGCAGTACACGCTCGCCCGGTGGCACAAGGGCGAGCCGCTTGCGCTGGACGCGATCCGCGTGGGGGCGGTGAAGACGCACATCGCCGATTCGGTGATCGCCGATTCGGCCGCCGCGGCGTCGGCCTACGCGACCGGCGTGCGAACCGGCGGCCAAATCATCAGCTTGACGCCCAAGACGACGACCGTCGGGGATGCGTCGGCCCCGAGCCGGGCGTTGCAGCCGATGGCGACGGTGCTCGAAGGTGCCCGGCTTTTGGGCAAGGCGACGGGCATCGTGGCCACGTCGAGCGTCACCCATGCCACCCCGGCCGCCTACATGGCCCACGCGCCCTCGCGAAACGACCTCGACGACATCATGGAGCAGGCCGTCTACCAGAACGTCGACGTCGTCCTCGGCGGCGGAACGTCGTCCCTCTTGCCCGAGGAGCAAGGCGGCCTGCGACGCGACCGCGAGAACCTCGCCGAAGTGCTGCACGTGCATGGTTACCGGTTGCCGCGGACTCGCGACGCACTGATGCAGATCGAGGCCGGCAAGGTGTTCGGCACGTTCGCCGACGAGCACATGGCCGCCGAGTGCGACCGGCCCGAAGTGGCCCCCCAGGAGCCGTCGCTGGCGGAGATGACTGAGAAGGCCATCGAGCTTCTGGCCGGCGACCCCGAAGGCTTCTTCCTGATGGTCGAGGCCAGCCAGGTCGACTGGGCCTGCCATGCCAGCGATCCCGCCCAACTGCTCAGCGATCTGGCGATGTACGACCGGGTCGTCAAACTGGCTCTCGACTTCGCCAAGCGGGACGGGGAGACGCTCGTGCTCGCCCTCTCCGACCACAATACCGGCGGCATGTCGATCGGCAATCGCGCGACGGACAAGAGCTATGGGCACACGTCCGTCGAGGACCTCGTCGGTCCGCTCCGGAACATGAAGCGCTCGGCGAAGACCCTGTGGGCCAAGCTGGGCAACGACCTCACGATCGCCAAGGTCAAGACCGTAGTCGCCGAGTATTGGGGCCTCCAGATCAGCGATGCGGATGCCGGCGACGTCCTCGACGTCGCCGCCGGGTACGGGCAAGGCTCCAAGCATTCGGCGCTGGGCGAAGTCCTCTGCCCCCGGCACACCTGCCTCGGCTGGACCACCCACGGCCACGCCGGCGGCGACGTCCCCCTGCACGCCTTCGGTCCCGGTCGGCCCGTCGGGGTCGTCGACGGGCCCGACGTCGCCAAGATCACCGCCGCGGCGCTCGGCCTGGACCTCGAACGCCTCAACCGCCGCCTTTTCCGGGAGGCCACCGAAGCCCTGCCCGGCGCCGACGTGACCCTCGAACAGCCCACGCCGCAGAACTTCGTCGTCAAGGTGGAGCACGGCGGACGGACCGCGCGGCTGCCGGCCAACAAGAACCTCCTCCAACTCGACGACCGGACGATCGAGCTCGAAGGCGTGGTCGTCTGCGTCCGCGACGGGCAGACGCCGACGGCCTACCTCCCGATGCAGGCCGTGAAGCTCATCACCCGCGCGGCCGAACCGCTTCCCGCGGTCGTCCCGTAGAGTGTTGCGTTGTGACTTCGCGCCGCGCGCATGTCCGTAGGACGGAATGGCATTCCGTCCTACTTCGCGCCTTCTTCGATGACGACGAGCCGGTCGACGGGCACGTTCTCGAGCACGTCGACGCCGCCGCCGCCGAGCCAGCGGACTTCGATCCGGTCGACGCGATCGCGGCCCCCCAGCCCGAAATGGAGCCGCGTTCCCCAGTGGCTCTGGTAGCCGCGGCCGCTGTGCACCTCGTCGATTTGGACCAGGTCGCCGGCGGTCACGGTGACGCGTGCTCCGACGCCGTCGCGGTTGGAGCGGACGCCCCGCAGCCGGATCTGGATCCAGTGGTTCCGGTGGGGGGAGTCGTTGCGGAGGATGGTCGGAAGCTCTCGCGAATTGAGGATCACGGCGTCGACGTCGCCGTCGTTGTCCAGATCGTCGAAGGCGGCCCCGCGGCTGGCGTGAACCGGCAGCAGGCCGTCGCCGGCGCGGTCGGAGACGTCGACGAACTTCCCGTCGCCGTCGTTCATCAGCAGGACGTTGCGCGCGCGGTAGGCCGTGCTCCGGTCGCGCAGATCGATGTTGTCTTCGGTGTGCCCGTTGGCGATGAAGACGTCGCGGTCGCCGTCGTTGTCGAAATCGACCAGCCCGGTTCCCCAGTTGACGTAGTTGTAGGTGCCGGCGCCCGCCCCGGTCAGGCTGGTGACGTCTTCCAGGAGGCCGTCGCCCATGTTGCGGTAGAGCACGGGCGACTCGGCCTGGTAGGAGGTCATGATGAAGTCCAGGAGTCCGTCGTTGTCGTAGTCGCCGCAGTCGACGCCCATGCTGGCGTTTTCGTCGCCGAAGACGTTGTAGGCTGCGCCGACCACCATGGCCGATTCTTCGAAGTGCCCGGTGCCGTCGTTGACGAAGAGGAAGTTCTCGGCCACGTCGTTGAGCACGAAGACGTCGGTGTCGCCGTCGTTGTCGTAGTCGGCCGCGACCATGCCCATCCCCGTGCCCGCGCAGGTGCCGACGCCCCGCTCCAGGCTCACGTCGGTGAACGTGCCGTCGCCGTTGTTGAGGTACAACGTATCGGGCACGGGGACGTAGTCCCGGGGGGAGGGATACGAGTCCAGCCCGTCGACGGTCCGGTCTACGTCCATGTCGAAGTCGAACTCGAGGTAGTTGGCCACGTAGAGGTCGAGGTCGCCGTCGGCGTCGACGTCGAGGAAGCAGGTCCCGGCGCCCACCAGGTTTCCGTTGGCCACGCCGGCCGCGTCGGTGACGTCGGTGAAGGTGCCGTCGCCGTTGTTGCGGTAGAGGACGTTGGGACCGAAGTTGTTGAGGTAGAGGTCGGCGTCGCCGTCGTTGTCGTAGTCGCCGGCGGTCACCCCGAGCCCGAAGCCCGTGTCTCCCACGCCGGCCTCGCGCGTCACGTCGGTGAATCGCCAGTTGCCCTCGTTGCGCCACAGCGCGTTGGTCGGGGGCACGTCGGCCCGGGCCCCCGGCAAGGGCGCCCCGTTGAGGAAGTAGACGTCGATCCGTCCGTCGCCGTTGTAGTCGAACAGCGCCAAGCCCGCACACATCGGCTCGACGATGTACCGCCGGCCGCTGCTGCCGTCGGTGTGCTGGAAGGAGATCCCCGACTCCCGCGTGACGTCGCGAAGCTGGATGGGGACCGACGACGCGGAAGCCGGCGGCGACGGGCCCGGGCGGCAGGAGACGCCGGCCGAAACCAGCCCCACCAGCGCGCCGAGACACGTGAATGCGGAAATCCTACGGTGCAACCGGACTGGCTCCCTCGGCATGCTGCTTCTCGATCATCTCGCGTAGCCGCTGGTACTCCGGATTGCCGGGCTCACGCGTCACGGCCTCCTCGATCGCGGCCAGCGCGCCCGCCCCGTCTCCGGCCCGCTGACAAACCAGGGCGAGCATAGAATAGTACGGCGCCACCGGCTCCAGTTCAACGGCCTTCTGAGCCAGCGCCCTGGCTTCCGCGATCTTGCGATTCGCCTGGAGGTAGAGTTTTGCCAGGCCCGCGTAGCCGCCGCCCTGAAGGGGCGAGATCTCCACCAGCTTCCGGTAGGCCCGCTCGGCTCCCTCGAATTCCCCTAGCTCCGTGTAGATCTCTCCCACGCTCAGACAGACCGCCGGGTCTTGCGCCGCCGTCTCTTCCAGCTTCCTCAGCTCGCTCAAGGCTTCGTCGGTGCGTCCCTGCACCTGGTAGAGCCAGGCCAGCACCTGCCGGCACTCCGCGAAGTCGGGATCGATCTCGCCCGCCTTGCGCAAGTGCTCCTCGGCCGTGGACACCTCTCCGTGCGCCACGTACACTTTCCCGGCCGAGGTGTAGAGCGCCGCGAGTGCTTCGCGCACGCGGGCAACGTCGTCGACGGTTTTCAGCGCGTCGCGGTGGCGCTGCTCGTCTTGCGCCTTGAAAACCTTGAACTGCTCGAAGTACTCTTTCCCCTTCTCTCGATCTCCCAGCTTCGTGCACGCCGTGCCCAGCCCGTAATACGCGCTGGTGAAGCCCGGAGCCATCTCGATGGCCGTCTCGAGGGTCTCGCGGGCCTTCTCGTACTGCTTCAATCGCACGTAGACCTGTCCGACCAGCAGCAGGCTCGGAATGGATCTCGGACGGGCCTGGAGGTCCTGCTCCAGGACGCGGGCCGCCTCTTCCAGCTCTCCCATGCTCATCAGCGATTCACCCCAAGCCGCGTAGTGCCGCGAGGAGTCGGGATCGAGCCGGGCGGCCTTGCGAAAATGCTCGGCGGCCGCCGCCAAATCGCCGCCTTCCTGGGCGATCAACCCCAGCGAGTGGTGGGCCGACGCGGAACCGGGGTCCAGCTCGACGCACTTCTCCCAATACGCCACCGCTTCCTGCGTCTTCCCGAATCGGTGGTGCGCCCAGGCCATCGCGTCGAGGGCGTCCGGGCTGTTGGGAAAACGCTCCACGAGGCGATCGGCCACTTGGCCCGCTTCCCGCAACAGCGCGGCGACCTCGGGGCGCGCGTCCGGTGCCCCGTCGGCAATCGTATTGGGATGACTCGCCCGGTCTCGGCGGTAGACCAGCAGGAGGGCGCCCAGCCCCACCAGCGCGACGAGCAACGCCACTCCCAGACGCCGGCCTCGCCGCGCGGGGGCGGCGCGCAAAGCGCGCCGAGCGGATCCCCGCTCGCGCTGGGCGCCGTCTAGTCCAGCTTTCTCGTGCCTCGGCATGGTCCAAACCTCCCCGGAGCCCGCGGCGCGCGAAAAAGCCCCTGCTGCAAACCCGGGTCAGCAGGGGCACTATCCGCCGGGTATCGAGGGGGCACGCGATTCTCGCAGCCCACCTGGGACAAGCCGGCTAAAGCTTGTCCGCCATCTCCTTGGCTTTGGCCTTGACCGCTTCCGGGTCCGACATCGACTCCAGCTCGTCCAGGTCGCTGAGCAAGGCGTCGGCTTTGCCTGAGTCGGTCTGCTCCAGTTTTTCCAGGCTATCCCGGATGGACATCACGGCACTGCCGACTTCACCGGTTTCGGCCATCTCTGCCAAGAGGGTCTTCGCCTCGGACGGGGCCGCCGTGGTGGGCTGCACAGAAACTCCACCGCGCCCGCCGCTGCACCCAACCATCGCAACCGCAGCCAGAAGCACCAGGAATTTCAACAACGACATATCAGCTCAACCCCTCTTGAGTTACGGACGAAAAGCCCTAGAAATTCGATAGGGTCTCTCCGCCGGCGCGGCTTCCCAGACTCTGATAGGTAGTCAAGTCGATGGTCTCGCTGATGAACCTCACGGAGGCGTCGCCCAACGCGGCGTTCACGCCCCCCGGGTGGAAGCTTCGCGCGGGATACACGCCGTCACGATCGGCGGCAAACCCGGAACTGCCTATCTCGCAAGAGGGAAACTTCCAGTTGGGCGGTGCCGCCGCGTTGAAAACCGTCTGCGTCGGCAACCCCGCGATCCACTCGCGCCCGTTGGTGCTGAGGTGAGTCCCTATGCCGGACAAGCAGCCCTGGCCAAACGTCCCGAGCTCGGCCGACGTCGGGGGCACGTTGAGTGACGCAAAGGCATTCGTTCCGTTGAGCACGGCGTTCCCCGGTTCATACTTCGTGTTGTCATTATTGCCCTTGCGCACCTCGGAGGCCATGAGCGTGTTGGAACTGCCGTCTTTGATGTCCGCAAACTTGATCTCTAGGCCGGGCATGACCAGTCCGTTCTGCCCCCGGAACATCCCGTTCTGGTTCCGGTAATCGTCCCACTGCACAGTCGAACCCGAACAGACCGCGTAGTTGCAGCCGGCAAAGGCGCGGTCGCCGAACGCGTTGTCCGACGGGCAAAGGAACGCTTGAATTTTCACCCGGCTGACGGGGTTCATGTGACCATCGTTCCACCCATTCCCCGGATTAGGATGAGTCGCGTAGAGCTGTTTCCACTGGTCGTACAACGCTCCCTGCTCGACATAGGGCAGGATCATCGTGTGGACGCTGTAACCCTCCCACTGCGAGCAGTCGATCTGGACGTACGAGGACCGCGGGAAAACCTTGTGGACGTCGTGGTAGTTGTGCAGCGCCAGCGCCATCTGCTTCAGGTTGTTCGTACACTGGCTTCGCCGTGCCGCCTCCCGGGCCGCCTGGACGGCGGGGAGCAACAGCGCGATCAAGATCCCGATGATCGCGATCACCACCAATAGTTCGACCAGTGTAAACGCTTTACGAAGTAGTGCCATTCAGTCACCTCCGCCAACTTGGACAAATAAGGACGACAAATTCCTCCATCAGCAGAAATACGCGTTCCCGAGTGGCACAACGCCAGCGGGTCCGCGCACCCCGCCAATGACGGTAATACGATACCACGGGACTCCGGCGCAGGCAATGGTTCTGTTTGGAAACGCATCCTTGGCGGGGGGGGCGTCACCCCTTATGCTGCGGGTCACTGGAGCCGTCATGTCCCCGCCCTTGACGCATCGAGAAGCCAATGGCCGAAGCCCGCCACCCCACCACCGGTCCGCGGCAGCGCGGGGAGCGGACAAGGACAATCCCACGTCCCGCTCCGAGGCGTCAGCGCCGGGCCTCTCGTGCCTTGGCATGATGCCGCCCCCCTCAGAGGGCCTGCGTCGGATCAACTCTCGGTGGCCGTCCGGAATAGCATCCCCAGGGAGAGGGGCCCCTTGTCTCGTTCCCAGGCTCCCGCGTCTCTCCTCCACCGCGCCGGCCGCGCACAAAAAAAGCCCGCGCTGCAAAACCGGGGCAACACGGGCACTGTTTACAGGGTCTCGGTGGGGGCGCATGGATCGCGGCAGCCCCCCTGCGGCAAGCCGGCTAAAGCTTGTCCGCCATCTCCTTGGCCTTGGCCTTGATCTCCGCCGGATTGGTCATTTTCTCCAGGGCGTCCAGGTCGGGCAACAGCGCCTTGCCCTCCTCGAATCCCTCCAGGCTCTCCCGAAGCTCCATCGCGGCGCTCCCCAATTCGCCCGACTCGGCCGCGCCCTCAAGAATGGTCTTGGCATTCTGGGCTGCGGGGGATTGGGTCGGTTGCACGTTGACGCTTTCGTCGCCCTGGCATCCGACGAACACCGCTACCGCCAAGAGAATCAGAATTCTCAAATACACCATCCCGTGTGAACTCCTTTTGCTGTGGACAAGTCACTTGCTGCACCGGACCGGCGGCCACGCGCAGGGCGTGACCGCGGCGCCTCAACGTACACGCCCGGCGTGCAAAACCCTCGACGCAACCCCTGGGGTCCCGTCAAACTTGAACTGACGGGTGCCACGGTTGGCTTGTCCAACCGTGTTTGGGCACTGCTGGGCAAACCAGCAGTGGCACCCGACCGGTCAATCGAAGATCGACGGAGCACTAGAACTGGCCGACCGTCTCGCCCTCCGCTCGGGTGCCCAGGTACTGGTACGTCTTCGTGTCGACCGTCTCCGAAATGAAGCGAACCGAGCCGTCCGCCAGCGCGTGGTTCGCCCCGCCCGGGTGGAAGCTTCGGGCAGGATGGACGCCGTCGCTATCCGTCCAGCCGCACCCCGCGCAATCATGGCAGGTCGGAAATTTCCAGTTGGGCGGCGCGATCGTGTTGAACACCGTGTGCCCCAGCGTCCCGGAAATCCACTCGCGACCGGCATGGCTGTGATGATTAGCGATACCCGCTTCGCACTGCACTCCATAAGCGCCGAGCTGGGCCTCGCTGGGCATGTGGTCTACAAGCGGAGTCAGGGGCACAGCACGGACGATGTCGCCAGGCGAGTACTTACCGCCGTCGTTATCACCCAAGCGAAACTCGCCCATCAAGATCGTGTTCGTGGTTCCATCCTTGATGTCGGCGATCCTCACTTCCCCGTAGCCGCGGAGGAAGATGCCGTTGGCTCGAGTCAAGTTCAAAGCCGGCACACCGGCATTACCGTCATAACCCGTGTTCGTGCCCGCCGAGACCGGATAATTGCAGTTGCCCTGTTGCGTCACTGCAAATTTCGTGGAGTCGGACGGGCACAGCAAGGCGCTGATCTTCGTCGCGCGGATGGTTGCGAAATCCGCAGCGTTCCAACCGCTCAGGGGAGTAACCGTGTCGTTCATGCGGGCCTTGACCACGTCGTACACCGCCTGCTGCTCCATGAACGGCAGCAACATGGTATGGGCGCTAAACCCTTCCCAAAAAGGGCACCAAGCGGCGGGGTACCCCACGGATCGGTAACAGTTTGCGGGAAAGCACTTGTGCACACCGTGGTAGTTGTGCGCGGCCAGTGCGAGTTGCTTCAGGTTGTTCGTACACTGGCTTCGCCGTGCCGCCTCCCGAGCCGCCTGCACGGCCGGCAGCAGCAGGGCGATCAAGATCCCGATGATCGCGATCACCACCAACAGCTCGACTAGGGTAAAAGCCTTGCGCGATAACGCCATTCGACCACCTCCAACAAATCAGAAAAGGAAACAAGGACGGATCAGCAAGGATAGACTTCCCAGGGGGAAAGCGGCGCTTCGCCACGACGGCAAAGCCTCGGCGGGTAGGCGCATCACTGCTGATGACAATAACAAAATACTACGGCGCTCCGGCAGGTGCAAGCGTTCCGTCCATTAAAGCGATGGCGCGTTTACGCCATCATGGCGCTGAGACCGCATCGGCCGAATCCGGAGTGGCCGGGGGTCGAGGGCAGCCGTTCGGCGCGTTCGTCAGCCACTATTTGACTGATCATCATCATCACCAGGAAACCGACGTAGCGACCGTTGCGCGGTACCGCCCTCGTCGGCCGGCTCGGGGAGACCTCCACGATCCTGTAAGCCGCGCGCGGGCACGCTTGGAATTCGAGCTCAACGGCTCGTCGAGATCCGTTGATTCCGCCAGATCGAAAGCCGATGCGGCAGGTCTCGCGCGCCAATCGAGTGCGGGCCCACGGCGAAGTCGAGGTCGCCGTCGTCGAAGTCGGCCAGCTCGAGCGTGGCGTAATAGGGAGAGCCGGCTTCCAGGGTATGGCGCACAAATACCCCCGGGGACGTCTGCTCCAGGCACAGAATCGAAGCCGGCGGCCGCCGGGCCGCCTCCCGCGGCAGGAATTGATCGGGGAGCATCGACACCGCGACGACGTCCAGATCCCCGTCCCCATCGACGTCGCCCGCCAGCGCCCGATGAACGCCCAACATGCCCGTCAGCCGATGATAGGCGAACTCGAGACGTCCGACGTTCTCCAGCCACTGAACGCCGTGAGAAGGGTTGACGTACGAGTTGTCGAACGAGTCGCCGTTGGTGTAGAGGACGTCCATGTCCCCGTCCTGGTCCAAATCGGTCAGCTCGATGCCGCTGGACCCGAAGGTCAAATCGGGGCCCGTCCACAGGGTCCGGAGACGGAACCGCGCGTCGCCCTGATTGAGAAACATGTCCAGCGACTCGTACTCCTGGCTGACCAAGGCCACGAAATCCGGGCGACCGTCCCGGTCGAAGTCGTGCACGGGCACGTGGATCGTGCCCGGACGAGGGTCGATCTGTTCGGTCTCGAAGCGGGGCGGCTCGCCCTGCCCGGCCACGTTCCTGAGCAGGACGATCTGCCCCGTCCGGTGCCAGCCGAAGTCGGCCACGAGCACGTCGAGATCCCCATCGCCGTCGAGATCCGCAGGCCGTGCATCGGCGACGCGTCCCAGCCCCGACGCCAAGACGACCTCGTCGAAACGGCCCGACGCTTCCCGACGCCGCAGCCAGACGACGCGCCCCCGGTCGTGATCGTCCGGAAGGAAGCTGCCCAGGTCGGCAACCACCAGATCGATCGCACCGTCGGCGTCCAGATCGCACGCCTCGACGTGACACGGGTTGTTCAGTCGCGCCAGGGTCCGAAGGCGGGGCCCCCGGCCGCGCAGACCGACGGCGACCACGCCGCCGTGCCGCATGTCGCATACCACCAGAACCGGGGCGCCGTCCGGCTCCAGACGCGTCCAACGCAAGTGGGAGATCGCCGGCGGGAGAGCGACGTCGACCGCCAACGTGACCTGCTCGACCGCAAACGTCGCGCCCAACTCGGTCTCGGCCTCCACAGGCTCCGGGTAAAGCTGCCGTTCGGGCGCATGAGCCCGAAAGTAGGCGGCCGTCACGTGCACGGGCGGCGGGTCCAGATCGTTGCGTCCCGATTGGGCATAGAACTCATAGCCTTTCCGTACCCGGTCGTGCCACGCGTGCCGAGGAAAGCTTTCCGCACGCGGCATCGCGTGACAGTCGCTGCAAAACGCCACGATCCGCGATTCCGTGTCCCCGTCCGGCGCGGCCGACGACGGGCCGTCGTCGGAAGAGAGGGGGTGCTGCGGCCTTGCGCCGGGAGACGACGGTCGCCACACGAGAAAGGCAACGATCGCGCAGACCACCAACGCGAGGATTCCCAGCGCACCCCCCAGAGCTCGTCGATGCTTCCGCTCGCCGCCCATTCGTTCCGGCCCTCTGGCTTGTCTCTCGATGAGACGTGCCGTCCCGCGATCCGCTTGGCATCTTACGGCTTCGTCGGGCCCGGGGGCAAGCCCACGCACGCCCTTGCCGTCAACCCGGCCTCGGGCAGGTCCGACCGTCCGGCGCGAAGGAGCCGCTCGTCCGGCAGGCGGCTGCCTGAGGCAATCGTTCGTGGCCGCGTAGCCTTTTCGGCGGAGACCGTCGTCGATCCGTGGGATCGAGCCGGAGGCTGTGATTTCCTCACCCGGCACGTTAGAATGGACCGGTCTCGGCCACTCCGCCCATCGACCACCGGACGATCTCCGGTCCCGGCACCGCTGCTTCCCGACGCGCTTCGTTCCCCCAACACGACGTGCCGTGGAGAGGGCTTCTGAAACATGCCGCCCGAAGAACGGTCTTCGCAAGCTGCCCGACCCAAGCGCTTCCGGCGTTGGCGACGCATCGCGATCGGCGCCGTCGTCCTCCTGGCGATGGTCCCGCTGTGGCTCTTCGGACGGGGGATTCTCGCGGCGTGGGCCCGGCGGATGGCCGCTCGCCGGATGAGCGTCTGGGCGATCAGCGAAGCGCAAGGGTGGCTCGCCTGGTCCGCCCGACTGGATCCCGGCGAAGCGGAGACCGAATGGATGCAGGCCGTCTGTTTTCGCCGCCTGGGCGAGGTGGACCGCTGGGGCAAGGCCCTCCAGTCGGCTCAGCAGAAGGGGACGCCGTCCCCGCGGATCCAGCAAGAGGCGAAACTGGGCCTCATCCAGTCGGGCCAACTCTACGACGGGGCGGAGCTTGACTTCGACGCCCTGATCGAGGCGGGCGTGTCGCAGGACGAGGTCGCCACCGCGTTCGTGCGGGGCTATCTGGTCGGCGAGCAGGGGCAAAAGGCCAAACTGATCCTCGACGCCTGGGCAACCGCCGGTCCGGAAGAGGCGCACGTCGCGTACATGAGGGCGTTCTACTGGAGGCGGATGGGCGAGCCCGCCCGGGCCGAAACGGAGCTCCAAAACGCCCTCGCCCGGCAGCCTCGCCACGAGCTGGCCCGCGCGGCCCTCGCCGAGTTGTACGAGAATCAAGATCGACTCGATCGCGCCCTCGAGCAGCACGTCGCGCTGGCGGCGCACGCTCCGCAAAGGGAGACCGCCCAACTGGGCCTGGCCCGAGTGCTGCGAAAGCTGGGACGCCTCGACGAGGCCCGAGCCGTGTTGCAGTCGCCGGCCGCCCGGCCCGAGCCGCCTGCCGGCGTGGCGGTGGAGATGGGCCAGATCGAGCTCGAGTCGGACAACTACGAAGAAGCACGGCAGTGGCTCGAGCAAACCGATCTCGATCGGGCCGAGGACGACGCGACCCTGTCCGCCGCGGCCAGCACGTTCGCGCTGGCCGGCCAGATCACGCGGGCCGAAGCCTACTGCGCCCGGATCGCCGCCGCGAAGGACCGCATGGTGCGACTACTCGATTTGCAGTCCCGGCTCGCCGTCGACCCGCGCGACCGGCAGGCCGCCGAGGAGCTCGGGCGATTGTCTCCGCAATCCGTCATGATGGCTGCCGGCGCGTCCGCGTCCGGGACCGGGCAAGGCCGAGAAGACCGCCGCCGGCGCACCGCCACGTCGGCCCCGGAGTTGTACGAGCTTCACTGCGCCGCCTGTCACGGGGCCGACGGCAACGGCAACGGCCGCGCCGCACGGCATCTGTTCCCCCGCCCGCGAGACCTCCGCACCGGCAAATCGCGACTGGTGAGCACGCTCAACGGCGTCCCCACGCCCGGCGACCTGGAAGCGGTCATTCGGCTGGGAATGCCGGGCACGGCGATGCGGGCGTTCGACGACCTGAGCGAAGACCAGCGAACGCGATTGGCCGGCGAGGTGATGCGAATGAACCGTGAGGGCATTCGGGCCCAGCTCGTCGACGTGCTGAGAAGGGAAGAGGAAGAGATCGACGAAGACGAAGTCGACGGAGTCGTCCGGCTCTGCACCACGCCCGGCGAGGTCGTACGCGTCCCCCCGATCGGCCCCGCCGACTCGCCGGCAATCGCCAGAGGCCGGGACGTCTACTCCCGGCTCGGCTGCGACAACTGCCACGGCGAAGACGGCCGGGGCGCATGGGACACCCCCCTGTTCGACGACAAATCGCGTCCTTCGCCGCCCCGCGATTTGGCCCGCGACCCGTTCAAAGGCGGACACGAGCCGGAGTCGATCTACCTCCGCGTCTACGTGGGCATGCCGGGCACCCCCCACCCCGCCTGCTACAACGTCTCCCAAGACCAGCTCATCGACCTCGTCCACTACTGCCGCTCTCTCTCCCAAGAGCCAAAACGCACCCTCACCAACCACCAGCGCTCCCTCGAAGCCACCACCCCCCCGGCCGCATCGACCGTCAGCGCCCAGCCCAAGCAGGCGATCGTGGCGCCCTCCGCCTCGAGCGGCGCGTAGGGGGCAAGTAGTCCGCCGTGCGGCATCGCCCGCCGTTGGTGAACGTGGACGAAGCCCTGCCGACACGCGTGCCGGGAGAAATCGTCCATCAGACGGCGTTCCAAGACGGCGAAAGGCTCAAGATCCCGCAGTACGATCTACGCACCGCGCCCAGCGGCTCGCCGCGGCGACAGGCACACGCAACACCGCGCCCCAGAATGCACCGGGATGAAGCGCGCAGCACGACGCCCCACCCTATTCTCTAGCGAGGCGGGGCCTCAGACCGAACCGAGAGTCCAGTGGTCAGGGTTCGGGGTTCAGGGGTCAGGACCTGGAGTTCCACGTATACACGCTGGTCCTGACCCCTGAACCCCGAACCCTGAACCCCACAAACTTGACTCATCTGCAACAACTTTCGGAAACCAAGTACCCTAGAGCGGCAATTCTTCACGGTGGTGTTTCAGAACCTCCGTCATGTGCTTCATGGCGACCAGGCTCCGGTGGACCCAGTTGATCCGGCTGCACCCCTCCAACTCCAGGGCCACGGTCCTCGTGAATGGTCTTCCCTGCCGGTCGCGTGACGATTCGTCGATCTCGGCCAGAAGCCTCAGGTAGGGGTAGTCTTCCCCGCAGTATCGCTCAACGGGGATCCAGACACCCACCACCTGATCCCGCGTATGCATTCCCGGATGATTGCAGAGATGGGCGTGAAGGATCCAGTCCCGGAATCTGACAAGATCGCGTGCCTCGACGCCGGCAATCTTCATGTGGGCGATATCCACGTTGATGCCCACGTGGCGGCGCAGCGGCTCGTACTTCGGATCATCTCTCAGAAGGGCGATCAACTTGCCGATTGTGGCCTTGTCGTTCAATAGGTAGTTGGGGCCGGGCTCGAGTTCCAGTGCGAGCGCCCAATCCGGGTCCGAACCCTGCGCCGACTCCCGGACCTGCCCGACCACCTCCAACAGGCGATCGCACAGGAGCCCGATCTTCGTGTCGCGGTCGCTCCGGATCACGATATCCCGACGCCTGTCGTCACGTGGTTCTCCCCGCTTCGCCTCACAGCTACGGCACAGACAACGATCAAGAATCGATCCACACACGATTTCCACCACGGCGTGCTCCATCAGACCCGCCGCCTTGAGCTGCAAGGCCAAACGCACCGTGTTGGCGATCGCCCTCTCGGCAACGTGAAATGGAACGTCCGAACGATCGGCCCCGCCTTCCACCTGGTGATCCAAGTGAGAACGCGCGGTGATCTCCGGGAAATACGTCGCCAAAGCCGCGACCCGCACGGGCTCGGCGCCACGACGCTGCCGCTTGGGATTGCAGCGACGGAACAGCCCTTGAATCCACTTCCCTATCGGTTCGAAATTCCGACGCTGCCGCTTGGGATTGCAGCGACGGAACTGCCCTTGAATCCACTTCCCTATCGGTTCGAAATTCTGGGATTCCGCCAGAATCTGCGTGCTGGTCCGCGTGTCGGGCCGCTCGTCCGATTCCCGCTTCGGCAGCAGCTCCCCCTCCTCCGCTTCGATATCCTCGATGTCCGTGTCCCGCAACACGAACAGGTCGAACAGCGACACACCGCTCACGGCGCGTATCTCGCAGACGAAGTCGCAGAGGCTTCGGGTACTACAGCTTGTGATCACCGACCGACGGATCGGATCCGGAGGGTTCCCATCGCCGCCCTGCTCCAGGCCGTCGTCTTCAAGCAATTGCATCGATTTCCCTCTCTTGGACGCCTTGCCCCGGGAGCACGCCGGCGCGACGAAGCGCCGTGGCACGCGGCCCGCCGACGGGACAGAGCGCCTACCCGCCGAAGTTCACTCGATAGTCCCACTCGTCCGAGGGCTCGCGCTCGGCGTTGAAAAGCCACAGGACCTCGAGCTCCTGTCCCTCATAGCCTGCGATACACCAGTAGAGACCGCTGGAAAGAACCCCCGCCACTCCGCGGAGCTTCTCGAATCTCCTCGTCATTGCCCGCTCATCCGACTCCAGTTGGTTCTCAGGAACGTTGGACCGGCTGTAGATCCAGGCGATGTCGTGGGAGGGATCGGTGAACCGCTTCACCACTTCGCTGCGATGAAGCAGGGCGATGCGGTAATCGGCCGTGCTACCGCTGTCGGGCACCGCACAGTACTTCTCCCAGCGGTCGTGATCGTGGTCTTCAATCGCCCTGAGGCAGTGACTCGCGTGCTGTTTGATCCTCGCCTCGGCGACGAAGATGAGATGGAATTTCTCTTTGTGTTCCGGGCTCTTCGCGAACGCCCACGACGCGCGCAGACAGTCTCGGATCGGTCGCACCACGAACGGCTTGTCCCCCGGATCATGGACGATGAGCTCCGTCACCTCGCTCAGCGGGGGGCGCGTGGTCGCCTCTCCTCTTCCTCTGCGGACGCCGACGATCAGCACGGCGTGTCCCACGGATTGCTTTCGTTCCCACCATTCGGCCGTATCGACCAACATAATCACGGGGCAACGAGCGGAGACGTACGCCTCGATGAGACGTTTACACTCACGGAAATTACTCAATGTGAACCTAGCACGCCACCCGTCGCCACTCGTATGGCACTCATGCCGTCTTAGCAGCTTGACGATTTCATCGGCCTTGAGCCCGTCGACGGCAAAAGCGCCCGCATAGCCCTCCCGACGCTCGAGGCACGCCCCGTCCTCGCTCCGGGGATCGATGGGGTCTTTTCCCAGGCAGGTCAGGTCGTAGCTTCCCAGCACCTTGGCCCCGCGGTCCGCCAGCATTGCCAGGGCCATGATCACGCACGCCTGCGCGCAGCGTGCGCCCCCGGCCTCGGGATCGTGCATGCTGTAGACCGTGCTCGTGAAGCCGTGTGCGCCGAAGATCCGGCCGTACTCCCCCGTCGCAATGGTGACGTCGGGATCATGGCGCAACTCGCGCGGTGGAACGAGCAGTCCCAAAGCCAACGGGGCAAGGATCGAATTCGTCCGGACGTCGACGAATCCAAGGTACTTCCCCAGTTTCTCGCCCGGGCCGATCGGATGACACGCCAACGTGGCCGTCGCGTGCCGCCTAACCACACGGATTACACCGCCCCTCTCCGGTTCCGGTACTTCGAGTTCCGACAGACGGGTGCCAAGACCTTCGATCACCTCGACAAATCGAGCCTCGTCCACGTACCCCTCCCCGTCGCCGATCCACCCCTGCAAATACTTCACAATCCCCACTGTCTGGTCCGCGGTCAGTGATAGTCGCCCTCGGTCGACCTCGTAGTCGAGATGTCGCTTCACGGCAGACACCACGCCGTCGCTGATTTTCCATGACCGGATAGGTTCACTCTCAAGCTCGTGGACATGCTTGCGAAGGCACAACCGATGGCGCTCGTCCCGGCTGTACTGATGTTCCGACCGGACCACGATGCTGGAGCTCGACTCGGTCAGCGTGACTCTGATCGATCGGCCGAACACCTGCCGCAGCGGCAGTCCCCCGGCAGTGCTGTCGCACTGAAAGCGATACGGGCACGGCACGGACTTTGCCAGGGGAGGCTGGGAAGGCTGCTCGAAGCCGCACGGACGCTCCTTCCGAAACGAAAACGTGTCCGTCAGCGGCGTCCCCGTTGTCAGAAATCGGTCTGGCATCGTCGAGTCTCTCGGCTTCGGATTCGTACGTGGTACCCCCCAGTCCCTGCCTGCCAGAACTGCCGTCACCAGAAGCGCGGCAAGGTTCCGGGCGACGCGAAGCACGCTGACGCGGAGGTCTTGCCGCTGGCAGGGCCGCAACTCGGCCGGCTCGGACCAGCACCCGAGTAGTCGAGCCGTTTGCACGCTCCAACGCTATTCGCCTGTGCGGAGGAGTTAGTGTACCAGGCGTGGCAGTTGTCCGCCAGTAGATACCGGCCCGGCAGACAACCCTGAGATCCGAGCGGTCGGCTGCCAAAGTGCCCCTCCAGCGCCCTCACGCCATGGAAACGGTGAATGCCACGGCGACCGGGCGACGCTGAGAGGAGGCGAGATTCAGAGGAGCCATCTTCGCTAGAGCGCGCCCAGCGCAAAAAAAACGGCGCCCGAAGACGCCACGCCGCGCAAAGAGAGAGATCGGTGCCTACGACCGGCTACAGGTCATCCGGCAGGTCGTCCCAGTCACGAATCTCCTTGTTGGCCGCCGCCCTCTCCACCGAGCCTTCCTGCCCGGTGATCTCCTCCGGCGGGGGGCCCCAAGCCTCGTTCCGGTCCACCACCTCGCAGAGCCGGCCGCCATACCGCTCGGCAACTAGGCTAAGTGCCTTGGAAACCTCCTGTTTCGCCGACTCCAGTTCCCCTTCCGGGACATCTAGTCGGCCGGTAATCCTGACCTGGTCCATGTGGTTCCCCTAGACTTTGCCGTGCGAATTTCGCAAGTGCTGGAAGCACTGCCAGCACGCGTCAATAACCCCTCTCCCGATAGAAGCCGTTCGCCCACAAGAGGGAATCGTGCTCCCAGCAGTTGATTCTACCGGTCTTCTGGCCAGGAGGTCAACCGCAGTGCCACTATTAGTATTCCGCTTCTGGACCCTCATTCCTGGCACCGAAATCTGGCAGATTTCCCATTGTGAAACTGCGATGACCCAACGGAGCGCCCGCAACCCTCGAAGCTCGCTCTTGAGGTGTCGTAAGTCATTGCAAATAAATAGCTTCCGCAATCCGGGTCTCTGGCGAAACCTCGGTGACCAACACGCGCCCTCCTACTGGAGCCCCGGGGTCGTGCCGTTCGTCGGCCGGACTGCTTGACACTCTGGAGGCGACTACACACCCCACCTTAGTGTGTCATCCGTCTGACGAGACACTGAGGCAGTCGGACCTTCGGGCCGAAGCCCCGACGCCGGGTCCGTTCTTGCTGTGGAAGTGGACACCGCGCTCCCCTTGCCATGCAGCGCACTACCTTGTACGTGGGGGCGCGGTTGCCGAATGCCTCGAATCGGCCGGTACGCTCGACTGGCCCATCGTGAGAGTGGCCCAAACTCGGCGGGTGCCACTGGCGTCTCGCCAGTGCTGAGCCGCCGTGGCGTTCTATCCCGAAGTCTGGCAATTGTTCGGGCGATTGGAAAGACGGTGTACCATCCCCGCCGGTTGAAAGGCCGGGCGGACAGAGCGCGTTGCGTTCGGCCGGCCGGGAGCGCTCGAACGCGCCCGCAGCGAAGTTCGCGCTGTCATGTCGTGCCCTTCCCCAGCCTGGGCGCGTCGCGGGCTTTGTTGGACGCGGTCACTTGCCGCGGCGGCTCGCTTCTACAACGAATGAGGGGTGCTACCCCCTTCAGATACCG
>Ga0307378_10002404_pt1 | contig 28775 bp, 19 predicted proteins | sample UN1MG_FD_202238 | JGI IMG/M metagenome (GOLD analysis project Ga0307378, IMG submission 202238) | Soil microbial communities from Risofladan, Vaasa, Finland - UN-1 | ecosystem: Environmental > Terrestrial > Soil > Coastal area > Acid sulfate soil | place: Finland: Risofladan, Vaasa | collected... | reverse complement strand
GGTTTCTTAAACCTCAGGATTGAATACGCAACCTTCGGGCGAGGGGCATGACTGTCAATTACTAGAACACAGGCGGTTGCGACAATATTACAGAATAATCGGAGGTGGAATTGAACATTAACTTGGAATGTTACCTGACTTCACAGAAGCGCATTTTGTTATTTATTACCAGTAATACTTAGAATTCTATGTCGGGATGAGGCTAATGACGAGATCTCCATAAAAATTCTATCTATTGTGTGCTTCTATCCCTTTAAAATATTCCGTCTTCGTTAATGATGATTATCTCCTGCAAATAACATACTCCGTTGAGTTGTTACCGATGCGGCATCTGAAGACACAAGCACACCGCTTGGAAAACTCTCGGTGTTATAACCCTATTGACATGACATCGTTAGTGCGCTAATAATAAAGAGGATTTAGAAGAATAGTCGACCCTCAAGTAGGTCTAAACGAGTCGGTCGCCGAATCGCCGATGTCAAAAGGAAAGCGCAACCGAGTGGAAAAGGCAATTTATGACAGTGGGGAACGTTATCGTCTAATAGCTGAGCGCGCCGCAGATGCCATTTGGACCGTGGATATTAACATGCGGCCTACATACATCGGTTCCTCTATAACCCGCCTGCTGGGCTATAGTGTCCAGGAAGCCCTGGCTAAGCCCATGAAAGAGGTTTTTACTCCTGCCTCGTTCAAGCTTGCGACTAAGGTTCTAAAAGATGAACTCAGCATAGAAAAGAGAGAGCACAAGGACCTTGCTAGGTCGCGGACTTTAGACTTAGAATTGATTCACAGGGATGGTTCTATAGTCCCAGTCGAGATTAGCTACACCTTCCTGCGTGATGCTCAAGCACGACCTGTCGAGATTCTGGCGATTGCTCGCGATATCAGCGAGCGAAAACGGGTGCAGGAGGAATCCAAGCAGAGCACGGAGAGGCTAATAAGGGCCATGGAGCACGCCATACAGGCCATGGCCATCATAGTCGAGATGAGGGATCCCTATACCGCGGGTCACCAGCAGCGGGTAACTCAGCTTGCCTGCGCCATAGCCAGGCAAATGGGTCTTTCTGAAGAGCAAATCAGCGGACTTCGCTTGGCTGGACTTATCCATGATATTGGCAAAGTCCGTGTACCTGCCGAAATCCTCACAAATCCCGATGGGTTATCTGAACCCGAATTTATGATGATTAAGGCTCATCCGTTGCTCGGGTACGAAATACTCAAGGGTATTGATTTCCCATGGCCAGTTGCGCAGATCGTGCTCCAACATCATGAAAGGATGAATGGCTCCGGATACCCGTCAGGTTTATCAGACGAAGACATCATCATAGAGGCGAGAATATTGGCCGTAGCTGACGTTGTCGAGGCCATGGCTTCTCATCGACCTTACCGGGTAGCTCTAGGCATAGACAAAGCATTAGAGGAAATATCGCAGAAAATGGGTGTGTTGTACGATTCCAAGGTGGTAGACGCTTGTTTGAAGCTCTTTAAAGACAAAGGGTTTAATTTTGTGAAAGATAAGAAGATAGGAACTCCACTTGATAGTATTTACCCAGGTGCTGTACAGTCATGAACCAGATTTTTCCATCTGCCTGCAGGTTCAGGCAAGTTTGTGAGTATCGAACGAATTATAGACCGGCAGCGGGATGCGTATAGGCGAACTGTCAACGAGGACTTTTCGGACATCATTAACCTGATTATACATTCGCCGGTTAAGTGTGACCTGTAAAATGGAAGGGCTGGAGATCCCGTCTGGAAAATCCAGCCCTTCTGAGTTCCCTTAGGTTCTGTACGGAGCAGGCCTAACTCTTGCCAATTCTAAACATTTTGGTGCCGCATACGGGACATACGCCTTGAGTGGCAGGCTTGCGGTTCTTCATAACGATACTTCTGGTATCTTTCATTTCCCTCTTGGCACGGCACTTCATGCAGTATGCTTGCATTTGATCCTCCTTTCTCGTAGAAGATAGTAGGATATTCATTGGTAAAGTGTCAATAGCTATTACAGCACTATAGCGACCTGACTGCTATGATGGCGTTCCTGATAGCATCGTGAAGCTCATGCTCCAGCACATCAAGCCAGACATTCTTGGCATACTTGAGCGTAGGCTTTGCACCCTGATCCTTCAGCTCATCAATGATAAGCTCGGCTATGACATCGGCATCTATCCAGTCAGCCAGTTCTTGTATGATATTAGACATATGACCCCCTTCCTGGGCATAGCTGCCCTATATTTAGTAACAGTAATATTGGACATCCTGTTCGCCTTCATGTTCAGCAGCCTCTATATCTCGTTTCAAGGCCTCTATTACGTCTTCACCAAGTTCAAGCTCAGGATTAGCCAGAGCTTCTTTCAGTCCTTCAACCGGCACTTCAGTCAGACCGCCACCTTCGTTCATGCCTTCAAAGAAGCCGTATTCTCGGTCGAGGAAGTCGACGAGTTTGTCATCGTGCCACAGGTTGAAGGAATTAGGCTGTGCGCACTCTATCTTAATGACCCTATATGCCCTTAGTGACATCTTATCCGCCTCCTTTTTTGATACTTCTAATAACCCTGTTGACCATACTTGGAGTGATGCCTAGCACAAAGAACCGAGATGGCACGGAGTAGGCAAGGTTGTTAAGCTCCTTAATCTCACCATTATGGTATGCCTGTATGATTTCCTCTTTCTTGCGTTTTGGTACTCTCACATTCCCCTCCTTTCTGGGCGTAGTCACCCTATCTTTTTGCCAGCTTACGATTAACGTGATAGCCAGCTTCAAGCATAGCTAGCTTGTCCATCACCTTCGAATAAGGCTTGTGACGATGGCTGTCTATCGTGTGGTAGCACTCCTGGCAGACCCAGATGCCTTGCGGTGTGTAAAGATGCAGCCTTATCCGACCAGCGACGCTTTTGCCACAGAAGTCGCAAATCACTTTTTCCCCTTTCTTGCCCTAGCCACACACAAAAAAAGGGGTATCCCTACCGCACACAGGGCAGAGATACCCCTACAAAAAAGCACAAAAAGGCGGCTACCGCCGCCTTCCTGTGCGTGGTTGTTTTTGTGGTTAAGCGTTCAGTTTTGCTATTGCTCTATATCTCTTATGCGACTGCTATCTTTTGACGCCTTCGACTAAGCTTCCGCTTCGGCTTTGCTTCAGCTTCCTCTTCAGCCTCGATGGCTTCCAATTCGGCTTCCGTTGGCTCTCTCTCTGCCTCGCCTTCTGGCTCAGCTGTAGCTTTGGCTTCCCTGTCTTGCTCTTGTTGCTCTTTTGCTTTACTACTCATCATCGGCATGATTACCACCTGATAGCCTTCGATTGTAAATAGCATCGGAGAATAAGCATTAGTGAGCTTAAAGTCCACCATGCCACCGCAAGCCTTCAGAACATCAGCAAGATATTTCCCGTCTATCCTGACAAAGCCCTGTCCATCGGTATCGGCTGTGATTATAGCCTCTCCCTTCTCATCGGGACTGGTCATAATCATCTTGCCTTCACCAATAGCAAGGTCAATAGGATAGTCTTTGGGATTATCGGATATGGCTTTGAGTGCGCCAACCGCCTTGATAACCTCTTGGCTGTCAAGGTGCGCATAGCTGTTAAACTCCGTCGGTATGAGCTTCTCATAATCGGGAAATTGACCTTCAGCGCCTCGCCATTTATAGCGTATTGCTTCAGTGTCAATTACCAAGCTCATGCCTTCCAGAGTATCACCGCTTGCTTCAAAACCAAGCCGAACCCGCTTCGCCTTGCGGAGTGCGCCAGCGATGCCCTTCAACTCATCACGATGTATTAAGACTTTGCCCTCGATGTCCTCGTCAAAGTCCAGCGTAACTTCTGCTAGCCTAAAGCCATCGGCGCTAACTAGCTTCAATTTACCTTCACCAGCTACAAACAAAACGCATTGGAGAACTGGTCTGTTATCGCCTGTAGAAGTGAAGGGAAGCACTCTATTAAATGCTTCTGCTAGCTCAACGCTTCCGATGTTAGGCTTGACATTGTTACAAGGACTTATCTTGACTTCAGCAAAGGTCATTGAAGTCTTATCGCCTACCCAAGCTGTATCCTCAAGGTAACTGGTATTAGCTCCGCATACCACCTTCAGCCTCTTATCAGTAGCCTGCGAACCGCTAGCACTACCGTTTGAGCTTGGCACTATCTTAACGATATTGCTTCCGCTCAAAGCCTTAATGTATCCTGCGAAGCCTTTACGCCCAATGGTAAAATCCATGAGTAACAGCCTTTCAGCCATCACTCTGGACAGGGCATTTACCAGTGTCGCCTTGTGAGCTACAAAGCCATCGCCTGAACGCTTGCCCACGATATTCAGTTGTTCTATTTTAGAACACCCCCTTTGGCTAGCCGATGGAAGGGCAAGCCCCATCGGCATTTTGCCTGGTAGTAAGCCTCGCATAGCTGCAACCGCTAGCCTATGCGGTGCTCCCACTATATATAAGCTCCGAAATCGCCAATATGTGAGAATTAGACCAGTGCCTTTTGCTCTTTTTTTCGCAGATAAGACAGATAGCTACGCTCTGCCTCTGTCAGCGTCTCTCCCTTCAGTCGTTTTCTGGCTATTGCCTTCAGCCGTATTGGTGCTCCGATTAGGAATGTCTTGGCGTCTTGCCACGCTTCCAAATCCAGTGCCTTATCATCGGCTATCAGCTCAGCCAGCTCAGTGATATTGCCCTCACTATCCACGATAGGTTGATTGATACTTTCAATCTGAATTGCTCTATGGCAATCGCAGTAAGCCCAAGCGGAATGAGCCCAATTTGTTCTACACTTTGCCCGCTGTGCCTTGCTACAATGCTTACAGTCCAGCCCATTAATATAGGAATAATGCTTACTCCAGTAGTGGTCTTTGATATGCTCGGCAATCCGATACATTGCAGATTCACTAAGGTCTTTGCGCTTTGCTACTCTGGCAAGTCCTTCAATGATGTCCTGTAGAAGGTCTTGTCTGTCGTTTATGAACGCCTTGTGAGCAAACCGCAGGGCTATTTTGTAATAAGTCAAATACGGCTCTGATAGCTGGTCATAGCCGTTATTACCATTGTCAATTTGCTTTCGGCGTCGCCGTCGGCTAGACTTTAATTGGCGAGGCTTTGTCAATGTAGTGAGGCAAATTGCCTCACGTGAGCACCATCGGCAAATGCCTTGCCTTTCTTCTAGTGTCCATACCTTATGACAATTGCTACAGTATCCTGTCATCGCTTGCCCCCTTTCCGTCTATTTGCCCAGAGAGCAAGCGTTCAGGCTTGGCTATTCGCTATATTCAATTGTTAAAGTGCGATTATCCAGTATCCATCATCACACAAAAGGACATTAAGTTAAATCTCAAAATGAACCTATATTCTCATTAGCTCGTTTGGCACAATTTTTTAAAAAGTGCAAAAATGCCCGCTGTGGGAGGAAGGGTTCTATCAGGGCGGGGAGGCTTCGGTCATGCCCTCAGACGATTTTATGTGCCAGTTTTTGTATCTGACTGGAAGAGAGTCTTATCCTTCTGGGGCTAATTATCGGGGCGACGATGTTTGCCCTCTGCCGGGTAAAGCTGAAACCCGCTTCTGCTTTCTTGAGACGCCGTATGTCGCTACAGCTCGTATGCGGCTCTCGGAAAGCCTTTTGGCCGAAGGACGGAATCCCCAGCGGCGCCTAAGTGAGGGAGATTGTTTAAGACAGGACTTAATATATTCCAGTTCACCGAAGTCCAACTCGCCAGCCCACCTTGGCTCAATAAGCCTCTCCTTATGAAGCTCCAGGAGCCATGGGTCATTTGCATATCTTTCTTCGAATATCACTTCATCGTCGTCCAGCGTAGAGGGTGAGATGAGGATTCGACCAGGCAGCGTCACTGGCTGCCTGGCCTGCTTCTGTCAGGCGAAAATATTTGCGAGCAGGGCCGGGTGGATAATTGTCCTGGAAGGATGACCTCTCTTCCTTGCCGCTAGGCTCTACCCAGCCCAGCCTCTGGAGAGTCGAGAAGTAGGTAACAAAAGAGTGGTAACGGCAACCACGAGCTTTATAGGGCATACGGCTCATATATCTGTCAGCAAGTTTCTCAATGTTGTCGGGATTGATTGGCCGATTCTCATGCTTGGCCCTCTTCTCCTCCGCTCTTGTAGCTCCGTCAACCGCAGTGGCTCTGCGAAGAGCCATCTTATAATGATAAAAGATGTCAGCCTGAGGAGCGCCGACATCCGAATCTATCTCTGGTGAACCATTGGGCGCATGGCCCAGGAGATATTCCCTGATGAACCAACCACAACCAAAAGGGCGAACAAAGCCGCCCCTTCTAGGTCTGAGATCCACCTGAATTTACCTCCTTGCTCCACAACTTGTTATACCAGCCTTTCAGTTCCTCCCCTGCAACCTTCCTGTATTTCGCAGTGGTGTTAAAGCTGGCGTGGCCTAGGTGTTCCTGGAGCATTCTGAGCCCGTCACCAGAGTCATCGAGTTTCACCGCGTGAACGGCGAAAGCATCCCGAAGGCGATGTGGACTGACATTGTGTACCTTCCCAGTCTCAGGGTTAACTAATTTAGGAAGTCCTGCTTTCGCGGCACATTCCTTAACAATCTGCCAGGCCCTATGCCGGTTGATGCCAAAGAGAAGCCTCTTGCCTCCCCGTTTGACCGGGCCCCCTCGTTTCACATAATCTACTAGTATCTCCAAGGTCTCGTCATCCAGGGGTAGCGCCCTCATTCTGCGGTGCTGTTGCTCCCTGGCTAATGCCTCTTTCACCCTGGCGCCACACTTAGGACAGAAGCTATGGCTCCTCCCCAATCTGGCACCGCAATGAGGGCAGGCCATATTGATACGCGTCTTGAGGTGTTGAATCTTGACCGTGCCCTCGGCAAAGTCTATATCGTCGACTTCGAGAGCCAGAGCTTCACTAACGCGACAGCCAAGTCGTGATAGGAGCCCGATGAGGAGCTTGTCTCTAAGGCATTGAGCCGCATTCTCAAGCTGCCGCGCCTCTTCCATTTCAAGATATGCTTTCATCCCTGTCTTTCTTAACCTTGTCTTCGTGTCTCTTGTGGTTCTTATAATCGGTATCTCAAGTCTTTTGTTTAGCAATGCGTCTACCAGGGGCATCATCAAGCCAGCAAAGCGATTTTGGATCAATGCGATGATATGTATCGATGAAGAAACCACATCCGGGACATTTCCAGGTAATGACCCAAGGGTGAGTAAGCTTTGAATCTGTTACTTTGCCCTCGCATCTGCGGAGGTCTTGATTCTCGCATCGCGGGCAAGTCGGCGGATATTCACCAATACCCACCGGTAAACATATTACTTGGCAAACTAAGTCTTCAAGGCACCTCAGCCTGTCCTCAAGCGATGGGTTTGTACGCCTTGAGGCCAGTATCTCAACTCTTTTCTCAATCATAGATTTCTCCCTCCTTAAATGCTGCTTTACAAAATCAGCGAGCGAGCATCCGGCACTAGATAGATATTCCTTGAGACACTTGCGGTCCTCAACGTTTAGCCTGATACTCATGGTCGGATGCTGCTCTTCATACCGTTTCCTGCTAGGTGTTTTTTTATACGCTTTCTTACTTTCCATTTTCCTAGTCTTTGCCATCTCGGCTATCACCTCCTACCAGCTTCCCACAAGATCCACGACGGACATCTGTGGAGTGATTTTCTGTGAGTTTGATAATTTTCCATTTCCTCCTTATGACTTAGTTTATTCAACGGAGCTAAATTTCGTGGGGACTACTATCGGGCCTGGTCTGCCCCTCCCCCCTAAGTGAAAGGACAAAGGGAAAAACATTGGGTGTATTGTGCCTACTGTATGCTGATTCAGACGCCCAATGGTCAGAATATACTCATTGATGGCGGTCCTGACTCCCAGCAAATCAATTTGGAACTGAGCAAGAAGCTTCCCTTCTGGGATAGGACGATAGACCTCGTGGTCTGCACTCAACCTCAAGCCGACCATGTCACAGGCCTGGTAGAGGTCCTCCACAGGTACACAGTGAAGCAGGTGCTTGAGCCTGGAGTATCTTACAATTCTTCCATTTACCGAGAATGGCTCAGGCTTGTTGAAGATAAAGGAATCGAATATAACGTAGCTCGAGCCGGACAGGATATTGATTTGGGCACTGGAATCAGAATAGAAATAGTCAACCCTCCCCAAAAGTTTTTCCAAGGGACTAGCCACGATGTAGATAACAATGGGGTAGTGCTAAAGTTGACCTGGAACAAAGTTAGTTTCCTATTTACTGCCGACATACGGGAAGAGGCTGAATTGGAGCTTATCATGCAGCGAGCTAATTTGAGGAGCACCGTGCTGAAGATGACGACAACCCAACCGACACATCCTCTGCTTCGCCTTCAGGTCTAGGAATGATGCCATAGATAGTAACCTTGTTGCCATCAACAACTATCTTATCAACCACCTCTCTCAAGATTTGTTTTCTGTCTTCGAAGTTGAGATTGGCTAAAGTGGTGGGCAAGCCTCGGCAAAACTGGTAAAGTTTCTCCTCATTTAACTCTTCGGCTTGCGCTTTACGGATGTCTGCTTCCAAGCTCAACCTTTCATTATTCAGTTCCGCCTCTTCCTTCTTTATCTCGTCCATCTTGCACTTTAGAGTTTGAATATTGATAGCCCCTATTTTATAAGCGTCGAGCATTCTATCTGCCTCTACTGTCTTACTTTCCAGCGACTGGCATACTTGGTCTAGACTGGCTTCCAAGTGAGCGACAGGGCTATATTTGCGGTTCTGGAGTTGTTGGACAATCAATTCAGGCTGAGCCAAAAGCTTGGAAATGGTGTTCCAAACAATCTCTTCCAATTTGAGACCTTGAATATACTTTGAGGGACAGATATTGGGGGTAATGGTACCTAGCTTGGAATTACAGCAATAATACACCCTACTCTTAACTGTTCTGGCATTAAGGTTGAAGCCACATTTACCACAAACCAGTAAGCCTGTTAGTAAGTATTCCCTATTAGTGTTTCTCTTGCAGAGTTCCCTATTTCTTTTTAATTGACTCTGAGCAGCTTCAAAACTTTGCTCGGTTATAATAGCTGGAACTTCCACAGGTATCCATTGCTCCCTAGCTTTGAGGACTTGCACAGTGGCTCCCTTCTTAGTCTTAGCTGGGGCTTCCATTCGTTTGTTGTAGTACCATTTCCCTGTGTAGATGGGGTCTCGGACTATGCGATATAACGTAGCTCGTTGCCACCAAGATTTTCCCTCTTTAGTGGGGATACCTAACCTGTTTAGCCGAAGCTGGATAGCACGGAGAGTCATACCATCTCTCGCGAGCCAATCAAATACCATACGAATAACCTCAGCCTCTTCTTCGTTTATCTCATGTGCCCCGTCTCTTAGCCTATAGCCGTAGGCTGCTCTCCCGCAAGGTTGTTTTCCTTGCCTAGCCTTTGCTAACTTACCTCGCATTGTTCTTTCTCTTATCTGGCTTGCCTCGAATTCGGAAGCCCAGCCAAGCATGAAGCCAACTAGCTTCCCATTAAGGGTATCTTCCCATTGCTCCTTTACGAACAGAAGTTTTATGCCATCCATCCTGAGTTCCTTGGCTAGGCTTAGAATATCCTCACCAACGCGAGATAGCCTGTCTGGGGTATGCACTATGACAGCCTCTATATCTCTGTTCTTAGCTTTCTCTCTCAATTCTGCTAGGCGCGGACGGTCAAGTGTTAGGCCGGAGAAGGTTTCCGTAAAAGTAAGCTCCTGTGGCGTCTCGTAGCCAATGTCACGAGCTTTATTGAAGCAGGCCTCCAATTGGCTACCTAGCGATGTACCCTCCCTCTCTTGGTCTTCAGTTGATACCCTGGCATATATTGCTGCTTTCATTTTAGCCTCTCCTCACGATGGTATATCTATGTAAAAATGCCTCTAGGTCACTTTTTCTAATACGAGTGAACCGCTTCCCTCTTTTTATGCAAGGAAACTCCCCGTGTCGCATAAGACGATAAATGGTGAATTCACTCGTCTTTAGAAAGGAAGCGGCTTCTTTTATCGTCAATAACTCATTGTCCAAATGACACCTCACTAAACTCTGCTTTAGCTTAGCATAGCTTGCAGAAGATGTCAAGCCCTAGCTCAGATTTTGCTTTATGATAAGAAATTGTGTGCCAGCCTCAATGATTCGGCTATATTAGTTTCGTGATGATTACAAGGGCAGATTGGCTGCTTTTGAGAAGAGGATTTACTCCCTTTTATGGATGGCAATGTGGACAAACCGATGGCTTGTGCAGTTAGGTAACAGAACAAGTTATTGTTGGTGTTTGAACACTTGCTTTATCAATCCTGCAACTTCATCGGATTTAATTCCGCCTTGTTCAGAATCAGACGATGTTATCAGTATGCCTTTCGCCCCCCCACCTTCTTTGAGCGGCAGTATCCCTTGCTCGCGATACCATGCGAGTTTGGCATTCCAGCGCTCTCGGTAATCCTTGTTTGCCGACATACCCAGATGTTCCCAATAATAGGTGAGACCTGACTCTGAATCTTCTATCGTGAAATCTGGATAACGCTCAGTGCCATCTTTACCTATGAGCTTCTGTTCATATGCGTAATCTATATTTGCGGAATACAGATTATCGGCAATAATGACTTCCGACTTAGAACGCACTGGCTCCCCTCGCCTAGTCGTGTTTACTAGTGCACTCTCCAGAAAACGGCCATTTACTATTGTCAGTTCCGGCGCCCTGAATAGATTGGTATATCGACCGACTATTTCGGAATAGAAGCTAGCAGAATATTTCTTGAATTCTTCCCAGGGGCCCTGGTGTAGGATAACCACACGATTGCGCTGCCGTGTCAATGCCGTATAAAGGAGTTCACGCGACAGTACCCAGCACGGATTCGGTAACACTAGCAGGCAAAGACCGAATTCGCTGCCCTGAGCTTTATGCACTGTAAGGGCATAGGCCAATTCTAGCAGGGCCTCGCCTTCTTCCTTGAAATCGCTGTTTGTATAGTCATAAACGAAGCCCGGCTGTGATGCAAATTCCACTTTCAGTCGCTTGGGAAGTCCTTTCCATTTAGCGTTCTTCGGCTTGAACTGACCCTCTATGATACCTATCTCTCCATTAGCGACGTACTTAAGGGCGTCATCCTCAGGATAGACTTCTTTCCGCCGATTATTTCGTACATTTATGACCTTATCACCGTATACAATACCCTCTGGACCCATCGGTTTGGGAATCCTACGGTATCGTTCCTGAGCCCAGCGGATAGTTTCTTGCCGGAACGTCCGCTGTACCATTTTGTTTATCTCACGAACACCAAATATCGGCCCACGCACGGGTGATAAGATTTGCCATTTGGTGACTGCCTCAGCAGCTCCGCGATTAAAGTAAATGAATTCCCCATATGTGGTCCCGCCTAGGGACAATTCAAACGTGGTACTATCGTTGATTCCACTTAGCTTCAGTTCGTCAGTCAGTACAGACATGACTGTTTCGCTGATTTCAGATTCATTGTCCCACCGGATGAGCTTAAGACGTTCACCTATATCTCCCTGTTTGGCTTTCGCAAAGATTTCGTCATCGCCCGGACCGAGAGGCCGTCCGCTGAACCATTCAGCAAGCTGCAGGTCTTCACACGCTTTGCCAATCTGCCGCCGACGGACGGTCAACTCGGCATAGCCAGGAGCGACTTTGGGGAACAAGCTGTCAATATTATCAGGTGTAAGATTATGAATGATATCCACAAACGGGCGGCCAGCACCAATGGGTGGCAATTGCCGCGAGTCACCACATAGAATGAGACGATCAACACCTTTGAGTGTCTGCAGGAGTGCTCCCAGTTGCTCTTCAGTAAGCATGGAAGCTTCATCTACAATGACTGTCTTGCCAACTTCTACAGGCTCGCGTGAGGATAACCGGTAAATGCCAGTTTCATCATCATAGCGGTCTTGTTCCATTAAAAACTGGGCAATGGTGCGGGCCGGTTCCCCCGTAATCTGCCATAGCTGAACACGGGCTTTACCCGTGGGGGCAAGCAAGAGTATACCTCGTCCTTTAATATCGTGATGCTGACATAGTACTGAAAGGACAGTCGTCTTGCCGGTGCCTGCCGGTCCAATAAGTACCGAGAACCGCGATTCTGCCAGCTCTTTGAGGGCGGTGGCTTTTTCCTCCCGTGCTTCAAGCTCCTCTTCATCCAGTGAGACATCAGGGCCTAGCCGGTTATCTAGTAATTTGCGCCAGTCGGCGGTTACCTGAATACGCACTCCTTTAAGACGCCGGCTGACAGCACTGCGAATGATTTCGTCCATTTGAGTAAGTCGGCTCAGCTGATAGGCGCGTGCACCATCGCTCATGGCAGATATAGTAATTGCGGGGGAGAAATGAGGCTCAACAACAGGGAGTAGGTCACTGTCTACTGGACATCCTGGTTCTATGGGGCGTTTGCTGATGGACTGGACAACCTCGTTTTGTGGCATAAGGGTATGGCCAACGCCTTCCGCGGCTTGCTCCAAAGTATCCACAATTAGCGAACAGACTCGCCGCGGGTCATCTGGCCCTTTGAGAACTGAAGGCTCGGGAAGGGGGTGCTTGTTTCTCACCATCCGCTGTGGAAAAACACCTTGGTCTATCTTGGTAAAGCTAATAGGATCAGCTGAAGCGCGGTCAAGTTCGTACAGAAAGTACGGATTAGCCAATAGATCGCTGTCTTTGCAGTCGATGCGGCGTTCTTGGCGTTCTTCGGTCTTATAAAAACGGATAGCCTGGTTTGCCGTAATATCAAAGCGGCTGATGAGCTTTAGGAGAGCACGCCGCTCATCCTTTAGCTGTTTCCATTTTTCCTGCATCGTTGGGCTTATCTGTCTGGCTAGGTCGGGTGGAAGGCTGGATGGGTCGGCGAAGGTCTTATCTACCAGTGGCCACGGGTCTTCGTTCTCGTTGAGACGGTTAGCCAGCTCGTATGCCAGCAGATTTCCATGCTCGATGCCAAAAGCAGTCAGGGCTGAACCAAGTCCAGGGCATGGTCCACTTAGGTTCCACATCTCAGAGATGCGTTCATTTATCCACTTCAGTTGTGTAGCCCACTTCCCGCCTACCACCGGGGCCATCTTATTGAGGGCATTGGCGCAGGCGATCAAGATTGTTATGGCGCTTCGGGTAGTCACGTGCTCGTTGGCATAGGAAAACTCGGCGCGCAACTCACTTGGAACAAAGGCGACATAGTCGGCCGGGTTTAGACTGCTGTCTTGCACTTCATGGGACAGTATTTCGTGATAGGGTAGGATGAAGCCGTCTTTGAAGCCAGGGCGAATGGAATGCTGGATAGGACGGTCCCAAATTACGCAGCGTAGGCCATCCTTGGGGCGGTTTTCGTATTCATATTCTTGCGGCTGAGCGGGAATGTTGACAACCCGTCCTACGCCGACAATAACCCGGCGGTCATCATTGGAAAGCGGAGTCTCTTTGGCATAGAAGAAACACAGGCTTTGTTGCGGCTTTATCGCACTAAAAAATGTGTTTAGAAGGACGGTCTGATTACGGTAGTCTTGTACCCAGTTAGTCCCAAAGCCTAAGTCCGGCTCAATTTCCGGGTCATATCCTAGGTCATATTCTTCGGCAATGGTTTTTGCATTACGGGCAAGCGCCCAGCGGAAGGGAATAGCGCAGGCGGAGTACATGGGCACACGAAATTTAGTGGAGCGAAAATGTCGATGTAGGCCGCTGTCCTCTTTGTAATACGGATGTTTGACAATTCGAGTGAACTCGAATGGCGCCATAAAAGTAACGCGCTCGTCTACACAGGGTAACTGCTCTATCTCCCCTTGAGATAGATTGGCAATAAGGCGCTTGTCATCAGGCAAGTTATCTTCATTCAATTTACATGTTAGATTTTCTGCCTTACGTATGCGGGCTAGCGCTTGGCAGGCCATATTAGACTTAGGCTTCTTACAGATGCATCCGTTCCAGCCATCATCATGCCATGGTACGCGAATAGAAATGTGCCTTAGTGGTAGTTCACGAGAACCGTCGCTCTTTAGTGACATATTTCATCCCTTTTCTGCCTTACCATCAACGTGTCTATGACGCTGCCCGATTATACGAAAGACAGACGCACAGTATTTGACTTTATAGTTCCATTAGCCCACACGCAACAGGCTCATAGGAAATTGAGATATGTCTCTTATCTTCTAGTTCTGCTACTGCAATCCTGAGCTTGTCCTCAAGGTTTCGGATTTCCCCTTGGTGCATACGAATAATGCGACTGTCTGTTGCTTTCTCCAATCTAGACTGAGCTCGTCGCTTCTTCACGTCAAAGGTCTTCTGTAGGGCTGCACGTCGGATGGTAATCAGAGTGTCGTTTCTTTGCTGGGTAGCTGCCTCCTTTTGTCTCCTAAGTTCGGACATGAATTCTAGAGCCTTTGCCTTGAGCCTCCGACAGAGCTCCAAGTCAAATTCTACATCAGATGAAGGTGACTCTTCAAATAGGTGTTCATGCATGATCTTTAAGAATGATTTTGATAGTTCCTCATCCATGTCCCCGTCAATTCTAATCACAGTTGCGACTAATTCGTCCGAGTCCACAATCGCTCTTGAAGCCAGGTAAAAGAGGAAAAAGTAATATATGCCTGCCTTTCCTACCACTTTGTCCTTTAGTTTCAGTTTCAGCACTCTGGTTTCCGGATCAGATAGAGTAGCTGGACTGAGGGAATTGAAGGCCAACCGAACAAGTGGATGCCAAACGTTTATGAACTCCAACAAAGGCCTTTCAAGTGCCAACTGGCTATCGAAGGTTACAGGTATTCTTGGTGTGCCCATGTGCCACAGACGACCACCTGAACTAATGGAGTTCTGTACTCTGGTTGCGAAGTACCAATCCTCTTGGCCCGAAGGGTTTGTTCTGCTCGTCAGAAAAGCTCTCAGATTATCTATGAGAACTTGATTCGGGACTAGAACCCAATTATCCAAATGACGATCAGCCTCCCGTAAGCTAGTTCCTGGGCATTCTTTTGCTAGATATGTAGATACCAGGGCTCTGACTTCCTTGGAAGACACAAAGCGACCACTACTTATGTTATCTTCAACCTGATTAATAAAAGGTGTATCCTGTCCCATCAGCTCATATCTGTGCTTCTCGAAATGCTCAATTTCAAGCTTTCTGTGCTCCAGCATTCTTAGAAAGTCTTCGGTTTTCTGATGCTCTTGCTCCGGTGTAAGTTCACTAGAGATGACATCGCGTGATAACGTCCTAACAATATCACCCAATATGGGCTCAAGAGCTCCGATTGATTCCTCAAATACACCAATGCGTTGATAGAGCCGTTGTAAAATACGTTCTTCAATTGTGCCCTTAAGGAATAGGGAAACGATCCTGACCTTTTCGCTCTTCTGACCATAGCGGTCAATGCGCCCGATGCGTTGTTCTACTCGCATGGGATTCCAAGGGAGATCATAGTTTATTATGGTGTTACAGAATTGCAGGTCTAAGCCCTCAGCGCCAACTTCGGATGACAGCAATATGTGCACGTCATCATCTTGCTTAAACTTATCAATAATATTCTGGCGTTCTATTACTCCCTTGCCGCCATGAATCACTTCCACCTTGTGTTTTGCCTGCGTCAGTCTCTTGTATAGATATCCTAAGGTTTTTCTAAAAAACGAATACACGATGACTTTGGCCGATGGCTCCGCGTTCAGGAGTCGATTCAATTCTTCATAAAACTTATCATACTTAGTGTCCGTTTCTCCGAGTTCTTCATACAAGCTTAAAAGATTTTGGCTAACAGCATAGACTTCGTCCTTTGGTAACGTATTCAAGGATTCTAGCTCAGTAGAGCTTTCCTCGATAGTGGCTTCGAACGGTTTCTTCTCCCGGAAATCTCTTACGATTTCTTTGAAAGCCCCAATGGAACTAGCCAACTGTCTTTCTATCTGTATTAGTCCAAGTATGCTTACGTATCCTCTCATATGCTGGGCTCGAGCACGAGCAAACCTTAGAGCTTCTAAGTATATCTCTTGTTCTTGACTGGTCAATGGCACATCTATGACGGTAGCTGAACGGACAGCTCCGGATTGTACCTCCTTACGGCGGGTTCGACTGAATATGAGAGAGAAGGTGTTGAGTTCGGAAAGATTGCGAATAGCCGTAGCTAGTTGTTGTCTTTGCCCAGGTACATCGAGACTATTGATATCTTGGACAAGCTCTCTAGACTCTTTCCAAAATGGATTGTCCTTAATATGCGATGGGCACATGTCCAAGTATCTACAGGCGCCTTCTGAATTCGCAGGCGTTTTACAGAGCTCGGCGACAGCTTTGTTAAGTAGCCTGTTTGGTTCAAGCTGGTAATCAAAAACTTCCTTATTTTCAAATTCGCCGGGTTCTAGGATATTCAGCAGGTAGAAGAGGTCATCGCTCTGAAGATGGACAGGTGTAGCAGTCAGCATTATGAGGGAATCGGTATGCGCTGATAAGATTTCACCTAAGTCAAAACTAAGAGTTTCCGGGTTTCGCATGTGATGTGCTTCGTCGATGATCACTAAGTCAAACTCAATGCCAAGCTCCGAGATTTGCGCGCTCAACTGTTCACGGCGAAGGCCTTCGATTGAGCAAATGCCTCTTAGCCTGGCAGCGGGTCCTAAGTTCCGATATTCGCCGAAGAATCTTTGTATGCGATTACTGTCCATTAGTTCAAATTCTTCCCTGAATCTTGTCGAAAACTCTGATTGCCACTTCGGCCTCAATCCCGCCGGGCATAGGACCAACACCCTTGGCAAATCGCCTCGCATCCTTGCCTTTAATTCAAGATAAATTATGCAAGCTTCTATTGTCTTACCCAAGCCTACCTCATCTGCTATCAGAATTTTTCCATATGGATTACTCAAGAATTTGATGGCCGGTTTGAATTGATAAGCTTCGAAGTTAGTTCTTGACATCGAGTATGAATAGAGGGTATCGCTGAGCGGTCTTCTTATCTTGAAGATGAGCAAGTCACGAAGGAAGTCCTGAGGTGTTGTGAAGCCAAAGGCGGTGACTATTAGTTCGATGTCGTTTTCAAAAACAATCGGTTCCTCATGCTCTCTAATGAAGACGCGGTATTGGTCATTGGGTAAGATTTCGGTAACAATTCCCGTGGCTCCGGTACCTTTAAGACGAACCCGATTATTCAAGCCAAACCTTGGTTTACGGTTTTGCTGCCCATCAGCAGGAGTCATTGACTTCAAAGGTTCATTGCCAGATACGACCTGCCTGCGCATGGATGCAACTCTTCCGAATTCAAGCCGCCTGAGGTTCTTTCGTGCTATGGTATTTCCGGGATCTAACTCTAGCGTCTTTTTGTATGACTCTTTAGCTTTAGCAAATTCGCCCAGCTCAAGGTAGGCTTTACCAAGGCGATTGTAGTCATCTGCTTCGGCAGGTGTTTCGCTTAGTATTCTCACATTAAGCGCGATAGCCTCATGCCACCGGTTACCTTTGGCCAAGTTGATCGCCCGTTGCCTCAGGATTCGCTTTCCCTGGTCTCCGTCCTCTTGTCCAGCAGCCATGTCAAGTCTCCAAACCTACCTCGTCTAGGGTGGGCGAACAACCACTTCACTACACTTATCGATATTGTGTGACCTCCACGAGTCCTATGAATATACCAACCTTTCCTTCGAAGGGCTCTAACGAGCCTATTTCCTTTAACCTGCGCTAGTTTGGCCGCCTTTACTAAGTGTGACCTTGCTTGAATTATATCACAAAAGAAGTTAACCCTTCCTGTCCCTGTCTCTGTCTGTTGGGTATCCCCTTCTGAGGATTAGTTACCCTTTCACTTGTCTATTGACTTGTTTTTAGCTTATCGCAGCATAAGCCATGCAACAAGCATCAGCCCAGTCCAACCACCGAGTCTGGTTCACTATTCAAAATAGAGGAAATGCACGGAAGTCAGAAATGTTGGGTAACATTCTGAGCTGTTGTTGCTTGAGTCTAGACCACCGTAGTTCAGCAATTATGTGTATTTTATTCTGAGCTTTCTAGTGAAATGCAGTTGATTTAACTAATCTTAAAAAGAGGTTTCAGATAATCGACAACTTCAGGTGGTTCGGGAAAGAGGATATGTTTACTTATGAAATCACTTCGAGACCAAGTGCCATCACCATAGTAAAGGCGTAGTTTTTCGTACGGTGTGGCTGAAATGATATATGAGTCTAAGCTAACATTTTTTAGGTCAGTTCTTTTAGCCCAGAATTCTGACAATTCACATAAACGTTCATGTAATGTCGTCTTATCACTGATCTCGTAAGCCTTTTCATGCAACATTCCATGTGGTTCGACGAAAATCACTCGCTGCTGGCTCATTTCCTTAATCCATAATATAAAGTCGGGGTAGAAGCCTTCATTTTCAAAGAATCCAACACCTTTCCCCCGGCTCAGATTACGCAAGAGAAAGATCTCATTATTCGCTAATGATTTGCCAGCCTCTTGACGAACTAATTCTCGTAGATCGTTTACAAACCTTTTTTCCTCTTGATTCAAGCCAGGGGGTTTGCTTATCAATCTATCCCCTCGTTCGATAAGCAGAGGTTGGTATAAATGACGGTCAAAATGGATGTTCGGAAGCTCCTTTGTCTCATCCTTGTATATGCGATTTCCTTCATCAATCAGTTTTTTAACCGCTGCAATGAGGTCAGCTTCACTTCTAGTAATATGGATAGAATAGTCTTGAAAATTATCGTCCTTCTCATCTAAAAGAGCGTAAACCCTATTCTGGGAATCCCACCGCTCTTTGCATACACGGTAGTACTTCTCAATGTACTTGCGCAGTATTGATATACTGGTCTCTTGAAGCAGGACTGCTTCAGAAAACGATTGAGGCTTGACTACTCTCTCATCCGATATCAGTGAATAGACTTTTGGGTCTCCCGGTTCAAGCAGTTTTCGAGGCATATCAGCCTGAATAATCAGGTTTGCGAATCCCTTCTCTTCTTTGAACTCAAGAAGCTTAATATAGGCTACTTCCCAGTCAACTAAATCCAAGCTTTCAGATGGTATAATCTGCTCCTGCCCAGCCTTCATAGCTGTCGTTTCCAACTTACCCGACAAGCTTCGCATGGACTGTACTTTCAAAGATAAATCCAGGTTAACTTTGGCTGCTGCATCAGGTACTACATATACGTTATACTCGGTAGCGAAGTCTCTATCCTCAGGGAGGTACGGTACAAACAATCCCTTCCCTAAAAACTCTTCGTTCGGCTTTATTGCTAGTGGAAGCTCTATATGGCCCTCTGTTTCTATTCCCTCGCGTTCAAGATATTCCCGGAACTGTGCCATATAATTTGCTCTAACCGCGAAGATGTTCAGTGTCTCCAGTAAACGTATGTGCTCAGGATGCTCTCCATCAATAGCGCTGCTACGTTTGAGGCTGAAGTCTATGCCACGCAAGCGCACACCTCGCCCGAAAAGCTGGATAATCTCCGAACCTTCAGTCCGGCCAATATTCAATAAACCCATATTGGAGACACGCCAGCTATTCCATCCCTCCATGAATTTCTTTGCGCCAATCAAAATGTTAATTTTACTTGTCGGGCTATTAATGTCTTCGAATAAAGAATCAGAAATAACGTCATCTTCTACGTTGATTCCGGCACCATCAGCTTCTACTAATTTCTTAAACGTACTGGTATCGCCAATGTAGATTAAACCGAAGTAATCATCTGAGTTTCCAGCTCGGAGCCCCAACTCTCCAGTCATGCCTCGTATATCAGCCATATGGAGCTGGCTAGCAGCGGAAGCATGAAAAACACTTGCAAGTATGTCGTAGAAGATAGCTGCTGCGTCATGTCTAGGGCCGCGGAGGTATTCAAATCTGCCAGCGAATATATCCTCTCCATGCGCATCGATGAGCTCGGTTTTACCGTCAATTATCTTGCGCATGGCTTCAATTACCCAACCATTCCTATTCTCAAGAAAATGATGCAGGAAACGGGTAACAGTGAGTACATCAGACCGTTTCTCGCGTGCCTCTGTATATACCGCATTTACACTACTGCCGACGAATACCCACAATGGCTTATCCAGATTGTATGGACGTAATGTATCTGTCTTCTCTCTGAAACATCGCTGCTGCTCATAAAAACTCAGTAGGTTTCCCAGTAGTAGAAGCTCGGTCTTCTCCTGGGTAGTCTCCTCTCGTAGATTCAAGATGTGAAAATCTTTCCCATAGCCGTCGTTATAGAAGTAACGATAGGAGTAGTCAAAAGCTATCGCCTTACCATATTCATCTGTTAGATCATCTCTGTGAGATGCAGAAAGTGCCTGGCCAAATGTAGCGCTATACTCAAAGGTGAAGCCGGTTTGCCCAAGCGCATCACGGAACTTTCTCCAGGCCTCTCCTCCCGAGCCCTTATGTCCCTCATCAACAAAAATCAGATTATTTCCTTCGAACGCCTCCACGGGTACGCTTACGCCACCACCTCGTTTCTCTTGAACCAGCTTGGTTATTTCGATAACGCGGACCGTATCATGGTCAATTAGCCCCAGGCCGCTCTCTCCAAGAGTAAACCTCTCACAGGGAATGGAGGAGGCTGCCATCTCGTCCATATGCTGCTCGGTAAGTCCCTCGTTGGGAGTGATGAGAAGGATGTTGTCCAGGGGCCTGAGGTTGTAGTGAATGAACTGCAAGTAGTTAATGTGCATTATCAGCGTCTTGCCGCTGCCGGTGGCCATCCAGAAGGCGAGCTTGTTTAGATCCACATCACCAAATTCCGAATCGGGAATCTCACCGACAGGTTTATGTGAGTTGCGGTTCTGTACAAAATCGTTCAGTGAATTTAGCATTCTCCCAGGATGGTTGAACCGCCAGTCTAAGAACACTTCGGCATACAGTAAGGCCAGATACTGAAAATAGCGCAGGATGATCGGTTCTGGCCGGCGCTGATTGATGGTAGCAAGATGATGACGGATATTCTCGTCGTAACGGTCCAAATCACCCTGGAGGATATTAAGCTTATCGCCCCGGCCGATGAGTTGGTGATAGATGAAGCTTCGCCCATATGGGTCGAACCCCTCGTCGGCCTCTTTCATGTTCGAAAGCAGCTCCCGGTTACTCTTATAGCCGAAAAAGTCATTAAGCCAGGCAAGCAGTACCAGCCGCTTTTCCAGTTTGATATATTCAGTCGGTTTTATGGCTGTAGTCATAGGCTACAGGCTCCCAAACATTCGGCTCTTAAATATGCTCTCCAGTGCTCGTGCCTCTGGAATGTAGCTATTTCCGTTTACAAAAACTTCGTCTGCACCCTCAATAAGCATCTGCTCCTCTACAAATTGCTTATCTCGCTCGTAGTCTGTCTTTTCCCACTCGGATGTCTCGCGCCAGATAACAACGATCTCCCGGTGGTCCACTGTGCCCCGATAGACAAGGTAATAACGTTCTTTATCCCGATAGACACGGCGAGTCTTTACGTTTAATCCCAGCAGGTACGCATATGTTTCCGGAATATCCACCGGCTTTTCATGTAGCTCCTCTCCACCGTTAATAGTGAGCTTGTAGCCAAACGGGCTAGCGAGCCTCTCAACATTTAGCAGCGTTTCACTCTCTTTTGTCTCCCAGTTCAGCATATACTTCAACAGATAATCATCAAGGTCGTACAGCGTCTTGGGAGCATCCGGGAAGGTAATATTGTTTAAAGTGTCTTCGTAGCTTTCTAAACGAATATACTTAACGATACGCGGGCTATATTCGGCCTCATCTGTAGTAGCCAGCCGAACAGGTTTACTATTCTTCCACTCAGGCGCGTATATCACCTTCTTGATGCGAGGTATCAGCACTGTGTCAAAGTACTCATCCATCTCTACCAGGATGAACTTGCGCCTGCTTCTATCTTCACGATTTAGATTGATAACCGCATGACTGCTAGTACCGGAACCAGCGAAGTGGTCCAAGACAATGTCGCTATCAGTCAGTGATTGAGTCGCCGCTCCAATCAAAACTTCATAAAGAGATACCGGGTGACAATAGGGAAAATCTAATCCAAGCGGAGCTAAATCAGCCTTACCCTTATGGCCGTCCTGAATCATGGATGAGAGCTGTCTCCTTGTTTCGTTCGTCAGTAATACTTTTTGTCGTGGTTGAGTAGTTTCATCTGGCCCAAAGATGATCTCTCCTCTGTTAATCATGTCTTGAAGGGTTTCAGGGGTTCGAGAGAAGCCATTTGGAGGAACTGGACATGGTTTCTTCGTAACTGGGTGTATAAGAGGTTCATGAAACTTTGGATTTGTCCGGGGCTCCGGAGCTCTAAGGCTAACGCTTTGATAAACGCGGCCTTCTTCATCAAGATAACGATAGGCTTTCTCTCCACCACTGAGTTCTGAATTACTATTTATCCAAGCTATATATTCGTTTTGTGCTTCCTTTGAAGCAGTGCCATGTTTGTTAACGATCTCACTCGCCTTCCTAAGCATCGTAATTATGTTTTTATTGCGTAAATATATAGGAGACTGCTGTCTAGACCGCCAAACAATATATTCATGTTGTGTGGCTATTCCCCGACCAGCATTCATCGGGTTCTTTTTGTCCCATGTAACAGTACCTGCATCAGGAATCGTGAATCGTTCAAAGAGCAACTGCAAGCGCTCATGTTCGTTTTCATCAATATGGCACAAATATGATCCGTCCCTAGACATGATATTAATGCTAGCTTTTATCCGGTCTTCCATCATTGCTAACCAGCTTGAATGCTGGTAGTCGTTTTTGTAGAGAAATCCGCTAGTTTGCGTGTTATAAGGTGGATCGATGTGAACACAGCTTATCTTTTCGTGATATCTTTCTGATAGTAGATTCAAAGCCTGGAAATTTTCACCATGGATAACGAAGCCGTCGGTAATTTCATCCAGATTCTCATAGCTCGCTAGCAGCTGGTCTTTGAACTGCTGATCGAAATGCTTTGTATCGAGGACCAAGGTAGGATGTTCTTTAAGAGCCGCGACCCGACGTTCCTTCCGTTTTTGCACAGCGGATTTGAAAAGGTTCGGCTGCTCATCACTAAGGTGAAATAATTCCTTCCATTCCTGCCATTGGGCCTCGCACTGGGCAATTTCAGGATAAAAATCCTCAGGGACATTAACCATTGTAATGCAATACTGGGTTTCCAGGATGAACTTCCTTTTCTCGAAAAGTCTTTTCTGGAAATCCTCAATCTGAGCGAGAAAATCAATGACGCAGCTGCCAATAGACCTGATAACACGCATAATCTGGAACCAGGCTTCAGAGCGAGGCTCTCCGATGGCTTCTATCTCGTCAAGATTCAACACTTCATTCTTCAGGTAAAAATTCAGCTCGCGCGTAAGAAAGCCTTTCAGGTTCTTGTGGACAAAGAAATCAGAGGTATTGCGTCTTGTATAGCGGCGTATGTGGTATTCTAGGTAGTTGACTTGCTGCCCATCGGCTGTGGTGTGATGGGCACTTAACAGGGCGGGTAGGATAGCAACATCGTTTTCTAGCTTGGCTGGAATCGTAATCAGAGACTCTTTAGTGATTGCATCTTGCTGGTTACGCTGGCCGTATTTGATTTCTTCCTGCTCTGTCAATGGCCTGTACTGGAAAGGAATAGTGATTTCCTTCTTTTCCTCATCGAATGTTACCTCGTAAGATAAGGGTAAGAAAAATCGCTTGTCTCCCTTAACATTATCCTTCTCAACGTCCGCAGCGACGAGTTTGAACTGAACGCTAATGCCATAGGGAGATTTGAACCGATAGTCGTTAAAATATTCACTGGTTTTTACATAGTACTGGTCATTATTCGCCCAGTGCAGGTAGACTTCCTCTCCATTGTAGGGAATGGCATATTTCTCCCGCCGACTATAGCGGCGTTTCGAAAGAAAATCTCCATTATCATAGTAGCGACTAAAGAAAGCGTACAGGTGGTTGAAGATTGTAGCTTCAAAGGCGGGTCGCTCTTGTGCCTGAAAAGCCCGGGATTGGAGCTCTAGATAATGCTTACCGACCTTTGTATTATAAAACTCTTCGACGAGATTACCATCACCGTTAAATGCTTCTTCACCTAATGTCTCACGAATCTGGGCTGCGACTTCCTTTAACTCTAATGCTGCTTGAGACTGGCCAGCAAGCATACCCGAAGAAAGCTCTTTATCAACCGCTTCAATCAAATCTTTCTGAATGAATCGCTCAATAATATCCCGTTTGAAGTTCATTATGCGATAGATACCGAAGTCAAGGTCAGCCGACCCAAATTGAAAGAGCTCTCTGAGTAGTTCTTGAAATTTTTCTGTTGGTGATGGCATGCTTTTGCTCACCTCTGGTAATTAAATTGTCTTAAGCCAAGTATATAACAAACTAACACAAGAGAGAAGAAAAGCTTTGTAAAAGGTTGATCAAAGAGAGGAATTTCACATTTCGTCATCTTGTTTACTTTGGTAACAAGAAGCTATTGTCAATATCATATTCGGCAATGTTAGATTGGTGAAATACTGGTAGACACTTAAGTTGAAGGCTTCCTCGCAAGAACTATCATTCTCGGTGATTTCTGTGTGAGTGGATTGTCACCAAAGTCACCCCATTTGTCCGTAGGATTAACCTGAAAGCCTACATTCATAAGGGCATCCCTTATGTCCTCATATAGATAGAGCCGACATTCAAGGTATATGTTATCTTCTTCAGCGATCTTGCGTGGGTCCAAAAATCGATAAGTGACTACTCGGCGGCTACGCTCTGGTATGTACATTTCGCTCTTTAGCACTTCAACTGGCGTGCCACTGTAGGAATTTACGGAAATGATGTCTTTGCCAGTAGTGTTGAGAAAGTAAGGTAAATTGTCAAGATCCAAAATGAAGGCTCCTCCTGGCTCCAAGGCGTTCCAAACATTTTCTAGAACAGCTCGGTTTTCCTTCTCATTAGTGAAATAACCAAAAGAAGTCCATAAATTCACTACAAATTTAACCTTATAAGGCAATGAAAAATTCCTCATATCGGCTTTCATGAGTTTGAGCCTCAGCTCCGCTTTCGCAGCATTTCGGCGTGCGATTTCTAGCAATGTATCGGAGATGTCAATGCCAGTGACATCATAGCCGCGAGATGCAAATTCAAGCGCATGCCTACCCCAGCCACAACAGAGATCTAGAACGGTAATGGATGGGTAATCCTCAATCTTTTCAGGCAATTGGGCATACCTAAGTACGGCGGCTACTTCTTTCTTAGCTGTTTCGTTCTTATAGTTGTAGATCCGTCTAAAATCACTTTTGAATGATTTTAGATACCAGAGCTCTTCAGAATTGGCTTTTCTAACCCTGTTCATGTGTGTTTCCCACAATTCTATGCTGTTGACTAGCTTCAATCAGACGCTCCATAACATTCCCAATTGCCTTGATCTCGGGAACTGCTGTCCAAAACCGTAGTGTGAGAAGACCCTGTCGATCTGGTGTCAACACATATTCAGCCGCAATGCGATTCTCCAAGTAGAATAAGTCACGCATGAGTTCAGGCTCCAACTCCTTCGTCAGGGCAACTCGCACATCGATTCCTTTCTTCTGTTGGGAAGCCATTTCCTGGGTACTCTCAGCTAACGCCTTCTCATCATCAAATAGAAAAATTCGTGTAACATTGACTCCTCTCTTTACTGCTGCCTCATTTTCTCTAATATATGCCTTAGTCCTAGGACTATTCCAAAACGCACTTGTTCTGACATAGCTTGTCGCAAATAGTCTATCGCCTGGCTCAGCCATTTTTAGAAGTTGCACTGCATAAGGTTCCAAGTAAACAGGCCTAATTTCAACACAACCTCTTACTGCACCTAGACTGATCTCGACACATGTATCAAGCTCGCTATTGACGAAAGTTGATAAAAACCCTCCCTTCTCTTGAATCTTTACGTAGCTTTCGGCTATAGACTGAAGTCTGGTTTTCAATCTAGGGTCGCTGAAGGCACGCTTAGCAAACTCCAAAACAGCATACATTTCATTCGATAGTGATTCAGTGCTCTGTCGAGTGCTTTCAATACTTGCGAACAATGCCTCAAGCCTATGTTCCGTATTGCGCAGTTCTCTAACTTGGCGTGAAAAGTACCATGCACCAGCGCCAACCGCAGCAACAGCAACACCTAAAGAAGCAAGTGATATAGCCAACTGCATCATACACCTCCTTGCTAGCGCTCTCTGAGAATCAATGCCTGCTTCTAAACCAGATCAATACTACGCTCACTAAAAAATATCATACTTTGGCTAATATCGCAAGATGAATTTCCTTGTCGATTTACCCGCAAGGTGAGATATGAACCATGTGCTTAAGGAATATATTTTACACCTTGAATCATGGCATGAATGTTAGTAGATCCAGATAACAAAAAGCCATATTGTGTTTTTGAGGCTTCCTTCCCTATCTCCGCTGAGTTTCCACCCGGCTCCACTCGTACTTAATTAATTTGCAAATAGGTATCTGCTTTGCCTCCCCTTTTGTTCCTCAATATTTATTTTCCGCTTATTTTCCTGCGCATTTTTCCTGCTTATTCCCCTCGCGCATGCCACGAGCATTTTTACGAGCATTTCTGCATGTGCTCCCACACGCAGTCCCCGTGCATACCCCGTGCAGGTCTCGTGCTTTTCTCGCGCATTGCCCCTAATTTTTCCATACTTTTCTCGGCTTCAGCATCCACTTGTTTCGACTGCGGTTTGGCTTATATTTTTCATCGGACTGTGTTTATTTCCCCTGAGGTACGCCCCTCGAGTGGATATTGTTTCCCACTCTCCTCGCTCTTTTATTTGTGCGGAAAAGAGCAGCCACCTCGCCGCGAGATTGTGGAGCGAGATTATGGAGCGATAGCGCGGAGCGAAAGTGCGCGGTGCAGAGAGCGAGGTACGGAGAGCGAAGAGCGAGAGTATGGAGTAGGGACGATGAAGCATAGAAAATATGCGATAAGCACCATACATCATGTCATAGAGTATGAAGGATGGGGATAGTAGGGTCGAAGACCAGGAGATGAACAACAAGTAATAAGCGAATCGGTGTATCACACAAAGTCATATTGTGTTTTTGAGGCTTCCTTCCCTATCTCCGCTGAGTTTCCACCCGGCTCCACTCGTACTTAATTAATTTGCAAATAGGTATCTGCTTTGCCTCCCCTTTTGTTCCTCAATATTTATTTTCCGCTTATTTTCCTGCGCATTTTTCCTGCTTATTCCCCTCGCGCATACCACGAGCATTTTTACAAGCATTTCTGCATGTGCTCCCACACGCAGTCCCCGTGCATACTCCGCGCAGTTCTCGTGCTTTTCTCGCGCATTCCCCCTAACTCTGCCCCTAATTTTTCCATACTTTTCTCGGATTCAACATCCACTTGTTTCGACTGCAGTTTGGCTTATACTTTTCATCGTTTTGTGACCTAATAAACCAGGTTGGGCGTTTGAGATTTACTTCCTAGTTCCACTTCAGTTTCCACTATTATCCGGTTTAGTATCCACTCGGGCTAGTTTCTCGGTTCTGGTTCTCAATTCCAGGCTCCGTGCTCTCTGCTGTACACTTCTGCTCCGCGCTCCTGCTCCCGCTCCGTGCTCCTGCTCCGTGCTCCTGCTCCGTGCTTCTGCTCTGCGCTCATGCTCCGTGCACCTGCTCCCGCTCCCGCTCCGTGCTCCTGCTCCCGCTCCGTGCTCTGCGCTCATGCTCTGCGCTCATGCTCCGTGCACCTGCTCCCGCTCCCGCTCCGTGCTCCTGCTCCTGCTCCGTGCTCCTGCTCTGCGCTCATGTTCCGTGCACCTGCTCCATTGTGCCTGCTCTTTCATGCAAAAGAGCGACGGAGCGAAGAGTGGGAACTAAGAGTGCTGTGCGCGATGGGAGTGCGTAGCGGAAATGAACGGAGAGAGTGCGCTGCGGGAGTGCATAGCGGAAATGCGTGTCTGCAATGCGCGACGGAAATGCACACAGGGAGTGCACGGCGGAAATGCACGGAGAAATGCACAGGGGAGTGCGCAATGGCAATAAGCGGTAAATAAACATTGAGGAACAAAAGGGAGGCAAAGCAGATACCTAATTACAAATTAATTAAGTACAAGTGGAGCCGGGTGGGAACTCAGCTGAGATAGGGAAGGAAGTCTCAAAGACACAATACGGCTTTCTGTTATATCAAAGGTAACAAAACAAGTGAATGTGCAACAAGACAAGCTGTTGTCTAGCTAGATAACAAGACACTAGTTTGTTACCTGTATTCTGAGGGCATAATACCTAATTTGCAGTAGGCTTGGTTGGTATGGTGTCCCTGGAATTTGGGAGGTAGTTCATATCTTCCTCAAAAACTGAAAGCGAATCCCTTAATCAACAATTCTAAAAAAGTCCTTCCCCTTACTGACTGAATGGCTAATAGAATATGAGTTCAACCGCCCGCACCAGTCTCTTGCCTATCACAATCCAGTGGAGTATATTGAAAAGGAACTTGCTAAAATATCCCACTAAATTTTACCCATGTGGTCAGCCAGCACAAAGGCTAGCATTACATTGCACAATTTTGTAGTATACGGCAGAGCAAAAGTAAAGTTGGTGGGAATCTTTGCCTATAAATCTTTACGGGCTTTTCTCCAGGCCATTGCGTTGAGGGTAGATTTCTCACCTGCGGTTCGGGACAGGCTCTATCTCGGCAAATGGGGTGGAGCAATAACAGGAAACGAAGGGCTGTTCACATAAACCTTCGGCGTGAGCTCGGTCGAGCGCTCACGAAGAACGCTGATTAAGTAGGGGCGACTATAAAAAGGAGGTATCAAGAAAATGAGGGCAGTTTTAACATTTTTATCTGATAGTGAAATAGAGCAGATTCATGAGGCGAGCCTGCGGATTCTAAAGAAGACCGGAGTCAAGGTTCTTAGTGAGAAGGT
>Ga0307378_10002402_pt1 | contig 28786 bp, 19 predicted proteins | sample UN1MG_FD_202238 | JGI IMG/M metagenome (GOLD analysis project Ga0307378, IMG submission 202238) | Soil microbial communities from Risofladan, Vaasa, Finland - UN-1 | ecosystem: Environmental > Terrestrial > Soil > Coastal area > Acid sulfate soil | place: Finland: Risofladan, Vaasa | collected... | reverse complement strand
TCCGGGACCTGGCGGAAATGCTCCTGGAGAAGTTCGATCGGCATCCCCTTCGGTCCAAGTTTCCGCCCTTCGCGGGTTTCCGTGAGATTGAAAGTCGATCCTATTACGGAACCGGTTATCAGGATGTCCAGCACAGAAGACCGAGCATAAAGAACGCCGGCAAGCTCCTGAACTGGAAGCCGACAATAGATTTAGAAGAGTCCGTTGAGCAGACTCTGGATTTCTTCCTTCAGGAAGCTATCCGGCACGGCGTAATAGAGATCAAAGGTGATATCAACGACACAGCAGAAACACTCAAGACGAGGCAGCCTGCGGGCGGCAAAGTGACGCCTATAGTTTCCGTGCCCTCACCCGGCGCCAAAAAGGTCAAAAAGCAGATTGTCCCATGAGAATAGGCCTGAGAGTTGATGTCGATACTTTTAGGGGGACGAAGCTTGGCGTCCCCAATTTGTGCAGGCTTTTTGCCGATCATGGGATAAACGCTTCGTTCTTTTTTTCCGTGGGCCCCGACAACATGGGTCGTCATCTCTGGCGGCTCCTTCGCCCGAAGTTCCTGTTCAAGATGCTCAGAACGAAGGCCTCCCGACTTTATGGATGGGATATTCTTTTCAAGGGCACTTTATGGCCCGGGCCGGTGATTGGAAAAAAACTCGGGTCTGTGATAAGTTCGGCCGCCGAGGCCGGTCACGAGGTCGGACTGCATGCATGGGATCATCACGCATGGCAGGCGCATATCGATACGATGGACGCCCGGGCCGTTAGCCGGTCACTCAGCCGGGGCGTAGCTCTGCTCACGCAAATCCTCGGCCGGCCGCCGACGTGTTCTGCCGTCCCCGGTTGGAAGTGCAATGATATCGTATTGAAAGAGAAAAGCCGCTTTCCTTTCCGCTATAACAGCGATTGCAGGGGAGACAACATATTTCTTCCCCTGGTCAATGACGAGCAATTGGCCCAGCCACAGATCCCTGTTACGCTGCCCACATACGACGAAATGATCGGGCACCACGGCGTGACGGAAAGTAACTACAATGAACGCCTGCTTGCCAAATGTTCTCCGGACAGGCTCAATGTCTTGACCATCCATGCCGAGGCCGAAGGCATCGCGTGCTTTGAGATGTTCGATAATTTCCTGAAGATGGCCAAAGCACAAGGCGCTTCGTTCGTTCCCCTCGGAGCTTTGCTTGATGACTGCCCTCCAATGGGATCGTCCCGCGTTGTTCAGGAAACCATATCCGGGCGTGAAGGATGGGTCGCATGGCAGGAAACCTCGAAATCGTATCATGAGGAATCTTGATTTCAAGTTGTATGCAGGGACTTGATCTATGAAAAGGTATTCTATTATTATCATAGCCTTATTTTTCCTGTTATATATTGTTCCGCTTGGCGTACGCCCAATGGTTATTCCCGACGAATTCCGATATGCTGAAATACCCAGAGAAATGCTGGAGACAGGGGATTGGGTCGTCCCGCATCTCGATGGTCTGCGGTATTTTGAGAAACCTGTTCTTGGTTACTGGCTCAATGCAATAGGGATCGCCATGTTTGGTGAAAATGCGTTTGCCATACGTTTCTTTTCTGCTGTGGCTGCCGGTATTTCTGCGGTTATTCTTTTCTTTCTCGCGAGGAAGTACGCCGGTGGATATCGTACGGGCATTCTTGTCGCGACGGTGTTCCTTACCTGTTCAGAAGTATTTTCCATCAGCACTATTAGCGTTCTCGACAGCATGTTTTCCATGTTTCTCACGGCGGCGATGGCATTGTTCTTTTTCGCGCATATGGAGGAGGTGCCCCGGAAAAGGGTATGCCTGCTTGTGCTCTCAGGTATCTCTTGTGGTCTTGCGTTTCTCACGAAAGGTTTCCTTGCCTTTGCAATACTCGCCGTGACCGTAATACCATTCCTGATCTGGCAGCGACGAGCAAAAGAGATATTCAGGATTCTGTGGGTGCCTGTTGTAACGGCGGTTCTGGTAGCGCTGCCGTGGTGCCTGATGATCGGCGCCCGGGAGAAGGATTTCTGGCATTATTTTTTCTGGACCGAACATATCCATCGGCTCGTGTCCGGCGACGGTGGACAGCACTCTCAGCCGTTCTGGTTTTTCGTTCCCTGTATTTTAGGGGGAGCATTTCCCTGGACATTCCTGTTGCCGGCTGCGATCTCCGGCCTGAGAGGCACGCGTTTCAAAGATCCTCTTTTCCGGTATGCCGTATGCTGGCTCCTCCTGCCATTCCTGTTACTCTCCGCTTCACGCGGCAAACTCGTCACCTATATCCTGCCGTGCTTTGCGCCTCTTGCCATTATCATGAGTATCGCTCTACTGAAGTATTTTGCCGCGGGAAAGAAGAAGGCATTCACGGTCGCCGTGAAGATTCTCCTGGTGATAATGATAGCGATTTTGATTGCATTAATTTTGAGCCAGACAATTCCTAATTCCTTCAGACTCTATGAGCAGCAGGAAATGTGGAAAGTAGTACTTCTGGCTATCGGTTTTGTTGCATATGTCCTGCTTCTGTTTTGTGCCGGCAGGGCAGCGGATTTTCGAATGAAGCTGGTCTTTTTTGCCATCGGCCCCACAGTCTTGATGTTCTTCGGGCACTTTGCACTGCCCAACCAGTTGAGAGACACAAAGGCACCGGGTGAGTTCCTGCAACATAACCAGTACAGAGTTCGTTCCGATACCATACTTGTTTCCGACAACTATCTGGCATCTGCGGTTTGCTGGAGTTATAAGCGCACTGACGTCTTGGTCCTTGGTAGATCTGGTGAACTTACATACGGATTTGAATATGATGACTCGAAGCGGCACCTGCTTGAAGTCGACGGGTTCAAAGAGTTGCTCACGAAAAGTTCAGGCAAAGGATCTGTCGTTCTGATCCTCGATACTAAACGATATGCGGAATATCGCCCATTGCTCCCAAAACCCGTATTTGAGGACGCCAATCATGGCTTTGTGTTCGCCGAGTTTGCCAGATCCGCTTCCACTGAAGGTGCTTCGCTTCCGGCGCAGAAAGCCCAAAACTAAGGAGCCGATATCAAACTTGTTCGGCTCTCGGGCTCAGGCTGTTAAGCGATAATGGATCTGAAGCAATAGGGTTTTACGCCGCAGTCTCTCTATCGTGCTGCTGTTATCCGTAACACTGTGTAGGGCTTGACGGTAATGAGCAACTTGCCGTTTTCAATTTTTCCTGTTGTGCTCACGGGTGTTATCGTTTCGGGCTTTTCAAGCGTATTCGTCGCCCAGGGCACATCAGCGGAAAGCGTTTGTATTTCCACTTCCGCCGTTGAGACAAAATCTTTCATGACTATTTCCAGATCGACGGGGCCGGATGTGCCTCTGTGCACGACCGAGATTAGCAGGCTTCCATCGCGTGCCTGTGCCGCCAGGGCGTCGATTGTCTGATATGAGCAGGTGGAGGCAGCGTTCTTAAGGTCGGGCAGAACCAAAGGAGCCGCTTCTACTGGGCCGGTCAGCTCGATTTTGACCGGCACGGCATCGGCAAAGGCGGCGAACATTGCCTGCGCGTAATGACATGGATTGGCAAAAACGCGCTCGCGGTCCTTTCGCAATCCTCCGCCGTGATTGACGGTGGCCGAATGAGTAACCATCTCTACAAACGGTGCCAGCCGAACAGACGCATGATAAATCAGAACGTCATACAATGCCTCGGCGTGAGTCGCCGGATTTACGAGCCTGTCATGTGAAAGTCTTCTGGGAGCATCGGCCGAAGATGCTTTACCTATACGAGCGAACATCTGCAGCTCCGTAGCCGCCAGTCGCGGATTGCTTATACCGGCGTTTTTCATGTCCCTTTCGAGTGCGGCCCATTTTTGTTCGAGCACTTGCGGCACCGCCATAAAATCCCTGAACACGTCCAGCGGTTCGGTATCGGCGGGGACCTGGCCGCCGACAAGAGGATGGTCGGTAGTGACACGCAATATATCGCTCGCCCCGGCGATGAGAGTATCGTTCCAGTTCTTGCCCCACATTACGGGGGCGCCGCATGCATAAATTGTAATGCCGGGATCGACTTCGAGCAGGGCACTGAGAAATTGGCGATACCTGTCGACATAGCCTTCGGCAGTGGTCCAGCGGTACTGCCACCGTCCCCATAATTCGTTTCCGATCTCCCAGTGCCTGACGTTATAAGGCTGCGGGTGACCGTTTGCCGCTCGCAGCCGGCCCATCGGGGTATCGACGCCGCCGTTGCAATATTCGAGCCATTGAGCCGCTTCCGAAACTGTGCCGCTTCCGGCGTTAAGACAAATCATCGGCTCGCAGCCGACCGCCCGGCAAAAGGCTATGAACTCATCGGTGCCGAAGAAATTATTTTCCTGCTGGCCCCAGGCATAATTTGGCAGGGTCGGACGCTTTTCAATGGGGCCGACGCCGTCACGCCAGTGATAGCTGCTTACGAAGTTGCCGCCCGGCCAGCGCAGAATCGGCAGGCGCGATTCTCTTAAAAAGCGAATGACGTCCGGATCGGCGCCATTTATGTGGTCCGCGGGGCGTAATAAAACCCGCTCTATGACGAATTGTCCGGGCTTATCCGCAACCACGGCAAATTTGTATGCCTTGTCCTCCGGCAGATTATTGGGAATCACAAGACGGCCTTCGAGCTTTTGCCAGCTTGCGGTGACTCCCGAAATATTTTGCTCGGCACAAACTGCCGTGCCATCGGGCCCGAAGAAGGCCACCTTTAGCGTATCGAGGTCCGGCGAACGAACCCACATTTCGAATTCGTACTGCCTGATTCGATGCAGGGGCAGCCACGTCCATTGTGCGATGCCCTGACCCGCCGCATGAGTAAGAACGCGTTGTGCGCGTCCTCCGTAAGGCCCCGTATCAGGGCTGGATTCGACCGGGCCGAGTTTTGTCCAGAAACATGCCAACGCCTCGTTGCGAGATTTGACCAGTGCATCGATTTCGGAGTCCGGCCAGCCCCACTGGCCGGCACTGTTTCGAATGTTGCTCTCTATTTCCTTGCGGTCAAAATGAAATGTTGCTAAACCATCCGGCGATTCCTGCCCTGTCCGGAACGGGTAATCCGAAAAAGTCGGATTCCGGAGAATTTGAGCATCCATGCCGTTTGTGACATTGAAAAAAAGATGCTCGCAGAATTTCCCGGTTATGTTGCGAGGTATGGAATGCCCGGATTTTTCGGCGGTGTAAATAGTCAGCGAGGCCTTTTCATTCGCCCGGCAAAACCCAAGGCAGATGAGTAAAATCAGAATACCAAAACGTAATGTTTTTGAATTTGCGATTTTTTGTTTCATGGCTAATTCCGTAAAATCCAAATATCTTCAGCGTTAAATTGACAATGAAGTATCATAACCATATCCTATACAATTTCAAGCTTGACCCCGGCAATCGTAATCTGTTATACTATTATAAGTATTATTACCCGAGTGAGAATTTATTATCCGGAAAAACGGGGGGCGGAGGTCGGACAATGTTAAAGGTCAGATACTCACGTACCTTTCAAACGGTGCTCTTATTTCTAATCCCGGCAGTACTGTGTTCACTTGCCTATAGCAAGGTCATCTACGTTGACGACGATGCCGCCGGAGCCAATGACGGCTCAAGCTGGGAGAATGCCTACAATTTCTTACAGGATGCTCTGGCCGATGCGAACTCTGCCGAAAAACCAATCGAAATCCGGATTGCACAGGGTGTTTATAAACCGGACCAAGGAGTAAATCAGAGTCCCGGCGATCGTGAGGCAACATTCCAGCTCATCAACAGCGTCACACTCAAAGGCGGCTACACAGGATTTAGTAAACCGGATCCAAATGAACGAAATGTTGATGTATATGAAACTGTCCTCAGCGGCGATTTAAACGGCAATGATGTTCAAGTCGCCGATCCTTGTGATTTACGCAACGAACCAGGCCGTGCCGAGAACAGCTACCATATAGTAACTGGCAGCGACACGGATGAAACAGCCATGCTGGATGGATTCACTATAGCAGACGGCAGTGATGATAGTGAAACAGGACCGGGTGGTGTGATGTGGTCGTGTGGTTATGGTGGTGGGCTGTATAATCTTGGGGGTAGCCCTACTCTTATCAGTTGCACATTCAGCAATAACTGGGCAAGTGCGTCTGGTGGTGGGATGTGTAACGAAACTAGTAATCCGACGCTGATTAATTGCGTATTTAGAGGAAACTCATCAGAGCATGTAGGTGGTGGGATGTACAACATGAACAGCAATCCGACATTGACAAATTGTGTTTTCACATACAACTACGCAGGAATAAACGGCGGTGGCATGTATAACTTATATAGCAATACGATACTGACTAATTGTACCTTCAGCGAAAACTACTCGGCAAATGAAGGCGGAGGTATGGATAACGAATATAGCAATTCAACGTTAATCAACTGCACATTCTTTGCTAACTCGACATGTATAGCCGGTGGCGGGATGTGTAACGGGGGGACATATCAAGAAACATACGTCCTGATACTTACTGATTGCACTTTTATTGAAAACTCAGCAATGTGGGCAGGTGGAATGAGTAACCATGTTGTTAGCCCAAAGTTAACCAATTGCAATTTCAGTGGAAACTCAGCTATTGACGGTGGCGGCGGAATGCACAACAGCTCCAGCAGTCCGGTATCTACTAACTGCACATTCAGCGCAAATTCTGCAAAATGGGGTGGAGCGATTGAGAGTAGGTATAGCAGTCCGACTTTAAACAATTGCATAATTAGCGGTAACTCGGCAATGTATGGCGGTGGAGCGCACAATTTGGAAAGCAATCTGACCATTGCTAACTGTACATTTGCTCAGAACTCAGCACAATATGGAAATGCTCTAAGTTGTGATTCCTCTCCACGACAAGGGAGTTTTCCAGGCAATTTCAAGCTGAACAACTGCATCCTTTGGAATGGCGGTGATGAAATATGGAATAACGATGCTTCGAATATCGAAATCACCTATGGCGATGTTCAAGGCGTCTGGCCGGGAGTAGGCAATATTGATGTCGATCCGGATTTTGTACAGGCCGGATACTGGACTCAGCCAAGTCCTCGGTCGCCGAACTCATCTGTTTGGATTGAGGGCGACTATCATCTGAAATCCGAGGCTGGGCGATGGGATCCTGTCAGCGAGAGCTGGGTTGCAGATAATGTTACGAGCCTGTGTATTGATGCAGGTGATCCGAATAGTCCGGTTGGGGACGAGCCTGATCCGAACGGCGGCAGAATCAATATGGGTGCCTATGGTGGCACGGTCGAGGCCAGCAAATCGCCTGCTTACTCATGGTGGTTCGAGACAACTCAGGGGCCGGTTCTGGCAAAAGGGCTTGGAATTGTGCTGCCACATGAGCATATCTTTACCGACCTTCGAGGGCCGACAACGCTCGGGTATGGCCAGGCGGACGCGGCGGATGTTGTGCGGGTTATGTCGCCGCTGCTTGCCGGTGCCCGCGAAAAGGGCGTCGGTGTTTTGATCGAGTGCACGAGTATCGGCGTGGGGCGAAACGTCGCAATTGTGGCCCAGGTTGCCGAGGCGTCGGGATTGCCCGTAGTGGTGCCGACGGGCGTTTATGGCCGGGCGAATTTCGCGCCGCTGGAGCACCGAAATATGACCGAGGATGAATTGACCACGCTTTTTATCAGCGAGATTCACGATGGCATTGAGGGCACGGGAATTAAGGCCGGCTTTATCAAGATTGCCACCGACGATGGCCCAATGAACGCTCTGTTAGAAAAAATCCTTCGGGCCGCCGGTCGGGCTGCGAGTGAAACCGGTGCCGCGGTAGCCAGTCACACGCCGGTCGGAAGCAACGCCGTTCGGCAGGTCGATATCTTGGAATCTATCGATCCGGCGATAAGATTCATCTGGGTGCATGCCCAGAACGAGAGTAATCGAAACCTGCACCTTCAATTGGCTGCCCGCGGGGTCTATATTGAATTCGATTCATTAGGCTGGAATCCATCTCAGGACTCGACGTACATCGCCGCCATTAAAAACCTGCTCGCCGCCGGCCACGGCGACCGCATTCTGCTCTCACACGATGCCGGATGGTATCAGCCCGGCCAGGCGAACGGCGGAACGCAAAAGCCCTTTACCTACCTGATCGACACTTTCATATTGAAGCTGAGGGACGCCGGCGTGGACGATGCGACCATTCGTATGATTACACAGACGAATCCGGTTCGCGCTTTTGGCTTTAAGTCCGGCGAATGAGGCTACCTGCCCGACGGCTACGGCGAGTGCATGGTTAAAAGATATGTCTCACATCCCCAGTGCGGTGAGCTGGTTGATCAGATTCTGATAGGCGTACACCGTCAGGTACAGGCAAAGGATCGTGACACCCAGAACGATCACGGTGATAATCGCCCTGGTCAAAATTTTGAACCGGGGATTCATCCAGACAAGCGGAAGGGCCATCGGCCCGAGGAACAGTAATGCAAGAACAACGGTTCCGGTGGCCAAATACCACTTTTTCGGTCGAGGCTTTCGTACCTCCCGGCCGGTTCCGTCGAGAAACTCGCCGCAGTACCGGCACTTGATGGCCTCGATCTGAATCTGCTCGGCACAAAAAGGACATTTCTTCATATCGGCCGTATTTTCCACGATGGGCTCGTTCTGCTCCAGTAATGCCTGTTCTCCGTTGGGAGTCCCTATGACTGCACAATCGTAAGCGGCTAAATCTGTTTCCATAATAATGGTTATCGGTTCTTTAGCAAGGCTTCTTTAGTAGCAAAGAAAGTAGGGTGTGCAAATTCCGTTTTGCACACGCAGAAAAAGCAGCAAAGAACCGCGTGTGCAAGAAGTTGCACACCCTACTGGTTTTGACTGATGCAGTATAGGTGCTTTTCCGACCGGATAAAAATATTCCGCTGCGAGATGGCCGGGCTGGCTTTGCATGTTTCGTCGAGCTCGTTCTTTGCGAGCACGTTGAATTCGGCTCCCTCTTGTATCACCGTTGTCGTTCCTTTGTCCGAGAGGAAATAAATTTTGCCGTCCGCCCAGACCGGCGAAGCCGAGTACCTGTCACCCAGCCGCTCCCGCCAGAGAACTTCGCCGGTTGCCGCTTTGAAACACTTTGCCACGCCGGCCTCGGTCACCAGGTAGAGGTACGGCCTAGCGTAGAGCATCGACGGTATCTTCGGCACGTCCTCGGCCGACTCCCACGCTACATGAGTTTTGGTGACATCGCCTTTACCGCCGGCGCGGACCACGCGGATCGCCGGGTCTCCGAATCCGGATGCGGTAAAAATCAGGCTCTCGCCAACGACGACCGAAGGGACGACACCTTCGCCCGGGCTCGATACCGTCCATATTCTTTCGCCGGTGTCCGGGTCGAAGCCCTGTATGGCATTACCCGCCGAGCTGATGAGCTGGTCTTTGCCGCCGACGCTGAGGATTTGCGGGCTGACGTGAGCGATTTGCGACAGGCCTCGCTTGCCTTCCCAGCGGACTTTGCCCGTTTTTTTATCGAGAGCGAGAATCACGGCTTTGTCCCAGGGCTTCTGCCAGCCGAGCTTCGAATCCGCCCCGGAGCTGCTCGGATCGAAGGCGACGATCAGAAGCTCCTTGTACAGAATCGGCGAGACGCCCAGTCCGTGCTCGCTGAAATACTCGAAGTCGCGGTACATCCATACCGTTTCGCCTTCCATCGAGACCGCCGCGATACTGCCGTCGAAGGCCACGATGTAGACGTTTTTGCCGTCGGTAACCGGCGTGGACGATGCGTACGAATTGAACACCTGCTTGTGTCCCGGTTTTTGCCGGAGCACCTGCCTGTCCCAGAGGACGGCCCCGGTCTTTCGGTCGAGGCACAGCAGGCGAAAAGATGCGCCTTCGTCGGTGGCTGTGGTCACGAAGATGCGATCGCCGAAGACAATCGGGCTCGACCAGCCGATACCGGCGATGGCCGTCTTCCAGACGATGTTCGAGGTCTCGTTCCACTGCGTAGGCAGGTTCTTCTCATTCGAGATTCCCTGCCTGCCGGGCCCGCGAAAGCCCGGCCAGTTCTCTGCCGTAGCCGTTTGAGGTACAATCGCGGAAAATGCCGTTAACCAGCACATCACCAAAATAGCTGTTCGTTTTATCGTTCTCATTATTCCTGCATACCTCCCAATACGGCCGCCTTCGAGACGCCTAAGGTTTTCTTTACATCACTATACTACCGACTCCTCCCGGAAAATGCAATCTGATGTTTTCTTTGTGTCTGGTAAGCCTGTTTAAAAACGACCAATTGTAGATTGTAAAAATTATGCAGTGTTGTTACGATATTGCCTATCGTGTATCCCGTCCATACGGGCTCTTATGCAAGGGGCAATAGTCAACCGGCTTAAGGGAGGCTGCCATGAAGATATCGAAAGTTATTCCATCGTGTATGTTATTCATTGCGCCGGCTTCGGCGATGACGGCCTCACCCGGATCCAGATCGGGCATTGTTACCTTTTTTGCCGGCTAATCGAAGATTTTACTGCGAGTTGAGTGGAACTAGATCACATTTATTATCCCACTCGTATAAATGCTTTTTTCGCGACCCGATTAGCGCTCGGATAAGCCGCACATTTATTTTTTCAGGCTCCGTTCCACTTACTATTTGTTCAACGAAGCGCATCAGCATTTCACGTTCAATATGCAGGTCGTAATACTCTATCGCCTGCCGAATAATCGTCTTGAGATCTTCATTCGATTTCCACGGCTTTTCAATAAATCTGAAAATTTCTCCCTGGTTGATCGCCGCCAGCAGCGTATCTGTGTCAGCACACCCCGAGAGAACCATCCTGATGATGTGAGGATACTCCTTTTTGACAGTCTTAAGAAGCTCAGGTCCGCCCATTTCCGGCATACGCATGTCGGTTATGATGACTTGCACCTGGCTCTGCTCGAGGATTTCAATCGCCTCTTTCCCACTACCGGCAAAGAGAGTTTCATACGGCTCATCAAGAAGGCCTCGTTTTAGAGATACCAGTACCTTTTCCTCATCATCCACAAATAATACTGTTCTTTTTTCCATCGTTCATTTTCTCCTGTTCGTCATTTTCTTTCGTGCAAATCGGAAGCTTCATTGTGAATTTCGTGCCCTCACCAACAGTGCTCTCGACGAAGAACTCGCCATAGTGCTTGTTCACAACAATATCGTACGAGACACTGAGCCCCAGGCCTGTGCCCTTGCCGACAGGCTTAGTTGTAAAAAATGGGTCGAAAATCCTCGATAGGTTGTCAGGGGGAATCCCTGGGCCATCGTCGGCGATCTCACAGACCACCTTATCAGCGGACATATATGTCCTGATAGTGATAGTCCCATTGCCGTCTCTTTCCTGAGATTTGATTGCCTGGGCTGCATTTAGGAGGACATTGAGGAATACCTGGTTTATCTGGCCGGAGTGGCAGAAGACCGGAGGCACTTCGGAAAACTCAGTCCTGACATCAGCATCATATTTGATTTCATTTCTCACGACAACAAGGGTGGCCTCAATACCCTTATTGATGTTGTATTCGTCACGGCTTCCCGGCTGGTCAATTCTTGAGAAGTCCCTTAAGTTCTGGACGATGCTGGTGACCCTTTCCAGGCCTTCTCTCGAATCATCGAACAATCCCCGGATATCTTCGAGAATAAAGTCAATTTGCAAATCGTCCCGGAATTGGCCTATACCTTCTATCTTGTTTCGTAGTTCTGTTTTCCCCAGAGTTTCAATTTGTCCGATGAGTTCGTCGTATGTTATGAGCAGATCCCGGATTTTCTTCACATAATTTTCCAGCGTCTGGAAATTGCTGGCGACGAAGCCCACGGGGGTGTTCATCTCGTGTGCGACGCCTGCGGCGAGCTGGCCTATGGAGGCCAGTTTCTCATTTTGCACCAGTTGACACTGCATTTCTTTCAGTTCCCTGTGAGACTGTTCGAGTTCTTCATAGGCGGTTTTTACGGTCTCCTCCGCCTGCTTGCGCTCTGTAATATCCCAGAAGATACCTATCAGACCGGTAATATTGCCCTGTTCATCTCTGACAGGCGTTTTGACCATATTGATAATTATTTCCTCTCCGTTATGAACAAACTTCTCTTCGATACTTTCTGTTTTCCCCAATTCCATAATTCTTTTATCGTCTGTTCTGTACTTCTCAAGCAGTTCCTTTGGGAAAAAATCGTAATCCGTTTTTCCGGCAATGTCCGATGATTTGATCTTTAAGGCCTTAGCATAACTCTCGTTACACGATACGTACACCGAGTTTCGGTCTTTCATAAAGACCTCTTGAGGAATATTCTCGACAAGTGTTCTATACTTGGTCTCACTTTTCAACAACGATTCCAGCGTCTGCTTATATTTGGTAATGTCCCTCACTGTTGCCTGCAGCAATTCTCTGCCTTCCAGGTCAACCCGGGCCAGCAGTATAGTAGCAAAGAATTCCTTCCCATCCAATTTCATATGCTGCCACTCGAAGAAATTGCTGCCTTCCTTCATCGCCTTTTCTATCACATCTTCGGCTTTTTCGGAGGAAAGTTGTCCATCAGGCTGATATTCCGGAGATACATCCCAAAGCCCCTTGGTTATAAACTCTTCTTCGTTCCGGGCTCCAAACAACTCAAGGGTCGCTTGATTTCCGGCAACAAACTTCCACATCGGAGGGGCAAGCATCATAATTGCGTCCCGCGAGGATTCATAAAGAGTCCTATACCTTGCTTCACTCTCCCGCAGTGCTTTCTCCGCCTTTTTGCGATTGGTTATATCATAAAGAACTCCCTGAGTTCCGTTGACCTGGCCGTGAATGTCCGTGGTAAAAGTGGAAAGGACAGAGACATATATCTCCTTGCCTTTGCACGTTTTGAGGGCTAACTCCTCGATTTCAACATTCCCTTTCATTAGTTCTCTTAAACACCAGGTTCTATCTTCCTGGTTGCCACAAAACTTCTCCGGTAAAAAAGGTTCGTTAATCAATTCTTCGGGGTCAGAAATCTCTAATAGTTTCATAAATGCCGGATTAACATAGGTTATCTTTCCATCTGAGTCGAGAGCATAGATGTTGCTTTTAGAATGTCCCAGCAACTGAGAGTCTTCGTCTATTTCCTCTTGCAGCTTCTTTTTCGCTGCTCTCAAGAGGTCTGTTTGAGTTACAATCCCACACAACTGCCCATTGTCCATAACAACCAGCCTGTGGACATGCATCTCATCCATAGTCTTGTAGGCGTTGAAGACGGAATGATTGGGGGATATCGTCGCTACCGAAGAAGACATTACCTCTTCTACCTTGATATGAGCAGGATCCTTTTGAGGTGCAATAACTCTTTTGAGAATATCTCTTTCTGTAACAATACCCTGTATCTCATCTCCCTCCAGAGCTACGGCACACGAGATATTGCGGGAGCTCATAATTTGCACTGCTTCTGCAACAGTCGCTTTGGTTTGTACCACAGCAACAGCACTATTCATTATCTGTGCAACGTCTTTCCATATACAGTAGGTTGTAAGAGATCGAATCAAATCGCTTTGAGTTACAATTCCGACCAGGTGATTTCCGGTTACGATTGGCAGTCGCTTGATGTGTTTGGCCTCCATAATTGCGATGGCATCAAAGACAGACAAATCGGGGGATATGCACTCAACAGGACAAGACATCATATTCGCCACCGCTATCTGATCCCAACCGTAATCCTTGTTAACAATCCTTGTGAGGAAGTCTCTTACTGTAACGATGCCAACAACGTTGCCGTTGTCTACAACAAGGATACAGGACACTTCATTCTCAGACATCACCTTCGCGGCTGAGCCCCCAGTTTCATCGGAAGCAATCGTAATCGTTTCTTTGGTCATCACGTCCTTTACTTTCAACCAAACGAAGCGGGAGTTTATCAAATGATTGGAGCGACAGTCCATTACCTCCATTTTAATTGAATCGCCAAACTGCTTTCTATTCGCCATGAGTTTTTCTTTCATATGTATTTTTTGTACTCTGACCAGCCCCGTCCTGCAATCGATGATCTTTTTGCCAATTGGCGCCGGCCCAATATGCTAACTTTGGTACGTGCGTGGCCATTTGACCTTCTTTTTATTCCATTTAGCCAGCCTGACTTTTGTAATCCGATCTGACTACTCTGCCCACCAGAAGAGCTATTAGCTTTTTTCCAGCACTTTCTCTGCGTGTTCGGTCTTATGCTGCTCCGTTTCTTCTGACGGCCTGTTGCATTGATTCTGAAATTCGTAATGCTTTATCGCCTCCCGGACGGCCGGCTTGAACTCTTCCTCGAGTTTCCACGGCTTGGTGATGAATCTGAAAATCTCTCCCTGGTTTATCGCTGTGAGCATGGTACTTACCTGTGTGTATCCCGATAGAACCATCCTGATGACGTTGGGATATTCTTCTTTGACAGCCCTGAGAAGCTCAAGCCCGCCCATCTCGGGCATACGCATGTCGGTTACGATTACATGCACCTGGTTCTGCTGGAGGATTTCAAGTGCCTTTTTCCCGCTACTTGCAAAAAGAGTTTTATATGGCTCATCAATAAGGCCTCGTTTTAGAGATGCCAGTATTTTTTCCTCGTCATCCACAAATAATACTGTCTTCTTTTCCATGGCTCATTATTTCCTTTCGTCATTTTCTTTCGTGCAAATTGAATGTCAATTGTGCTCACTTATCACTGCGTGGATATCGTTGGCCCCCGGCAGAGTTCTATATTCTCTGGCCCGCTCCATGTCCTCGGCTAACACAACGACGAAAAAAACTTCTATTGTTCCGACGCACCTGCGGGACTTACCCCCGAAACTCTTGCTCGACTATCTTCGTCAAATTAAACCGCTTGAATTATCAAAAAATATGGAATTACAAGAAAAATTCCGCCTGCAAGTGTTGATTTTCGCTATCAGTTTTTATAACTATCGACCCTATGGATGCAATCATCTTCCGGTTTTCTTCCAGCGATATATGGGATCACAAATACATTCGATGGGCTCAACGCACCTTTTTACACAACCGATTATGGATTGCAAAATTAAGTTGTGCTGGTACGATATATACTATCATATTTCCCGGTCATTATGGGTGAATAGGAATGAAACAATAAGGAAGCCGACTTTAAGGAGACCGCAATGAAGACATTGGGAGCAAATGAATATCTATTTGCAACGCTTGGATGCATGTTGCTGTTGCTGGCGGGCTGCGTCTCGACGGGCGAAGATTTATCTGGAAGAGCTGAGAGCATCACAATCCTGCCGGAAGAAACCGATGCGGTGCTGGCGAATCCGGGAATGGGCTGGGAGACGTTCGGCCGGCCCGCGGATAAGGATAAGAATCTGCCGGACTGGATTACTTCGACGATACACTATAACCGGTGGGGCTGGGGGGTATTGGAACCGGAGCCGGGTAAAATAGATTATGCGTTTCTTGATGAGATTCTTGCCGAGACACGCGCCTCGGGCCAGAAGCTGGCGTTTCGCGTAATGTGCTGTTCGACAAATCGGGGCAGGCCTTATCATCCCGAATGGCTCGAAGGCGTCGGCGGCAAAATACTGACGTGCGACTACTCGGGAACCGAAGGGCTGCTCGTGCCGGACCTTGACGATCCGGTCGTGCTCGAAAGGCATCTGGACTTCATCAAACGGCTCGGCGAGAGGTACGATGGGCATCCGGACATCGACCACGTGGATCTCGGCACGGTCGGCTGGTGGGGCGAGTGGCACATGAGCGGCTCGAAGGCCGGCAAAATGCCGACGATGGCCAATCGCGAAAAAATCATCGACGCCTACTTTGCCGCGTTCCGCAGGACGCCTCTGCTGATGCTGATAGGGGGCGGTGAATGCCTTAGCTACGCCGTTAGTTTGGGCGCCGGCTGGAGGGCGGACTGCCTCGGTGACATGGGCGGATTCTCGAAGACCTGGTGCCACATGTGCGACGCCTATCCTAAACTGATTCCGGATGCCGGGGTGCAGGATGCCTGGAAGACGGCGCCGGTCGCCTGGGAGAGCTGCTGGGAGATGCGTCGATGGGTGAAGGAGGACTGGCCGCTGCGATATATTTTCAATTACGCCCTGGCCATGCACGGCTCGTATTTGAATAACAAATCGGCGCCGCTGCCGGAGGGCGAGAGCGTCCGCGCCGAAATCGAGCGTTTTCTCCGCCGGCTCGGTTACCGCCTGGTGCTAAGACAGCTCGAACATCCCGCACGTGTCGGGGCAGGCGAGCCGCTGATGCTGGCGATGAAATGGCAGAACACCGGCTCGGCTCCGTGCTACAGGCCGTACCGGCTTGCGTACCGCCTGACGAGCGATACCGCCGGCGAAAAGATACTCGTGGGGAATGTCACCGTGGAGAAATGGATGCCGGGGCACGTCGAGACCTTTAGCGAGGAGTTTGTCAAGAATCCGCCGGAACTGCCACATGGACCGGTTATCGATATGACTGACAAAATCGCCGTGCCGGCCGATATGCCCGCGGGTCTGTACCGCCTTGCGATTGGCGTTGTCGGCGAGCAGACATCCGAACCTGTCGTGCAGCTCGGCATAAAAGGCCGAACGCAGGACGGCTGGTACACGCTTAGCGAAATCGAAATAACAAAATAAACATACAAGGAGCAATGAAGAATGATGCAGACAAATAAACCAATATCAAGACGCCAGATGATGAAAAAATCGTTGGTCGCAGCAACCATACTCGCTTCGGCGTCGGCCGGGCGGGCAGTGACAAAAGTGAAGAACGCGCCGGTCAGGCTGGGCGGCCCGCCCTTCGAAAAATATGAAGATCCCGCAGGTTGGGTAGCGGCGCTGAAAAAACTCGGCTACAGTGCGGCCTATTGCCCGGTCGGTGCCGATGCCGGAGACGACGTTGTCAAAGCGTATGAACGGGCGGCCAAAGAAGCGAATATCATCATTGCCGAGGTGGGGGCATGGAGCAATCCGATAAGTCCGGATGAAAAAATTCGCAAGGAAGCGCAGGAAAAATGCCGCCGGCAGTTGCACCTGGCGGACCGCATCGGGGCACGGTGCTGCGTAAATATCGCCGGCTCGCGAGGCGAACAATGGGACGGGCCGTCGGCAAAGAATTTTACAGATGAGACGTTCGATATGATTGTCGAGACGACGCGTGCGATTATCGACGATGTCAAGCCGACCAGGACGTATTTTACATTGGAGACGATGCCGTGGGCGTATCCGGATTCGGCCGATTCGTACCTGAGCCTGTTCAAGGCCATCGACCGCAGGCAGTTCGCCGTGCATCTGGACCCGGTGAATCTCGTGTGCAGCCCGCAGCGGTATTTCGGCAGCGGCGATCTTATTCGCGAGTGCTTCGCCAAGCTCGGGCCGTACATCAAAAGCTGTCACGGCAAGGATATTCTTTTGCAGCTCAAGCTGACGACGCATCTCGACGAGATTCGTCCCGGTCTCGGCGGGCTGGATTACGAAACGTTCCTCAAAGAATTGAGCAAGCGGCCCGATGTCCCGCTTATGCTCGAGCACCTGCCGAACGCCGAAGATTATCGCCTGGCTGCCGAATACGTACGGAGCGTTGGCAAGAAAATCGGAGTGTCTTTTGCTTAAGGAACCGATTAAATGCTAGTAAGTAAGCTTAGATACAATTGGCTCGGAACGTTTGGGATTTTCGTATATATTATTATCTCAGTGATCGGCGTTCAATCCGCGGCCGGCCGCCAAGGGCGTGCCGTGCCGGCCGAACACCCCCGGCTGCTGGGCTCTCGCGAGTATTTGCAGTCGCTGGCGGCGAGCCGGCCCGATGCTTACAAACGCGTCGTTGATGTGGCACGCCGGCAGAAGGCCGACGACCACGCAAAAATGATATCGATGGCTCTGGTCTGTGCAATCGAGAACGATAAGTCGCTCGGAACCGACGCTGTGCAGTTGGCGATGAAATATGTCGCCGGGCCGATACGGCAGGGGCACGTTACCTTTGCGCATGACTTGGCGCTATGTGCGATCGTTTACGATCTGTGTTACGAGTCCTGGACACAGCAGCAGCGATCGCAATTTCACGAGTACATGAACGCCACCGTTGATGCTAACGTTAGCAGCGAGACTCACGTCTTTCACAACGGCTGGTACGGCTATAAGCACTGGGGTATCGGCCTGGCCTGTTACGCTGCGTATTATGAAAACGACCGCGCGGCCGGCATTCTGGATGGGCTTCAAGCCGACTGGCGCACGCGTGCCGCTCCGGCGCTCGATCTGGCCGGCGACGGCGGCGGCTGGGCCGAGGGTTACTACATCAACTACTGGCTCTACGAATGGCTTTTCTTCTGCGAGGTCGCTCGGCGCTGCGAGGGTATCGACTACTACGCCGAGGCGCCGAAGTTCTTCGAGAACCGTGCTGTGGCCGGCATGTTCGAAGCTTATCCGGGCATAAGCACTTACAATTCTCGAAGACCGATCCCCATGGGCGACGGCGGGGGGCGCGTCTTCGGCGGGGACCGTGACAAGGTCCTGTCGGCCAGACGCATTCTCGTCAGCCGTTTTGCCGACGACCCGGATCATCAGGCGGTGCACGCGTTCAACGAGCAGACGCCGCGTTCGAGCGTGGGCGTCTATGCGTATAAGGATTTCCTCTGGCGCGATACGAGCATCAAAGCGGGCAGCCTGGAAGATTTTAAGCTGTCCCATATCAGTCAGGGCCCGGGCTACGTTTATGCTCGCAGCTCATGGGACGACGATGCGACGTATTTCTTCTTCAAGTGCGGCGATCGATTCACCGCTCATCAGCATCTGGACGTGGGGCATTTCCTCATCTACAAATACGAGGACCTGGCCGGCGACGGCGGTCACTATGATTCGTTCGGATCGAGCCACGACGTCAACTACCACCTGCGCACAATCGCACACAATACGATCCTGCTCTATGACCCGGCCGAGAAATGGCCCGGCATCCGCGCCGGCAATGTCACCGGCAACGACGGCGGCCAGGCGCATAATTGGCCTCACCACAACGGCGCCGTCACCGACCCGGCTCAATGGTACGAGGGACGCGACTTGTACGACATCGCGGATATTCTCGCCTTCGAGGACCGGGGGGCTTATTTATATATAGCAGGCGACTGCACGCGGGCCTATTCCAGCGACAAAATGGAATCTTTCACCCGTCAGATTGTCTTTCTCCGGCCGAACACGTTTGTCATCTTCGACCGGGCCTGTTCCATGGACGCTGGTTTCAAAAAAACCTGGCTGCTGCAGGCGATGAAGACCCCCACTCAGACGAATAAACATCTGGTCATTACCAACGGCAAAGGCCGGCTGTTTGTCCAGACGCTGCTGCCGGAGCGGCCGCAGGTCAGGCTCGTATCCGGCACGGAACTTTACAGCTACGGGGGGCTTGACTATCCGCCCTCACGTGATACCGGGCCCGCTCCCGAGTGCCGGATCGAAATTTCGCCTTCCGAGCCAGAGGTATGCGATTATTTCCTGCACGTCCTGACGGCCGCCGGCAGCGAAGTTACTTCTGTGGAGGAAGCAAAAGTTATTCGCCGGGGCCGGGCACAGGATATTACAGTTTCCGTCGGCACGGCGACAATCAAATTCGACCTGCCGGGCGTCGGAGGCAGTATCGAGCAATCCGGACAGCAGAGACAATTCGCCGATACAGTCGTTCCTGCTGCTTCCTTGGACAATTAAAACCGCAGGGCATCTTCGGGGCTTGCTCAATGTCCCGGCATATATTTCAGACCTTGAAGAATATTTTGTGCCGGTACAAAAACCACAGAAGCAGCCACTTAATAGCTAAAACACCGACAGGAAGAATCAGCGGCGCGACCAGCCCTGCATGCGCAACCAGACCCGAAAGGAAGAACTCTGTAATTGAGCCGAAGTCCACGAATCTTTGCAGGAAGTATATCGTTATGGGATTGACGCCGATCACGGCAAAGAATATGGTCCACTTGCGGTATCCCTTGACGTCGATTATCCAATAGAACAATGCCAGCAGCATCAGGCAGAAGCCGCCGGAGAAAAGAGTATATGAACTGGTCCAGATAATCTTGATGATCGGAAATGTGAATCCCCACAAATAACCAACTACCACACATGCAAGGCCGGCCAATGCCAGTCCGGCAGCCTTTCGTGAACCGGGCCGGTTGGAGCGGAGCCAGTGCCCGGCCAGCGAGCCCATCAAGACGGTACAAATCGCCGGGAGGGTGGAGATGAGGCCTTCATTGTCACCGAAGCCGTAATAAAGTTTTCCCGGAACTAACTGCTGGTCAATATAAGAAGACAGGCAACCCTCGGCCGTCATCACGCCTGCTCCAAAGCCCGGCACGGGAATCAAGGCGGCGGCAAGCCAGTACAAGAGCAGGACCGCAGCGATAAATATCGCCTGGGTCCGCCATTTTGTATGGACCACGAGGATAGCGGCGAAGAAATAACATAATCCGATTCGCTGCAGCACTCCCAGCCATCGCATTTCGGAGAACTCGAAACTCAGCAAATTATTGAATATCAAACCGAGCAATATTAGCACGACGCTTCGCTTCAGGATGTGAAGGTAGAGTATGGGCAGGCTTTGCCCGCGCTCTCGCCGGAGGGAAATCGAGAATGGCAGCACCACTCCCATGATGAACAGGAACAGCGGAAATATCAAATCCTCAAAACGAAAGCCCTGCCACTCGACGTGCTCGAGCTGGTTGTGAATTGCCTCGGTAACAGGGTGCTTCCATACCTCGGCCAGGCTGCCAAGAGCCGTGCCGCCCCCGATAATCCAGAACATATCAAATCCACGAAGAGCGTCGATCGAGACTATGCGCTCTGACGGCAAAGTTAATTGCTCGGTTTTGGACACTGCCGGGCCCTTTCAATTAGTTGATTAAACCAGGATTTACCTTTCATACCTGCCCAGCTACGCCGCGGAGCATGATTTGCAGGAGAATATCAGGCTTTTTCCGGTAATTCAAGCTTTCTGTCCGGTTCTCGAAGCTCCCCGAAAAAAATTCATTCGGCGGATCCGAGCAATTACGGCAAAAACTTCGATGTATTAAAGCCGGAATTTGATTGATTTGTGTTGCTGTGTTCTTTAAAATATACCTGTTGCGTGTGCAGACATATAGTCCTGCTGCAATAAGCACAACTTCTGGCACAAAGCAACAGGGAGACGGGGTAAAGAAGAGCTTAGTGAACTGCCCGTGTCTCCCTTTTTTTATGGGCTGGCTTTTATGTTAACGTAAGACTTTTGCAAAATGGAGATTAGGCATATATTATTCAAGGAAATCCGTTTTCTTGGATTTCCTTGTATAATCAGCCTAAGTAGTTTTGTGATAACTGATTACTGTTAGAAAAGGAAAAATCAAGAAAGAAGATTTTTCCTTTTCAAAGTATGCCTAATCTCCATTTTGCAAAAGTTCAGTTAAAGTCGTCGTTTTATGCCGGTTTGAACGAATTGTGAATGTACAGTAATGAGAGGCCGAAGACGTTGGACGGCAGGTACCATATCCAGGACACGGAGCAGGACATATTAAGTCACTCTAAAAGAGCGGACTGGATACATATCCTCAGCTTAGATCCTATCCTTGCAAACGATATTTACGAAAGGATAGATAACGATCCGAGAATGAAAAACTATCGATTGCTTAGACCTCTAAAAACAGAGATACGAGATACTGCCGAAGAAATAGAGGCTATGGCACAGGATACGGTATTGTCACGATTGCTTATCATTGACGTGCGCAAAGAAGCGTTGCCCAAGCTCCGAACGGCGTATAATAAAATCGTCGGTTATAATCGCAGAGATCTGAATAATTTTTGCTTCGTAATACTGATAGGCGACGGTCCGTGGAACCTGTTCTGGGCCGGAAAGACATTGGACGTTTTTATTCCTTACCTCTCCGAGCATCGAGTGGATTTTCATCCCGCCGTATTCTTCTACGATCCTTTTCTGCACTATGAAAAGGGCGAGATTGGAATCGCGAGGGGTCTGGCGAGAAGATGAACATTATCCATCATTGAAAACGACAAAAGCACAATGGAGAATCAATCATGCCGTTTAACGGATCGCCATTCGGTGCGTCCCTATTTAAATCCACCCGACGCCGATTACCACGCTGGGTCACGCGGTGCGGCACACCCGGAACTACAACTCTTGCCAAACGCGCCATAACGTCATAATAATACCTCACCGCTGCAAATGCAACAAAAAATATGTATGGTGTCACCAGATAACCAACGGTGTCCCCAGATAACCCAGATAACCCCCCCCCCCAGATAGCCCCCAGATAACGCCAGATAACGTAACGTGATTCAGCATTGTCTCGGTGCCATCAGGAAGGATGACCACACCCACTTACACTTCACTGTAACACTGCCACTCCATCTGGCCGCCGAGCTTCTTCAGGGCATAGCCGACTTCTCGCGTGTAATCGCCGTAGACGATTTGAGTGTGAAACCCCTCCATTTCGCGCAGCAATTGCCTCCAGTCTCCGTCGACGGCAATCTCCATCTGGGACCGGCACGCCGCATACGATGGTACCCCGACGATCTTGCCGCGGAAGCCCTGCCACTTTGTACAGCGGACATTGGGAATTACCACAGTGACTTCCTGGCCCTTGGTGTAGTGGGTCTTGCAGGCAGCGCCGTAGTCCGACTCGTAGTGGGTCATGATCGTGGCCGGCTCGTAGTCCCTGCCGTTCATCCGGCGGGGCGCCTGGCAGTGGGCGACGGTGAACAGCCCGTCGTGGGGATAGTGCGAATTGCACACGAACGTCGGACGATTGGCGATCCAGCGCAGCAACACGCCGGGCATGGTGTGCGAAAGGTCGGTGTGGCAATAGGCCGTGTAGCCTTCGTCATTGGCCAGGCTCAGCACGAGGCAGGGCGGGGTGTCCAGCATCGCGATCTGGCCGTGACCCATGCACATGGAAAAGCCGAAGTTGCTCGCCCCGGTCTCCTTGAGCAACTGCCGGCAGACGTGTAACGCCATGTAGGAGTTGAACACGAACTTGCGGTCCGTCTCCAGCTTGACGTTCGGCGATTTCAACAGTGCGGCGGTTTGTTCTTTGATCTGCTTAACGACCTGCTCATCCGCCCGGGCGGCGGCGAGGCGCTTGTTGAACTCCGCGTTCGTGACGTCGACGAATTCATAGCCCCAAACCTCTTTGGCCACGCGAGGGCCGTTCTGCTGCGCCTCGCCGCTGTAAGCCTGAAGCCCGCCGATTGTGAGCATCTTCGTACCCTTGGCGTTTTTAAGGCCGTACATCGCCCGCAGACGCCAGAGCAGTTCGTCGTAGCTGTCGACGACCACGTCGTCCGTGTCGAATCCTCCCGGCACGAACGAATCGCCGCTGTGGCGCAAGAAATGCCAGTGGGCAATCTCGAACCCCAGGTAGAACGGCCCGGACCGGTGCCGCACGAACATCGCCATCGGGACTTTCAACGGCCACTGGGTACAGGACCCGGCCGCGTAGACGATACATAGGTCGGTATCGTCGACGGCCACCTGTCCCAGTTTGGCTTCCGAGTCGAGCAGTTGGACGGGCTGCAACTGGATGGGGAACTCGGCCTTTTGCTTCAACTGGCCAAGCTCCTTCTCGATACGACCTGCCTCCTCCCGGGCGGCCTCGTGCGTCTGGATACCGCCGTACCCGCGCCAAGAGACCTTGTCTCCTCTTGTTGGGACGTTATACACCAGGAGCGGCTTGACGCGAAGCGCCGCGCCGCGGGGAAACGGCTGCCCCGGTGTTGGTTCGGATGACTCGGCGCGGACTTCCGCAGCATGTGCCATTCCGCCCAGTGCGACGCCCGCGACCGCCATGCCCTGGATGAAGTTTCTCCGGGAGAGACCGCCGCCGGCTACCGGATGTGTGCTGTTGCAGCAACCGCCGCAGGCTTTCTCGCCGGCAATTTTCAATTCAACACGATTCTCGTTCTTGCTCATGTTCAGTTCCTTTCGTTTGTCTAACTTGCTCATGTTCAGTTCCTTTCGTTTGTCTAAGGCTCTCGGCCTCGATTTTGGTGCAGGATGTTGCTCGCAGGAGATTAACGTGCAGGGTTGTATCCGCGGCGCATGTATTCCAAGTCGTCGGTACCGTCGGTTACGGGCCAGCTTAAGCAGTCGGGATAGGGCACGTTTGTCATTTCCAGAGTGCTCTTCTGCTTCCAGTTGTGCTTTTCTGCATGGCCGTCGGAGAAGCCCAGAACACTGAGCTGCCCGTGCCGGACCACAATCGGGTCCCACCATCGATCGCCCTCCCGCTCCAGATTCCAGGACCCCCAGTTCCAGCCTCCGACGTCGGTTTTCTCTTCGAGAAATACGTACTTGATGCCCGGATTCTTGATCTGCGTGAGCTTCTTGTAGGAAGGGTATCCCCACTGTTGTGTAAGCCAAGTGTTTTTACCTGTGCCGACATCTCCATTCATACTTCCAGGAATACCATAGCTTCGATGCGTCATCTCTGTTCTGTCTCTTCTGTCGCCCGGACAGTGATACAGGTCGACGTTCTTTACATACGGAAACAGGGCACCGAATTCGCAACCCCGTTTCTTGTCTTGAAGTGTGGCCCCAGCTCCTGCTGCCACGGTGCCGTCCTCCTTTTGCGGCAGCTTGACCCAGTCATACTCAATACTGGGTGAGCTGGGATGCCCGTCGTGCCCCCCGATTAACTTGTCGTCATTATCCTGCGCGTACAAAACCCATGCAAGCACAAGCTGACGCTGATTAGACAGACAGACAGCTGCGGCCGCCTGCTTTTTCGCCCGCTGCAATGCCGGCATCAGTATCGCCATCAGCAATGCGATAATGGCAATCACCACCAAAAGCTCTATTAACGTAAACGCCTTTGTTTTTCTCATCATAGTGGCTCCTATATAGTGGCTCCTATTAAGATTGTAGTGGGTTAGGTAGATAGGCTGTAGGCTGAAGATAAAAGGCTTGACAACGGTTAAATCGAATCAGATGTATTACCTTCATAGCCATAGCATTTTTTTCCTGTAGCCCAGGGGCGACCCACACTTGGCGTGTAGGCCGCCCGAAGGAAGACTACTACTTCATTCTCATAACGTGTGCGTGTGGCATCAATATTTCAAGGAAATCATAGCAATATGTAGTCAATCGTTATTTTGGCACTCTGAATCATTGTCTCAGAACGGCTTGACCATTGGCTCAGTCCTGCCGGCAAGCCAGGCGATCTCGGCCGGGGTCAGAGTCCGGTCGTAGATACGCGCGTCATCGAGCATGCCTTCCAGGTAGTAACCAACCCGCTCTATACCGTCCTTCGCGAAGCCAAAGTGCACACGCTCCTGCCAGTCAAAGTCTGATTGGGCTTTTGTACCGCTGGCCAGCAGTAATCCGTCTACATACAGCTTCTGACCGCCGACAGCGTCACCGTACGTGTGCGCTACATGGTGCCATTGTCCGTCTGCAACATTCAAACCCACTGCAGTGATGGTCTCTGCTGTTGTGCCCCAGAGCCGGGCACTGACATTACCTTCGGTCAGGCGGAGCTCGCGGTCGAAACCACTGCCGCTCAGAGCCAGAGGAGTCTCCACCACAATATACAAGCCACTGTCGGGATTGGTCGTCTTAAACCAGAACGCCACTGTACAGCCGTTTTCCGGCACGTCCAACTCCACGTCCACATAGTCATCCACACCGTCGAACTGCATGGCCTGACCGTCCACACCGTCTCCATAGACAGGCTCGCCCTTTTCTTCACCGTGATGGCCGTTGCCGGAGCTGTCGGTGACATCGCCGTCAAAGATGTAATGCGCCAACAGATTGGTACTGTTCGGCTCTGTCGGTGTAACGAACTCGACGGCTTTGGGATACAGCCGTATGTCATCAATGTATAGCACGCCTATCGCACTGGTGTTCTCCACACCAATCGTCAACTGCGTCACATTTTGCAGGTTCCCGCCCACGGTGGACAGATCGATAATCCACGGTTGCCAGCCTGCTAGCTTAATGTCAGCAGTACAAACAACCCTGGTGCTGTTGATCTTGAGATACAGTTGTCCGCTGTTGTCCGCTCCACCGAACACATTAAGAGAAAGTGTTTTAATGCCATTCGCAGTCCAATCCTGCGAAACAGCAAAAGTGCGTTCGGCCTCTGAATATGCTGCGGCACCGGTGTTGTCGTAGAAAAACGGCATCGACTGGTCGCCGCCGAAAACGATACTTTGCTCGGCAAAAGGAGCATCAGCATGACCAACGACAGATCCGTTTATTGCCGGGTTGTCGTATCCGTCTATCCACGTATTAAATATCCTGTTGCTATCGGGGTCATCGGGGTTCAGGTCATTGTAGAGCTCGAAATCGTCCACAACAAGATACTCGGGTGTCGTAAAGTTCCAGACATCACCTTCCCAGCTGGTGGGGGTCTCGGCCATATTGACCTCGTTTACCTTCCAGTAATAAGTCTCGTCTAAATCGAGCGATATGGGATCTCCGGCCTCGGTAACAATACTGACAGGTACATTACTGTCTATCACTGCCTGCTCATCGGTGCTGATATAGACATCGTGTTCGGCTGCCTCTCTTCCCGCTCTCCAGCTGAGGGTCACATCCGGGCCCACATCTGTTGCCCCGGAAGCTGGATTAGGCTCTCTTGGCCAGACGGGTATGTAGAAGAAGCGGACCTCACTCAGACCACATAGGGGCGGGCCACCCCAGTTGCTGTTAACGGTAATCCTGACGTACTTTGCTGCTGCACCGCCAAAATCGACCGTAGTATTGGGTGCATAACCAGCCGCACCGGGGGCCCGGGCAAACTCATGAGTAGTATCCAATGTCGTATAATCGTTGCCATCGACCGAATACTCAATGGCAGCATCCTTGACCCCGAAACCGCTAAAAGACTCAAGGAGGCTATTAGAGTTCCATACCCACATCTGATGCAGTTTATAAACCCTGTCGAGTTCATACTGTATCCAGGCCGCGTTAGGATCAAGGGGACTGCTCAGCCACATAGCCGTCATTTCTGTCGAGTGCATGTCGTTGGCGTTCAGCCCGGAGCCGTTCACAGTATTTTCAGGGCTCATATCTTCTGCCATCAGTACACTGGAAGCGGTGGCGGTGATATTCTCACCGGCAATAGGATAAGCAATGGGCTCGACCGTAAAGCTCCAGACTTCGCCTTTGAACTCTATATGGCTGGTGGGCGGAGCATTGACCTCATCGACACGCCAGTAGTAGGTCTGGCCGAACACCAGACGATCGAGAGCATAGAGGGTCTCGCTTTGACGGCCCATATAAACACCGGCTGGATCCACAGTTGTGGTAGCATCGTTCACATCGTTGAAACCGGTTCCGAAGTATACATCGTGTTTGTCGGCATACATTCCCGGCGTCCAGCTAAGAACCACATCTTCATCCCGCAGCACATCTGTCGCCTCATCAGCGGGATACTCGACGCCTGCTGTAGGCGTGGGCCCAAAAAACTGTACCTCCGAGATACCACTGTAGGAACCAGCTCCATAATTTGTAATTAGAGCGAAGTGTACATACTGGGCCCAGGCTCCCATTGGAATAATATCGGGAGTGTTATATCCATTCGTGCTGGGTGCTTGAGTAAAGAACTGGTCGTCCAGCAACAGAGTCCATTCCGAAGGATCGGTCGTCGGATCTCCCGTGCCCGTAGTCGACACATAAACATCTGCCGTCTGGATGCCTCTAGTCCAAAGGTTGTTCGTCGTGTTCTGGTTGTAATTCCAGAACTTCATTTCGGCCACATAACATATAGCCCCCAGGTCCACCCGGAACCACTCGCTGCTGATGTTTGCGCCATAGTTTGCGGTCATCCACATCTGGGGGGCGTTGCTAGTATGCGCATCATCCGTCAGACCGCTCCCGTCTACGGCTAAATTAGGCGTCATACTACCATAGAAAGAAGACGCTGTAGCTGTCAGGGTTGCCGGATCGATCAGTTTGTCTGCCTGTGTCGGCCTCGGCAGACACAGGACAATCCCTCCTACCAAAAACATTGTTACTAACACTTGCATTTTAAGTTTCATCTCTTACTCCTTTTCCATAAAAAACTATAACCGTTCAGGGGTATTTTGACAGTGCTGGGCAACGCACCCAACATCAAATACACAATTCTTCACTCACTACTTTTTATAACACACAAATTGTTGCAAGTCAATAGAATAATGACTGAGGGTGTGACATGTTTTTCTGGCTGTCTGTAAGTAGCTTTGTATACTAATCTTATGAGTTCCCATTTGGGTAAGCTTTTTTTATTATTCTAAAGAAGGATGTCACCGCCAAAAGTCGATAAAAGCTCGCGTTGTCCTTGTTGGTGGGTTGATATCGCTGTTTTTTTCTGGCGATCTCCACTTTTGACGCAGGCGTCAAGAAGGAGATAAGATTATGTGCAAGGACGTGAAAATTACAACAGAACACCTAACAAAAGCGATGGACGCAGAGTACCAAAAGTTGCTGCAAGAACTTATCCCGGCTTCGCCGGGGACTTTATTCGTCTTTGCGTATACCGCTTTTGCCTCTTATGTCTATTTTGCCCAAAATGCCAGAAGTTATCCACAAATACAAATTCCTAAGCGCTCAAGTTAAGGATGCGGTTAATCTGGCTCCTGACGGAGCGGTGATTTCCGCAGGAAATGAGGCACTTCGCCAGATGCGTTCGTGGCAAAGAAGAGCCCCAGGCCACCGGTGAGGACGGCCGGATCGTGCAGGAGGTTCTCTACGCCGGCTATCACTCGGCGCGAACGGGACAGAAAGTGGAGTTGCCGTATCGGCCGAAGGGCGTTCGGGCGCCAATCGACCTGTGGCTCAAGGGGTAGAAAATATGGAACGACCGGCCCTGCGATTGTAAAGATCGTCATAAGCCGATAAAGCTTATATGATCAGGTGGTACGTAGCCACCGATAATCGCGGGTTATCGCTAAAGGAC
>Ga0307378_10002401_pt1 | contig 28801 bp, 25 predicted proteins | sample UN1MG_FD_202238 | JGI IMG/M metagenome (GOLD analysis project Ga0307378, IMG submission 202238) | Soil microbial communities from Risofladan, Vaasa, Finland - UN-1 | ecosystem: Environmental > Terrestrial > Soil > Coastal area > Acid sulfate soil | place: Finland: Risofladan, Vaasa | collected... | reverse complement strand
GCGAATCAAATACCTTGTGCCCTAACACCTGCATAGGCTCGCCAACTCTGTAAAGTTCCGCAACAATCAGCAGCCTCTCGCCTTTTCTAAATGCAACATCATACGTCTTGGAGAAAGACTTTGTATCGCCAACTGTTTTTACAATTTCCCGATAATTACTTTTTGACTCAAATTCAATAAGCGTATTTCGATCAAATAGATCGATTCCGTTGGATTGCCCTTTTGCCATTGGCAGGAGGATTGCAGCAATTATAATTATCACGATCAGTCCTGCGAGGCCGAGCTTGGCAGTTTTTGGGAATGGTTTGCTTAGTATATGTTTTATCCGGCCAGACAATGCCTTTTTCGATTCCACGACGCCGATGAGACGCAGGCTAAGGCTAGTTTTGTAAAACGCCATCTCGGCAATGTCGATCAATGTGTTGCTGTAATCCTTTGCTCCGGCACCGAGTGCGACGAGGACCATCTCATCGACGGCCTGCTCACGGATTCTGCGCACCACGACATTCACCAGCCAGACAAGAGGATTGTAGAAATATATAATCTGTAAGATCGTCTGGGCGGAATTAATCCATAAGTCGCCTCTCCTTATATGGGCCAGTTCGTGAATCAGAACCGCTCTGAGCCTGTCCGGCGGCAATTTCTCGATAAGTGCGGTCGGCATTAAAATAACCGGCCTGAAAAGCCCGCAGACGGCGGGACTTGAGACGTGTTCCGATAGCCTCAGACCGGCGTCTCGGCGAACGCCGAGCTGCTTAAGGCAATGATTCAATATTTCGACGAATCGATTCTCCGCCGGCTCGCTCTGAGCAATCAATTGCCTGACGTACAATATCCGCTGAATCAGCAAAGCCGAAAAGACCAGCACGCCCACGAGCCACAAGACAAAGACGCCGGCTTGCCATGCGAGAGTGTTCGTATATATCACGACAGGGGGGGGCGGTGCCGGAACGGCAGGCTCTGGAATTGCCTGTGACGTCGGGATGTCCGGGATTTCGACGGGTAGCGGTGTGGTTTCAACTACCTGCGGCTCGGCGGGGATGCGCCGCATCTCGGTTGATGCCTGCTGCGAAACCGGCTGTGCGGCAGACAAAATGTCCCCGCGCCAATAGCCGATTCCCGTCGGCAAGCTCAATGAGGGAGGCAAAATAAGTTTTACAAAGACCAGCATCCATATCCAGTATCTCAGCGTCGCCCTTACACGTTTTCGTATCAGAAAATCAACGAACAAAAGCAAAGCAATCAACACGCCGGACTGGATGAACATGCTCCCGGTATATTCGCAGAATCCGCCGCCGAGACCGTTAAGAGTTTTGATGAGATTATCGATGAAATGGTTCATTTCTCTCCCTTTCTCTCACCTTCTGTATTCTGTTTCTCAACCAGCGTTCGAAGATGATTCGCATCTTGTTTTGAAAGCCCCTCATGCTCGACCAGGAATTGCATCATCGGTGTCAAGGCCCCGTCAAAAGCGCGCTTGAGCATCCTGCGAAACTCTCCACGCCGGGCGTCAACTTCGCTAATACAGGATTTGAAGAGTTGAAGGTTGCGGATTCTCTCGATTTGAAGAAAACCTTTCTCGACCATCCGGTCCATCGTCGTTTTAACCGTACTGTAGGCCCGGACTCTCCCTTCGGCCAGCGTCTCCTGGACCGTGCCCGCCGCACAAGGCTCTTTTTCCCAGACGACCTTCATGATCTCCCATTCGGCTTCGGTGAGTTCTACGGCGGTTTTTTCCTCTTTACGTCTTTTAACTGTTTTCGATTTCGGCATGTCTCATACTCCTAATTCTATAGGATTAGATAATATTCGACATGTGTCGTATCTGTCAATAAAAAAATGTATATTTTTTCATTTTTTTTTGCGACGAGCTAAAAGACTGCGAAATAAGGCAGAAAATAGACGTATTCAAGCTGCAAGGCCCTTCAGTTTGAATCCTGATCCCAGCAGCGTGAGAAAGAATCCGATGGTGCAGAATATCGTGCCAATTTGGTCTGCTCCGACGGTCAATTCCTTGATCACTAAGGCCAGGCCCACAAAGACAAGAAAGATCTGGAGCATTGAGATTTTGTAGAGCATCTCTTTGGGCGTGACAAAGATAGGGACGGAGGCGAGGATAGCGACGATTAGAACGGCCCATCCCACGGGCCCTCTGTGATGTCCTGCCTGATACATTTTGTTGCCAAGGTACACCCAAGGAAGGAAGAAACCCAGAATCACAAGTGCTATGCCGAATAGCATCGCTATGTCGAGGCGTGAGAATTTGTCCTGGCCCTGGAGTGCATTTGATCGTCCCATTGCGTCGAGTAGTTCTGTGCCTTCATCGCTGCTGATCTTTCCGTCCTCAACGAGTTTTATGATTCTGCTTCTCTCGGATGTATTGACGGTGGCATGTGTGGTCTCTAAGGTAAAAAGCCAGCGGAAGAACTGGATGACCAGAATAATCGCTCCGATGGCTGGGAGTAGGAGATTTAGCCAACCTGGATAGAATGGCATGAACGGACTGCAACCGAGAATGTGGATTCCGAGGATTGAGGGGACTTTCGCAATTACAAGGGCAGCGGCTATTGAGGTCAGCCATGATGCCTTGGCCGCGAATCTCAGCAGCAACAGGACGATTGCAAAACAACCGAGAGGTATCAGGAATGCCTGAAGTGTTTCCATTAATCCGATGGCTTGTGTGGTTGTTTCATGCATTATTGTTTCTCCTTTTTCCTTGCATATTTTTTAGGAAAAATTTTATTTATGTGACCTCGATAGTCCCGCCGTCGATTAGGCCGCTAATTTTCTATATTTTGCTCTTGATGCTAAAAGGCTGAAAATAAATCCAAAAAGACAGATTATTAAGCCTATTCCAAGACGATCACCAACACGAAAAAGAATACTAATGACCAACACGATCCCAATAATAGTTAAAAAAATCTGCAGCATAGAAATCTTATACAGGTAATTCTTTGGTGTCACAAAAACGGGTATAACCGATAGAATCGCTATGATGAAAACCGCCCATCCGAGAGCACCTGCATGATAACCAGCCTGAAATGCGGAACCACTTTTCCCGAACATGCCTGCAACCTGAGGCAAACGAATATGCGCCCACGGCAGAAAGAAGCCAAGAATAACCATGGATATCGCAACCAGCATAACAATATCAACTCTACTGAATTTTTCTTCACCTCTCAAAGCACTTGATCGACCTAAAGAATCAAGAAGCTCTTTGCTTTCATCCAAACTTATCTTGCCGTTTTCAACCATTTCCATTATTCGTTTTCTCTCGATAGAATCTGTATTCTCTTCAGAACACATCCACTTTATCAGCTTCCAAAAACCGAAACCAATCAAAGGAACAGAGATTACAATGATAAATAAAAAACCAATGGCCATAATATATCTCCTTATTTTCTGGTTTTTAAAATAAATGCGGCGTCTTTGACACTCATCTCGCCTCGCTCTATCGAGTCGAGGATTTCTTTTCTGGTTAGGGGTTTTTCCTGGCTTGTCGTCGTGGCATCCAACATCGTGTTGATACTGTCGAGCATTTTGTTGATTGTCGGGTAAGAAATCCCAAGCTCCTTTTCCACGGCTTTGATGTTGCCCCTGTGCCTCACGAATACGGCGATAAATTTTTGATACTCAGCCGGCAGCGTGGACATCCCCTCTGCTTTGAACGAGCCATTAATTTCGGTGCCGCAGCCGGTGCACCTTATTTGTGTAACCTCAATTTCTCCGCCACAGAGCGGACAACCGGAAGGCAGATTTAGTCTTTGAACTTTATTGCTCATAGTACCTCAAATATCAATTACAATAATATATATACTAAATAATGTTAATCTGTCAATTAAATTATTTAATTTTACGTAAAAATGTGAAGATTTTTTGACATGGTAGATTATGTGGTCTATTTCGCACGATGAAATTGCAGAAAACGCGGATTTAGAGCCGGAAAGCCGCTTTTGTGGCACTAACACGAATAGACTACTTTATTAATTTGGCGATTTGTCTGAATTCAGGATGTTCGGCGTTCTTTAGCAGTTCGAAAAGGGCCATCTCTGTGCAACTAATTTTAGCTCCTTCAGCGGCCAATTTATTTAATGCGATCTGTTTATTTTCCAGGGCTCTTGAAGAGACTGCATCTGCTATGATGTTGACGTTGAAACCATGGCCGAGCAAATCAATGGCTGTTTGATAAATGCAGACGTGCGTTTCGATGCCGCACAGCAGGATTTGATTTCTTGCCAGTTTTTTGAGCTTTTTGTTGAATTGTTCTTCACCGCAGCAACTGAAAGCGGACTTGTTGATCGGCTCAATATCGGCAAGGAGATTTGCTATCTCAGGAACCGTCGGCCCCAGTGCATCGGGACACTGCTGGCACCATAGAATTGGAATCTCAAGGATTTTAGCGGCCCGGACGAGGATTTGGATGTTCTTGAATAAAGCTTCCCTGCCGTGCATTAACTGCGCCAGCTTGCCCTGGAGGTCAACGACCGTCAGACAGCTCCGTTGTATATCAAGCATCCCTACCAATCTAAAATAATCGTCAGACGAACTTTTTGCTTGTCTTGTGCCTGTTGCGCCGGTTTTTTAACTTCCTTTTGGTTGCTGGTCAAGACCGGCTTTAACATCCGCCATTGCTGAGTCAGGCTCGATCCTCCGGCTTCTATGGCGGCTCGAATTTCCTTGTCCGGCAAATTCTCGGCAATATTATTCAAAACAGCGAAATCCTTTGCCAGCTCGATGCGTCGTTCGGAGCTATCCTGGCCGGCAATCTCCGCTATTTGTTTGGTTGTCACGGCGTCAACTACTGTATGTGTAACGAAGTTTTCCGTATTAACAAATAACGTCGCAGAATCGAGTTCGGACCATATATTATCGAGGTCGGATAAAAGTGCGCTTAAGCCTTGACTGGTGCATTCGAGCGAATAGATGTGTCGGGACTGCCGGCCTTCGGAATTGGTGGAAGCCGACAGGTCGTTATTGTTGTCAATCGCACTTTTAATAAAAGCATCGACGGCTTTCAGGGAGCTTGTCTTCAATTCGAGCCTGCCGCTGAATCCGGATGCAGCGACCACGCGGGTTGCGGATCTTTCCGGAGCGTTCCGGAGAGGTACAATTCTGTGAATCACCGCCGAGAGGACGGCCGCCAGCGCGATCATAGCGGCGGCGGCTAAAACTTTGCGGAGACGTACATATTTCTTTCCGGCCTGTTGTTCATAAGCGGGTTTCTCCTCGCCCGGCAGTGCTCTGCCTGCCAGCGAAGCTTTGACGCCCTCCAAAACACTCGCCGGTGCTTCAGCATAAGGCATGGAACCTACCAATATCTGGCATTTTTGTAGTTGTCGCAGGCGTTGTGCTATTTTCGCATCTTGATAGATAAGGCGTTCAACTTCAGCCTGCCGCTCGACCGTCAGCTCATCATCAATGTAACCATTGAGTAATTCGTCAATACGCTCATTATAAGCGTTCGTATCCATATCCGGATTTTCTTTCATCGCAAAATGTCCTCCAAAATATCCCTCATCTTGCTTCTGGCTCGACTCAATCTACTCCTTACGGTTCCCAGTTCGATATCCAGAACTTCTGCAATTCGGGCATAACTCATCCCTTCAATGTCCCGTAAAACAATTACGGCTCTATGCGATTCGTCCAATCCCATCAGGGTTCTGGCCGCTATTTTGTACAACTCCTTGTTCTGTACTTCGGCCGCAGGATCAGGCGAACTGTCATCGCAAAGAAAATCTTTCAATACCTGTTTAACCTGGTCATCGTCTTGCTGCTGCTCGGTATCGAGCGATCTGAACGCCAGCCTCGAATTCCTTTGGCAGTAATTCAAGGTCAGGTTGACGGCTATTCTGAATGTCCATGTATAAAAGCCGCTTCTGCCTTCGAACTTATTCAGATTCTCTATTACTTTGACAAACGTTTCCTGTGTTAGTTCCGCAGCATCGTCGGGATCTGCGCATATTTTAAGGATAACATTGTAAATGCGATTCTGATACCTGAGCACAAGCTGCTCCATAGCTGCAGAATCGCCATTCAGGTACTGTTCAATCAGTACGGCGTCGTTAATTTTAACGTGCATATTAGAAACCTGCCGGCCGCGGATGTCCGAATTTGCCGCTTCCGTCACAGCTTTTCTCCTATATTAGACCAATATAAACACAAAAAGTTCCTATAGAAAGCACAGCAATAATGAAGCTATACCCCGTCACATAATCGCAGATTAGCTCTTTTCGGTCAATCTAATTCCGTCGGACGTGAGAATTTCATGGTGAGCCATATACGTCCTTGACCGGCTCCGGCAGAAAAATATGGAATGTAAAAGGGGCCTATGCTAATCGACTCGGCATAGGCCCCGAACTACGAATTAATGCAAATCTTACTTAGTTGCCGACCGTTGTGCTGACGAATCGTGCTTGCCCAAACAGGCTGGCGTTACCCCACGAACCATTGTCGTCGCTATGCCAACGCAACATGGTTTGGCGGCCGCCGGCAGAGTCATTGTCATTGATCTGCACCTCGAATCCGATGATGTTGTTGGGGGCAATTCCACTGTTGGGGATTTCAACGCCATCGGCGTCAACGAGCGGCGCCAGGTCCTCCGACGGATAAATCTGCAGCACTTCCAGCGGGAAGGATGCTTCGAGGTTATACCCCGTAGCGGTCAGCAACACCTTGAATACCGTCCCGTCGACAGGCAGACTGCTATCGATATCCGCTAACTCGACGTCGTCGACAGTGATACGAATCTGGTTGTCGTTGACGCCGTCGTAGCTGTCGCCGTGGCTGTAGTCGCCGTCGAAGTAAAACTCGACGCCATCGCCCTGCCAATCTGAGAACTCGTAGTCAATGAGACTGTCTTGAACTTCCACAAAGATGTAGAAGTTGGTGTCATCGTAGAAAGCCTTGAAAATGGCAGACAGGTCGTTCGAGTCCTCGGGGGTTTCATTGTCGGCATTGCTCATCTCGGTAATCAGGCATTGCGTCTCGTTAACGTCATTCCAGATGGCGTCCCACACGCCATCGATGATCGGTGCGGCGGAGGTCTTTGGAACAAGCACGATATCGGGATCAATGCTAATTACTACCGGTGGGCGTCGCCGGATGTCGTCAATGTAGAGTTTTCCGTTGGCCTCAGCCTGGCCGGCAATATTTGCGATACCGATGACAAGCTTCTTGACAGCCGTCAGGTTCACGCCTTCGGCAGCGACGTCGTTGAGAGAGATCTCCCATTCCGCCCATTCCTCAGTAGTGAAAATTGTTGAGTCCGTGTTCGTCACTTGGGCGGAGACTCCTGCGCTGTCTTCGATGATCACGTATAACTCGCCGGGCTTGTTCAGAGGCAAGCCGTAGATGTAGAGAATCAGAGAGTTGTAGCCGAAGGCTGTCTCCGTCCAGACCTGCGGCTGGTCCCATGTATGATCGACCTCGGATGTCAGCGCAGCGCCGGTGTTGTTGAAAGATATCGGCATGGATTTGCCGCCGGTATGGACAATGGTTTCTTCACAAAAAGAAGGTGTTGTGTCGTCACCCACCAACGAACCTGTACCGTTACCGGCAAAGTAAGGATCGGTGTCCTCCGATCCGTAGCCAAGACCATCCTTCCATGCGTACCAGATCCGATTATCAACGGCATCATAATCCTCGAAATCTTCCACAACTATGAAATCACCTGTGGTGAAGCTCCATACAGGGCCATTCCACGGACTGTCCGGATTGGCTTCATTAACCTCATCGACCCGCCAGAAGTATTGGGTTTCGAATTCCAGACCGTTCGGATCAAAGCTGGCTTGATCGAGTACGGCGAATATTACCTCAGGGTCGCTATCCATATCGGCGTCGTTCACTTTGGCCCAATTAGTACCTAAATACACATGATGGGATGTAGCAAAGGTTCCCGTCGTCCAGGTCAGCATCGTGTCTATGGGCACTTCTGTAGCCCCGTCGGCCGGCTGCGGGTTAAGAGGCACTCCGGCGCCGCTCAGCTTCATATTATCGAGGTAGAAGAGCACGCCGCCTGTATAGGTTGGATCGTAATTACTAATGAAAATCAATCTAGCCCAGGTGACGTCGGTAAAGTCCATTTGATCCAGATAGTCCGTGTAGCTCCAAACGACAGTCGCGGTCTGATCGCCATCGCCGGGCACCCAATTGCCGTTGTAACCGAGATCTTGCCAGAGGTTCCAGTTGTCGCCGCCTATATCGATCGCCATGTGGAATGCACCCCAGTTGGGCGCCGTATCAGTAGGCCAGTCCGCCACCAGCCGCGTTATGTCGACGGATATCTCCTGGTTGTACGCGAATGCATCAACCAGGCCTCGTTCCATAAGGTCGAGCGTGAACAATTCCTGCCAATCACTATCCTGGTGCCAAACATCGAAACTGTAATTATCCAAAGTCACGCCGTTGTGGTCGTTAAAGAGAGGATCAAGACCAGCAGGTGTTCCCGTTAGCCAGCCATCCATATCCTGCTCCCAGTTACCTATAATAGTATCGGTGCTCTTAGGGGTGTCGGCAGGGGGTTGCTCATCCGCAGAGATCAACTGCACATTGTCAAAATAGAAATGTCCCAGACCGTCGCCGCCCTGTATGGTGATGATGATTTGGAACCATGTGGCTCCCGTTAGATTATAGTCCGAAATGTCAACGCTGTAGGTCTTGACTACATCGGGCGCTGTGTCCCACCACCTACCCCAGTCAAGCGAAGTCGGTTCGCCTGTGAGTTTATCTATGGCTGTGGCATTTGTATACTCTTTCCAGCCGGAGGGACTGTCACTGTTGAGGGCTACTTTTTCGGCGACTTTAGTCCACAAGCCGACGGGCCATTCCGAAGCAATCATGGTCAGGTCAAACACAAGGCTCTGGCCGGCCAGACTTGCCGGCACCGTCGGTGCATTCCACTGAAGACAATAGTAGCCGCCCGTGGTGGTCACACTGAGGCTTCCACTGCCCGACGTGACCCCGGCTGTAGAGTTGACGAGAACTGGAGAGCCCTCCCACGCTTCCACCCAATTGTCCAGACTGCCGTTTTCAAAGTCGCCTATCACAACAGCAGTGAGCGGAGGCGCTGCAGAAACAGCTCGCAAATTGTCGTAGTAAAGAACTCCGTCACCGCCTGTGTTAGTGACGAGCCTTATTTTCGCCCAACCCGTCAGCGGACCGTCAGCAAATTCGGGCTTGTAGTCGAAGCTGACTGTCGTTGTTGTGGGAGTGCCATCAGGACTGGCAATACTGACCAAAGGACCCTCGATATAGTAATCGCCCGTAGCGTTACCTCCCTGAAGAATAATTCGCTGTTCGAGATACCAACCCACTTGCTCGGCTGTCAGTGAGGTCGTCACATCAACCTCCAGGGTTTCGTTGGCATTCAGAACATCCACAAAACTGCTGACATCCAGGTCAATAAAGTTGAAGCCTGCCGTGAAGTTACGCTGGAGACTGGAAGTACCGTCAGTTACTCCTTCGGTGCTTTGGGCCAGGGTTTCCGGGGGATTTATGATCTCCCAGGAGCCGGGGCCGCTCTCAAAGCTGTCAATAATTTCCCCTTTCGCGCCGGAGACCAGCCCCAGCACAATAATTAAAGAAAACAAATACATAATTTTTTTACACATAATAGTGCTCCTTAAATAAGAGGTTTGAAGAAGAAACGGCCGATAATATTATTCTTGAAGATATTACGGCTATGTTTTCTAAAGATGATTCCTCGCAAATTGACATCACCTGCTTCCTTTTTAAGCCCGCATAAGTCATTCATTCAAATACAAGATTTTCAGCGGCAATAGCTTAGGCTTCTTACATCCAGCGAGTCTATCTCCTTGTATACTCTATACTATATTTATACCAGAATAGCTGTTCTTTTGTCAACAAAAAAAGGCCGATAATGCAAAAATTCGGAGTATTCGAGCAGGATTGAGGGGATTATTTTGTATGTTTAAGGGTGAATTCGGTTGAAAGCCGCTTTCCGTTCGGGCACAGGCACGTTACCTGTAGTATGTAATCCTGGCTAAAGGATTGTTCGCAGGGCAAGCTGAACACATAAGCCCGCAGGAAATCCCGCCAATAGTCATTATTTTTAACCGGATCGGTCAAATCGACATCCGGCCACTTTATAGCCCTTTTTCCCTTAGACTGAGCCGATCGCTGCATATACTCATACAATTCAAAACGAAAGATGCCCGGCGACTTTATCTGCGAGCCAAAAGGATCGAGTAAACTAATGTAAAGATTTAATTTAGGCCGCTGGCTATCAACGAGACTGTTAAATTCGGTCAACGGCATAATGTCAATTTTCACAGGAACATAACTTGTGTAAAGGGAGAGCATATTAAAGGCCATATCGTTCTGAGCAGGAATTTCCGCAGGTATTTTCGGCTGCTCGCAACCAGCGTTAATGGAGAAAAGTATAAGCAATAATACCAGTGATATAAGACGCAATAGTTTCATTCTCATTTTTGATAATTAAAATTGAAAATCTTATGTGCCGCCGGCAAATAAACGCAAAATCCAAACAGGCTATAAATCTTCATCAAGCAAATGGCCCAGGCGGTATTTTTTTGTTCTTAAATAGTGGATGTTATGCTCGCCCGGTTCGGCCATTAGCGGAATCTGCTCGATAATTTTTATGCCGTAAACCTCAAGGCGGCTAACCTTCTTGGGATTATTGGTCAATATTTTAATCTCCCGCAGTCCCAGGTCACGACAGATTTGAGCGCCAATTCCATAGTCTCGTTTATCTGCGCTGAATCCCAGCTTCAGATTGGCGTCAACCGTATCGAGACCCTGCTCCTGTAGCTTATAAGCCCGCAGTTTGTTCGTAAGGCCGATGCCTCTGCCTTCCTGCCGCAAATAGATCAAAGCGCCTTTGCCGGCTTGTTCGATCATTTTCATCGCGGTCACCATCTGGTAGCCGCATTCACAGCGCTGTGAATGGAACAAATCGCCTGTCATACATTCCGAATGCACCCTGACCAGCAGCGGTTCGTTAAGCTCAATGGGTTTGCCATTCTCGTCGAGCCGGCCAACGTCACCTTTGCATAAAGCCAGATGAGGCTCGGCTGAAGTTACGCTTTCGTAGGCGATCAGTGTAAATTCACCATAGTCTGTGGGCAAATTGACAGACTCAAGGCGTTTGATGTGGCTCTCACGCTGCAGCCGATATTCTATCAGTTTGGCGATAGAAGCGATTTTTATTTTGTGCTTTTCGCAGAATTTGAGCAATTCAGGGACTCGCGCCATCGAGCCGTCTTCGTTCATAATTTCGCAGATGACTCCGGCGGGTTTCAAGCCCGCCAGGCGCATTAAATCGATAGATCCTTCGGTCTGTCCTGCTCGTACGAGCACCCCGCCCTCGCGGGCGCGGAGCGGAAATATATGGCCGGGACGGGCAAGGTCACTGGGCCTGGCATCATCCGCCATCGACGTCAGTATGGTATGTGCCCTGTCAGCGGCGCTGATACCTGTGCTAATCCCTTCGGCGGCATCAATACTGACGGTAAATGCCGTTCCGAAGCGTGCCGTATTATCGACTGTCTGTGGATACAGGCCAAGTGTATCACATTTCTCGGGCAGAAGCGGCAGACAAATAAGACCCCGGCCGAACCTGGCCATGAAATTGATAATCTCGGGCGTTACCTTCTCGGCGGCGCATAACAAATCGCCTTCGTTTTCACGGTCTTCGGCATCGACAAGCACAATCATATTGCCGTTGCGAAGCTCATCCAGAACTTCCGGTATTTCACTAAATTGCATCGTCACCTGTATATCCTTAGTGAAGATATTATAACGAAGATTCAAAGTAACTTTTTGTTGTTACTCTAAATTCTCATTTTTGTTCGCAAGGTTTTGCTCATACGCTTCAATATAACGACTTCCGTCGCGTATGTAAATAAGTGTTACTAAAATGGCGGTTCCCGCAGCCGACCACCAGAGAATCCGCAAGAACCAAATCCAGCCCGGAAGTATGATGAAAACCTCGGGGCCGATCAAAATTCCCGCTACCATCGACAACTGCAAGGTAGTGGCGAGTTTGCCAACGAACACAGGAGCGATGTGGATTTTTGACGTAATTAAATAGACAATCACAAAACCGATCAGCAAAAACAGGTCTTTGCCGATTATCAGTACAACAACCGTCGGGGGCAGCAGGAAATTCTCAACATGAGCCCGCTGTGAGGCTAAGAGGAGGCATGCGCAGGTGATAAGCAGTTTGTCTGCAATCGGGTCAAGAAACGCGCCGAGTTTCGTTATCTGATTTTTCCTGCGAGCCATGTATCCGTCAACGCCGTCACTAACCGCCATTATCAGAAACAGGAGAATCGACACGTACCGCATCACGTTCCGGGTGGTATCGCCGAGGGCCGGATCATTTATCTTGAGCATAAAACTGACAAATGGGATGATCAACAGTATTCGAAAAATCGTAATTCGAGTGGCCCAGTTTAGCTTTACTTTCATAGATTGCTACCGTGTATCAATAATTGCCGGTCTTTGCCTTTGTATCGCTTCTATTATCCTGTTTTATTGGCATCTCACAACAGAAATACCGGAATTTTTACTACCTTATTTGCTTGTGTTGAAACTGGAGGGTGATATAATCCAGCAATTAAATCGAGGGCAAGAAAATGGCTGTACTAAATGTAAATATCGACCACGTCGCAACTATCAGGCAGGCCCGGCTTACCGATGAGCCGGACCCGGTCTGGGTTGCTGCACAGTGCGAGCTGGCCGGGGCGAACGGAATTACCGTTCACCTGCGCCAGGACAGGCGCCATATATGCGACCGGGATGTTCGTTTGCTCAAAGAAACCGTCGCATGCAAGCTGAATCTCGAAATGTGCATGGCTGAATCGATCGTCAAAATTGCCGAAGCGATCAGGCCGGATCAGGTGACATTAGTGCCCGAAAAAAGAGCCGAGCTGACCACTGAAGGCGGCCTGGATTGTGTTCGGCAACAGAAACGCCTTGCCGGCGTTGTCAAAAGAATGCACAAAAAACGCATTTTGGTGAGTACTTTTATCACCCCGGAAAAGGAGCAGATTATCGCCTCGGCCCGGACCGGATGTGATGCCGTCGAACTGCACACAGGCATGTACGCGAACGCCTGGGGCGAAAGAGCAGTTAATAAAAAGCTCGCCGAGCTTCAAGCCGGCAAAGAACTCGCTATGGATAATAAGCTCATAGTCCACGCAGGCCACGGCCTGACATATCGTAATATTGCCGGGGTGGCGCGAATAAAAGAACTTTGTGAGTTCAATATCGGCCATAGTATAATAGCAAGGGCCGTACTCGTCGGAATCGGGCAGGCGACCGCCGAAATGATAAAATTGATAGATAAATTCAGTTCGTAGTTGTCAGTTCATGGATCATTGACTATAAACTATGGGCTATGAAGTATTTACGGAATTAGGAGATTTGGAATGTTTACAGGGGCAATGGTGGCGCTGGTTACGCCATTTCAGGATGGTGAGATAGACTTTGAAACCTTCGATGAGCTTATCGAATTCCAATTGGAGGGCGGTATAGATGGTATCGTGCCGGTTGGGACCACCGGTGAATCGCCGACCTTAAGTTACGAAGAGCACAAAAAGGTCATCGAAAGAGTGGTTAAGGTCGTTGGCGGGCAAGTCCCCGTAATCGCAGGGGCGGGTGCAAACAGTACCGCCGAGGCAATTGAGCTTACTGCATTTGCAAGAAAAGTGGGGGCCGATGCGACCTTGCAGGTCGGGCCGTACTACAACAAGCCTATGCAGGAAGGCTTTTATCAGCATTTTAAGGCGATAGCTGAAAATGTTGACTTGCCGGTCGTGTTATACAATATACCCGGTCGTTGCGGAGCGGGAATGACGCCGGAGACGGTAGCAAGGTTGGCTGAACTCGAAAATATCGTTGCGATCAAAGAGGCGAGCGGCAGTATGGACCAGGCCAGTGAAATTGCTACTCGATGCGACATAACCATCATCTCGGGCGATGATTCTCTTACGCTGCCGTTAGCTTCGGTCGGCGGTAAGGGCGTTATCAGCGTAGTGGCGAACATTGTGCCGGCAGACGTCAAAGCGATGACTGATTTGATCCTGGAAGGGGATTTTGTATCAGCTCTTAAATGGCACAAAAAGCTTTTCGCGCTGAGCAAGGGGATGCTTACTTTGGCTACCAATCCCATACCGGTCAAGGCTGCAATGGCGATGCTGAATTTGTCATCGGAAGAATTGCGACTGCCTATGACGCCGCTGGAAGAGGATAAAAAAGTTATTCTCGAAAAGACATTAGCAGACTACGGTCTGCTTAGCTAAAGAACTTGTTCGCGATCATAATCAGACGTGTGGGGACAGAAATCTACTCAGAGCGCGGATATTGCTCCTGAGACTGATTGTTATCGTTCACCGATTAAGTACGAAAGCGCAGACAGAATTTTCAAACATAATAGTATTTGGCCAAGCGAGATTTGAATGACCACGTTGGGTTTTGCCTCATGCTGATTTATGGGGCAAGGAAAAAGTCGGTCTCGCAGGAAGGTGCTTCACAGCCTTGATAGATGTCGGTGTCCTGCAGCGTGAAAATATCATCTGTGCCGATGAAACGTGTTTTTAGAAACTCTACCCGGCCGTCGCCAAATAAGACGTTCTGTCCGCGACGTTTGTGGTTGATGCTGTTAAGTGTTAATAGCTTCTTGTTAAGTCGAAGATTTAATTGCTTTGAGAAGTCATCAGGTAATTCTTCAAAAATAGGGTTCCAATCTGACATAATGACGTTTCTGCAAAGCAGCGTGCCATTTCTGGTCTGGCGGCAACTTATCTGGAAGCTGTAAGTTACATATCTTTTGCTGGGGAAATCCTTGAATTTACTTAATTGTGATGGAGTCATTTCGAGGTTTTCGCCGTATTTACACGCGCGACAAACAAAGTCGGCAGGCTTTACATAACCTTCTTTTACCAAAAGGTAGATCCGGCGAGTATTGGAATGGTTCTCGTTGCCCTGATCGCCCACCTTCCACCAGGGAGCGCCAGCCGAAGTTGCGATGGCAGGGGGCTGGCCATCATGGTCGGAAATGTAATTATGCAGACCCTGAAAGATACTACTTTGCTGCATCTGGCATTGCTGGCGCAAAGAATGATGACGGGCATAGCCGGATACGGCTCTGAAAGTTGTTATCAGCAAACTTCCAACAATCATAAAAACCGCTGCAGTAGCAAATTTTCTTGCAAAACCAAATCGAAGTCGGCTTTTTGTGGTTACTTCACGGTTTTGTTCGCTGGCAAGTAATTCCTGTAGCCGCTCCTGGCTTGAATTAGCTAAACTGTTAAGCCGCAAAACAGTACGTTCCACAAGAGAATCCGGGCAGGATTCAGGCTCTAAGCTGTTAAGGGGTTCAAGTGTTGCTTTGAGTTTGGTGTGAATCAGGGCGGCTTGTTCGTTTGATGAGATTAATGTTTCAGCTTCGGCGGTCTGTTCGGAGGACGTCAAACCTAAACAATAATCAAACAAAAGCTCTTTCTGCTCGCTATTAAGCGGAATCATTTGAATTCTTTGCTCCCAACTGATGCCTTCCACTCTTTTGCAAAACGACCGACGGCCGTGTGCAGTCGACTCTTAACCGTCCCGATAGGTATACTCAAAATCTCAGCCATTTGTTTGTAAGAAAATCCCTGAAAATATGCTAAACCCAAGATTTCTCGCAGATTTTCCGGCATATCCGCTATAATCTGCCCAACACGCGAGGCCGTTTCGTCCTTTTGCAGTTCATCATAAGGCAAGGTGTTGTCGGAAGTAACAGTATTAAGCATATCATCAAACGACAAATCCTGCGAATCAGACATAGTGCCGATTGAGACAGCGGCTGTTCGTTGCCATTTGCGAAGAGCATCTTTTGCTTTATTCGCGGCTATTGTAAAAAGCCACGGTCGCAAAGGCCGGTTTGTATCGAAGCTGCTCCGGCTGGAATATAACTGTAAAAACGTTTCCTGAAAGACGTCCTCAACAAGGTCATGCCGGTTTAAGAACTGTCGAAGAAATGCATAAAGGCTGTTTTTATAGCGATTTACGATTTCACGAAACGCAGCTTCATCACCGGCTGTATAGCGGGTGAGAAGTTCCGCATCGCTTAGTTTTAAAAAATCATTGCCCATAACTCGATCATAAAAAGAATAATGGAAACACTCCTAATTATACGTGATTAGAATGTAAATTTAAAATTAATTGCGGCCAATTAACATATAAACTCAGAAGTAACTGCTCTACGCCAGGAAAAAAAAAGAGATAATTTTTGTACGATGGGAATGCAAATTACTTAAGTCTTTATAAATTTTGAATTATCAGGATTCATATCGGACCACAACCAGGCTTCATTTATTAAGGATGTTCTGAAAAACCTGGTAATAATTTAATTCCGAATGCGGCTATAATAATACACATTTTTTCATAGTTTTTTATGATTTGGCCTATACCGATTGATTCGTCGCAGGCCTCATTTTTCTGTTTAAGATTTCTTCGAAGGCAAGAAGATTTGGTAGAATGACGAAATCGGAACACAAATTATTCTTGATATGTTTCAGAACCCCCGTTAACCTACCAAAAATGTGCTTTTATTGGCTGATGTTGAAAGGTATTGATATTTTGACGGAATTGCAATGCTCACGACAATCATTGAGAGTATTGAGAATAAGGCGCTGAGTGTAATTACAGATATACAGTTCTGTTTTATCGGGAATTTCATAGCGGCACGAAAATGGATAATGTGTGGATGGTCTTATGAACAGAGACCCTGTTAGGAATCGCTTTTTTCTATTCGTCTTATTACTTCCTGTTTTCGCCGGATGTAATGCACCTAAAAGCCATCTCAGCACCTTTGGCGAATATTTCAATAGTTCTGATTATGAAAAATCTATAGAATTTGCCCAGTCTAAAATCAGTAAAAGCAAAAATCCCAAAAAAGAAGATTTATTATGGACATTACAACTCGGCACGCTTGAAAGATTGAGGCAAAATCTCAGGGAAAGTAACAATTATTTTGATAAATCGGAGGAGATGCTGAACTTCTTCGATTATCAAAATACAACTACCGATTCGGTTGCTGCAATTGCCGTTAACGAGAATATCATCCCTTATCTGGGCGAAGAATACGACGGCATCATGGTCAATACTTACAAAGCTTTGAACTTTATGGCCCTTGGTGAGAGCGACCAGGCGCGGATAGAGTTCAACAGGGCTCTTGACAGGCAAAGACGGGCAAAGGAGAAATTCGCCAAAGAAATAGAGAAGCTCCAAAAAGAATTAGACAAGGAGCAGGAAAAAGAAGGTTCGCAGGCTAAGAAAAATGTAGATAATCCCGAAATCGACAAGTTAATAACTGACAGGTATCCCGGCCTGTACGAGTTCGAAGCCTATCCCGACTTCGTCAATCCTTTCACGACATACATTGCCGGAGTTTTTTTCAATCTCGTCGGCGACCACTCGAAAGCTGTAACTTTCCTCAAAGAATCGTATGGTATGGTCAGCGATAACGATTACGTTGCCCAGGACCTGGCTGTTACCGAGCAGGTTCTCGACGGCCGTGCGGAGCTCAAAGATACCGTTTGGGTAATATTCGAAAACGGGATGGGGCCGGTTAAACAAGAGGCCCGAATCGACATACCACTGTTTATTGCCTCGGATCAGGTAAAATACTTCGGGATTGCTCTGCCAAGACTCGTATTCAGAGAGCAGGCTTATCCGTACTTGTCGATCAAGGCCGGCGATAAAAGTTACAATACGCAGATCGTTGCGAATATGGACCGGGTCGTGCAGACGGAGTTTAACAAAGACTTTAAAGGTATTCTGACAAGGGCCATTATGTCCGCTACCGCAAAAGTTATTGCGCAGTATGCCCTGAATAAGGATGACGACTCCTCTCCAAAGATTGTTTCCTTGCTTGCGACTGTATATTCTTACGCCACAACCGCCGCTGATGTCAGAATATGGACCACGCTGCCGAAAAATTTCCAGGTTGCCAGATTTCACATACCGCCAGATAGGTTGATAACGATAGCTCCCCCGGGCGGCGAATCGTTCCCGGTGGAAATCCCCGCTTGCAAAAATGCGTTTGTCTATGTTAGAATACCGCAGAAGCAGAAAAAGCAGGTTCTTGACCTGATAACATATTAGAATATTAATTTTAATGTTGATGGAGATTTGCCATGAAAAAGTTAGAATTCGTATTGATTGGGTTGATAGTCTTTGCTTCCGGTTGCTATAAGCATAATGAACCGAGAGTCATTCTCAGAGAAGATGTTGGGAGTGATACGGCCGGAAGTAATATTGTCACCGAGCCGATCCAACATGCTTTCAGCGCTTTGATCGGCGAAGGAATTGAAGTAACTAACGCTGTTACCAGAAGAAATGACGCCGGGTTCCTCGAGCTTTATGTCAACGGACGAAACGCGTCGTATAATACCAAACGCTTCAGATACAAAGTCGAATGGCTGGATGCAGACGGGCTTATGATTGAAACGAAAACAAGTGTGTGGCTGCCGATGTCGGCAATGGGAAAATCACCCTTTACCATTAAAGCTGTTGCGCCGAGACCGCAAGCCGTAAATTTCAGAATGGATACGAGAACGTGGGAGTAAATTATGAAAGCGAAAATATTATATTTTATAGCAGCAGTTTGTTTTTTAGCGACAGGATGTGCCCAGGAAACAAAAATGATCGACACCATGAACGACGAAGGAAAGGCTGTCATGGATCTGGACTACAGGGATTTCGATATGGCCGCGAGCAAAATGGTTCAGTCAATGCTCGGTTCAGGAGCCCTTAAAAAGCCGGAAGGCGACAGGTATGTAGTGGCTACCGGCAGAATCCTCAACGATACGACGCAGAGAATCGACACCGACCAGCTAATGGTAAAAATCGAGACCGAGATATTGAACAGCGGGCAGGCAGTTATGACATCCGCTATCGGCAGCGGTTCCGACGCGTTGCTCCATGAGACAAGAGAACTAAGGGATTCCGAAGAGTTCGATCCCGGCACGGTGGCCAAAAGGCAAACCCTCATCGCACCTGAACTAACCATCTCCGGCAAGATATTCCAGAGGAATATCCGCTATGACCGAAACACGCAGCAGGTTGAATACTATTTTCAACTGAAGCTGAGCGATGTTAAGAGCGGACTCAGATTTTGGCAGGACGAAACTCTTATTGGTAAAAGGGGCAGCAGTAAATCTGTTTCCTGGTAAAAGAGTCTAATGGAAAGTTTTTTCAAAGGGTGGAAAAATGAAAAACATAGCGAGCATTATTGCGCTCTGCCTGCTTGCTGCGGCAGTTGTTATCGCCGGTGATGCGCCTGCGTCCGAACAGAATCCCGTCGGCAGCAAACGCAGCGCATCGTCCCCTCTTTTGAAGACTGAGCCAAACAACGCGATTATCCGGGAAGTCATTGGCCGTGGCCGGAACAGGAACGAGGCCATAAAAAACGGTCTGTACAGAGCAGTCGAGCAGGTAAGAGGTGTTAAGGTCGATTCCAGTAACTATGAATTCGGCTTCCGCAGTTCAGGTGTGGGAGTAGGGGATGACGGGCCCGGCCGCAGGAGAATCGAGTTCGATTCCGTTAATGTTGCCACGGACGGCACAGTCTATACAACCGAAATCGGCGGCCTCGTAAGAAGCTATAAAGTTCTCGATGAAAAGCAAATCGACCAGGACAACTACGAAGTCACGCTCCAGGTCGCCGTATACGACTATGGCGCACGGGGCCAGACCTCGCGGGTCAAGATTGCCTTGATGCCCGCAAAAACACTGCAGGATAACTACGGTTTTCTGGGCCAGATAATATCCGGGGATATACTTTCGTCGCTGTTCTCCCAGCGGCTTGTCGCCGGGCTGACCCAGACAAATAAATTCGCCGTCCTTGACCGTGAGAGTATCGATGACTTCGTTCGGGAAAAAGAGATGCTCTTTTCCTTCGATGCCCCTCTCGGAGAGCAGGCGAAGCTCGCCGAGACTCTTGGCGCCGATTATTTGCTCGTAGGGACCATTAATCAGGCACAAATGGAGTTGATTGAGAGGTACTTGAGCGCCGCCAATTACACGACGAGAAAATTCAAAGCACGGTTCAATTTCGATTATCGGCTTGTAGATAGTGCAACAAAACAGGTAGTCCTGGCAACTACGTCGCAAAAATATCTCGAGGACGAACAAGTAAGAGAACTTGCCGACGAACAAAATCCCGCAGAATGGGATGCGACACAGATGCGTGATGCTTTTATCACTCTCGTAGCCAACGATGTAGTTGCGGCGATTATCGACCGGGTATATCCTATCAGAGTCGCTGCCATACAGGCCGATGGCCAGGTAATCCTGAACCAGGGCGGCCAGAGAATGAAAGACGGCATGCTGCTCGATGTCTATACGATGGGCAGTGAAATCTTCGATAACGATACCGGAGAATCGCTCGGGAGCGTTGAGAGCCATGTCGCAACGCTCGAAATTCAGAAGGTCACCTACACCATGTCAATAGCCAAAGTAGTTTCAGGCGAGGCGTCAAAACTTACAATGAGTTCCGTTTGCCGTATACAAAAGCAAAAGAGGGATCTCGGCGTCGGAATGGAACCGGATATTATTAGAACCAAAACGGGGGGAGTCAAGCTGCCGTTCGATAATTAGCAGCTATTCTATAAACCGATAGTGTTATTACAAAGCCGTGTGTGCGCACGGCTTTTTTTGCATCAAGACGTATGGAGCGGCGAGCAAGTCGAGAGTTCTCTCCGCCGCCGTCCGGTTATTCCTGGACAGCCGTTGGCGCTTTGTTTTCTATATACCCTTCGGGTACCACAAAGAACTTATAACCGCCTACATCGCTGAAGAATATCCTGTCCTTATTATTCTCAAACCACGACTGCCATTGTTCTGCGCCCTGGAACGACTCCTTCGTATAGCGCGCCAGCAAAAGCCGGGCGGTATCGGCGTGCGTTTCATCTTCCAAAAGAGAAATCAACCGTTCGAGGGTTTCTATTTTGCGATTGGAATTGAGTCCCAGGGATTTAAGCTCGTTGTCGATCAGGAACACTTTATCTCGATAGATTAATTCGAAATCATCTCTGTAATACTTTACTAATCCGTTCGGATCTCCTTCGTACTTCTTCTTGAGATCCGGCGAGAAAGTGCTTGAGAAAAAGCTCTCGTCCTTTATGCGACTTATCAGTGCGGCGAGTCTGATTGCGTTCCACCGATGGCTCGATTCTCTGCGGATCAGGGGAGCTTTGCCGTCAAATTGGTGGATATAGCATATGCAATTGAGGAAAAAGTTCTTTCCCGCCTCAGTCATCTTTGACGGCGGTGCTGAATAACCCCATTGAAGGAAGTTGCCGTGCCGGCCCACTCCTACGGTACCGTATTCTTTGCCGCTGTTGAAGCCCAATACAAGAGCTTCGGCGTCAGGCGAGTCCGTAAAACCATAGGAACGAGCGACAGCACTCCCATAGGTCTTCTCCGTTTTCTGCACTCGCCATACCTTCATTTTTGCCGGGAGCTTGTCCTCACCCAGGTGACGGTCGTGGTAATTGCCCGGTGTATCCCGGTATTCGAACTCAGGCTCAACCTTGAAGGGCTTTTGAAAAACAACATGATCGAGCAGCTCAGCATGAGCCGCATCTCCCATGCAGAATCACAAGTATCCGGTTTTGAGGGAAAGATTGCTGCATAAGAACGCGCCCGGAACTCCCACAGTAACAGTAGCGCGTGCGTATTGACGGCTAATCCTCAGTCGTGGCGCACTGTTGTATGCGCCGTCGTGATCGACAATAGCGACATCAAAATCGGCTGTATGACTTCCGGTAAAGGTATTGTAATCCGTGGTTTCTACCTGCTGAAAATGCCTCGCGAGAAAATCCAAGAAGTCTTTTGCGCGATCCGTGTTCGGCAGGCCGGCGTACAAGATTCGCAAGCCGATCTTTCCGGATGTGTCGATCTTCTGCGAATCAGAGGCCTGCCGGGTTTGAGGAGATTCAACTGCCTGCTGCGCGGGCTCAGGCTTCTCTTTCCTCTTGCAGCCCACAAGGATAATCGTAGTTAGGGCAAAAAAGAATGTCAATATTAACGGAAGGACGATTGTCTTTCTGAAATCATATTTAATCATGACCGGCGGCTCCTTTACAAGAGTGAGTAATGATGAACCTGATTATATTCAGTTTGACCTGTTGAGTCCAGCATGATTCAAAAAATCAAGGGCGAATTATTTTTTCGAGATATTCTGCCAGCTGACGGCCCGGTTGGAATTATAAGATTTTGTCTCAAGGCCAGTAAATGGAAAGATTTATGGAAAATATTTGCAGATTTCCCGTAACACTTGACTCTGCTCGTAGTCTTCTATAATATGGACGTAGGATATCTCGACTAAGGGGAATTGCGTTATCTCGTTTCTTTTGCAATTAAGGAGCCGTATCATGAGAGGAAAAGTGTTTTTTTCAGGATTTTCACGTTACAGCAGCATCATGTTGATATGTCTGCTTGTGATGTTACTTGCATTCGGCTGCAGGCAAAAGACGGGGGATGTCGGCAGCGGAGAGCAAAAGAAGGATGTTCGCAGCGAAGAGCAGGTAAAGGAACTCGTATTCGATATGGATGAGGTCTCCGTCTTCGATGTGAGCGGAACATCTCAGACTTTTTTTAGAGGTCAGTCCGTGTACTGCTATGATAAGCCCCGGATGGCCGATGTGGCTAAGTACCCACGGTTTAAATCGGACAAGCCGATCTACGGTTCGGTCAGGTTTGCAGGCCAATTCAGCGAAGATGACTCTAAACACCTCTATTATTTTGCAGTCGATGAATCTGCCGGGACTTCCAAGGGGTATGACCAGTTATATTTTGACACGAACCGTGACCTCGACCTGACTAATGACACGCCGCTTGTACCTTTGGACAATCCCCCTGAGGGGGCTAAGTTGAGCTACTCATTATTGGAGCAGCAAATCTGCTTCGAGTATCTTAATGTGAATTTTGACTTTGGTTCCGAAGGCCAGCGAGTCTTGGAAATCATGCCGAGACTAATGATTTACGATAGTGGATATAAGCGGATGAATTTTGTCAGTACCAGGGCGCACGTAGGCGAAATCAAAATCGCCGGCCGGCAATATACAGCTTTCCTTGGACACAATTATATTATCCAAGGGTGGTTCGACCATCCATCTACGGCATTGCATCTTATCCCAAAAGACGATAAAGGTAGCCGCTCACGCTGGTTATGCGCAGATCAATTGAGGGCAATCCATAAAATTTCAGGAACATACTATCGCTTTTCAGCAACACCGGCAGGTGACAAATTATTCGTGCGGCCCTATGATGGCGAGTTTGGCACATTCAAGATAGGTTCAGAATGGCGCCTGATCTTTAACAAGAATATGAGCGGTTCTTTACTCTCTAAGGATGCCGCACTTGCTGTTGGTAGCGAATTGGAACTTGATCGGCCTAAAGAAGCCCAAAGCTATAGCCTTCCCGTCGGTGACTATTTACCGTCTATGCTGTATGTTAAATTAGGGCCCATGAGCATAAGCGTCTCAGACAATTACCACTCAGACGGCAAATCCCGTGACAGGAGCGGTCGTCCTCCGGTCTGTGGCATCAAAATCCGTAAAAATAAGCCTTTTGTATTGGATTTCTCAAATAAGCCCAATGTCATTTTCGCATCTCCCGCTGTCGCCATTCATATTAAACCGGGAGATATGCTGGATGTCAAAGCTGTCCTTGTCGATCCTGAACTTGACATTATGATTCGGGACATCAGAGTCAAGCCGTCTTACGCGGACTCTACCTTACCCATAAAACTGTCCCTAATGGCGCTGTTCGTACCCGGGATGCTATGGCTGCTATTACCACGGCTTCGCAGGCGCTGTCGTTTTCTGCCTGTAATCTCAGTGCTGGGAGCCGTTGTCCTGGTTGGCTGCCTTGTCGCTTTGCGCGCTATGGGACCAAGATTAAATTATGAAAAGATTAGCCCCAGAGTTCTGATTACACGAGCCGGCGGTGAAAAGGTTGCCGAGGGCGTCATGCCCTTCGGCTGAGACGGCACATGCGGGTACTCGTGGCGAGTGCCGACCGATCTTAAACTCAACGGCAAGGAAGAACAATTTGAAATTCAAGTCTTATATGATACTAAGGAGCTTTACGGCAAGGTAATCGGAACACGGCAGATTGTGATTAGCCGGGATTAACCCGTCGCTGGTATACACTGAAAGGCCAGGAATGAATCAAATGCGTAAGGGACTACTCGTGCAGGATTTGGAATTCGGCTTAATAATTCTGTTCGTGATCGCTTCGGTTTTCTGGAATTCCGGAGTTTCCTGCTGTCTGGCCGGGCAGCAGGCTTTGGGCGAGCTGAAGCTGGAGGGCGAGCATGTCGAAAGGCTGGTTCTACAGCGGATGGATGGTCACACAGAACGGTTTGACCGGCCGGGCGAAGTCGTCGAACTGCCTGTTGGCCAATATCATTTGCTGGAATCGCACCTGGACGGGGACTTTGCATGCTTTCAGGGAGCCGGGCCGCAGAATAAATGGATAACGGTTGCTGAGAATACGCCGGCTGTATTGAAAGTCGGTGCCCCTCTGAAACAGACACTTCAAGTGAAACGACAGGGGAAATGTCTGACGCTGGATTACAAACTGCTCGGGATTGGGGGCGAAGGCTACACTCACGAAGACAGGAGCAATCCGCCGGGCTTTACGGTCTACAAGGGCGATCAGGAAATTGCCTCGGGCCAATTGGCTTATGGCTGAGGCGGCGGCTGCTCGTACTCGTGGCGAGTACCTCGAATGACCTTCGGTGAATTGAGGTTTGTTTCCTCTGTGGATATAGGCAATTTGGGACCAAAGCAGGGGGTGGAGACAGTTTATAATTGGAGATGGTATCACAGTACGCCAAGCCTGGCGTTATGGTTCGTTTTAGCCGCTGCCCTGATTCTTATCAAAGCGAACCGCACTCCTCGTATCCTGCTTATCCTTGTCCCTTTGTTGATCGTGAACATCTTATGGTTACTTCTGACACAGATGATGGGTTTTAATTCCTCCGGGGATATTGAGATGTTTAACATGATGTTCAACTCTATGGTCGCGGGCATCACTTTTCTTTGGATATTTGCTGACAAGCTTGGCAGATTCAATCCCTGGATTGCGTTTTTCCTCGCTTTCGCTCTGATCACGATGTTTTTTTTGCTCGGCATTGTATCCTATCTTGGATTTGTATTCACACGAGAGGCTATGGTGATTCTGCCAATGCTTACTATACTGGCATTGGCAATGTTGCTCGGCTTCGTACTGGCGGGCTGGCGCTGCCGAAAACGCTACGGCCCCGTGCGATTCTTGTTATGGCTGGCCGTCTGGATGGTCATTGTCTGCCTTACGAGCATGATTGTGTTTTATGTAATTACGTTTTTCATACAGAAGGTTCCCATTCCGATTACCAGAATATTGTTTATGGCATCAATAGTGGGGCTAATACTTGCGATCTTCTTATACGTAATTAACCTGCCCTACATGATTTTAGCGCTGCGGAGTTCTTTTTTCCGCGAGAGATTTTACGCGTGCCTGCGTCTAAAAGTGATTCCTGAAGCTCCGCAACAGACTGACACCGGCCGGCTTAATGGACAAAATCCCGGCAATGAAATACCCGAAAAGGAGGATTCTACGTAAAAGTGCCGGTCCGGCAAGGGTTTATAAAATAAAAAATGTTGCAAAAATTGAAAAAAACTGTAACATTTATCTAAGAATTAAGTCTTATAATATGTGGAGAGGGTGAAGATGGCTCTTTGTCTAACTAAATAATCGATTATATTCGGAGGCTCCGAAAATGCGAAAGAGAATCTACATTCAGCTCGCAGTGGGAATTGGACTGCTTATCCTGGTATCGCAGGTGCCGGCACAGCAAGAGCAGTGGCTGCAATATCACTCATCACGTGAGGCCGGCCAGATATTTGGCCAAATGGGCTCGCAGACGCTCGAATTAAGCGCCCAACAGCCCGCAGGTGTGAAGCTGCCGCAATTCAAGGGGCAGAACCAGTTGTTTGCCAAATGGCTCACTCCTATGGTCAAGAGCGGCTGGCTCTGGATAGCCCTGGGCCGGACACATGAACAAGGGCCGTATGACTCGCTGTATATCGACTCAAACAGTAACGGCAGCCTCGACGATGAAACTGCTGTAGCGGCATATCGAACGGACCAGCGAAGCGCGTATTTCGGGCCTGTGAAAGTTATCTTTGAGGTAGAAGACGGGCCGGTCACATATCATTTGAACTTTAGATCCGACCAATATACCGACACCAGATTGAACGCATCATCCGGCGGATGGTACGAGGGGGACGTCACGGTAGGGGGGCAAAAGAAGCACTGCGTGCTTTTCGACTATAATGCGAACGGTGCATTTAATGACAAATCTGCGAATGCCGCCGAGTGTGACCGGATACGGATTGGTAAGCAGGGCGGACAAGAGACGCTTTTTGCAGGCAACTACTTCGTAGATGATGAAACGCTGTACCGGCCTGAAATCGCCCGGGACGGGGCCTGCATAACGCTCACAAAGGCCGAGAACGTCAGTTTTGGCAGTGTTCGGCTGCCGGAGGTGATTACACAGTTCTCTGCCAATGGTGAGAATGGACTATTTATCCTCAAGCCTGAAAAAGGAGTCGCTTCGCTGCCGGTAGGAAAATATCGTGTCTATGACTGGACCGTCGAGCGACAGGATGAAAAAGGTACTAACTGGAAACTCAAAGGCAGCGGACTTAGCGAGAAGAATGTCTTCGATATTGCCGAAGGCAAGGAAGCCGTACTTTCGATTGGCGAGCCCATCGTTGCTACACTCGATACATCGGAAAGGGAGGGAACACATTCCTTTCGCCACAGCATGAAAGGCCGTGCCGGAGAACGCATCGAACTGACCCGAAACGGCGCTCGACCACAAGCTCCCAAGGTACATATCAAGAGCGCGGACGGCACGTATGACCGCACTTATAGCTTCCAGTATGGGTGAGGCGGTACATGTTCGCTCTCGTGGCGAGAGCCAAAAAACGTGGCGGGACCATTCACCGCAACCGTCGAGATGGCGGGTCCTTTCAAAATTGAAGGCAAAGCCTACGCAATAGCGGGCAAAAGCAAACCGGCGGAAACAATCTCACCAATTGTCGCTGCTGCGGAAGAGCCTGCCAAATCGAGATACGGGGCAGTAATTATCATCATCGGAATTATCGCTCTTGCAGCCGCCGGAATGGCGATCTACAAGAAAAAAGCAACAGTCTGATTTAATTGCTGAGTCAGGGATTGAGTCCCGGCGAGAGCCGGAAAGGGGAGTCATTATGCGCCGAAATACACGAATTATCACATCCGTTTTCGTTATGGTTTTTCTCTGTGCGGTAAATGCACAGCAGGAGCAAGCCCTTCAGTCAAAGCCCTTCGAAGGGATTGATATTGAACTTAACGCTGAACAGGCCAGGGGCAAGATGCTTCTATTGTGTTTTTGGGACATTCAGCAGCGACCGTCGCGGAATTTGTTGATTGAGCTCGCCGGGCATAAAGAAGAGCTGGAGAACAAAGGTGTTGTCGTTTTGTTAGTTCATACCTCTGACATCGGGGCTGAAAAGCTCAAAGGCTGGATAGACAAGAATAAGATACCATATATCTGCGGACGTATCACAAGCGATACGCAGAGAGTGCTGTATCGCTGGGGCGTGAGGGGGCAGCCCTGGCTTGTTTTAACAGATGAGAATGCAGCAGTTCGTGCCGGAGGTTTCGAACTTGAGCAACTCAATGAGAAACTACTGGAAGCAAGTTCCGCCGGAACGTTTGACAAGCAAATAGATGAAATACCGGGCAAGATTATCCTGAAACTTGTTGATTCCGAAGGTATGCCGGTGGCCGGCGCGAGAGTTGGTACAAATGTCAGGAGTCGGGATAAATTAGTGCTGAACAGTAACTTATACTTTTCTCTGAGCGGTGACGATCACAATATTTCGAGCAAATGGGGAGAAATAACATTATCACGAAAACAACTTTTCTCGCCTCAGTGGTCGGAAGATAGAAAGAGAGCACTTTACATATTACACGAGGAGCGAAAAATAGGTGCGATTTGTGAGATAGCCAAAGATGATAAACAGCAAGTCATCGAATTGACACTAGAGCCTGTTTGTCATGTTTATGGCAAGCTGGATAGCGAGGGTTTGAAAAAGGTCGGCCGACCTCTGACATGGACCAACGTTTATTTGTCCTGGAATCGAGACAGCCACGGCGTAATGAGTCACAGTTCGGAAGAGCAGCGATTTGAGTTCTATGCGCCTCCGGGCGAATACGAATTGAACGCCTATGGCTCCGGAGAAGGGGCGAGTACTAAAAACGCTAGCCCCAAAATTGTAATCGAGCCGGGCCAATCGGAGCTGGATATGGGAGTTATAGATTTACCTGCTACGAAGTTGAGCACTCTGATAGGAAAACCGGCGCCGGAGATCGGCCCGATTAAGACCTGGAAAAACGGCTCGCCCGTCAAACTTTCAGAGCTAAAAGGCAAAGCCGTTATAATTTACTTTGACGGTGATTCTCCGAACACCAGCAGGGACCTACCCCGACTTGTTGAATTACACGAAGAATTTGAAAATCAAGGGCTGGTTATAATCTCCCTTTACAACTCTCCTTCTATGGAAGACCTGCAAAAGAAATGGGTGGAAGTCTATGAAAAATACGGTGGAGAGCCGGATGTTCCGTTCCGGATTGCCGTTGATGGAAGTGAATCAAGTTTCTATGAGGGAACAGATATAATACGGTTGGGGGCCACGTATGCTACCTATGATATTACAGGAGATCCGAC
>Ga0307378_10002400_pt1 | contig 28807 bp, 32 predicted proteins | sample UN1MG_FD_202238 | JGI IMG/M metagenome (GOLD analysis project Ga0307378, IMG submission 202238) | Soil microbial communities from Risofladan, Vaasa, Finland - UN-1 | ecosystem: Environmental > Terrestrial > Soil > Coastal area > Acid sulfate soil | place: Finland: Risofladan, Vaasa | collected... | reverse complement strand
GCGCATGTGTCCATGGCCCATCCCGTCTCCCCCCGGCTCCGGCTGCATCTCACCAATGCGGCCGAGGCGGAAGGCATCCCCGTGGCGCGGAGCGGCACCTATGTGTGCATGGAGGGCCCGCAATTCTCCACCCTGGCCGAAAGCCTCACCTATAAGGGTCTCGGTTATTCCGTCATCGGCATGACCAATCTGCCCGAGGCCAAGCTCGCGCGCGAGGCGGAGCTTTGTTACGCCACCGTGGCCATGGTCACCGATTTCGACTGCTGGCATCCGGATCACGACGCGGTCACCGTCACCGACATCGTCAAGGTGTTGACCGCCAATGCGGAGAAGGCGGCGGGGCTCGTGGCCCGGTTCGCGCGCGACTTCCCGCGCGAGCACGAGCCGTGCCCGATCGGGTCGGACCGCGCCCTCGACACGGCGATCATCACCGCGCCCGAAGCGCGCGATCCGGTGCTGCTCAAGAAGCTCGACGCCGTCGCCGGCCGCGTGCTGGGAAAGGCGTAAGCGTCAGGGCGTCGGCGGGGCCGGGATGTGCACCCCAATCGCCGCCAGGATGATGCCGACGATGGCCGCGATCAGGCTGGCCAGGATCATGAGGATGATCATGGCGGGGATGGAGGCGATGCTCCATTTCACCAGGATCATCACGACGCGCCAGAATGGAATGTCGATGTCGCGAATAGTGACCAGATTCCCGTCTGTCATGGCATTCCCCCTATTTCAGTTGATGGCTGGCGCTGGTCAGCGGTGCCCGGTTCGATTATAGGCTCGCGAGCCATGTCCACTCGTCCGGCTGCCCGCGCGGAGGTCCTCCCATGAATGTCACCGAAAACATCAACCTCAAGGACCTCGTGCGGACCATACCCGACTATCCGAAGCCCGGCATCATGTTCCGCGACATCACCACCCTGCTCGGGCACGCCAATGGCTTGCGCGCCTGCATCGAGCAGCTGGTCAGGCCGTTCACCAATCGGAGGATCGAGGCGGTCGCGGGCATCGAGGCGCGCGGCTTCATTCTCGGCGGCGCGGTGGCCGACCGTTTGCGCTGCGGCTTCGTCCCCATCCGCAAGAAGGGCAAGCTGCCGGCCAAGGCCATCGGCCAGGAATACGAGCTGGAATATGGCATCGATGTGATCGAGATCCACGAGGACGCCCTCAGCGCCGGGGAGCCGGTGCTGCTCGTCGACGACCTCATCGCCACTGGCGGCACGGCGGAAGCCGCGGTCAAATTGCTGCACAAGCTCAGGGCCGACGTCGTGGGCGCCGCCTTCGTTGTCGATCTGCCGGATCTTGGCGGCTGCGCCCGTCTCGCCAGGCTCGGCGTCCAATGCCACACCGTGATGACCTTCGAAGGCGATTGACAGCGTCTGCTGCTTCGCCCTCGTCGCTCAAGGGGGGAGGGGATACTCGCAGGGACGCCGCGCCCATGCTAAGGCCTCCCGCATGAACATCGACGGCAAACATTACCGCACCATCTGGCTCAATGACGATGGCGCCACGGTCGAGATCATCGACCAGACCAAGCTCCCGTTTGCCTTCGAAACCGTCACGCTCAAGTCGCTCGACGACGCCGCGCGCGCGATTCGTACCATGCAGGTGCGGGGCGCGCCGCTGATCGGGGCGACCGCCGCCTATGGCGTCGCCTTGGGGCTGCTCGACGACACCTCGGACGCGGCGCTGGACCGGGCCTGCGAGACCCTCGCCGCGACGCGGCCAACGGCCATCAACCTCCGCTGGGCCCTGGACGAGATGCAAAAGGCGGTGCGCAACCAACCCTATGCCGCGCGGCTGGCCGCAGCCTATGCCCGCGCCGCCGAGATCTGCGACGAGGACGTGGAATCGTGCCGCATGATCGGCGAGCATGGGTTCGGGCTGATCCAGGCCCATGCCGACAAGAAGCAGGGCGCGCGCGTCGATATTCTTACCCATTGCAACGCCGGCTGGCTCGCCACCGTCGATTGGGGCACGGCACTGGCCCCCATCTACCGCGCCCATGATGCGGGGCTGCCGGTGCATGTGTGGGTGGACGAGACGCGGCCGCGCAACCAGGGCGCCTCGCTCACCGCGTTCGAGCTCGGCGCGCATGGCGTGCCGCACACCATCATCGCCGACAATACCGGCGGACATCTGATGCAGAAGAAGCTCGTCGATCTCTGCATTGTCGGCACCGACCGCACCACGCGGAATGGCGACGTCGCCAACAAGATCGGCACCTATCTCAAGGCGCTCGCCGCGCGCGACAACGACGTCCCCTTCTTCGTGGCGCTGCCATCTTCGACCATCGACTGGACGCTCGGCGATGGCAGCACCATCCCCATCGAGGAGCGCGACCCGCGCGAGGTCACGCATGTGACGGGCCGCCTGCCGGACGGCTCCGTCGCCACGGTCGACATCACGCCCGAGGGTAGCAAGGCCGCGAATTATGCCTTCGATGTCACCCCGCTTCGGCTCGTCACCGGCTTCATCACCGAGCGCGGCGTGACGCCCGGCACTCGCGACGGCCTGGTCACGCTCTATCCGGAGCAGGCCGAGCACCCGGATTAGCGCCCTTGATGAAGCTTTGGTGGCAGGCCTTCATCCCGCCCAAGCCGGAGGCTAGTTTAGGGCGATGCAACACAATCCCATCGTCCTCGCCCTTCTTTGCCTCCCGTTTAGCCTCGCGCCTGCCTTGGCGCAGGAGGTGCAATATTTTCCCGTCGGCTCGGGCGACCATCCCCACGACGTGGCCCCGGCGCCCGACGGCAGGGTCTGGTATACCGGCCAGCATGCGGGCGTGCTCGGCCGCCTCGATCCCAAGACCGGTGAGGTCGAGCGCATTCCGCTGGGGCAGGGCTCGCGCCCCCATGGCGTCATCGTCGGTCCCGACGGCGGCGCCTGGGTCACCGATAGCGGCCTTAACGCCATTGTCCGGGTCGATCCCACCACCAAGGCGGTGAAAATCTTCCCGCTGCCCAAGGCCGGCACCAACGCCAATCTCAACACCGCGGCCTTCGACGGTAAGGGCCGGATCTGGTTCACCGGGCAGGCCGGCTTTTATGGCCGCCTCGATCCCAAGACCGGCGGCATGAATGTGTGGAACGCGCCGAAGGGCATCGGCCCTTACGGCATCGACGCCACCCCCGACGGCGACATCTATTACGTCTCGCTCGCCGGCAGTTTCCTCGGCAAGCCCGACCTGGAGACCGGCGAGACCAAACTGATCGAGCCGAAGACGCCGCAGGCGGGCACCCGCCGGGTCTGGTCCGACTCCAAGGGTGTGCTCTGGGTCAGCGAGTGGAATGCCGGCAATCTGAGCCGCTACGACCCGGCCAAGAAGGACTGGAAGGTCTACCGGCTGCCGGGCAATGAGCCGCACGCCTATGCCGTCTTCGTCGACGATCAGGACAAGGTGTGGGTGAGCGATTTCGGCGCCAACGCCATTTTGCGCTTCGATCCGGAGACGGAGAGCTTCACCAGCTTCCCCAGCGACAGGCAAGGCGCCGCCGTGCGCCAGATGCTCGGCCGTCCGGGGGAGATGTGGGGGGCCGAATCCGGCACCGACCGCCTGGTCGTGATCCGCGACAGCGGGCCGGATGCCAGCAATTAGGCCGCTGCGTGGCTCTAGGTCAGGGCGACCGCGGCCATGAAGCCTAGCAGCGCAATGGCGACCGCCGGAACGAGCCAGAGCGTCAGCAGCGTCCCATGATGCTCGTCGTCATGGCTCCGCAGCGGCGGCGGACCCTCATGCTTGGCGTGCCATTTTGGGCCTGGGCCCCGCATATAGTGCTGCTCAGGCCGATAATTGTTGAAGTGCTTCCCCACCTTCAACTCCCTCAAAATCTCAATAGGCTCCCCTAACCCACGACTATGCATGCGAAGTTGTTGCAAATCGGTTTAGAACCGTGGCGGATCGGGGAGTTTTTTGGGCCGTCTTGTGGCGGGGCGATCGAGCCCGAGCACGTTTCAGGCCAAAAATCTATCCCCGCCCCTCGCGCCTCGCTTACACTCCGCCCACCCCTCGTCCATGAGGACGCGAGCTGCAGACCGTCTGCTTCTCGGGGCGAAGGATGCGGCGCCCGAGGTGCGCGCGAACAACGAGGGCTGTGCGGTCTGCCCCGGCCCTTCGCCCGCGCGCCGGCTAACGGACCAGCCTCGGGGGTCCTAATTCGCTGCCGCCTGGACTGGAACGGCCAGGTCTAATCCTCCGCCTCGCATTCGTGCGGCGCGGCGGAAACAGAGGTAAGGCGTGGCGACATGGGCTGTAAAATATCGCCGCATCAGCGGGGCGCCGAGAGGCTGCCCATTTTGCGCAAAGGACGCGGCCGCTCGGTGCCCCGCCAGTCCTTACCCTCGAAGGAGGGTTGCTATTTGATATGCCCTCGCGCGGCTTCGCGGCGAGGCGATGAAGCATGCCTGAGCCGTGCAGCGAACGCCGCGAGCCACCCCCTCCCACGCGGGGAGAGGGGAAAAATCGCAGCGGGTGAGCTCCGCTTGCAGCGCGGGGGTAAAGTTGCCACAACACGCGCCATGCAAAGCAAATGGAACCAGACCGCCGCGCGGGACGCGGTGAAGCATTATGGCGCCAAGGGCGCCTCCGAGGACCTGGCGCTCCGGGTCTACACCACGCAGCTTCTGGGCCGCGATCCGCTGCTCGTGCTGCATGGCGGCGGCAACACCTCGGTGAAGACGCGCGCCACCGACGATCTCGGGCAGGAGCATGAGGTCATCTGCGTCAAGGGCTCAGGCTGGGACATGGCCGATATCGAGCCGCCCGGCCTGCCGGCGGTGAAGCTGGCGCCGCTTCGGGCCATGCGCGCGCTCGACGCGCTCTCGGATGAGTCGATGGTCAATGTGCAGCGGCTGAACCTGCTCGACGCGGCCGCGCCCAATCCCTCGGTCGAGACGCTGCTGCATGCCTTTCTGCCGCATAAATTCATCGACCACACCCATGCCGCGGCCGTGCTCTCACTCGTCGATCAGCCCGACGGCGAGGCGCTGGCGCGCGAGGTCTATGACGGGCGTATGGGCATCGTGCCCTACATCGCGCCTGGCTTCGGCCTGGCCAAGGCGGCGGCGGAGGTCTTCGAGCAGGACCCCAAGGTCGAAGGCCTGATCCTGCACAAGCATGGCATCTTCACCTTCGGCGAGACGGCGGCAGAGGCCTATGAGCGCATGATCGAGATGGTGTCGCTGGCCGAGAGCCGCTTGCGCCAGGGACGGCCGGTGGTGTTCCAGCCGCGCAAGCCCGAGCGCGCGCTGGCGGCCGTGGCCGAGATCGCGCCGATCGTCAGGGGCGCGGTGGCGCTGCCGCCGGCCAAGGCTGGCGGGGAGCCCACGCGCTTCATCATGACCTTCCGCACCGGGCCGGACATTCTGGCTTACGTGAATGGCGCCGAGCTTAGCGATTACAGCCAGCGCGGCGTGGTCACGCCCGACCACATCATCCGCACCAAGAACATTCCGCTGGTGCTACCGCCGCCCGAGCCCGGCAAGCTCGACGATTTCGTCCAAGCGGTAAAGCAGGCGGTGACCGATTTCGCCGCGCGCTATGATGATTATTTCGCCCGCGAGAATGCGCGTGTGGGAGGCGTCAAATCCAAGCTCGATTCGGCCCCGCGCGTGGTGCTGGTGCCTGGGCTCGGCCTGTTCGGCATCGGGCGCACGGCCAAGGATGCGGGCATGGCCGGAGATCTGGCGGAGAACACCGTGCGCGTCGTCACCGATGCGGAAGCGATCGGCCGCTACGAGCCGCTGCCCGAGAGCGATCTGTTCGCGCTCGAATATTGGAGCCTGGAGCAGGCCAAGCTGAAAGGCGCCGTGGTCAAGCCTCTGACCGGGCAAATCGCGCTCGTGACCGGGGCCGGGGCCATCGGCGCCGCCACGGCCAAGGCGTTGGCGGCTGAAGGCGCGGCCGTTGCCATCGTCGATATTCGCGGCGAAGCGGCTGAGACCGCGGCCAAGGCGGTCAAAGGGCTTGGGCTTGAATGCGACGTGACCAAGCCGGAGCAGGTCGCGCGCGTCTTCGCGCAAGTGTGCGAGACTTTCGGCGGCGTCGATATCGTCGTCTCCAATGCCGGCGCCGCCTGGCAGGGGCGCATCGGCGACGTCTCCGACGAGCTGTTGCGCCAGAGCTTCGAGCTCAATTTCTTCGCCCATCAGACCGTGGCCAAGGCGGCGGTGCGCATCATGCTGAAACAGGGCACGGGCGGCGCACTCCTGTTCAATCTGTCGAAGCAGGCGGTGAATCCCGGCGCCAATTTCGGACCCTACGGCCTGCCCAAGGCCGCTTCCATGCTGCTGATGCGCCAATATGCGCTCGACTATGGCGGCGACGGCATCCGCTCCAATGGCGTCAATGCCGACCGCGTGCGCAGCGGCCTGCTTACCGACGCCATGATCAAGGACCGGGCCAAGGCGAGGGGGCTGTCGGAAGCCGACTATATGAGCGGCAATCTCTTGGGCCGCGAGGTGCTGGCCGAGGACGTGGCCCAGGCCTTCGTCGCGCTGGCCAAGGCGCGCAAGACCACCGGCCATATCGAGACCGTCGATGGCGGCAACATCGCCGCCGCCTTGCGCTAGCTTGCGCTGAACTTATCCCCGCACGTCGGGCCCCGCGTTAAGCTCAACTCAATTGGCGAAGCGGAAGTGGAGGACGTCGCCGTCCTTGACCACGTAGTCCTTGCCTTCGAGCCGCATCTTGCCGGCGTCGCGGGCGCCGGTCTCGCCGCCGAGCGAGACATAGTCGTCATAGGCGATGGTCTCGGCGCGGATGAAGCCCTTCTCGAAATCGCTGTGGATCACGCCCGCGGCTTGCGGCGCGCGGGTGCCTTTGGTGATGGTCCAGGCGCGCGCCTCTTTGGGCCCGGCGGTGAAATAGGTGACGAGCCCCAGGAGCTCGTAGCCCTCGCGGATGAGACGGTTCAGCCCGGGCTCGGCCAGGCCAAGCTCGGCCAGATAGGATTTGCGCTCTTCCGCCGAGAGCTCGGCCAGCTCGGCCTCGATCTTGGCCGAGATGATGACGCAGCCGGCGCCTTCCGACTTGGCGAGGTCCTCCACCCGCCGCGCATGGGCGTTGCCGGTCGCGGCCGCGGCCTCGTCCACATTGCAGACATAGAGCACGGGCTTGGCGGTGAGCAGGTTGAGAGCCCTGAACGCGTCCTGCTCCTCGTCGGCAATCGCGGCGAGGCGGGCGGGTTTGCCTTCACGCAGAAGCACCAGCGCGCGTTCGACGAGGTCGAGCGTCTTCTTCGCCTCTTTGTCCTGGCCGCGCATCTTCCGCTCAAGCGTCGGGATCCGCTTCTCGAGGCTGTCGAGATCGGCCAGCATCAGCTCGGTCTCGATGGTCTCGGCGTCGGCGATCGGATCGACCTTGCCCTCGACATGGATGATGTCGTCGTCCTCGAAGCAGCGCAGCACATAGGCGATGGCGTCGACCTCGCGGATCACGCCGAGGAATTGATTGCCGAGGCCTTCGCCCTTGGAGGCGCCGCGCACCAGCCCGGCGATATCGACGAAAATCAGCCGCGTCGCGATCACTTCGTCCGATTTGGCGATTTTGGCGAGCGCATCGAGGCGCGTATCGGGCACCGGCACCTCGCCGATATTCGGCTCGATGGTGCAGAAGGGATAGTTGGCGGCGGCCGCGGCAGCGGTCTCGGTCAGGGCGTTGAAGAGGGTGGACTTGCCGACATTGGGCAGCCCGACAATACCGCATTTGAAGCCCATGCTAGGCGACCATCACGAGCCGAGCCAGCGGCGAAGCATGCTGGAAAGCGTGCCCCCGGCTACTGGCTCCTTGGTCTTCTCGGCGCTCGGCTTAGCCCGGCGCTGGCGCGGAGCAGGCTCCGGTGGGGCTTCCGCTTCGGCCTCCGATTGTACCGTGTGGGCGACGAAGGATTGGAACTTGTCGGTCGCGCCTTGGGCGAGGTCGGGCGCGGCTTCGGCCATGCCGCCAAGCAGCGGCTCGAGCCAGGCATGATCGGCTTTGGCGAAATCGTGCAGAACGTAATCGCGCACCAGCGCCCTGTTGCCGGGATGGCCGATGCCGATGCGCACGCGCACATAATCGTTGCCGATATGGGCGGTCAAAGATTTCAAGCCGTTATGGCCGGCGGTGCCACCACCGGTTTTCACCCGGATCTTGCCGGGGGCGAGATCGAGCTCGTCGTGAAAGGCGATGACATCGGCAGGATCGAGCTTGTAGAAGCGCACGGCCTCGCCGACCGAACGGCCGGATTCATTCATATAGGTTTGAGGCTTGAGCAGGAGGACGGTTTCGCCGCCGAGCTTAGCTTCGGTCGCGACGCCGTGAAAGCGCTTGCGCCAGGACGGGAAGTCGTGGGCGGCAGCGATGGCATCGACCGCCATGAAGCCCACATTGTGCCGCTGGAACGCATATTGCGCCCCCGGATTGCCGAGGCCGACAAAGAGCTTCATCTCTTCATCCTGACCGAAACGAGGAAGGGGACGCGAAAGCGAGGGACACTAGTCCTTCTTCTTCTTCTTCTCTTCCTTCTCCTTGTCGGCAGCATCCTCAGCCGGGGTATCCTCGCCCTCGGCCTCTTCCTCGGCTTCAGCGACAGCGGTGGGAGCCTCCTCTTCAGCCGCGCGACCGACGATGGTGGCCACGGTGAAGTCGCGCTCGGCGATGGTCGGGCGCACGCCTTCGGGAAGCTTGATGGCCGAGATGTGCACGGAGTCGCCGATTTCGAGGCCGGTCAAATCGACGTCGAAATGCTCCGGAATCATATCGGCCGGGCAGCGGACCTCGATCTCGTGACGGACCACGTTCAGGATGCCGCCACGTTTGATGCCGGGCGATGCCGCCTCGTTGAGGAAGCGCACCGGCACGTCGACGGTGACGAGCGAGTCCTTGCTCACGCGCATGAAATCCACATGGATGGGGAAGTCGCGCACGGGGTCGAGTTGGACGTCGCGGGGGATCACCCGGCTCTTGGCCCCGTCCAGATCGAGCATGAAGATGGTGCTCTGGAAGTGGCCGGTGTGAAGCTGCTGGAAGATCGCCTTGTAATCCAAGGCGATATTCTGGGGCGCGGTGTTGTCCCCATAGACGATGCCGGGAACGCGACCGTCGCGGCGCACCGCGCGCGCGCCACCTTTGCCGGTGCGTTCGCGCGCCCAAGCCTTGAGTTCGATCGCCTCAGCCATGCCTCTCCTCCAACAAAATCATCAGGGGCCTAACCGTCAGACCCCTCGAATTGAACCTAGCCGCCTCAAAGCGGAGCCAATGCAAGATTGAGGGGGCTTATAGACGCACCGGGATGCCAAGACAATCCCGCTATTCGGCCTGTTTTGCCGGGGCCAGGAGGGAGCGCTGGTTCGCCCGCTCTCTGTCTCATTCTTGTCGGACCGGCTATATGGCCAGAAGGCTGGGATTGCACAGGTCGACGCCGAGTCGCTCCCGGCTTCGGCCGCCAGACAGGTGATGACAATGAGCAAGATCGGGTTCCCGCCGGAGTCTGCGCCGATGCGGGGGGCTGGGGCGACCTCGGACCGTCTCAACCGGGCGTGCTTCTGCGTCACGCTCGACTGGGAGGCGCTGTGCCAGGCGCTGGACCGGGAGGTGGGCGACCCCGGCTTCTGCGCCACATTCATCCGTGCGCGGCCGCATCTCTTTTCCAACGTCTCCGTGTTCATCTCGGACACCGAAACGACCGAGATGCTGAAGATCGTGCGCGCCATCGAGGCCGCGACCAGATTGCCCGGCTATCGGGACGCGGTGTTGTCTTGGGCGCCCGCGATCGCGCGGCATGACTTTGGACCGCTTGGCGTGTTCATGGGTTACGACTTCCACCTCTCGCCAGCGGGTCCGAAGCTGATCGAGGTGAATTCGAACGCCGGCGGCGCCTTTCTCAATGCGCTGCTCGCCAAGGCGCAGCGGGTTTGCTGTGCCGAGGTCGACGGCGCGGTCGAAAGGATCAAGGCCGACGACTTTGACGGGTCAGTCCTCCGCATGTTCCAGCATGAATGGCTGTTGCAGCGCGGTGCGGGCGCACCGAAGCGGATCGCGATCGTCGACGATGACCCCGCCGAGCAATATCTTTATCCGGAGTTTCTCCTGGCCCAGCATTTGTTCGAGAAGAACGGCATCGCCGCGACCATCGCCGATGGGCGGCAGCTTCGCTATGAGCATGGCCGGCTGCTGGCCGAGGACGCGCCGGTCGACCTCGTTTACAATCGGCTGGTCGATTTCGCCCTCGATCATCCCGAGCATCGAGCGCTGCGCGACGCCTATCGGGACGGCGCCGTGGTGGTCACGCCGAATCCACGCGTGCACGCGCTCTGCGCCGACAAGCGCAATTTGGCGCTTGTTTCCGATCCGGCGCTCTTGCGCTCATGGGGACTTCCCGAGGAGATGCTCGGCGATCTGGCCGGGGTGCCGCGCACGGTTATCGTGTCCTGCGAAAATGCGACCGAGCTTTGGCAGGCCAGGAGGAAGTTGTTCTTTAAGCCGTTCGGCGGTCATGGCAGCAAGGCCGTGTATCGCGGGGACAAGCTGACGAAGCGGGTCTGGGCCGAGATCGTCCGAGGCGGCTACGTCGCCCAGGACTTCGCGGCCCCAGGCGAGCGCATGATCAAGCTCGACGGCACGGCGGCGCGGCGCAAGACGGATGTCCGCCTCTTTACCTATGACGGTGAAATCTTGCTGACCGCCGCGCGTCTCTATGAGGGGCAGGTCACGAATTTCAGAACCCCGGGCGGAGGGTTCGCGCCAGTGTTCGCGCTGGCCTGACGACCCGCGCTTCGCGCTCAGTAGAACAGGCTCGACACCGACTTCTCTTCGGCCGTGCGGGCGATGGCCTCGCCGAGGAGCGGGGCGATCGGCAGCACGCGGATGTTATGAGCCTTCGACACGGCCTCGCTTGGAAGGATGGAATCGGTGATGACGAGTTCCTTCAGGCGCGAGCCCATGATGCGGGCGACGGCGCCGCCGGACAACACGCCGTGGGTGATATAGCCCGTGACCTCGGTCGCGCCTTGATCGAGCAAGGCCTCGGCCGCGTTCACGAGCGTGCCGCCGGAATCGACGATGTCGTCGACGAGCAGGCAGGTGCGGCCGGCGACGTTGCCGATGACGTTCATCACCTCGGAATCTCCAGGCCGCTCGCGGCGTTTGTCGACGATGGCGAGCGGTGCATCGATGCGCTTGGCCAGGCCGCGCGCCCGCACCACGCCGCCGACATCGGGTGAGACCACCATGAGATTGTTCGCGTCGAAACTGTCGCGAATGTCCTGCACCATCGCCGGCGCGGCGAACAGATTGTCGGTCGGGATGTCGAAGAAGCCCTGAATTTGGCCAGCATGAAGATCGAGGGTGAGGACCCGGTCGGCTCCGGCGCGGTCGACCATATTGGCGACGAGCTTGGCCGAGATTGGCGTGCGCGGTCCCGGTTTTCGATCCTGGCGGGCGTAACCGAAATAGGGAACGACGGCGGTGATGCGCCGGGCCGAGGCGCGCTTGAGCGCATCGATGAGAATGAGCAATTCCATCAAGTGGTCGTTGGCGGGCGCGGAGGTCGATTGAATGACGAACACGTCCTCGCCGCGGACGTTCTCCTGCACCTCGACAAAGATTTCCATGTCGGCGAAGCGCCGGACCACGCATCTGGCCAGCGGCGTCTTAAGATAGGCCGCAATCGCCTCGGCGAGCGGCCGATTGCTGTTGCCTGCAACCAATTTCATGGAAGCCGCTCCTTGAGCGCCAGAGCATTCTGACCGCCGGCAGCGAACCAGTGGAAGGCGCGCTTTTAGCAAGGCTCGGGGCTATATGTAAACTCACACCCTCAAGCTGGCTGTGGATGTCCCGATCTAACTGCTCGATTTGGGGAGAAGTTTAATGATTCCGTCCGCGGCGGCGCCGGCGGCAGCGTCGGCGATCGGTCCCCAGGGTCCATTGAGCGAGCCCTTGGGGATGGTGTTCTGCTGCGACACGGTGCCGACCCGTTTCCCGCTCGGATCGAGCACCTGCCAATCGATGCGGACATTCTCCTTGCCGCCCGAGGCGTCCTTCACGCTGACGACGGCTTTCACCGTGTAAGTATTGTCCGACTGGACGCTGGTAAGCTTGATGCCCTTGGCATAGAGCCGCTTCTTGATCGCGGCGGTCAGGGATTTCGACCCATCGCCCGGGGCCCCCGAAACGGGAGAAACCATCGTCGTCACGGGCCCCTTCGGCGCGCGGGCGACGGGCGCCGGCGACGCGGCGGCCGCAGGCGCTCTGGCGCTGGGGCTCGAGCCAGGACTTGGTGGCGGCGTCGAAGCGACGGGAGGAGAGGCCCTGCCGCCAGACAGGCTGGCGGCGAGTTCCGAGGTGATCTTGGCGGCGAGGCTGCGCAGCACCTCGCTATCGACGCCGCTCCAAGGATCGCTGCCTCGTCGGCTGGGGACCAGCTGTTCGCCCGAAACCCGGGTGACTCGCTGCCCCTTGCTGTCGGCTACGTCCAAGATATAGGAGATCTTCGAGCCCTTTTTCTCGTTGGTGGCCAGGAGATAGCCGCGAAGCGTGTAAGGAGAGCCGCTGCCCTCCGGCGTCAGCGTGAGCTTGTTCTGCTCGCCGGCGGTGACGAGTTCCTGGGCCAGCTCCGTCGCCACATTCGGTGGCGCGCCAACGATGGGGGCGAGGTCCATCTTGGTGGCCCGGCCACCGAAGATCCTGCTGCCGAAATCGCTGAAAAACCCGGCTTTGGCGCTTCCGCTGGGCAAGCTGCAGCAAAGGCCCAAGGCAACCACGGCGGTCAGTACCGTGATTGCGATGCGCCAGAACGGGCAGCCCACGCGTCGTGGATTCGCGTCCAACAAAAACTCCCTCTGTTGGCCGCAAAGCCCCCTTTGCGACAGTGCTCAGCACCCGCAATGGGGCTTCCAAACCTCTTCGAAACAATAGATTACCTGCCTCTGGCCGCTTGCGTCCAGCCTAAGGATGAGCAGGAACAGGATCGCGCCAGCCAGGAAACGAGGATCAAGTGAGCACGATGGCAGAAATTTGACGCCCATAGTCGTTTTCGCCGTGGTGCTGCGACCGGCGGTAGCTGAACAGACGCGTTTCATCACAATAGGTGCAGAGCCCAAGATCGGCGATGGAGCCCACGCCCGAACGGATCAGGCGCTCCCAGACATAGCCGGGCAGATCGAAATGGGGCTCGCCCGAGCCCTCATCGGTGATGAAGAAGGCCGAGCTGTCCGGCTCGTTGGCCAGGAAGCTCTCGACAAAGTCGGAGCCGGCCTCATAGGCCTTTTGCGAGATGGCGGGGCCGATCGCGGCGGCGATGCGCTCGCGCTTGGCGCCGAGGCCTTCCATGGCCGCGACCGTAGCCTCGACGATGCCGGAGAGGGCGCCGCGCCAGCCGGCATGGGCGGCGCCGATGATGCGCGCCTGCGGATCGCAAAACAGCACCGGCGCGCAATCCGCGGTCAGCACGGCGATGGCGAGACCCGGCGTGCCGGTGACGATGGCGTCGGCCTGCGGCGCCTCAGGGTCCAAGGGCTGCTCGACGGTCACCGCCGTCGCGCTGTGAATCTGGTGAAGCGTGAGCAGGCGTCCGGGTTCGACGCCCAAGGTCTCGGCCACCAGCGCCCGGTTCTGAACGACGTTGCCGGCCTCATCCTTTGAGCCAGGTCCGCAATTGAGGGAGTTGTAGACGCCGCCCGAGACGCCGCCACGGCGCGTGAAAAAGCCGTGGCGAACGCCGTCGCAACTCGCCAGCGTCTGGTCGCGGAACATCGTCCTTTCTGGCGTCACCATCTTGGTCACCAGGATAAGGTCAAATGGTCCCGCCCGAAAGGCGGCGGTGGCGGAAGTTGAGCGCTGGTGAGCGCGAGCGCCTTGAACAATACGCCCATCTGTGCGGGATCGACGAGGCGCGCCGCGCCTGACGCGATGGCTTCCTTTTGCGCCGGCGTCGCGCTCGCAAGCAGCTTTTCGCGGCGTTGGCCGAGACCAAGCTTGAGCAGGAACTCGCCTTGAGGGATCGGGCCGTAAGCCTTGAGCCCCAGGGCTTCGGCCTGCCGCTTCAACGCGGCGAAGTCGACATGGGCTGAGAGGTCGGCGTCGCCGGGCGTGGCCAGCGGGTCGGCGAAACGATGCCCGCGCACGGCTTGCAGCGTGTCGCCAAGCCCGGACTCCGCATGACCGTAATCGATGATGAGAGCGGCCAGGGGCGCGTGAGCGGCCCGGCGGGCCAACTCGTTCAGGAGCCTCGCGGCCGCCGGCCTGGTCTCGAGGATGGCGCCTTCCGGCATGCGTGCAAGACCGGCGGTCACGCCGCCGTCCGGCGCCGCCGGTTCCCCTTCGGCAAAGGCAAAGCCATTTTTGCCGTCGCCGTCGACGAGGCGTTCGCGCCAGAAACCTCCGCGATGCACGAATTGGCGGATGGGGAGGGCGTCGATGAATTCATTGGCGATCACGACGAGCGGCCCTTCGGCGACGTCTTCGAGGGTCGCATGGAAGCGGAGCGGCACGGCCGTACCCGTGAGCGCCGCGCGCTGCGTTTCGGCCATGACCGGACTTCTTTCGACCAGGTCGACGGAAACGCACTGATTGAATCTTGGTGAGACGCGCCAGGCTCGAAGCGCATCGGCCATCAAACTGCCGCGCCCGGGACCAAGCTCGGCGACGGTCAGTGCATCGGGTTCTCCCATCGCCTGCCAGACCGCTACCGCCCATAGGCCGATGAGCTCGCCGAAGATCTGGCTGATCTCCGGCGCGGTGATGAAATCGCCGTCGCCCCCGATCGGCTGACGCGAGGTGTAGGCGCCGGCGTTCGGATCGAGCAGGCAGGCCTCCATGAAAGCCTCGACGCTCAATGGGCCCTGCGTGGCGATACGCAGTTGCAGTCTCGCCGGAAGCGAGGTCATCTGAGCTTCAACCTGGCGCGTCGCGCGGGTCACGGTCCGATCGCCAGCTTGGTCCTTCCGCGCCAGATCAACCACAGGCCGAGCAGGATCATGGGAATCGAATAGACGATGCCTGGCGTGAGCATGCCGATGTCGAGCGGATGTCCGGCATGGGGTTCGCGGAAAAACTCAAGCAGGCTTCGGAACAGTCCATAGAAGACGAGGAACAGTCCGAACACCGTCCCCGGGCGCGTCAGCGCCTTGTAGCCATAGGTGGCGACGGCGAGGATGGTGAAGAGCAGGATGCCCTCGAGCGCGGCCTCGTAGAGCTGGCTCGGATGACGGGCAGCGTCGCCCGCGCCCGGGAACACCATGGCCCAGGGCACGTCGCTTTCGCGGCCCACCACTTCGGAATTGATGAAGTTGGCGATGCGACCGAAGAACAGGCCGAAAGGGGTTGCGGCGGAGGCGATGTCGCCGAGGGAAAGCGGGTTGATGCCCTTGGCGCGCGAAAAGAAATAGACGGCGGCAACAACGCCCAGCAGGCCGCCATGGAAGGACATGCCGCCATTCCACACCGCCGGAATCTCGACGGGGTTATGCCAGTAATAGCTCGGCTCGTAGAACAGCACGAAGCCGAGCCTGCCACCGACGACGATGCCGAGCGTGATCCACAGCAGGAAGTCGTCGGCTTGGGGAACCGTCATCGGCGGCTTGCCGTTCCAAAGGGCAGGCCGCGATACCAGCCAGCGCCCATAGAGCCAGCCGAGCAGAATGCCGGCCATGTAAGCGAGGCCATACCAGCGGATCGCAAGCGGACCGATTTCGATCGCGATGGGATCGATGACTGGATAGGGGATGACCAAGTAGGGCATGAGCGCGAGTGCCGGGAGGACGGGCCCCGACCCTTCACCGCCGGTGGTTCACTGTCAAGGCTGTGGAAAGCGTCCCCCGGTCGCAGCTTGATCGAAGCCTTCCCCCATCCCATAGTTCCCGCCAGATGCAGCAATGGCGAAGGCTTTTCCGATGACGCAGACAACTGGCCGGTTCTTCGACGAGCTCGGCAAGCTCATCACCGATGCGGCGGGCGCGGCACAGGGCGTGCGCAAGGAGGTCGAGGGCGTCGTCAGGGTTCAGGCGGAGAATATCCTGCGCGAGCTCGATGTGGTGCAGCGTGAGGAGTTCGAGGCGGTGAAGGCCATGGCGCAGAAGGCGCGCGTGGAGAATGAGCAACTGAAGCAGCGACTCGCGCTGCTCGAGGCAATTCTCGACGACGTCGAAGTCGAAGGCGATGAGCCCCTCCCGAACCGTCCGATACGACGCCGCAAGTTGAAGCGGGGCTATTGACCGGCACGCGGCGGCAAGAGGGAAGGTCTTGGCGAATCGAGTCGCTGGCGGAACGCGGCGGACCGGAACTTCCATCCACAACTAATTCCGCACCGTCCACAGCATTTTGACTCAGCCCTGGCGAGCGGAGTTGGTGACGGCACAAACTCCGTTATATAACTGATTCACAATCTGATTCGCGGCGGCGTGACGCGTGCGCGGTAACTCTGAGAGGCCACAGAGAACACGCATGGCAACGACACAGGCTAACTTTGACCATTTCGCCAACCCGGTGGACATGGTCGAGCATATTGCTAGCATCCATGACTGGACGTTCGAGCGGAGCGCACCCGATGAGCTCACGCTTTCGGTCGCCGGCTCCTGGTGCGACTACCACCTCTCGCTCACCTGGCGCGACGATCTGGAGGCGCTGCATCTTGCTTGTGCTTTCGACTGCAAGGTGTCGAAGGTCAGGTTGAACGAGGTCTATCGCCTCATCGCCTTGATCAACGAGCAGCTCTGGCTCGGTCATTTCGATCTGTGGAAGGAGGACGGCATGTTGCTTTACCGGCATGGATTGCTGCTTGCCGGCGCCACGACACATGTGGGCCAATGCGAGGCGCTGCTGCAGGCCGCGCTCGAGGCGTGCGAGCGCTACTATCAGTCCTTCCAATTCGTGGTGTGGGCGGGCAAATCGCCGGAAGACGCACTCGCCGCCATCATGCTCGAGACGCAAGGACAGGCATGACGCTTCAATTGGCCGGCCCGCTCCTCCTCGTCGGGGCCGGGAAGATGGGCGGGGCTCTCCTTGCCGGCTGGCTCCGCCACGGTCTCGATCCACGCTCTGTCATGGTCCAGGACCCGTCACCCCCACCCGAGGCGGCGGCGATGATGGCGAGCCACGGTGTCCGCGTTCGCCCCAGGGCCGAATTGCCGACAGCGCCGGCCGTCATCGTGCTTGCGGTCAAGCCGCAACTCGTCGGTGACGTGCTGCCAACGCTGGCGCCGCTCTTGGGCGCGGAGACCGTGATGCTGTCGATCGCGGCAGGGCGGACTCTCGCGAATCTCGAATCATTTCTGCCGCCGGGCACGGCCATCGTGCGGGCGATGCCGAACACCCCGGCGGCGATCGGGCAGGGCATCACCGCGGCTTGCGCCAATAGCGAAGTGACGCCAGACCAGGCGCGGACCTGCGATGAGCTGCTCGAAGCCGTGGGCGAAGTGATCTGGCTCGGAGACGAGCAATTGATGGACGCGGTCACCGCGGTCTCGGGCAGCGGGCCGGCCTATGTGTTCTTCCTCGCCGAATGTCTGGCGGAGGCAGGTCAGGCTGCGGGGCTCGAGCCCGAACTTGCCGCGCGCTTGGCGCAGGGGACGATCGCGGGCGCGGCCGAGCTCCTCCGCCGGGCCGATCTCACTCCTGCCGAACTCAGGGAGAACGTGACATCCCCCAAAGGCACGACAGCCGCCGCGCTCGAAGTCCTGATGGGGAAGAACGGCCTCGCCGATCTCTTGATCCGGGCCGTCGCCGCGGCGGCCAAGCGCTCGCGCGAACTGTCCTCCTAGAGGCCATCCGCCGCCCGGCTCGTCTTTCGCTGGCCCCAGAAAGCTCCTATATTTGAAGGCAAAGGAGCTTTGCCATGTTGGATGATTTCAGCAATCGCAACCGGGCGATCAGAGCGGCGCTCGATCTCGCGGCGGAACGCGGCTGGGGCAATGTCAGCTTCGCCGGGATCGCGCAGCATACGGGGCTAAGCCTGGCCGATCTTCGCCGGGACTTCACCTGCAAGACCGATATCCTCAAGGGCTTCCAGTCTGAGGTCGATGCTGAGGTTCTGGCCAAGATCAAGCCCGCGACGCCGGAGCAAACGCCGCGCGATCGCCTGTTCGATCTGATCATGACCCGCTTCGAGGTGATGACGCCCTACAAGCCCGCGCTTACGCGCATCTATGCGGCCCTAAGCTGCCATCCGGGCGAAGCGGCGCAACTCCTCTGTTCGACGCTCGCTTCGCAATATTGGATGCTGGTTGGCGCTGGCGCCAAGCTCAACGGTGCGGGGGCCGGGCTTCGCGTCACCGGTCTTGCCGCGATCTACGCCAAGGTGTTCCGCGTATGGCTTGACGATGCGTCGCCGGGCCTCGATCGCACCATGGCCGCGCTCGACCGCAAGCTGCAAAGCGGGGAGCATTGGCTCACCAGCATGGAGACCATGTGCGGAGATATTTGCCGCGTCGCCTGTGGTTTCCTGCCGCGAGGCTGGAAACCACGCGGTCGCGACGAGACCAGCGCCGGGCAGGCCGCTGGCGGGACTTCCGCCAACTCGGCGCCTGCCTAGATCACAGCTGAGCTGAGAACGCTCAGTACGGAAGCGGGTCCTCGTCACCCGGGCCGGACAGATCCTCCGGGCCTTCGCCGGGCAGTTCGTCGTCGATGGGGTCGATCTCCGCCGGATTGGTCGGGCCGACAGGCACGTCGAGCACCTGGCCTTCGATCTCCACCGGAGAGGGGACTAGGTCCCGTTTGCGTCCGATTTCGACCTGGCCGCCTCCGATGTCCATCTCGATCTCCGATCCAGGCTGCTCCTCATCCTGAATCTCGTCATCGATGGTCTCGGCGAAGGCGCCTCCGCCCGGCGCCATGGCCAACAACGCTGCCAACCCCAATATCACGATACGCATGTCTCTCCTCCCAAGCAGATGCCGGAAAACCAAAGCTCAAACCGGACCCTTTGTCACGGCCAAACGCCTAATTGGTTCCGGACTCCAGCTGCTCTTCGCCCTCAACCGAGTAGGGCTGTTGCCATTCCTCTTCGGGCGACTGGTAGTTCCATCCGCCGGGGGAGCCCCCGGCGTCTTCGGGCCCGAGCCCACTGGTCATCGGGCTTGTCACATCGTCCGGAAGAATGAGCGTCGGCGTGGCGCCGGCTCCGCCGCCAAAGCCGCTGTTGAAATTGTCCCCCAAAGTCTGGGCCGAGGCTGCGCTGGCCAAAATGCTGGCGCCCAGCGCCAAGCCTAAGACGAATGATCTTGGCATGTCGTTCCCCCCATCGAATCGCAATAAATTACACGGCCACCCGTCAGACTGGAACCGTCAGAATGGCCTTTAGCCCGCCAAGCCGGGACTGGCCCAAAGTGATGTCGCCGCCGTGGATGCGGGCGATGTCGCGGGCAATGGCGAGGCCGAGCCCGGTTGAGCCCGAGTCCTGATTGCGCGCGTCGTCCAGCCGGTAGAAAGGCCTGAACACCTGCTCGCGCTCGGATTCGGGAATGCCGGGACCGTCATCCTCGACCTCGATCACGAGAGATCCATCCTGCTTCCCGGCGGTAACGGCGACGTGGTCGGAGAAGCGCACCGCATTGTTGACGAGATTGGCGATGGCGCGCTTGAAGGCATGACGCCTGAGCGGCACCACGAGCGCCGCGTCGCCGACGTCGATGCTGATATCGCTCCGGCCATGGGTCTGGCTGCGGATTTCGGCGAGGATCTCGCCGATGTCGGTGCGCACGATGTCTTCGCCCGCGTCGCCCTTGGCGAAGGCCACATAGTCCTCGAGCATGGCTTGCATCTCGTCCACGTCTGAATGCATGGCGTCAAGTTCCGGCGAGTCCTCGAACATCGCCAGTTGAAGCCTGAATCGGGTGAGCACGGTGCGGAGATCGTGGCTCACGCCCGCCAGCATGGTCGTGCGCTGCTCGACATGCCGCTCGATGCGGTCGCGCATCTCGATGAAGGCCTGCGCCGCCTTGCGCACCTCGCGTGCGCCCCGGGGGCGGAAGTCGGCAGGCGCGGGCCGGCCTTTGCCCAAACTATCGGCGGCTTCGGCCAAGCGCAGGATCGGCTTGATCTGATTGCGCAGAAACAGAATCGCCACGGTCAGAAGCACAAGCGAGGTGCCGAGCATCCACAGGAGAAAGATCTGCGAGTTGGAGGCATAGGTTTGACTGCGCCGCGCCAACACATGCATCACGGCGTCGTCTAGTTTGATGCGAATGTCGACGAGATTGGAGGCGCCGACGGTGTCGATCCAGAACGGACGGCCGATCTGGCGCCTGATCTCGTCGGACAGGGTGCGGTCGAGCAGGTCGAAGAAGGGCCGCGAGCGGGCCTGTGGCAGTTCATCCCCCGGCGCGATCTTGACGCGAAGCCCGAGGTCGTCATTGGCGAGCTTGATCAGCGTCTTGGAACCGTTTTCCTGGGGGTAGGATTTATACACGTCGATGAGCATGGCGATGTTCTGCACGGTGGCCGTGGACAGCCGCCGCGTGACTGTTTCCCAGTGACGCTCGAGAAAGACGAAGGTGACGACCGACTGCAGCAGCACCATCGGCGCGATGATGATGATGAGGGCGCGCGCATAGAGCCCCTTCGGCATCCGCTCACGAATCGCGGTGGTGAGCCGCCCGTAGAGCGTCCGGGCCCCGGCGAAGACGGGCTTGATGTCGGGGATCACGAGGGTCATTCCGGATAGAGGATGTAGCCTTTGCCACGGACGGTCTGCAGATAGACGGGATTGGCCGGATCCTTCTCGATCTTGCGCCTGAGACGATTGATCTGCACGTCGATCGCGCGCTCGCCGCCATTCTCGCCGTCCTTGGCCAGCTCGTGGCGCGAGACCGGCGTGCCGGGACGTTGGGCGAAATAGCGCAAAAGCTCGCGCTCACGCTCGGTCAGCCGAATGGTCTCGCTGCCCTGCTTCAGCTCGCCGCGGCCGATATGAAACACGAAACTCCCCATGCGCACCTCGCCCGAGGGCGAGGCATTGGCGCGCCGGCGCAGCACATTGGTGACCCGAAGCAGAAGCTCGCGCGGCTCGAAGGGCTTGCCCAGATAATCGTCGACGCCGGTCTCCAGGCCTTCGATGCGCTGCTCGGGCTCGGCGCGGGCGGTCAACATCAGGATCGGCACCTGGGATTCGCGCCGGAGCGAGCGGGCGAAGTCGAGGCCCGATTCATGCGGCATCATCACGTCGAGGATCAACAAGTCGAAGGACAGGCTGCGCATGGTCGCGCGCGCCGACGCCGCGTCGATCGCGGTGGTCACGCGAAAGCCGTGCTCCTGCAGATAGCGGGCGAGCAGGTCGCGGATACGGCTGTCGTCGTCGATGACGAGGATGTGGGGAGAACTGTCGTCCGGCGCCCGCCCGCGATGGAGTTTGATCGTCGCTGGCATCGTCATGACACCTCGGTTTCCCCGTCATTCTCGGTGGCCGCCGGCGACGTCGCCATGATGGAGGAAACTTTGGACCGTTCTTCGGCATTGATCATGGCTTCCAGGAATCGCCGTATCACCTCGTCCGCGCCCGGGCCCGCGGCTCTCAGCGCCTCGGCGAGGCGGAGGAGCTGGGGCGCGGCGAGCCGTTTGGCCAGCGCGCGGCCGGCCTCGGTCGGATAAAGCTGCCGCTCGCGGCGGTCGACGCTTCCGGCGCGCTGAACAATATAGCCTTTGTCGATGAGCTGCTTGAGCACGCGTCCCAGGCTCTGCTTGGTGATCTTGAGCACGTCGAGCAGATCGGCCACCCTCAGGCCCGAATGGCGATTGACGAAATGCAGCACCCGATGATGAGCCCGGCCAAAGCCAAAGTCCTGGAGGATCGCGTCCGGGTCGCGGGTGAAGTCGCGATAGGCAAAGAACAGCAACTCGGCGAAGGCAAGCAACTCGGCGTTCGACCGTCGCCCGGCTTTGCGCGCCGGAACGCCAGGGGCGCTCCCCTTGGCGGTCAAAGGCTGGGTCAATGGGTCATTTATGTCAGCCATGTTGACTTATTTTTTTGCCTGCATTAGTGGTTCATTTATGTCAGTTATGTTGACTTAAATCTGGCCATTGATACTCCCGGGAGCTGACTTGCGCAAATTCTCGTGCAGCTTTCCCAGGAGGCATAATAAAGCCCTATCCCGGGCTGGGCTCGGCCGGAAGCCCAATCGTCTAGGAGGGACGACCAATGGTTAGCGAGCCTTACGATCAGCGCCAGGGCTTTATCTGGATGAACGGCAAGCTCATGCCGTGGAGCGACGCGAGGGTCCATCTCCTCACCCACGCTCTGCATTATGGCAGCGCCGTGTTCGAAGGCGAGCGCATCTATGACGGCGAGATCTTCAAACTCACCGAGCACAGTCAGCGTCTGCACGAATCCGCCAAGGGGCTCGATTTCGAAATTCCCTATACCGTGGCTGAGATCGACGCGGCGTGCCGCGACGTGGTCGAGGCCAACCGATTGGTCGACGGCTATGTGCGGCCGATCGCTTGGCGCGGCAGCGAACAGATGGGCGTTTCGGCGCAGGCGACGAAGATCAACCTCGCCGTGGCGGCGTGGGATTGGGGCTCCTATTTCGATCCGGCGTCGAAGGCCAAGGGCTTGCGTCTCGCCATCGCTCAATATCGCCGCCCAGACCCGGCGACCGCGCCGGTGAAAAGCAAGGCCGCCGGCCTCTATATGATCTGCACCATCGAGAAGCACAGGGCGGAGCGGGCAGGCTATGCCGATGCGTTGATGCTGGATTGGCGCGGCCGCGTGGCCGAGGCCACGGGCGCCAATATCTTCTTCGTCCAGGAGGGTGTGCTGCACACGCCGACTCCCGATTGTTTCCTCGACGGCATCACCCGCCGCACGGTCATCGGCCTCGCCCAGAAGCATGGCCTGAAAGTGATGGAGCGGGCGATCATGCCGGAGGAGATGGCCGACTTCTCCGAATGCTTCCTCACCGGCACCGCCGCCGAGGTCATGCCGGTGGCGGAGATCGGGCCCTATCGCTTCACCGTTGGCGATATCACCCGGACGCTGATGGACGAGTATTCGGCGCTGGTGCATCCGGCCAAGGCGGTTCCCGCCAGGGCCGCGGCCGCGGGCTGACGCTTCAGGCGGCACGCCCGCGTCAGGGGCGAACCGTGCTAGGGTCGCCGCATGGTCGCCGAACCACATCATTTTCATCGACCGGATTTCGACTCGGCGTTCCGGCGGCATCTGCATGAGCTGCTGGCCTGGCGTCGCGATGTCAGGCAGTTCAAGCGCGAGGCGTTGCCGTCGGGCACGATCGAGCGGCTGATCGAGGCTGCGTGCCTTTCGCCGTCCGTCGGCTTGAGCGAGCCCTGGCGTTTCGTCATCGTCGGCGATGCGGACCGGCGCGCGGCGATTCGCGTATGCTTCGAGCTGTGCAATCAGGAAGCGCTGCAAGCTCAGACCCCGGATCGCTCGGCGCTTTATGCCAGGCTGAAGCTGGCCGGCCTGAACGAGGCCCCCTGCCAGATCAGCGTTTTCTCCGACCGGACCACGGCGCAAGGTCATGGGCTTGGGCGTCTGACCATGCCGGCGACCATCGACTATTCGGTCGCGATCGCCATCCACACGCTTTGGCTCGTGGCCCGGGCGGAGGGCATTGGCGTTGGCTGGGTCTCGATTCTGGACCCGGTCCGGGTGGCCGAGATCCTGGACGTGCCGCCGGCTTGGACCTTTATCGGCCATCTTTGCATCGGTTATCCGGAAGAGGAAACCGACATTCCGGCCTTGCAGCGCCAGGGTTGGGAGCGGCGCCACCCATCGGCCGGCACCGTGATTCAGCGCTGAGGCTCGTGGGTAGGGGTGCTGACGAGGCTTGAACCGCAGCCGCGCAACCGGCACTGTGTTCACCTGGTGGCCGTCCGGGGAGGGGGGCATGCACAAATTTTCGATTGGGTTGGCACTTGCCCTGCTCGTGGCGATGGCTCTTGGCGCCTTGCCGGCGTCGGAGGCCAAGGCCGCCGCCGCCATGGCCGGCAGCGTGGCGAGCGCCGTGCACCATCAGCCGCTGGCGCAACCCGTGGTGACCTGGCGCGATTGCCAGAGGATCGCCCGCTGCAATGGTTGCAAGCCGGTCTATCGCTGCCGCTCCTGCACCTATCAGCGCCAATGCCCGCGCCGGCGCGGGCCGTGCGAGTGGTCGGATGTCTGCGTTTGGGGACCGTATCTGCCCATCGCTCCACGCGGCGTGCCAATCAGGTGAGCTAGTCCTCGCCGCCAGGCTATTCGGCGGCATCCCTCCCCGTGTCCCAGCGGTCGCTGGCCGCGTCGTCGCTGGCGTTGGCCTCAACCCAGCGGTCGCTGGCCGCGTCGTCGCTGGCGTTGGCCTCAACCCAGCGGCTTCCCTCCGGTCCGCTTTCGCGCTTCCAGAACGGCGCGCGGGTCTTGAGAAAGTCCATCAGAAACTCGGCGGCGGCGAAGGCCGCCTGGCGATGCTCCGACGCGGTCAGTACCAGCACGATGTTGTCGCTTGGGCGCAAGGTGCCGGTGCGGTGCACGATCAGGCACGCTTTCAGCGGCCAGCGCGTCTGCGCTTCGATCTCGATGCGTTCAAGCTCGCGCTCGGTCATGCCGGGATAGTGCTCAAGCGTCATCTCGTCGATGGCATGGTCGCCGGCCCGGTCCCGCACCGTGCCCAAGAACGCCACGACCGCGCCGATGTCGCTCCTGCCGGATTTGAGTCGCTCGATCTCGGCCCCGATATCGAAATCCTCTTGCTGGACTCTGATCATGTCAGCCGCCGGTCACCGGAGGAAAGAACGCGATTTCGCGCGCGCGCGCTATTGTGGCGTTATGGCGCACATGGGTGTGGTCGATCGCGGCCCTGATCACTTCGGAGCGGTCGAAGGCATGGGCGAATTCGGGTCCACGGGTCTTGAGCCACGACATCAGCTCCGCCACCGTGGTAACGCTCGCCGGAATCTCGATCTCCTCGGCGCCGATCCCGGTCTTTTCCTTGACCCAGGCGAAATAGAGCAGGCGCACAGCTCAGTCCCCCTCGGTCATGACATGGCGGAGCGACGCGCGCAGATAATCGTAGCCGGTGTAGAGCGTGAGCAGGGCGGCGATCCAGAGCAGGGTCAGGCCGAACAAGGTCGTGTAGGGCCAGACTTTGTCGCCGGCGCTGCCCGCGAGCAGGAAGCCGATGGCGACCATCTGCACCACGGTTTTCCATTTGGCGAGCCGCGTCACCGGCACGCTGACGGCGAGGGTGCCCAGGAATTCGCGCAAGCCCGAGACCAGGATCTCGCGGCAGAGGATGATGACGCCGGCCCAGAGCGACCACCCGGCGATGGTCTGGCTCGCGGCGAGCATGAGCAGCGCCGCCGACACGATCAGCTTGTCGGCGATGGGATCGAGCATGCGGCCCATGGCACTCTGCTGCCCCCAGGCGCGGGCGAGATAGCCATCAAGGAAGTCGCTGACGCCGGCGGCGATGAAAATGCTCATGGCGAGCCAATGGCCAAGATCGCCCTCGATGAAGAAGCAGGCGACGAGGGCCGGGATGAAGGCGATGCGGCCATAGGTCAAGAGGTTGGGGAGGTTCCAGAAGCGATTGGGCGCGCGTCCGCCCGACGCACGCGGCGCTCCCCGCCTCACCATATCCGAGCCTCCAACCACGATCAGCTCGCTCCCTCGTGAAAATACTCGTAAATGGCCTTCGCCATCTGGGCGCTGATGCCGCCCACGGCGGCGAGGTCGGCGATGCCGGCGCGGCTCACGGCCTTGGCCGAGCCGAAATGCTGGAGGAGCGCGCGTTTGCGCGACGGCCCGATACCCGGCACCTCGTCCAGCGGCGATGCGTGGAGCGCCTTCTTGCGCCGCGCGCGATGGGCGCCGATGGCGAAGCGGTGCGCCTCGTCTCTGAGCTTCTGGATGCAATAGAGCACGGGGTCGCGCGGCTCCAACAGCAACGGTTGGCGCCCCTTGAGGTAGATCCGCTCGCGGCCGGCATTGCGGTCTGGCCCCTTGGCCACGGCGGCGAGTTTGATCTCGGAGAGGCCGAGCTCTTCCAGCACCGCCACCGCCACGGACAGTTGCCCGGGGCCGCCATCGATCAGCACGAGATCGGGCGCGGCCCAGCCAGTCGCGGAGTCTTTGTCCCGCGCGAGCTTGCTGAAGCGCCGTGTGAGCATCTCCCGCATCATGGCGTAATCGTCCCCGGGGGCAAGGTCCTCAGAGCGAATGTTGAACTTCCGATATTGATTCCTAACGAAGCCTTCGAGCCCGGCCACGATCATGGCGCCGACCGGATTGGTGCCGGAGATGTGGCTGTTGTCGAAGACTTCGACCCGCTCGGGTATTTCCTCCAAATCGAACAGCTCGGCAAGGCGCGCGAAAATGGCGGTTTGCGACGAGGACTCCGCCAAGCGGCGCGCCAAGACCTCCCGCGCATTGACGAGCGCATGGGTCACGAGCTCGCGCTTTTCTCCACGTTGCGGTGCAATCACGCTGATCTTGTGACCCGCGCGCAGCGACAGGGCTTCGCCGAGCAAACGCCGCCCAGCGATCTCGTGCGACAGAAGCACGAGTTTCGGCGGCGGCTTGTCGTCGTAGAACTGGGCGACAAAGGATTCAAGCACCTCCTCGACCGCGAGACTCTTGTCGGCGCGGGGAAAATAGGCGCGGTTGCCCCAATTTTGGCCGGTGCGGAAGAAGAACACCTGGATCGCGGTTTGGCCCGCATCCTGATGCGCGGCGAAGACGTCCGCCTCCTTCACAGTCTCCGGATTGATGCCCTGATGGGATTGGACGTGGCTCAGCGCCGTCAGGCGGTCGCGGAACCTCGCCGCGCGCTCATAGTCCTGCTTGAGGCTCGCATCGTCCATGAGCTTGTGCAGGCGGTGCTTTACCTCATCGCTCTTGCCGGTCAGGAAACGCAAGGCCTCATCGACCAGCGCCGCATAGTCCTGTGCCGACACCTCACCCGTGCAAGGGGCACTACAGCGCTTGATCTGGTAGAGCAGGCAGGGCCGAACCCGCGTTTCGAAATAAGCGTCCGAGCAGGATCTGAGCAGGAAGGCACGCTGCAGCGTGTTGATGGTGCGGCCGACCGCGCCGGCGGAGGCGAAGGGACCGAAATAATCCCCCTTGCGGCTGCGCCCGCCGCGATGCTTCAGAATCTGCGGGAAGTTGTGGTCGCGCGCGATGAGGATGAAGGGGAAGGATTTGTCGTCCCGGAGCACCACATTGTAGCGGGGCTTGAGCCGCTTGATCAGATTGGCTTCGAGCAACAAAGCCTCGATCTCGGTGGCGGTGGTGACGAACTCCATGCTCGCGGTATCGGCGATCATGCGCGCGATGCGGTTGTTGTGACTTCCCGGGCGGGCGTAGCTCTGTACCCGCTTCTTCAGCTGGCGCGCCTTGCCGACATAAAGCACCTCGCCCGCCGCATCGATCATGCGGTAGACGCCTGGGCCCTTGGGCGCGGTCTTGGCATGGCCGGCGATGGCGAGCGCACCTTGCTCCGTGCCGCGAAACGCTTGACGCGCGCGGGACAGAAGCGAAGCACTGGCGCTGTCGGGCTTGTCTAAGGGCATGGGATCCTGGGTTTCGGCGCGCCGGAACGAGAGGCGCGGGGCATAGGGTGAAGGTATGGCCTCGGGGCCGCCAGCTTCAAGGCCTTGAGCGTCGGCCTAGCGTGCCTCGTTTGCCGCTTGGCACTCCGGATCAGTCGCCCAGAGCAGGTGCTGTCCACCATCGAGCGCAATCATCTGTCCGGTCACCGAAGGCGTGTCGAGCAGGAAGCGGACGGCCCCGCACAGCTCTTCGACGGTGGCGCCATGGCCGAGAAGGGTCGAGCCGCATTCGCGCTCGAATTCCGCCTGGCTTTGCCGCTGGTTGGGTAGCACCGGTCCTGGACCCAGCGCGTTGACGCGGATGCGTGGCGCCAGCGCTTGGGCCAGCGTTCGCGTCGCGGTCCACAACGCCGATTTGGCGATGGTGTAGGAGAAATAATCCGGGGTCAGCCGCCAGACCCTCTGGTCGATCATGTTGATGACCGAGCCCGACGCCGTCTCGGGCAGCATGCGAGCGAACGCCTGGGTCAGGAACACCGGAGCGCGTAGATTGACGTCGAGTTCAGCCTGCCAGCCGGCCCAGTCCAGCGTCTGCGGCGAATCCCATTCGAACCGCGCCGCATTGTTGATGAGCAGAGTGGGATATCCCAGCTCCTCGGCGCAAGACTCGACCAGCCGGTGGAGCTGATCTTCGCGAGTGAGGTCGGCCCGGAGCGCGACCGCGGTGGAGCCAAGGGCTTCAATCTCGTCGACCAGCGCTTGGGCTGCGGCGGACGAGGAGTGGTAGTGCACCCCAATCCGCCAGCCACGCTTCGCCAGATCGAGGGCGATGGCGCGGCCGAGCCTCAGGGCAGCCCCAGTCACCAGGGCAATCGCAGGGTCTTGCTTTGTCATGTTGATTGAGCTCGAGGCCTCGCCGTCGGGGATGGCCCCTAGCGTAGCCTGTGCGTTCAGCCGCGCCAACCTGGCCCCGTGACGCTCGGGCAAGAGGTGGAAGACGCGCGCGTCAACCGGCTGGGCCGGCGCCGCCTCTGTTCACCGCCTGTTCCGCAGGCAAATGCCGCATCCTCGTTGCGGTGATCCTGAGCAATTTTGCGGCGCAAAATTGGAACAAAGCCCATTGTGTCATCAAAGTGGCTCCGACCATTGCAGAACTGCCACAGAGTCCGAAATGTTGCAGGGAAATCAAGGGTTTTCCATTGCCTCCTGAGCCTTTGTCGACAATTGTATCAATCAGAACGGGGGCATCAGGCCGCATCGCGCACGTCGTGGCTTGATCCTGTCGCAAAGCGAATCGATCGCAGGGACAAGCAGGGATCGGGGGATTCAAACGATGGCACGGGGAAGCTCTTTAGC
>Ga0307378_10002399_pt1 | contig 28808 bp, 28 predicted proteins | sample UN1MG_FD_202238 | JGI IMG/M metagenome (GOLD analysis project Ga0307378, IMG submission 202238) | Soil microbial communities from Risofladan, Vaasa, Finland - UN-1 | ecosystem: Environmental > Terrestrial > Soil > Coastal area > Acid sulfate soil | place: Finland: Risofladan, Vaasa | collected... | reverse complement strand
AGCGAGCTTCGCTTTGAGGAACCTGCCGACGACTGGCAAGCTCTGCTTCATTTCCGCCTTGCCCTCCTTGGTAACTTCCCCCCCCATCGCCTGGCGGAGACCGTTGATCGTGTTCGTAGAGAGCCTCGTCATCAATCTGGCCGTTTGCGATAGGCCGCCCAAAGGATCAATTCGCGTGGGGCCAAACCGGAACTTGCCAAGGTCTGCCGAGTAGGGATCTAGGGAAATCGACCAGCCCTCCTCGTCGTCCGATGGGGGGCCGAAGGTCGCGTAGAGAAATGCAGCAGCGGTGGCGTAGAACACCGAGAGACCCGCCAGAGACCTGCCGTACTCCCGCGCAATTACCCTGCGCACGCGCCAGGACGCCTTCCCCGCGTCTTTCCAGAGGGGCTGCCCGATTAGCAGCTCGAACCGCGAGACGTATCCGCGGGGCGTCCAGAGCACGGCCCCGAGACTTGCGGCGGCCTGCTCGTACCGTCCCACGTCGCCACGCCAGCTCGCGACGTTGACGTAGTTGGCGATGACCCTTGCCTCAGCGTCTGTCACGTTCGCTGGATCGCGAGTCATAGTCGCGACCATGGCATCGAACACGTCCGCACGCTGCTGATTGAGTTGGGAGACGTAGGCCCTCTCTGAAGCCTTCACGCCATACTTGACAATGGGAATGTGCTCGGCCCATGTTGACTGGTACATCTCTTCCCTTGAGACGATGGCGCCGCTGATGTCCGTGAGTTCAAGTCCCGCTCGCTCATAGAGCCCAGACTTCGCGTTCGGGCGTAACGAGATGCCTTCCATGATGGCGAAGGCTTCCTTGTCGGACAGGGCGGCGCGAAAGGACCTCGCTTGGGCCCGCGCCGCTTTGATCGGGTGCGAGGCGGCAAGCCAGCCTCCCTGGCGGCCAAGAGCGGAGAAGTCGATGGAAGCCCATATGCTCTTGATGGCCCTGGCGACCTCGACGGGAACCCCCAGCGCCTTCTTCCACGTCGGACGGTTCGCCCGCGCGATCTTATCCACTTCGGCGCGTACCTTCTTCCGCGCCGCGTCAACCTTATGCCGCATCGCCAGGCTCTCCGCGTCTTCCGGCGTCCTGCGTAGCGGCTTCTTGGCGAAGTCCTTGCGAGCCAGCCGGTCCTCCAACTCGGCCAGACGCCCAGTGAGTTCTCGCTTCTTGGCCGCCAGCAGCCGTGCGTCTTCGCTCGCCTGGTAGGCGGGATCGTGCGTGCGCAGCTCTTCTCGCTGGGCGCGCAGGCCTTCCAGCTTGGAACGCTTGGCCTCGATCTCGGGGCTCGTGCGACGCGGCAAGAGCGGCTTCCGTCCGATCCTGCCTGCCTCCAGCTCGGCTGCCAACTGGTCAATGGCACGGTCAAGAGCGCGGCCCGTTGCCGCCAACTGCTGTTCGGGTGTGACGGTCTTTTTCGTGCGCGGGAAGATTTTGTTGTGCGCCTCCCACAACTGATTTCGCTGTTTGCGTAGGGCCGTCAACTCCACGTCAGGCTTCAGCGTGGTCCGCGTCTTGACGATCTTCTCCCGCGTGGCGATCTCTTGCTCCAGGTCCGTGATCCGGTTGCGGACCGCCGTCTTGGCGGCATCCAGGGCGCTCTTCAGTTGTCCTTCACCCGCCTCTACCGACACCGGGACCTCTTTCTTCAGCTCGTTGACCTGGGCGATCAACTGCCGCTCGATGTCGTCCGGCGTGCGGCGCTCAAAGCCCGTCTTCTTCGGCAGCAACCCCGATTCTTCCAGCTTGCGGGCTGCCTCCTCCGGGCTCATTCCGGAGGCCAGCCACTTCTTCGATTCGGCGATCGCGCTCTGCAAGTCCTGGACCTTTGCCAACTGCTGCAACTGGCCCTTGATCGCGCGTACCGTCTTGCTGATCTCGTCTTTGGTAAGCTCCTTGAAGTCGCCGTAGCCGGACATTGCATCCATCGCTTCACGGCGCGTGATCCCGGGCTTCACGGTCTCCAGCTCGCGGTGGACCTCATCGACGACCGCCTCTCGATCCTGGACTCCGGATTCGACGACCCAGCGCGTGATCTTCCTGGCGTATCTGCCGAGTTCGTTCGTGTCGCTGGGGTCGCGCACGGGCGACCGCACCATGCCTTCGCCCAAGAGGTTGCGCCACTCCCCCTCGAAGTGTCTCCGGAGGCCCTCGCTCATGTGCCCCAGATCGGCAGCCAGCCGGGCGACGGCCGCATTGAAACTGCGAACGCCCAACTCGACGTAGGCCAGGCCGACCTCGCGCAGATCGGCGAGGAACTTCACTTGTTTCTCGGCCTCTGCCATCGGGTCGAAGACGGCCCCGACCTGTTTGAGTGCCGCGAAGGACTCTTTAAGAGACGCGACGGCCGTTTGTACCCGGACCCTGGCTTTGGCAGCCTTCTCCTTGGCGGTGACGCGCGGCTTCTTCGCCAGGCTCTTCTTCCCGGGCGGTGGGATGTCCTCTCCGGTCTCCCAGTCAAAGCTGTCCGCCGGCTCGCGTTGGAGACTGAAGTCGTCGGGAAGTTCCTTCCCGCTCTCGGCCGCCATTTCCCGCGCAACCTCGTCCAGCTTGTCGTGCCACTCGGGGAGGCGCTTGGGGCCGTCCTTCAACACCTCGACAAGTGCCTGCGCGGTGTCGAGCGTCTGCTGCACGTCGCCGGGCTCAGAACGGATTCCCAGGGCCGGATACTCTCGGGCCAGAATCGGGGCCTTGGTGTCCAGGCCACCGTACTCGGCGAGGTTGACCGCCTTGCCCCCCTCGAAAAGCCGGCCCTCTTCAATGTCGCGTATCTTTGCGGGGGTGAGTCCGGTCGCCTGGACGGCCGCACGGTAGGATTCGTTATAGTCTCGGATGGGCCCCGCATCCGCTTCTGCGCGATCCTTGGCCCGCTCGCGCAGCTCCTTCGGATCAATCCCGTACTCGTGCGCGGTGTCGTACTGCTGCTCGAAGCGGCTCTCGATCGTCGCTCGGCGTTTGGCCGTGGTCTCGGCGATCTGGCGGTCGATCTCATCGTTGATGTGGTCTTGGTCGTACTGGGCGAGTTCAGCCTTCAGATCGGCCACCTCCCCCGCCAGTTTGGTCAGGCTTTCCCGCTCGCCCTCCGTCAGGGGAGCCTTCTTCGCTTTCACTCCCCGCCGCAGAACTCCGAGCAGAGAGTCGTCCTCCGCGATCCACGCCTTCCGGGCGGCCAGCCCTCTTCCCTGGGGCGTCCCGACTCGCTCCGACACGTCGTAGATGTCGGCCAACTCGGTTTCGGCCGCCGCTGCTGCGCCGGCGTCGCCACGGCCCAGGGCCTCGGTGTGCCGATTCTCGATCTCGTTCAGCCGCCGCAGCAGCATAAAGTCTTCGGTGTCCCCGACCGCCTCCGGCTTCGCCCGAAGCCGGTCGACCAGATTCGTCACCTCGGCGTCCGTAGCGGCGGCGGCCTCTGCCTGGGCGACGGGCCAGCCCCTATGTCCGGGGGGCGTCCGGGGTGCCATCCCCAAATCAGCCCTACGCTGCTCCGTGTAGGCGTTCTGGATCGACCGGGCCCCGGGGCCTCCCGCCACCGCGGCGGCCCCAGGCGGCGACGTAGGAGCGCCTAGGCCGGCATCCTCCGGGCGATCCGCTGGCTGCCCGAGAGCTTCTTCCGTCGCCGGCGGGGCTTCTCCCGGGCCTTCCCCTTCTTGCGGTGGCCTTTCAAGACCCCGGTCCCCGAGTCCGCCCGGTTGAACTCCTGCGCCACCTTCCGGGGGACGCCCACCGTCTTCGCGAACTTCGGGTCGTGCGCCGCCGCCGCCATCAGGCGCGCCTGCCTTTTGCTTTTTGAGGGCATCGACGTACCTCTTGAGCGGTTGTTTGAATTTCTCATCCCAGGCCCGTTTCCGGGTCTCTCGGTTTCTCGCTTCCTCGGGCGACATTTTGAGCGCGTCGGCGTCGGCACGCGACGGCACGCCGTCCTGAGCCTCGACCTTCTCCACCATGCTGGCCATCGCGCCTGGCGCCATCATCAGCCCGAGCGGCCCCGCCGCCTCTTTCATATCCTCCAGCCCGCGCATGAGGATGTTTCCCAGCCCCTTGTTGGGAATGTCCTCGTCGAGTCGGCGGCCCACTTCCATCGCCGTCTCGTTGATGACGCCCTGAATGCCCTCCTCCGCCAGCTCCTTGGTGTAGTTGACGGTGAATCGCTTGATGTTCTGTGCCGCCATCTGCCGAATTGTCGCGCCGGCCGTCCGTCCGTAGCCGGCGAAAGGGTCTGGCAGGATGGATTCCACCGCCGCCTCGATCGGAGCACTGACAGCCGTGATGAGCTGGGCCCGGCGCGGCTCAACACCTTCTGCGATAAGCGAGCTGTATGTGTTGTCCGCGATTTGCGGGAGGAAAGATCCGGACACGCCTATGGATTGCGCGACACGCACGCCGCGCTGCGTTGCACCAAGTCCGCTCGCTGCGCCGCCCATTGCCCGGCCGAGCCCGACGCTCTGCACCATCGGAACCGTCATCCGGCCGGCCTTTTGAGCCGTCCGGCCAATCCACGGCGTGTCTTCTCGAATTGTAGGGTCTTCGTGCTCCCGCACGGCCAGCAGTTGTTGACGAAAGATCTCCTGATCTCGGTCAAGCCCCTTGAGTGGCCCACCAACCGCCTTACTGACCATCTTGGCAAGCGGCATACCGAAGTCGAAGACGCCCTGGACGATCGAAGTGCCAAGCCGCGGGCCGAAGCCCGCTTTCTCTTGGGCCCGCGTCTTGGCGTACTCCTCCCGGGCGACATCCAAGAACGCCGCCCGGTCCTCGGGCGCAATTTCCGCGGCGGCAACGTGTTCAGCTACACCCAGGGCTGGACTGCCGGCAAAGACCTTAGCGATCGGGCGCAGCTTTCTCTTTCTCGCCACATGGCGCTCCCATTCTTCGCGTCGTTTTCGCTCGTTCTCCTCCTCCTCTTCATCAAGCCGCCCCTGGAGGGCCTGTCCGATCGGCTCAAATTTTTTGGACCAGTCAACCCACTGCTGCGGAAACGCCTTCGGGTCGTGTCCGGGTTCGCCCGGCAAGGCGGGCAGCGCGGGAAACTTCTCACCCACCTCCTCCTTGACGGCCTCAAGGTTGCCCCGCAGCCAGGCGGCGCTCTGCGGATCAAGCTGTGAGGCAAAGCTGCGGATACGACCCTCCGGGCTCCATGGCATTACCAAACGTGCATCAGGCTCGTGAGCCTTGAAATACGCCTCCAACTCATCAGGCGAATGCTGCGACAACACGAAGTCCGATGGCGTGTACGACCAGTTCCCCTTCGGGTCCTTGGCCCAAGTTCCTCCGGGTGTTTCGTCAGTGGAATACTTGCTGTCCTTACTGAACGTGATGTGATTCGGCAGTTTGTAGGTGTCGGGCCAGTGTCCGTTCGGACCCGGCTTAATACCGGCCTTTCTCGCGCCAGCATAGTCGTAGTCCTCCACACTCGGCTCGGACTCAACCGGAACCCAGCCGGCCGGAATGTCCTCGGCCTGATCCTCGGTGACCGGAAGCCAGCCAGCCGGTATCTGGGAGGTGCGTGGCATTAGAAGCCCTTCCTGTAGCGCTTCTCCTTGTAGGTGACCGTGCCGTCCTCATTGAGGATTGCACCGGGCGGCCAACCCGGCGCCTGCCCAGCCCCGCCTTGCCCGTCGCCCGCCTGCTCGGGATACATCCTTTGCCAAACCTCGCGCTGCACTTCGGGGCGGAAGTGCTCGGCGTAGACGCGCTCGGACTCCGCCAGTTGCTCCTCCGACAACTTTTTTTTCGCGGAAGCCTTAAGCGCGATCATCGCCGCTGCGACCCTCTCCTCCAGCCGCGCATCCACCTCCTTGCGAAAGGCGGCGGCGGTAGCGAGGCGCTTCTCGGGAGTCGCGGGTTTCTCTTCCTTCTCCTCCTTGGGTGGAGGCACCGCTTTGAGGTCGGGAGGGGCGCCCCGCTTGGGAGTCACGATCCATCGCTGGCCTGTCTCGTCCGTGATGACTCGCTGGCGCAATTCCTGGAGCGGATCCTCGGGAATCTCGAGCGGAGGCTCGGGAGGCTTGTAGCCGCGCGCGACTTGCAAGGTCCGGCTCTTGGGGTCGAACTGCCAGGGAAAGGCGCGCATCCCGGCCGGCAGCTCTGCAATAAGACGCTGCTTCTCAGCTTCCATGCTCTGCGCTCTCTCCTCCTGCGGAATTGGGATTGCCAGCCGTCGCAGGGCCACGTTTTTCTCTTGAATCTGCTTCAGGGCGTCCTCGCGCTGCTGCTCGGACATATACGGGCTTGAGGCGATCCTGGTGGCGGCCTGCTCATTGGCATCCAGCCGTTCCTTGACGCCCCCCGGAAGGCGCAGCGTTCCCTCGGAAAGCCCCAGCGAAATGATCTGATCCTTCTCGGCATCCATCCGCGTCCTCAGGAGGTCGGCCTCCTGGTCATAGCGTGCATCCAGCATGCGATTCTGTCTGCGCTCGATGATCTCCTGAATGGCTTCGTGGCCGCGCTGGGCCATGTCGGCAAGGGCGGTCTCGTGCCTCATTCTCTCCACGATGTCGGCCTCTTGTTGCTCGCGCTCCAAGGCCGCCTGCTCAGTTTCAAACCGCTGCTCCCGTGATCCTCCGCTGGGCGAACCCTTCCAGGCGCGTGTCTCGGGCTGCCTGTTGGCCCGCTTCAAACAGCGTCTTGCGAACATCGAAGCGCCTGCCCTTGGCCGCTTCCTCTTCCTGGAAAGTCTGTTGCGATTCGCGTGTGGCTTGGTCCATGACGCCGAGACGCACATCGCGGGCACCCTCCATCTCATCAAGACGAACGTCCCTGGCCTCTTGGAGCCCGGCCTGCGAAACGTCGCGCTGCCCCTGAATGTCGGCCAGCCGGTAGTCCCTGGCCTCCTCCAACCCTCCGAGGCGAACGTCGCGCGCCTCCTGTTGTCCGGCCTCCATCCGAGCCATCTTCTCTTGCTGGAGCTGGGCGAGTTGCTGTTCTGCCAATCGGCCGGCCCGCTGGCGCTCGAAGAGCTCGTCGTCGTGCTGGAACCGGGCGGCGTCGCGCTCGGCCCCCTGCTGCGCTTCTTGAGCGGAGAGGGCCGCCTGGTAACGGTACGCCTGCTCAGCCCGGCGCCTCTCCGCCTCCGCGGCTTCCCTCTGCTGGCGCGCGGCTTCCTTCTGCTGGCGCCGGGCCCAGTTTCTGCTTGTCACCGCCTCCAGATGGGCGCGGTTCGCCTCGGCCGTCTGGCGATACGCCTCCCAGGAGGGACTGCCGATCGCCGTGCGGCGGTAGCCCTCCCATGCCTGATCTCTGCGTTGATACAAAGACACCATGGCGATTATCTCCCATAACCTAGTAACGAGGGGTCGACGGTTCTGGGATAGGGAGTCGACACCGTGGGCGGTCTATATGTGCTTGCCTGCTGAGACCGGCTGGCCAGCTTATAGCTGCGTTCCGCCTGCTGGCGCTGGAGGTTCAACTGCTGCTGGGCGATGCCGGCGTACTGCCGGCTCACGCCGAGGTTGCCCATGCCGAGCTGCATCTGGTTGGCGATCTGCTGGGCCGACTGATCGAGCTGGATTCCGCCCAGCCCGAAGGTCGATTCCGCGCTCAGCCGCGACTGGCGCAAGCGTTGGTCCAGCTCGGCCAGGGCCTGCTGGTACTGTCGCATGTAGCCCATGCGCATGCTGGGAGCGATCGTCGTGCCGGCCAGGCCGGAAGAGGCAAGCCCCTGCATTGCCGTCCCCAGCGCCGCACGGTACGACTGTTGGAGGCGCTGCTGCTCGGCGTTGCCGTAGCCCTTAAGCTCGCCCTGGACCTTGGCGTAGAGTTCGCCGGTTGACGGGATAGTTGAAGCGACCATGCGGGTGCTCCTTTGTGATTGAAATAGTGGTCTAAGCGTCTGGGAACCAAGCCGTCATCTGCAAGGCGGACCAACTGGTGCCTCCCTGGCCGACGGCCAGGTAACTCTCCGGCCACCCGGTTTCCTGGATTATTGCCAGCTCGTAGAGAACGCCAGAGCGTCCGGTGTAAACCGACCACTCGGCCCAATCGCCCCACCAATAACCCAGGCCGTCTCCTCCGCAGAGGCCGACGGTGTATCCGAGAATGTAATCCCAGTGCCCTTCATCGTCGATGTGCCAAACCTCTACCCGAAAGATTTCTCCAGGTGCCCCAGTAACCTGAGCACCACCCTCTTCCTCAAGGACAGGATACTCCATCAGGTACTCGATCATACCGGTCAGGTCCTCGCCCAAAACCCAATAATGACCGTAGAGCGTCATCGTGGCGCTGTCACTGACGCGATCGCAAACGACTTCTCCGTCTATCATGGCTCACGTCGGAATCACGATGCGATTGGGGTAACAAATCTTGTTCGTCGTGTCGTAGGTCATCACGGCCGATCCAGCGACGTTCGTTACCTTGACGGCCGCCACGCCGTCTGAGACCGGCCGCAATGTCGCCCCCTTGAACCCGGTTGCCTGGACGGTGCCCTGGCACGTGAACGCGGCGCAGGTCGTGACCGAGCCCAACGTCACCAGCGAGGTAGATCCCGTCCAAGCCGATTCTCCACCGAGATTCGGAACGTAGGTCAACCCGAGGAGGGTCTGCACCTGGGCGACCGACAATGCCGCCGGAGTGGCCGCGTCCCCTGTGTTGTTTCCCAGAAGGCTGTTCGCGGTCATCGTCGCCATCTGCGCGAGGCTCACCAGGCCCACGGCCCATGCCGTCGTGGCCGCGTTCCAAGCCAAGACGCCGGAAGCTCCCCCGGGCGTGAGGGCCGCCGCCGTCGCCTCGGCGCTGAAGTAGATCAACTGCCCGGCCGCGGTGCCGAGACTCAGAGGGATCATCGCGTTCCACGTCGCGGCAGAGTCGATGTAGGCATCCTCGATCGCGGTCCCCTCCCAAGTCCCCGTTCCCACGGTGCCCAGCGTCACCAGCGACGTGGAGCCGGCCCAGGCCGTATCGAGCGTCAGGCCGGGCAAGAACGTCGTTAGGTCATACCAGAGAGCGCTTTGGCCCGTGGCGTGGAAGCGGAGGTAGAACTTGTCGTCCTCGGCGGTCTCGGCGATTCCACCCTGGATGTCGCCGGAGATGTAGAGGCCGCCGACGAACGTAGCCCCGCCGGTCACCGCCGAGGCACCAACGTCGGTATTAACTGCGAAGCCGGTGAGGGAATTGATAAGCTGGTAACTGTAGACCACGCCACCCACGGCGCCGAGTTGGAGGTTGTCGCCGTCAATGGCGATGCCGTAGTTGCCGTCCTCGTCCAGGTACACGGCGGCGCTGTTGACGTACCCGGGGCCAGCCGCGGCGGAGACCTCGACGTAGGGGTCCTCTGCCGTAGGGTTGACCGTCAGTAGGGGCGTCCCCGCCGCGTTGCCGACGAACCACGTCTCCGCCGGCCAGTTCTTCAAGACCTCGTTGGTGATGTAGCCCTGGTCGTTCTCGCCCGTGAACAGGGCCGGGACGGTCGCCTGAACGCCGTTGATTGCCTCCCACGCCTTGAGAATCTGGTCGCGCATCCACGTCATCTGCTGTTCCAGGCCGCCCAGTATTGTTGCCATCTGGTTGAACTGCCCCACCATCGCGTTCAGGGAAGCGGCCAACTGCTCAATCCCGGTTGGACCTGAACTGGCGTCGACGGGGTTGACCTGGGGATAGGCTGGCCAGGGGCGTTCGTTCATCGGATGGGCCCTCCTCGCCGGCCTTCCAGTCGCAGCCCCTCGATGGCCCACCCGTAGGTTCCGCTAATGAGGATCACCAGGGCCGGCCCGGAGGCGCGGGGAAAGTCCCGGTGGTTCCCGCCGGCCGCCCAGCTCCCCGACCAGGGCGCATCACCGCCGGCCACGGCCGCCGCGACGGCCGCCTGCGCCGTCTCTCCCTGGTAAATCTTCCAACTGACTCCCTGCCCGTTGGGGTCCAAATCGGCGGCGAGCTGCAGGATCTCGCCCACGTACCCGGGGCCGCCCACGCGAAAGGGCCCGTAGAGCACAAACGACGCGATGGCCGTGCCGTCATCCGTGGTGGCCGACGTGGAATACTTCCGCAGGTACCCGTCGTAGCCTCCCAGGACGACGTAGCCGGGGATGGTCGAATTGGGCGCGTACCGGATCGTGGCCGTAGGCTGCTGCCCCGCCGGCATCGAGACCGGCCAGAACCCCAGGCCCACGAGATCCAGGAAGTAGTGCGTGCCGGCGGTCCCGGCGCTCGGCACGATGTTCAGGTGAATCCCCCGGTCCCGAGGGTCGTACTCCATGGAGATCGCGTTGTTCACCCAGTCCACGTCCAGCAGCTCCACCGGCAAGAGCGGCCTGGAGATGGCCTCCGGTTTGGACTCCGCCCCTGGCGGAACCTGGTAGACGCCGTCTCGGCTCAGAACTACCGACGAACCGTCCGGAAGGTTGCACCAGGCGTTGGGTCCGAGCACGCCCACTTCCCTGGACAGGGCCGTGATCTGGCCGCCGTAGGCCGGATCGGTGGTCAGCTTCCACATGGATCGTTCGGAGCCGAAGAGCATGTACTGATCGGAGTGGGTGATAAGCGCTAGGATCGGGTCGGGGATCCCACCCGTCGTGGTCGCCGTGCCGCCGATGGCCCGCGAGGCATCGTTGGGATCGTAGCCGTAATCCCAATCGTTGGGGTCGAGAATGCGGCTCTTGTACCAGACGGCACCCGGGCCCGCCAGTAAGAGCGACCCCCGGTAGTTGCAGCAGAGCGGGCACCCCAGGGGGGGCAAGCCGTAGAAGTCACTCGCCCAGGAAAGCGTGTAGTTCACTCCAGAGCAGTCCGCGTCGTCGGTCTGGTCGACCAGGGTGAGTTGGGTGTTTCCGCCCTTTGACGCCACGAGATATTGCTGCGTGCCGATCCCGCTGGCGTTGGGGATGGTCAGCGTCAACATATTCTCGGCCGTTGTCGCGGGGACACCCGACCAGGATCCCCCGGTAAGCGTCACCACCCCGTTCACGCTGGTCACCGTGCCGATGCGATAATTGGCGGCCGGAATCGGAAACGTGCCGCCGAGGTAGGTGGGCGCCGTGGTCGGGTTGGCCGGGTCGAACACCTTGACCGGGCGGCCGATCTGCCAGGTGACCCCGCTGGCCTGGTTGGTCATCGTCCCGTCGATGACGATGTAGCCGACCTCGACCGAGCTGATCGGGAAGATGTTGCTCTCAGTGTCGATGCTGCCGGAAATCCACACGTAGTCATTGGCCGTGTCGATACCCAGCGTCGTCCAGTCCGTCACGATCCCGGCGTGATCCGACAGCCGGTTCGTGCTCGCAATGGTGCCATCGAGGCCGACGACGTTCACCGCCCGGAAGTCGGCGACGTAGTATTTCGTGCCGACCTGGCATCCCTGGAGCTGCTTGGCCGTGGCGTTGAAGTGCGGCCCCCCCGTGACGGCGACCATCGAACCCGAAGCGTTCTGGTAGAGCGTCCCCCCGGAGACGGCCAAGAGGATATGGCTGGCCACCCCGTCCGTTCCGAGCACCGAGGCGTAATCCAGGAGCTGGATCGGCCCGCTGCCGATCTGCTGGGCGTAGGCTTTCGTGAGACCTGGCCGCGCACCGCCGCGCTGCCGGGCCCCGTGCATTTGGGCAGCAGAAAGGTTGACCACGTCGAAGGGGCGGCAGTCGCTCGCGTAAGCGGTCGTGTAGGGAGGCTGTTGGTCGAACCCCGCCTGGCGGTTCAGCCCGCCCAGGGGGAATCGCAGCTCGGTCAATCCGGATGCCTTCGCCACGCGATGCCCTCCTACACGATGGTCTTGGTCCGCCTGGCCGTCACGCACCGCCTGTGTGCGTAACGGATGTGGTGGCGCTGCTTGAAGGTCGGGGATAGCGTGGAAATGCCGATGAACCGCTGTACGATGACGGCGTCCGAGGCCCCGAGTGTGTCGGCCGTCTCTGCCAACTTCGCGTTCAGCACCACCTTCAGGAAATCGCCCAACCCCGCCGTATCGGCAGTCTGCCTGAGATGCTTGCTCGCGAGGTCTACATTGTCCGCCAGTCCTGCCGTCTCGATGAGGGTCCGCCGAAAAGCCGCGATCCGGGCCGCGCTGTCGCTCAGCCCGGCGCTGTCCTGAATCAGCCGCGCGAAGAGGATCGCTGCATCGGCACCGTCCGAGGCCCCGAACGCATCCGCGATCAACCGGGCGCGGGCGGCGGCGGCAGCCGTGGCATCCGTGGCACCCAGATCGTCGCTCACGGAGCAGGCGTGACCGGCCGCCGGAGACAGGGCATCGGAAGCGCCCAGGTCGTCCGTTACCTGCCGACACGCGACGACGGAGCGCGACGCCGCGTCCGCCAGACCGGCGGCATCGCTGACCACAACCGCCCGTGCGACGGCGACACTGACCGAATCACCGATGCCCGCCGTGTCGCCCGTTACGCGCGCCGCCACGCACGCCACGGCGAGGTTATCCGTGGCACCCAGGGTGCCGTCGCCCTCGGCTTCGTAGGTCTCTCCGCCCGCCGTAACCGAAACGAAACAGTCATCCGCCAGACCGGCCGTGTCCACCACAAGCCGGCTGTGGGCGACCGCCCTCGCGACGCTGTCGGACAGCCCGGCCGTGTCGCTCAGTTGGCGCGAGTGCACGCCTGCCAAAGAAGCAGAAGCGCTGTCGGCGATCCCGGCCGTGTCGCCGACCAGCAACGGGCGGGCGACCGCAACCTGGACGGCATCGCTCAGGCCGGACGCTTCGGAGAGCCCCCGACAGGACGCAGCCGCGAAGGAGATGGCATCATCGAGACCGGCCGTAGCAGCAAGCGAACGTGCCTTGCCCGCCGAGATGCCCAGTGCGTCCGTTGCACCAAGCGAATCGGAGACCGGAACTTCGTGGGTCTCTCCGCCGGACGACTCCTTGGTGCCCCAGTCCAGCTCGTGGTCGGCCTCGGCGATGTTGTGAAACTCGAAGTGAATCCATGCGTCGGAGCGAACGATATTGCTGAGCCTGACCTCGTCGATGTAGCCCGAGAACGGAGAGTAGTCAGCAGAATTCCCACTGGACCCGATGGAAAACCTGTCGATCCCGGTCGGTGTTAACGAGCCAGTATTAGTGCCTTTGCTCCCACCGTCGATGAACACGGCACGGCTGTTTGCGGCGGCAACCATGGTTGTAATGTGGTGCCAAGTGTTTGTGGAGAACCCGGTGGTGGTGTTGGCGTAGGCTGAAGTACCACTGAGGATGCGGGCAGGGTCTCCACCGGCGTGTCCAGCCAGATAATGCAAATGGCGCTGGATTCCTGCGCTGGTATTCTGCAAAGACGCCAGCACCTCCAGTATGCTGTCCACGTCGGTCTTGCACCACGTAGAGATTGTGCAAGGAAACCCGTTGGCTCCAATGTCGCAGTTCTCGGCAATCGTCAGGTACTCGATGTCCGCGTCGTTGAACAGGTAGCAGTTCCCAACCTTCCCGGTCTGTCCACTGGTCGGACCATTAACTGCGGTCAAGTCATGGCTATTGCCCGTCGAGTCGGTGAGGTCTTCTAGGTGCCAGACTCCCTTGAAGTTGGAATCCCACACGTTGGGCGCGTCTTCACCGTCGCCGGCGTCAGACTTCTTCCAGTAGACATAGAACTCGGTGCCAGCGACGGCGGAGATCGAGGGTATCTTTACCCAGAAGATGGCCGTGACGTTGGAGGCGCCGCCACCGGACCACGACTGCCGCTCGTACTTCAGAAGCGTCTCGCCATCGGACTGAGTGAAGCGGATGTCAAACCCGGTAGCCAGGGCATCAGCCAAGTCGGCGTCGTCATCGAAGCGAACAAGGATCGGAAAGTCGGCGAGCGTATCGTCCACGTTCACAAACTGCGTCGTGATCTTTTTTCGGTATGTGTATCCGGTCAGCCACGCCATGCTATGCTACTCCATCAATCGCCGTCTTGATTGCCGTCTCCCGGCCCCGCCGGGCAATTAGTCAGGTCGCCAACTGCGCGTGTTGGCGGCGATAGACAAAAGGATTACACCCGCCACAAAGGACAAAAGCCGTCGACTACCGCTTTCGCTTCTTCGGCCTCGGCTTCTTCGGCCTCGGCTTCTTCGGCCTCGGCTTCTTCGGCCCCGGCTTCTTCGGCCCCGGCTTGTTTCCGGAGATGACCAGGTTCAGCCCCAGCGCCTCGTCGTCGCGCCAGTCGCGGACTTGCACGTCCACCAGTCCGGCCACCTCCTCGGCCATCGCGCGGGCCACGGGCCGGGTGAAGCCCATGAAGTGGGTGTTCATTTCCCGCCGATAGCCCTGGGCCTCCTGGGCGCCGTAGAGGACGTTGAAGACGGACTCGTCCGCGTGGCCGTCCATGATGTGGGCAGCCGCCCATTCCAAGGACGGGACGATGTGCTCCATGCGTCCGCCCGGCTTCAACACGCGGGCCATCTCGCCCCACACGCGCTCCTGGTCCCAGCGGCCGAGGTGCTCCAAGTGGTGGCAGGACGAAACCAGGTCGAACTCCTCGTCCGGCAGGTTCAGCAGGCGGCTGTCCATGACGTAATCGGGCGCGGTCTCCGGCCGGATGTCGGTCGTGTAGGTCCGGTAGCCGGGCCATTCGCGCCGCGTGGCCCCAGCGCCGATGTCCAGGGCGAGCTTCTCGTCCGAGAGAGGTTGACGACTTTTCCACTCGGCAAGGACGGCCGACGCCTCATCCACATTCTGGAACCAACCAGCACCCCTGCCGCCGCCGATCCACCACCGCACCTTTCCATCCGCATGCAGGTATCGGTAGTTGCCCGCCTTATCATCGGCCACGATGCACACATTGTTCGGACCGTCCTTGACCTTGACCTGGAAATCGAATTGCTCGCGGACTGTTCGCTTTCGCATGAAGTGGCTCCGCTGAATCGGCGGCGAGTCGTCCAACAGCCCGAAGATTTTCCCGGTGGCGTTGTTGATGTGCCCGGCCAGGACGGAGGTGTCCACCATGATCCTGGCGCCGAAGTCGTCGCAGGCCCGCCGGCAGAACCAGAGGTCCTCCGTCCCGGTGCGGGTGTGCAGCCGGCCGTTCTCGAACTTGCGGTTATCCGTGGTCAGGTAAAGGGGCTTCCCGGGCTCCTCGTCGAGCATCTTCCGGTAGAGGCTCGTCCGCACGAGCGTCAGGCCGCTGTGGACCCCGTGAACGTCGAACAGCAGATCGCCGACTGCCCAGTCCCAGAACGGCCCCGCCCCCTGCTCCATGTAGATCAGGGGCTCCGGCGGCGACCCCTTCGAACAGTAGACCCCCGCAAAGACGTCGTACTCCGGGTAGCAGCGGGCGCGGTAGAACAACTTCGTCATTGCGTCGAAGCTGGGAAGCACGTCGTAGTCCAGCCAGAAGATGAACTCCGGCGGACTCTCTTGCTCCAGGGCCTTCTCCACGGCAAAGCAGCGGGCTACGCCCACCTCCATGCCATCCGCGACGATCTCGCAGAAGTTGAAGCAAGTCGGCCTGGCCAGGGAGAGCTTGGCCCTGTGGAACTCGACCGTGATCCGTTCGAGCACCCGGGTCCCGGCGCGAAACGGGATCGGCGTGCAGATTGCCATGGCGCTGCGAGTCATGCTCCATCGCCTCCTTCGGTCATGCTGCCGTGCCGGCGATGAACTGGTAGCTCAGGTACACGGTGTCGGCGGTCCCCTTGCCCACGCTGTCCTCCCCCAGGACGCTGCGAGCCCCGCCCGAGGCGTCGTAGGTGTCGGTCTGGCAAAGGCAGACCTCCTCAATGGTGCGGGCGTTGACCGTGTCGCTGAACGTGGCCTGGTACTCGGCCGTGTAGTCCGTCTTGTCCGAGCGGTTGACCGTGGCGCCGCCGAGAGTTCCGGTCCCGAACGTGGAACCGATACCGCTATCCGTGCTGTCGGCCGCGGTGGTGTCGTTCCCCACGCCGAGATAGTTCATCCAGGCGCTGGCCCCGCCCGCATCGGAGGCCAGCATCTCCGACAGCCGGTTCAGCCCGTACTGCGTGAGGATATTCCCATCGTGCTCGACGTGCTTCTTCAGGCCCTCGGGCCCCACCACGTCGATGAGCACGCGGTTCTGGACGGCTAGGGGACTGTGGGGGGCGGGATTACGGCCCCCGCGGAAACGCGGCTTGCGCACGATCCCGTCAAGAATCGACTTGTTCGCTCGCATCGGGAGCTTCCTCCTCTTTCTCTTTGGGCTTGGGTTCGGGCTTCTCTGCCTGCTCGGGCTGAGGGCCGCGCGCAACGGACACTTTCACAGCGTCCCCCATCCCGGCCTTGGCCTGATAGGGGCTCTCGGGTTCGGAACTCACGACGACTTCTCCTTTGGATCAGGGACCAGTGGCCACGGCGGCGATGCTGTCGGGCACGCAGTAGGTGACCGCCATGAAGGTTCGCCCCGTCGCCGCGGCCGGGGTGCCGACCGTCATCACGCCGATGATGTTGTTGGCAGCGGCGTAGTAAATGCCGCCGGCTGCACAGCCCTTGCGGCCGGTCGCCGCGACGAGGTAGTCTCCGTTCTTGCCACCCCAGTTTTCGGCGTTGCTGATGTCCAGCACCTCGCCGACCAGCAGGTCCGTCGCCTTGCAGTTGACCGCCGCGAAATAGCCGTTCGCGTCGTCGTCGTCGCCCACGTCGAGGGCAGCGGACGTGGCACCCCAGAGCACCGTGTTGACGACCTGGATGTTCAGGAGCGTGGCCCCAGCCGGGATCGGCACCGTTCCGGTGTGAACCGTGTTGACGGCATTCTCGATGAACGGCACCATCTTCGTGACCACCACGCCGCTGATCGCCGACGGCGTGGGAACGGTGTTCACCGTCCCGTAGGTCGCCAGGCACCGCCAGGCGAACACGCCGGGGCTGGTCTCGATGGAGATGTACTCCGCCCAGTCCGCCGCGTCGTCGAAGGTGGTCGTGCCGGTCGTCGCCCCGGCAGAATCCTTGACCGTCACAACGCAGTCCCCGGCGTCCGTTGTCATTCCCAAGCGCGCGGTCAGCCCGGCCTTGGGCGGCCCGTCGAGGATTCGCGTTTCGGCGGTTTTCGTGACGATCGGGCAGTAAAGCCAGTTGCGGTCGATGTAGATGTAGCCGGCGTCGCCAGGATCGACGATGGCAAACGGGGACTTCCGGATCTGATGCAGAGCGTTCGAGGGTTGCATGATGGGTTCTCTCCTTTTGAGAACGGGGTTGTACCGGCAAGGTGCAGAACAACGGGCGCTGCCGGCGCCGCCCACCCTTTGGTGTTTCCTGTCGAGTCTATTCGTCCTTCGTAACGACGGTGGCCGTCACGTCTGCCACGTTGGCAACGATCTTGATAAAGCGTGACCCGGCCAGGGCGGTCGGAATCACGTAAGACTTCGGTGTGACCGCGGCGGTGACGACGGCCACAACACCATTTGTCCCAACGTCGTCGCAGAGGACATAGGTCCCGTCGATCGTGTCGCATTCGTAGAAAGTGAGCGATGTATTTTCCCCATCTGGCAGCAAAATCCGCCCCGAGACCATGTCCGTGAATCGGAAGGCCGCCGTGGTGCCAAGGGCCGTCGTGACGGCCACGCTTTGCGCGAAGGATCGAACCGACATTTGACGAAACTCCTGTTACAGGTAACCTTCGTAGTCGCAGCCGCCGGCCCAGTAAATTTGGCCGCTACGGAAGCGTTCGGGTCCGAGGGACACGCTGTCCTGCCCGTGGTCGACCCCCAGGCTCTCCGGGCTGCTGTACTCCTTGTCCCGCTGAATCGCCATGGCCAGAAGCGGCGCCAGGGCCCGGTTGTGAACGGCGTCCTGGTGGCCGGCGTCCTTGCCCTGGACGTTCCTCTCCGCAGACGCAAGGCACGATTCGGAAATGCAGGGCGCCAAGACCTCGATCCCCAGCGGGTACTTGTTCGTGCTGGTTATCATGGACGGTCGAAGCGTCCCGACCGCCGTTAAGATGTACTCCAGATCAGGCACCGGCCAGAACGTGACGAACCGCGTGGAGCCGGCCGTGGCGTCGAAGGTCTGAGTCGTCTCCGCATACATCCCGGGCCTGCCGGGCGTGTTGCTTTGACTCAGGAGACGGCGAATATCGACCTCTGGAACCCTGGTCAGGGGCCGGGAGGGGCAGTCGATGCCTTGCGCGAACGTCAGGCGTCCCTCCAGGCTGTCCACACCGGCTGGTAGCGGGTAGGTGTTGAAGCCAAGGGTGAACGTCGACGCACTCGTAACGGCGCCGCCCGTGTAGTCTGTCAGGACCAGCTCCGTACCGCTCGTGTAGGTCTTCACGGCAAACGAGCCCACGCTGGGGATCGTGAGCCATCCTGAAGCCGAGGCCGAATAGTCCGGAAACACGGTGTCCGTCCCAGTCACGTTCCCATCGGCGTCAACGGTGATCGTGCCCGTGTGGTACGCGGGATGGGTGGTGACCGTGACCAGCGGACGCAAGAACGACCAGCGATGAGCGGAGTAGATGAATTGGAGCCCCTTGGCGATGGACCGCAGGATGTCGGTCGCCTGGTTGGCGCTGGCCACGGCGTCCGTAATCACATCGGCCGTCTTGGGGCGCAGCCCGAACAGGTGGAAGCCCACCTCGTTGACCAGACTGGCGTAATCGCAGGCGAGCGTTGTCATGTTTCCTCCAACTCCGCAACCTTCCCTAAGCCCCGTTCTCCTGCGCATTGCGGAGGGCCGTGCGGACGGCCTCCAGCTCCTTGTCCACGTCGACCTCAAGTTTTTGGCAGATCTTCTCGGTCAGATCGCAGAAATGCAGCCCCGCTTCGCAGATCGTGTCATGCTGCGAGTGCAGCACTGTAGTGGCGTCGGTCTGGCGTTCCTCCATCCGGACGAGACGGCCCAGCAGCTCGTCCATGCGAGCGAAGAACGCGATTAGACGTTCCACCAGCTTGGCCGCCAGTAGCTTCAGCCATCCCTCCTTGCCGAGTGTCTGTCGGAGCACCCACCAGCCGGCAAGGAGGAATACGGCCAGCATTGTCACTGGCACACCAACTTGATTGATCGTGTCGATCCAATCCATCACTGTCACCTCTCAGGTCAGGCTTGCGCGTAATCCATACGCCTCGTCCGGCAGGCCGCGATTGCCGGTCAGCTCGATCACGTCTTTCTCGCCGTGCGAGTTGCGGACGATCCACACGACATTGTTGACTTGCTTTTCGTCCCACCGAAGGCCAACGCACTCCAGGGCGTGACCCCACCAATCGTACGCAATGTAGAGCGGGGTGCCGGTCGCCAGCACCGAGAGCGCGTGCTGGAGCATGGCCCGCGGGTCGCAGTCCCAGACCTCGCCGAGCCGGTAATTTATGGCATCCTCTTCCCACCCGTCCTTAAATCGGTTGGGGCGGAGGCTGTGCATGTCCGGCGTGTACGCGGCCGAGCAGACGCCCCGCTCCTTGGCGCCGGCGATTGCCGACTCCAGGTAGTTGCCGGCGTTGCGCCAATTCACCAACCAGCCCAACGATACCGGCGATAGTTGCACGGTCGGCCTCCCTTCGCGCTCGCGGAGGTCCATCAGCGTGGCGGTGAGCCCCCAGGACCAGCAATAGTTCAGTCCGTTCTGGTCCCAGGTAGTTCCCGGCGGCCCCCAAGATTCCCGCTGATGGTAGACTGGGAACACCTGATCGGCGTGGCACTCGGCGATCACCTCCTTGTAGTCGGCCGGCTGGACCAGCTTGTCGGGAATCGCCTCGCCTACGGGTACTAAGCCGCGCGCGCGGCCATAGACCGTGCGCCGGGGAAACGCTCCGATCTGCGCTCCGAACTGAGTCGTTCGCTGAAGGACCGCCGACAAGTCGTCGGGACTATCGAGATCGAATCGCTGAATCATCGCTTCACCCCCTCTCCCTTTTCCAGCAGGCTCCAGAATCCAGCGGTGTCTTGTGGTAGTGCGAAGACCTGGATCGTGCCCCCGTCCATCGGCGCGATGGCCACGGCGGGCAGCGGCTTTTTGTCGACGGCCTGCCACCAGGGCCTCAGCGCGTCGGGCAGTCCGACCGGGAAGCAGCCGGTGGCGTCGCACGTCGTGCGCCCGGTGCCCGCCACCGCATCAACATCAAAGGCCCCCTCGAAGCTGTGGCCCTTGGCCTCCAGCGCTTTGCGAAAGGCCTGGCCGGCCAGCATCACGCGCTTGGCGTGGGGCAGGTTGTCCAGCGTGTCGCTCTGGTAGAAAAACATCACCTGGCACTTCTCCGCGGGAGGCGGAGGCGGCGGGGGTGGCGGAGGAGGCGGTGGAGGTGGAGGCGGAATCGGATCCCCCACCTCCACGGCCAGGCTCAGCAGCTTGGCGGTCCGGTCGGCCATGAACAGGAACGCAACCGTCAATTTGCCGGGGGTGTCGGCGGTTAGCGTGCAAAACGGCACGACGGCCGTCTTGATCGGGCCCGCCTCGGTCACGGAAAGCGTTTTGACCTGTCCATTTTCAAGCACCCGAAGCACGGTGGTCTCGCCAGGAGCCACGACGGAGCGAATGTCCAGGTGGGTTTTCAGCCCGTGCTGGCCGTTGAAGATTCGCCATTCGGTCTGCGGTAGGTCGGGCTTCGTGTACTGGGACACGTCCCAGGTGACGCCGGCGACCTCCACGTCAAATCGCTCGCCGACGGCGACCCGCTCCGGGCCGACGAGTTTTGGCCCATCGGCGGCCTGGGAAAACGGCGATAACAGTAAGAGCAGTAGGGCCGCCAGGGCGGCGGCCGGAACGAGGCGTTTCATCGGTTGTTTTTCTCCTTCTGGGCCTCTTTTCGGGCCCGCTCCCATAACTCGTCCAGTGGCGTCCAGCGGATGCAATGGGCGCCGCTGAGCATCTCCGTCTGGCACTCCCCGGCCTCGTCGCAATACACGACCGCGGCGATCACGGCGTACCACATGGCGATTAGAACAGCGTGAGGAGGATCGGTAGGAGTTGGATCAACAGCTCCATAAGCTTGTCGCAGTCGATCTCCTTCACCTCGGGAATCCTCTCGGTGCTCTGGACGTAGCCGCGGCAGAAGGCCGCTTCCAGGACTTCGTCCTGGGCCTCTTGAACGGCGTCGGGCTTTTCGCGGACGGCCGTCCGCACCCTCTGCTTGTCGGCGGCGGTAATCAGGCCACGCCGCTTAGCGTGGCCGGCGGCGGTTCGTAGGGCGCTTCCAAAGTCGCGATGCAAGGCCAGCATGTCTCTTACTCCTCTGGTGAAACGGGTTGGGTTAGTTCTTCCGGTTCTTTCAGTTTGATGGCGACGGTGGTCTTGGGGATCTGGATGCCACCGAGCGAGTTCAACTCAAATTCGAGCCCCTCGCTGGTCAGCCGCTCCAGGAGATAGGAGAGCCAGTTAGCGGCGTTCTCAACGGCATTGGCGGCCTCGCCCGCCTCGGCGGCGGCGTAGGCTGCGGAATCTCGTAGTCGCGGTCGTCCCATGTCTTCCCTTTTATTGAGGCGCCCCCACTGGAGGCATGGTTGAAAACAGGTTTCCGCGCGGGTCGACCGTGTTGTAGCCGGGGATCTCTTTGGGGCCGTCGCGGCCCCACTTGATACAGTAGTAGTTGTCCTCATAGAGGTTCAGATTACAGACCTCTGCTGGGGTTAATTCCGGGGTGCCTTCGTAGAGGCCGGCGCGCAGGAAGCCGAGGGAGATCAACTCCGAGCAGTAGAGCCGGCTGAAGTCCTCGGGCGGACGACGGTTTCTCCATTGTCCTGGAAGCAATGCCCGGAAGTCGTAAGGAACTTCCCTCTCGGAAACGTCGCGGATGAAGTCCAGCAGCTTGTAGAGTGCGAGAGGGTCGAGTAGCTCCTGCCGAAGCGGGAGATACCACATATCGGCAGCGTTCTCCCAGTTCAGGTTGACGGGGCGGACCTTCGTTCCCGCGCCAATCGCCTCGGCGACCATCAGCAGCGGTCCCTGGACGATGGCAAGACTGACGTGTGACTGGTCCGAATCCGTGAAGGACTCAATCCATTGTGCAAGCCCGCGCTCGGCACCATAAGAGAAGACACCTCCTGTTCTGGCCAGAGGCCGGATGACTTCCAGACTGGAGAGGATCATGGTCATCCCGCTAACCTTATAATCGCCTTCGTAAATCAGGAAAAGTCAGCCGGCACGCGGAGAGTTGCGCCCAGCAGGTAGAGCACATCCAGACACTGGGTGGCCGTCCCGATGCCCACCGAGCCAGCGGCCTCCAACGAGATCATCAGGGGCTCGGCCGCCGGGACAACGAAGTCGCGGATCAACGGATACGCCCGGGCCCACAATGCGTCGGTCTGGACGATCCTGGAGAATAGCTCGGCCGCCCGATCGTCGGCCTGGGGGGCAGAGAGATCGGTCCCGGAGACGCGCAGGTGGGCCAGTTTTCGGCACCAGGCACGGAAAGTCGGCTCGGCAGCAACTGGCGGGGGAGGACCGAGGGAGAGCCACTCGGACCGCAGGGCGAGCAAATCGCGGAGTCCCATTCAGACACCTCCTCTTTCTTTCTTCTTTTCCAATGTCACCCGCTCGCTGAAGGGGCACCCTGCCGATCCGCGGGCCACCCACCTTTGGATCGGCAGGGCGAGGCTACGGTGCCCGTCTACCCGTATGCCTTCTGGGCGCAGGCCCACCAGTCCATGGTCAATTCGCTGGCAGTCGTGCCGTCGATCTGCCGGGCGGACGCGATGGCCGTCATGTAGTCGTTCGGCCAGGGCGTGGCAGCCGCAATCGCCTTGCTGCAGCGGGACGCCGGCTGTTCGACCCCGTCAATCCAGGGCGTCAGGGTCTGCATGGCTCCGTCCCACTTGAACCCGGCCTTGATGTAGGTGTCGGCGACCAGGGTTCCCACCGCCGCTTTCGTGGCCACGGTGCCGCTGGCCCGCTCGTAGAACAGCCCCAGCGCGGTCGTCGAGGTCCCGAACCTCCCGAACCCGATCATGCTCAGCGTCGTCGCCAAGACGTCGGCCGCGATCGGGCAGTCGGCCGAGGCCGTGTCGACGCCTGCCGCGCCGCCGAGACCGACAAAGAAGTTGCCGATCGAAGCCGTGACGCTGCTCGTCTTGAAGCGGGCCTCGAACACCAGGTCCCTGGACATGCCGGGGATCATGGAGAACGGGAAGCCGCCGTAGGGCGTGGCGATGTTGCCGCCGCGGACGAGCGTCATGATGTCGTTGTCCACAATGCCGGCCGTCGGCGAAAACTTGATCGCGCCAATGGCGGTCGGGGCAACGGAGGCCGGCGTCGGCGTGAAGGCCACGTTCGTAATGAACGTGGAGGCCGTCTGGTAGGACCGGTAGGTGTTGCCCTCCGAGTGATACTGGCCGTCGCTGGTGGACAGGATCCCACCGAAGTCGGTGAAGTTGTCGAAGAATCCGAAACCGACGCTCGGGTCCCGGAACGCGATGATCTGATCGAGCGGCATCCCCGCCCACAGGGCCTGGCTGAGCCCCATGGGGTTGCTGCCCGGCATTTCCGGTCGATTGGACATTATCGTTTTTCCTTCCTATCAAGCGAATGGTTTTTGGTAGCGAACTGCCCTCCACTTCACGACCGACTCGGACAATCGGTCAGTCGGATTCCGTGATGGTCTCCGAAGAGTTCACGGCGAAGTTCTGCCGGCAGTCGAAGCAAACGATCTGGCCGCTGTCGTCCATCACGCGCCACCTGACGTTGTGCTTGTCCTTGTCCTGGTACGGCGGTCTCTTCTTCATCCGCAGGCCGGAGGCGAAGTAGTACTTGAAGGTGTCCCAGTTGACACCCAAAACGAGGCCGTCCGTCCTGGCCAGACCGAACTCCTGGTTCGACCATGCCGGGACCCAGACCAACGGCACGCCGCGGACCAGCACGGCGCCCTTGTACATGGCCAGGTCGCTCCTCAGGTTGTCGTTGCTGCTCTGGGCGATCTTCCTGGCCGCCTTGAGACGGCTGTACGTGGTCAGCAGCTCCCACCCGGGCTTGCTTCCCGGCGCCAGCTCGGAGTAGCTCTGCGCCGGCGTGAACGCGCACTTGTCCATGCACTCGATGATCGTGTCGATCGCGTCGTCTTCGGAGAAGGTCTTGTAGACGCCCACGCGGTTTCGCCACCCGCTGTAGGTGGTCCGCAGGATTCCTCCGGTCCCCACCGCCGAAAACCCGTAGGGGTCCATCCCCAGGAAGTCGGAAGTGGCCCCGGCGCGGAGCTGGTACGTCGACGAGTTGTTGCCGTAACCGGTCGCCGTGTTGTAGGGCTGAATCCACCACAGCAGCGAGGCGGGCGGGCGGGGCGCCTCTGTCGGAGAGGTCGGGCCGGGCCCCATCATCAGCTTTTCCATGCCCTTGAAGTAGTCGTTGTACATGGCGTGCTCTTGCACGTTGATGTACTCCAGGATCCCCACCTTCGACGTCCGGAAGATGGGCTCCGTGATGTCGTAGGTGTAGTTGGTCGTGTTCTGCGACCACTTCATCGACCCGTGGGTGAGCAGGTTCACGCGGCTGGTCGTGTCGTCCGCGTAGAGGCCCGTCACCTTGAAATTGTCCGGGTTGTTGATCTGGAGCTTCCAGTTCACCTCGTCGCCTTCCATGTCGTCGGGCTTCGCCTGGGAGTACAGGCGCGCGGCGAACCAGTATTTCTGAAGCGGCATGGAAATGTCTTTCCAGTCCGTCTTCACGTATTTATGCATGACGGCTTCGAGGAAGTCGTCCACTTGATCGACTGCCAGGTACGGCATGAAAACGCGCTCCTATATGAGGCGGCTCAGCCCGATTTCTCCGAAACCAGGTCCTTGAAGAGCTTGTCGATTTCCGGGTCGGACGTCACCTCCTCCAGCTTGGACTGGGACGCCTTGCGCCTCGGCAGTGTCTTTGCCGCGGTGCCCCCGGTGCGCTTCGCCGACTGCTTCGTGAGCTTCTCGGTAAGCTGCCGTTGCTGCTGCTTGGAAAGTTGGTCGCCGAACGCCAATTGCACGGCGGCCTTCAGAAACGCGGGCGTCGGCGCGGCCTGACGCCCCATCGCAAAAAGCCCGTTGGCGTGGACCAGGTGGGCGTCGATCGCCTTGGCGATGTTCGCCGCCTGGTCTGCCGTGGGGGCTTTGCCGGGCTCGCCGAACAAGTCCTTGTGGCCCAGCGAGTGGAGGGAATCCAGGGCCCGGCGGCGAATGTCGCCGGCAGCCTCCTGCTGGCGCTCCTCCTTGAACCCAGCCACCTCGGACCGCAGGTTGCGTATCTCCGCGGACGCCGCCTCGACGAAGGCGTTGAGCGGCTTGACGGCCGCCTCGTCGAAGTCCTCAGGCAGCTTGAACTTGGCCAGGTCGGCGAGAACATCATCGCCACGCTGGCGTGCCTGCTGCTCTGCCTCTCGGGCTTTCGCCTGCCGGTCGGCCTCCTCCTTGCGGCTAGCCTGCGCGTCCTGCTGGCCTCCCAGCTCACCAAGAACCGCCCTTCCGGCCTCGAATGCCTTTCGGTTGATGACCCGCAGAACGCAGTCGAGCTCCTCCCGGGAGTGCAGGCCGGCCAGGTCCTCCTCGGTCAGGCCGCCGATCGTGGCAACAAAGTCGCGGGTATCGTCGTCCAGCCACTTGGCTTCCGACTCCTCCGCGCCCTCCTTCGCGCCATCCTCCGCGCCATCCTCCGCCTCTTCGCCATCGGCCGACTCGGAAGTCTCGCCCGCGGCGGCATCGGCGGCGGCGGAAGTCTCGTCGCCGTCGCCGGTAGTCTCTTTTTTTTCGGTTTTTTCGGTTTTTTCGGTGGTTTTGCCGCCCTCTTCGGAACCCGCGTCCTCGTCGGGGCCGGCAGCAGTCGCCCCCCGGACTTCCTCCACGCCCTTGTCGACGTCCGCCTGCTGTTGCTCGGGCGTCATCTTGCCCCAGTCGCTTTCGTTCGTCTCTTCAGGCATCGCCGTAGCCTCCGTTGAGTTTGTTGGTCAACCGTCCCCGTAGCACCCGTCCTCGTCGTGCAAGCGCCCGAGCCGCAGCATGTTGCCCACGATGGGCATCGCGCGGGCTCGCGCCCTGCGCGAGGTGATCCTGCACTTGCCCCGCTTGTCCCACTCGACGCCACTGATTCCGTGGTCCGCCATCGTGTCGTTCATCAGCTTCACCTGGCTCGGATGGCAGGACATGGAGAGCGACTTTCCCGGCTTTCCCTCGCTGTAGCCGGAGGCGATCCCGGGGAGTCCCGACCGGCGCGGTATGATCCCGAGGGCCTCTTGCTCCTCCGCGCTCAGCCAGTGAGGCTCACCGCCGACGTAGACCAGCTTTTTCGTCGCGCTGCCCATCAGTCATTTCCACGGCGCCAAGAACTACCCCGGCGATTCGTCCGAGGTGCCCACGGGTTCGTAGGTTGCCTCGAAAATATCCGGCTTGCAGGGATACAATTCCCCCTTGATGCCCTTGATGATCCAATCGCCCATGTTCGCTTCCATCGTGCCTTCGAGGGTCTCAATCAGCACGAGGTCGTTGCCCGCAGGGTGAAGATGGACAACGCCAGAGTCCCATGCTTCGCAAAGCCACTTCGGCATAACTGCGAATTTCGCGAGCCTATGCGCCTCGACCACCACGGGTTTCTTTCGATACTTCATCGTCCCGCTCCTCAGGTCCCGTTTTGCCCTTGCCCACGCCCCTGCATCATTTGCCCCAAGACGGCCGCCATCCCCTGACCCTGCGGACCCTGGGAGCGGTTGGTCCGCACCGTCTCCCGGCTCGTGACGGGCGCCTTGGTCGCCTGGTGCGGATCGCCGCCGGGCCCGCCCAGCATCTCCGGCGTCATGTACTTGAAGATCCGCTGTAGCTCCGGAATGTTCTCGTACTCCGACGCGATCCTCGTCAGCTCCTGCACGTCGAGAATGCCCGCCTGGACCATGGGATAGACCTTGCCCACCTTCTCTACGAAAGCAAAGATCCTTTGCAGCTTGGCCTCCGGCGGCTGGTAGCCCATGCTGTTCGGCTCGACCGAGAAGTCGTAGTGGTCCTTCAGCCCCTCGCGCTCGCCGGGCCGCCAGCTCGTGTCGACGAAGAAGCCCGTGTTCTCGGCCTCCATCGACGAGGAGACCGTCAGGGCCTCGTCATCGAACATCAGTCCGCCCATCTCCCGTGCGATGTCGCCCGCCCAACAGTTCACGGCCCCCTTCATGTGGGCGATGCGGCCGACCGCGCCGCCCCGCTCCATCTCCGCCTGCCCCAGCGTCTCCGCCTCGCTGCTAAGTCCGCCAATCACCCGCTCATTGCCGGACTGGACGTTGTAGATTTCCTGGGCGGCCAGGAAAAAGGCGTGCGTGTTGCCGTCCACGCCGGGCGTGTTGACCGGGGAAATGCTCTTAGGATCGCGGCACTTCCAATACTCGCCGTTCTTGGCTTCCTTGTGTCTCTTTGCGTCGTCTTCGCCGCCGGGGGGATATGCGATCGTGTTCTTCTGCTGAGCCGCCTGGGCCGAGAGCTTCCGGTAGAGCCGGTTGCTCAGGTCGTGCAGCGCCTTGAGGTGGTGGGCCGGCGTGCTCGGGATGATGTTGTCGGGCACGAGCCCCAGGCTCAGGTGCTTGTAGGGCCCCTGGGGACTATCCCGCCGGTCCCCGACCTTCAGGGGAGGCAGATCCGTGTTGTCGGCCGCGAAGGTCACCAGCCGCCTGGTCTCCGGCAGGTACACGTCCTCCAGCCAGACCATCGGCTCCAGCTCGTCGTCATCCACGGCCATGCCGGAGGCGATCTCGGATGCCCGTTCGCTCCCCTCCTGGGTGGCGGCCTTCGAGGTCGGGGAGACGTGCGCAACCACCCTGCGCTCGAAGTCGTCGCGCTCGCTGATCTTCCAATAGGGAACCCGGTAGCGGTCGCCGCAGAACCGCATGGCCCGGATGTCCTTGACGGCCATGTCGAGAATCGCGTCGTCGGGCGAGATTCGGCTCACCCAGGGCTTTCCGGGGTCGACCCACACGTTGTCGTCGAGCTGCACCTCGCCCGCGTCGGCCATGTAGACCTTGCAGATGCCCATCAGGAAGAAGGCGTCCAGCGTGGCCGCCTGCAAGGTCGTTTTGAGGTCGATGTTGGCGATGACCTTGTTGACGTTGACCTGGTACTTGCGGCAGAAGGGCCAGAGGCGGAAGTCGAACGAGTCGATCTTGACCTGCGGATTGTTGAAGGCCAGGGCCATCGTGTAGATGCCGGCCGTCTGGTTCAGCTTGTTCACGTAGGTCAGGAAACGGGCCCCGCTGGACGAGTACCAGGACCCCACGTAGTCGCGGATCATCTCGGTCCTGCTGCCCCGGAACGGGCGCAGGGCATCGCGAGAAGTGCCGATCGCCTTGTGCAGGCGGCCGAGGTCGATCCGGTTGCCCACGTCGAAGCCGGCCATGACTCTTGACCAGGGTAAAAGCGGCCGGGAGAACCCCAAGAAACGAAAACAGCCGCCGAGGTGTCGAGCCCTCGACGGCTGCTGTTTGCTTGGGGTTCCCTCACCGCTGCCTGGCCGGGCGGCGGTGAAGTTTCCCGGGTTGGATTGTCAAACGGTTGAAAGTGGTGGCCGCCGGAATCGAACCGGCCTGCTCTGGCTTATGAGACCAGTGAGACGCCTTGCCTCCCGGCCACGTCTACTCCGCCTTGTTGAACCCCAGCCGCTTCATCGCGGCGTCCACGTAGTCGGCCGCCTCTTCCGCCACGCGGTCGGGGGTCGCGTCTTCGGTCAGACCGCCCTCGACGGCATAGCCGTGGGCAGCCCGGAAGACGGTCAGGTGCGGAATGAGCGGGATGTACATGGCAAGGAAAATCTGCTGCGCCCCGGCTTGCGCCTGCGCCTGCTGCTGGCCCAACAGCGGCACCGCGCCGGCTGGCATTCCGCCGCTCATTCCAGGGCCTCGCGTCATCAGAGTTCTCCCATCCCGAGTTCTCCCATCCCGAGCAGTTCCCTGATCCCGAATCCTCCGCCGTCGTCGTCCGTGTCGTCGAGCTTCCCCTTGCGGAGCTTTTCCCGGCCGATCCTCCAGGCCAGGCACCCGTATGGTGCTTCATCTTGCGCCTCTGCCCCCTTTTTGTCAATGCCGGTAAGCCGCCTCTCCGAGAGCAGGAGGT
>Ga0307378_10002398_pt1 | contig 28810 bp, 21 predicted proteins | sample UN1MG_FD_202238 | JGI IMG/M metagenome (GOLD analysis project Ga0307378, IMG submission 202238) | Soil microbial communities from Risofladan, Vaasa, Finland - UN-1 | ecosystem: Environmental > Terrestrial > Soil > Coastal area > Acid sulfate soil | place: Finland: Risofladan, Vaasa | collected... | reverse complement strand
TCAATTTAGACCTGAATATAGTGGTTTAAGTAAAGATGTAATGATTCTAAATGATCTTATTTTATTATGTGATGGTTGGGATGGTTTGGAAATTTTAAAATTAATATCACCAGTTATTTCCAAATCTACTTTTCTTTCTGTAACAATTATTCCACCTTTAATTGGTTTAGGAATTTTGATAACAATTATTTTACTAATTAAAAGGCGAGCAGTGTAAGCGTTGAGTCTTCGGGCGAAATGTTCAGCCAGCCTGTACTTACCACCTAAGCGTGTCTTTGCCAAAATGGGTTGCTAGACCGTAAAGAAGCAGTGTGTGACCTGTAGCATCAATTATTTTGGCAATCTTTTTAAAATTAAAATATTACTGATGTTTATGGAAAAGGATGATTATTTACCACTCTTTATTGCTAGCAATGAACCGATACTGATTTATGTTGTTGATAACGTTTTAGTTGATTATAAGATCAATTGTGGGGTTGATTATAGCTCATCCTATTATAGTCTTTTATTTTTGAAGGAATTGGTAAAAAATACCAACATAAAATTAACGATTCCAGAGGAATTAATAAAAAATTATCTTGCAAAAATACCAAAAGAGAATCTTTATTTCCCATGCTTAAGTGGAAAATTATTCGGGTGGAATAATAGATGTTTGGCTGCTAGTATGACCATTGAGAATAATTTAGTTCACCTTTCTAATTTCAAGAATATTTTCAGCAGAGATAGTCCCGTTTGTAAGGTATCACAGTATACAAATGAACTTCTTCTCTCACCTGAAGATGCTTTTATCATTCTCGCTAATATCTGTGTAGATGGTTGTAATATCAATGTTCCCTATCTCTCCACTGGAGCAGATGGATTTGATATTGAGTTTTTAAAAAATAAAATAAAGAGCTATTATGCAAATTTAGGTATAGCTACTACTGCCTTAAACAAAAATTTTGCAATCGATTACCTAGCTTTTCTTCGTGAACAGCTCCGAACAAAGCATTTCACACCAGAACAACTTCTTAATCTGAGTGGTTCCTTAACCTTGGTGAATCTTGCTGATTTACCTGTAGTTGAATCATTCATAAATAAAGCCAATACTCAATTTCTTGATCATTATGACTCTCTCACAATAAACCAAAAAATCACCTATGCCACATTATACCTTCAATATTGTTATATTTTTGAATCCACACTAGAAGCAGATTTTCTAATAGAAAGACATGAAACTCTTTTCAATCGTTTAGATAAGGATTTAGTTGCGAAATTATATCGTCCTCCCCTTGTTGAGACTCTACATGATGATATTTTCAAAACCTATCTTGGTAGAAGTCTCTATAGTCCTAATTCTAAAGATTAATTTTAGAGTAATAATACTTTTTTTCAAAATGAAATTTACCACCCTGATTTTCTTATTATTGAAGCTTTTATATATCAAGAGATTCTTAGAAAGATTGGATAGGTTATCAATGTGGGATTTTGATAAGTGCTACATACCATTAATTCTCGAGAGAAATATGTCCATAAGCACATATATAGTTGATAATAGAATAATTGGATCAGAGCTCACTCCTTCTCATTGCACTTCACCATACAAAGCTTTCAAACTGCTTACAGATCTTTATAAAAATGAGCATACTAGGGGAGCTATCCCAAAAAAATTCCATAAATACTTGTCTAATAATGATAAGATCCTTGAAAAATATGATACCGATTTGCTAGTCGGTGAAGAGGATATTGCCACACAACATATTCTAGATCTTAAGCTGCGTATTGACAAGTCTACTAGTAAACCTGTGTTCTTAGAAAACATTCTTTATTCTCATAAAGAAAGTGTCGAAACTAAATATGGTAAAATCTTGAATGCTGTTGTTCAACTTACAAGTAAAGAAGCTTTTTTTATCCTCAGTAATATCTTGGCAAATGATCGTTGTTTTCATTTCTTTGAAATACTTGAGTATAAGCATCTTACCTCAATCGAAGATATCGAAATAACTGAGGATATGTTAATCTACAGTAATTATCAGCTACTAAGTGATGGTCCAACAATTATTAAATTAAATGAATATGCTCTGGAATATGTTAAATCAGTGAAAGCGAGTCTCCTCGCTAAAACAATTGATCCTTATTCTATCCAGCATTATAGTGGTACCCAAATGCTTTCATTCCTAGGCTATCTTCAACCTGTTCAAGATTATTTCCATGATATCAAGAAACAAATAATTGATCCTGAAAAACTTACGCACAATGAACGCCTTTTATTTTGTATGTTCCTTTCTAACTATCCAGATTTTATTTTAGAAGATGATAAACGTAAAGAAATCATGGATGAGTATTATTCATTTTATTTACCAATATGTGAGAAATATCTTCCTAAAAGATTTCCATTTACAAATGAATTAGATTTCTAATCTTTAAAGGAGTGTGCGATCTGTTGCATCAATTTGCATTATTTTTTTTACCTTTTTTATTTTGATAAGTTCTTGCTAGTTTTATTAACGCTTGAAGAAGAATGAGTGCTGAGAAACTATATTTTAAGTTATTCGATTTTATATTCTCTTGTTTATCTAAAAAGTGTTTTTTTGATTATTGCTAATTTTAGAGAGTGGCGTCATATAATTGAATTAAGGGGCAGTATAAATTCTCAATGGGAAATAAGAAATGTTGTTATTGCAATTCTAAAAGAATTAAAAAAACATGCTCCTACTGTCTTTTCAGATTTTATTATTAATGAAAATAATAACAGTATCTCTAAAATTAAATTAGTTGAATAGTATTTTTGCATATTTTTCATGAATAAGCAATGTTCGGAAAATTTATTAGATTTAGAGAGGTGTAATTTATAGCTGAAAGTGGAGAGATATTGTATTTGGAAGTTAAAACTAAAGGAATGAAGGATAATTATTATAATATAATCGAAAAAAGCAGCAAAAGTGACCTTGATAATAAAATAAACAAAGGATTTCTAAAATATAATGATATACAAATAGACGTACATTCTCTGGATAGAGAATTAGTAAGAATTATTAATCAAGCATTGAAAAGAAAACTCTCGTTATTAATTGTTTATCCTATTAGTAATTGTCAAATATATCCATTTTTAGCACTGGAATGTCTCTCTAACACTTATTTCGGAGATCTTCAAAAAAAATCTGAAAGAAAAAATTCTTTGTTAATTACTAATAAAACTCATGTAAGAGATATTTTTTTAGATTTCACATTAGATAGTGTAATTATACATAAAACATTTTATCCATTAGGAATCGTTTTATCTGATGGAAATATCCAAAATCATAGTGGAATGAAAATCAAAGGAGTAGTTCAAGAACCACGATATCTTTTTTCACGCTCTTTAAATTTTTTACCCAAAAAGGAATTTGGTGAAAAGATATTTAGTGCTATTATTGATCTTGATTCGATTTCACAAGAGTATTTTTTTGAAAAATGGGTTAATTGGAATAATAATTGTAAAATTCCTGTTTCAATATATATTACATCAAATATTCAAAATAAATTAATTGAAAAAATAAGAGAAAATTGCTATATTTGGGCATGGGATCATAGATCGATTCAGAATCTTTTTGAATATGATTTCCAAAAATTAAATTATGAAAATAATAGTTATCTAGAGAATCCATTTTTAATCCCTAAAAACAATCTTCAAATCCTTGCTTCTGAATCCAGGAATTTTATTATTCCTGTTATTGAATCTAATATAAATAAATTGCTTAGTGAAGCTTGGAATGCTTATAGTACTCTCTCTAATATTCATAAGGATGAACCAGAAAACATTGATTTATTGCAATTTTCTAAAAAATATGCTTATACAATAAATAGAATAGAGCATTTAATTGAACCATTAAATTATTCTGAAATTGCTTTTGAAAATGGTTTTGGTACATCTATTAAACAACGTATATGTTCATTATCTAAATTAACAGAAAATCATAAACAAAGTATATCCTCAATTACAAATTCAGCCATAATATATTTACAAAAATTATATGAATATTTACTTACACATAGATCAGGTAAAAGTATTATAGCTGTTAAATTGTTGGAAGAAGCAATTTCATTAAATAAATCATTGTTACTAATTACACACAACAATGTTTCAAATTTAGCTTTTAGAGAATTCCTTGAAGAGAAATTTGATTATTCTGAAGAATTTTTATTAGAAAAAAGAATTGATATTCTGCCTTTTAAAGAACTCCATAAATTAAATGATTGTAATTATGATAATATCACTTTTTCAGGAGAAATACCTTATTTTAATTTTAATTGCTTTGATTTTTTACCAGCAAGAAACAAATCGATTTTATCTTATGAAATTGAACAAAAAAGAATAATAAAAACTTGGAATGAATATTATAAATTAATGTATAATTATACTTCTCCTTCAATTTTAGCTCAAACATTATCAAAATTATTTGAAATAACATTAGAAGAGCTAACTACCAATATGGAAATAAATTCTCAAGAAAAGCAACTTTTAATTCTTGAAGAACAAGATGGTTGCTGTGAAACAATAGATACTCAAAAAATAAGTGGTGAGTGGTTATATGAACCATTAGAATTAGATTGGGAGTCTAATGTTAAAACATTAGATATTGAGAATCAGGAATATGAAGATGGCGAAATTATACCTTCAATTCAGCTAATTTTTGAAAATAGTTCATTTCTATTTATACCTGAAAATAAATCAATTCCAATTTACAATTTGAACCAATCAAAGATTGATTATTTAAAATTCCCGAAATTTAAGAAAGGGGATATTGTCATATTAATAGATAGAGGTTTAAAAACAACTTTATTTGATAAAATATTAGAAACTATTAGAACAAATTCCTATAAAATGGTAGATACTGTTGTATTTTCAAAATTATGGATTAAATCTTTTCAAAAATCATTTGTTAATAACAAAGATAATTTTGATAATTTATTAAATGAATTGAAGTTAAGAGGTTCAAATATTACTTCAACTCTAACTTTATACAATTGGCTTAATGGTTTTGTTATTGGTCCTCAAGATTTAATTAATATTAAAAGAATTGGTGAAATTTATTCCAATAACCAAATTCTGGATAATTTTAGCTCAATTGCATCTGCAATAAGAAAAGTTAGATCAATACACATTAAAATTTCAAAAAAATTAATTAATTTAATTCCTAAAGCTGGAATTAAAATACAAGATGGTAGTGAAAATACTCTTATAGATAAAGACTTAGACCTTTATTTAGAAGATTTCACTGATATTATTAGTTTGGAACGTATTGAGAGTATTATTTCTGATAAAGAAATTACTTCTGAAAATTTGAATATTATATTTGAGAAATAGGTGATTTATTTGAGCAGTGAATATCAAAAAAAACAGGTATTGGTAGAATTAATAATTGAAAAGATACAAGAAAAAACAACAGGGGAAAATGTTGATATCGTTTATGATGTTAAACCATCAAGAAAATATTTTGTTGGTAATTTATCACCAAAAATAGATATTAATCAAGTAAATAAGGTTATGACTAAAATAGCTCCCAGTTCACTAGGATTTGAAACCTTATTAAAAAAAGATCTTGTGGAAAAATCAGAGTTGACTGTTGATATCAGGGGTGTGTTTTATTATAGGATTTTTCCAAATTACTCTGAACAAAAAGAGTTTTATGATAAACTAGTTCATGGGAAGTTCATTGATCCAATTGGTAATAGTGACGATCATTTTGAAGCTGAAGGAGTAATAACCGAATTAAAAGAACATGATATGCGTTTAGTTTATAGAAAAAAGAATTTTGATTTTAAATATTTAATACCATTAAAATCAATATTCGAAAATAAAAACAAAAACGATATAATAATGGATACAGAACTAAATTCTTTGAAATGTGATATTTTAAAAGATGAAAGAAGATATAGAACCAATATAGATAATGATTCCACTAATATTGAATTAACAAATGAAATAATGGAATCCTCTGAGAAATATAATGATTTTATTAAGAAATTTAAAATTGAACTTAGTTTAGATTGGAAATGCGGTATAAAAATAGAAGTTGAACCATTTGATGATACTTGTTTTAAATTAAAAATATATTTTGAAAATCTAAAAGAGGAGAATTTTGGTACAGATGTATTTGAAAATTCTATATTTGAAGTTAAATTAATAACCACAATATCATATGGAAATTTTAATCCATTTATTTTGCCATATTTGAAAGACGATTACAAATATGATGGGATAATTGAAGTTTCTGGTCATAATTGTACGATTAATTTAACTAATAATAACAAAACAATAGAGACCGTGAATTTACCAATCTACAAAGAAACAAAATATCGTTCAAATCCAAATATTTTGATTAAATTTGATGAATTAATAGATAATCCAATTGTTACATTAGAAGAAATAACCAAATTATTAGAACAAAACCTACATGATATTGTAACAAAATATGACATGACAAATCTTAAGACAAAAAACGCAGAAGATTTATTCGAAAAAGATATTACTGACTTTAGAAATGAAATTGAACGTTATAAAAATGGTCTAAATCAAATTAAGATGAAAAAGGAAGTAAAAGAAGCATTCAAGCTAATGAATGAGACTTTTAAAAATTCCCCTAAAGGATATACTTCTTGGTATCTATATCAAATTGTTTTCATTGTAATGGTTATTCCAGATATCATTTCTCATCACTATAAAGATATTACCAACTCAAAAAGAGATTTTGTGGACCTTATTTATTTTCCAACAGGTGGAGGTAAAACCGAGTGTTATTTAGGTGCAGTAATATTTTGTATTTTTTTTGACAGGTTGATTGGAAAAACAACTGGTGTTTCTGCAATTGCTCGTTTTCCTCTAAGATTATTATCAATTCAACAACTTCAAAGAATTGCAAATATATTTGCAAAAGCTGAAGAAATTAGAACAGCACATACAGAATTATCAAAAATAAATTATGAGAAATTTAGTATGGGTTTTTATGTTGGAGGAGGAAATACACCTAACAAACTAATAGATAATAATAATGACTTTAATGCTCTTAAGTTAATAAAAGAAGATGAATCTATAAAAGAAAAATGGAAAATAATAACAATTTGTCCCTTTTGTCAAAAAGAAAATGTTGATTTAATTGCAGATGAAGAACATTTCAGAATTATTCATTATTGCAATGGTTGTAATAAGGAAATTCCTGTTTATATCTCTGATGATGAATTATATAGATATTTGCCAACTTTTATTATTGGTACACTGGATAAAATGGCTACAATAGGTTTCCAGAAAAATTTCAGGCATTTATTAGGTTTATTAGATAAAAAATGTCCAGATCATGGTTATTTTAATGGTGATTTATGTCCCTATCATTATCTTGGTTGTAAAAGATCACGTGAAGAATATGAAAAAGCAAATGTATTATATCCATTTCCAACTCTAATAATTCAGGATGAACTACATTTAATTAGAGAAGAAATTGGTACTTATGATTCTCATTATGAATCTTTTATTGATCATTATATGACTGTGAATTTTAAAACTAGATGTAAAATAATCGCTGCAACTGCTACAATTTCAAATTATGAATCACAATTATATAACCTTTATAGAAGACAAGGTTTCAAATTTCCCTCAGAAGGTCCTTACCTTAAAAAATCAATTTACGCTGAAGAAATTCCCAATGAAATTGGTAGATATTTTTTGGGATTAATCCCACATAATAAAACTATAATTTATTCAGTACTTGATATTTTAAGGTTTTATCAAGAAATAATTCAGGATTTTCTTAAAAATCCAAAAATAATATTGGATAAAAATATTGGATTTTCATCGATTGATGAAGTTAAAGAGATTCTCTATGAATATTATTTGATGCTTTCCTATAATCTTGTTAAAGTTGAAGGCGACGCTATAAATAAATCTCTTGACACAATGGTGAATCCTAGATTAGAGAATGATGGATATAGTCCTATAATATATCGACAATTAACAGGAGATGTACGATTCTCCGATATAAAAGAAGTTTTAGCTATAGTTGAAAACCCACATAAAAAAATGGATATTAACCAGATTACAGCTACTAGTATGATTTCACATGGTGTAGATATAGATTCAATGAATTTTATGGTTTTTCGAGGAATGCCTAGAAATACTGCAGAATATTTACAAGCTGCAAGTAGAGTCGGTAGAAAATATCCAGGAATAGTAGTTATTATATTTAACCACCTGCGTGAAAGAGATCAAAGTTATTACAAGTATTTTGTAAAATTCCACAAATTCATTAATAAATTGATAGAACCTGTTCCTATAAATAGATGGGCAAAATTTGCTATTAAAAGAACTTTACCAGGTATTTTTTCTGCTACAATATTAAATCATCTTGGTCCAAAGTTAGTACAAAATGGCATTTCGAAATATTATATGTCTAATGGTTTTAAACTCGCATTTGATAAAGGTTTAATTTCAGAAGATGAATTGATACAATTTATTAGAGATTGTTATAAAACTGTGGAAAGCTCGAAAGGACATTTCTATAATTTATTTATAGAAACCGAAATTAAATCATATATAAGTGCAATAATTTCTTCACCACCTACAAATAACTTTCTAACTTTTGTTATGCCTACAAAACCAATGTTGAGCTTAAGAGATACTGATGAAATGATATCTGTTAGTCCTGATAATGATAGTTCTTATCCAATGTACAAACTAGGTTCAAGATATGAGTGATGTGATTGTATATGCAAAGAGGAAAAAATCAAGTTTTGTTTAGATATTTACCTGAAGCTGTTATTGATCATACTGATACAGGCACCATTGCTAAGGTTTGCAAATGGAACGTTAAAAAAGCTGAAAATATCAATACAATTGTAGCTTTTGAAGAAATAAAAAGACGTGTTTTTGGTAATATAAAGAACAGAGGATTTCAACGGGATTTATCAAAATATATATTTCTTGAATGTTCTAATTCAATTTTAGTTGAATTATTTCCTTTAACTTTTGAATGCAGAAATTGTAAAAAAATATACAAATTTAGAGATGTTCAAGATTTAATTAAAAAAACCAATAATTTTCTATGTTCAAATAAAGAATGTCATGGGAAGTTAGAACAATTAGATTTAATTCATTATCATATATGTGGTAATATAGAAGGATTGAGAGTTAAATCCTGTGAACAACATGATCAGCAATTTATTTTATTGGACAGAAAGGAATCAGATGAACCTTCAAAGTGGATTTGGCGATGTGGAATTTGTAAAAAAGATTTAGGTAAAGTAACAGATCAATATTGTAGTTGTAATATAAAGAAAAACAGAATGAATACTGCACCATTTAGAAAAAGTCAAGTATTTTATCCACAGAATTTCCAGTTAATTAATTATCAAACTTTTGATAATAGTGTATTATCAAATGAATTTTATCATAAATTAAATTTAGCTAGATTTTTAGATTTAATCAATCATGACGAATACAACAGATTTGGTAAATTTACAAATGAAGATCTGGAATTTAAAGAATTAGAAGAAAAAATAAAGCTTTTGAGACAAAAAAATATACCGGAGGAATATCTTGAAGAAATAAAGTCTACTTTTTCAAAAGATAGTTTGTTTTCAAAAAGGGAAGTTATTTTTGATAAAATAACAAAACTCTTTGGTGCTGATATAAACAATATTTCATATTCAATCCTTAATTACAATGAAATTAAGAAGAGTGAATCTCTTAACACAATTGGTGATATAATAGAAGAAGCAAAATACTCTCAGAATCCAAATATCTATCAAATTAACAAATATTCTGATTATCTAAATTCTATTGGAATATCTAACGCTTACATTATAAATGATTTACCTTTGTCATATATTGTATATGGTTATACAAGAGATACTAATGAAAGAGATAAATGCATCATATGTTCCTTTCCACATCACGAAGATTATAGAGGATTAACACCTATATATGTTAATTCTATTGAAACAGAAGCAATAATTTTAGAATTTAATAGAAAAAGGATTTTACAATGGTTGCTTAAAAATAATATAATTAAACAAATGCCTGAGGATGATGGTTTAGATTATAAATCATGGTTTCTAAAAAATATTAATCCTGATAATATTTCGTATTTTGATGAAATTTCTGATGAATTTCCTTTAATAAAAAATGTATATGAATTAATTCATACAATATCACATGTCTTAATAAAATCAGCAGCACCTTTAGTAGGATTAGATAAAAATTCCCTAGCTGAGATTATTTTTCCACAAGTTCCAGCAATTGTAATTTACAGCAACTGTGCTTATGACTTCCAATTAGGTGGTATTCATTCTTTATTCGAAAATAGTGTTATTCCATGGGTAGAAAATTCTAAAGCACTTGTTGAAACCTGTCTATATGATCCAGTATGTATGTCTGATAAAGGAGCTTGTTTAGCTTGTCAATTTTTAAGTGAAATAACATGTTCGCATTTTAATCGTAATTTAAATAGATCTAATCTTATTGGTATGAAAAATATTAACAATGAAATAATTAAACATGGTTTTTGGGAACCGGAAATTTTGAGATAAGAGATGAAAAGTATTATGAATTATGAATTAGCTATTATGATTCAAAAAAATGAAGTAATTAAAGAGATTAAAAATAAATTGAAAGAATTATCCTCATCAAATATTATATATAGAGGATATGAGATATGCTCAAATTTTCAAAATTTAATTTCTAGAAAACAATTTAATTCATTTATTAATATCTTGAAAGAAGCTGGAATTTTAGAAACAAAAAAAGTGAATAATGAATTACTTGATTATAATTTTAAAATAATCGATGAAAAAATAGATTCATATTTCACTCAACAATTTAATGCATTAGAAGTATTAAATGAGCTTGAAAAATTAAGATTCAATGAAATACAAGACAATATGGATCTGCTTATTACAATTCCAAATAGCTTTAAAGAGAAATTAAATACAAATATTGAACAAATCTATCCAAGTCTACTTAAGATTTTAAATATAGCCACAAAAGAAATTTGGATTATAAATCCATTTTTTGATTTGTATTCTATTAATCAATTGATTGATGCTATTATATCTAATACCAAAAAAGGAATAAAAGTTAATATTCTTACAAGAGTTGAGAAAAATAATGAAAATATCGAACATATAAAGAAAATATTCAATAAAATCCAAATTCAAGGAAATCAAGATAATTTTGAGGTAAGAGACTTTTTTGAAATGAATAATCTAGGAAAACAAATTTATGCATTACATTCCAAAATTATGATTGCTGATGATATAAGATGTTATTTAGGCAGTGCTAATATTACTGAGCATGGATTGAGGAATAATTTCGAATTTGGAGTTTTAATTAAAAATCAATATCAAATTAAAATTATTTTAGATATTATAAGAGTAATTTGGGATAATTCAAAAATTGTCTTTTTAAATAATGGTTTATAGGGAATCTTTTAACTTATAACCAATAGCTTTAGAAAATGAGGGTGGAACAGCATTTGCTACTTGTTGTTGTTGAAATGATTTTGTACTCTGAAAGATAAAATTATCTGGAAAAGATTGTAATCGAGCAGCTTCTCTCACAGAAATACCTCTATTTTGTTGGTAATGTATATACATTGACTTTCTGGGATTTGCAATAGTTGTAGCAGGTTCATCAGCTTTAAAACGACGATAAACATTGCTGTAATTTACTTTAATTTTCTCTCCTTTTATTCTTTCATGAACATCTTTATATGATTCGCCTTGATTTATTTGCTTGTATCTTTCTATTATTTTTTCACCACTAACAGTTATTATATGATTCCATAACTCTTTAGAAGCATTTTCTCTCATTTGTTTTTGATAATCATTTACTGGTTTACCATTATAATCTGTGGGGTTATTTCCCTCATACTTCCAATCCAATGCTGGTAGATCTGAAATTGCTTCCTCCACTGTAATATACTTTTTAGAATTTCCATTTGGAAACATTATTGGTAAATTTTGATTATTTCCTATAATGAACAATCTCCGACGTTTTTGTGGCACACCAAATTCCACTGAATTGAGGATTCTATCTTCAAATTTGTATTGCTTATTCAGAATTTTCTTGAATTTCTTAAAGGGTCCACTATCTTCTATACTTTTAGCAGTTGGAACATTTTCAACAACAAATAAAATAGGTTTAATTTCTTTTATTAACTCAGCAGCTCTTACCATTAATTGATTTTTTTCCGAACCATTTCTAAGACCATTAACTAATGAAAAACCTTGACAAGGAGGACCAGCTATTACTATACATTCATCTTTAACATCTAAATTAGCCAATTTTCGAATATCTTTACCTTTTAAATTCTTTAAATCCTTACAATAACCTTTGTCATTAAAATTAAAATTATAAGTTTCAATTGATTTTACATCAAAATCAATGCCTGCTACTATATTATAACCTGCTTGTTTGAATCCTAAAGACATTCCTCCAGCACCACAAAAGAGATCGATTACTGGGGGCAGTGTTTTAGTCATTAAGCTAACTCCATATTATGATATTTTTTCAGCAACAATAAATATTTCGTTTTTTTCTCATTAAAAACCATTTTAAAAGTCTAAATACATATTATTTACTATGGAAAACCATAAAATAAAAGAATTTTTTATCTCATCAATAATGAATTGGGGTAGCGAGAATTATAGAACTTTTCCATGGAGAGAATCCTCTAATCCCTATCATTTTCTTGTAGTAGAATTTCTTCTCCAAAAAACTAAAGCTGAGCAAGTTATTGAAATATATGAGAAATTCATTCAAAATTATTCATCTATAGAAGCTTTAGCTAATTCAGATTTAGATCAATTGAATTTTCTTTTAAATCCTTTAGGATTATATTATAGAGGCCAAAGACTAAAAGAAACTGCATACCAAATTCTGAATCAATTCAATGGTATTATACCAAATAAAGAAGATGATTTAATTACAATAAAAGGAATTGGTAAATATATCGCTAGAGCAATTCTTTGTTTTGGTTTCAATTATAAAACTTCAATACTTGATGTTAATATTGGTAGAATATTTATAAGATTCTTTAATTTAGATGAACCAAAAAGGATTCGTGATTCAAAGAAACTTTGGGAATTCTCTGATTGGATTTTACCTGTGAAAAATTTTCGATATTTTAACTTTTATTTACTTGATTTTGGTAGTAAAATATGCCAAAAAAGAAATCCTAAATGTGATGAATGTCTTCTATCTTGTAATTGTTTTTATTTTATCAACAAAATTTAATAGGTTAATTAAAATCTTCATTATATCATTGAGAGGAAAGGAAATTGAAAAGATGGGATGATACCACAGATAATAACAAATCATTTAATGCAACAAACCTAGGTTTGGAAAGTTTTCATAATCACCTAAGAGATTTCTCGACTAATTATCCTGAATTTAATGTATTATTAAATAAAAATAATATCCTAGGTGGAAGTTCACTAAAGTTTAAGCAATTTATTCTAGCCAACGAGGAAAATTCTATTATTCAGAAATATTTGGTGGATGTTATTCAAAAATTATCAATTTGGGTAGATTCAAAATTCTATTTAGAGGTACCATTAATTTATCCTTATTCTGTAAGAGAAAGAACAACATCACAAGATCGAAGGAGAGGAGTTGAAGATAATTGGGGTGCTTCAAATGAATTGGGTTTTATTATTGATGATAACAGTATGATAAAGGATTTTATTCGTAATTATCCTATTAAGAATAATTTCTATTATGGTATAGATAAACCAAAGAAAGGTTTTATTGCTTGTCATTTATGGGAAAACACTACTACAAATCACAAATTATTCTCTTTTATTCCTAACATATGCTGGTTACCAACACCAATTGCTCGGTTGAGTGATGAACATTCATCTCTTTTTTCAAAGCTGTTAAAAATTATCTCTTCTTCATACTATAGAAAGATTGAACCAAAATCACCAAAAATGAGTTCTATAGTTAATAATAATTGGAATTTATTAAAATTAGATGATAAGGAAAATGTGATTCCTTTTAAGCTCAACTTCAATTATAATGAATTATGTTTTTCAATTCAACCTATTGAAAGAAAAATAAAACTGATAAAAGATATAAAAAAAATACTGGCCTTTATTGATAAATATTCAAAGAATTCATCAAAAGAAATTTTTGATAATACAAAACTCTTGCATAAAAGATACAAATCTACATTATCTGATCTTCTAAAATCAAATCCAGAATCAATTAATTATTTTAAAAATTGGATGATAGAATATTTAGATGCATTAGAAGATAATTTTTCATATCAAAACCAATCTGAATTATTTGTTTAAATTTTATTTTTTATATTTATTAAAGTAAATTTGTTATATAACACAATGCTAGTACTAATTCATGAAAAATACTTAGTGAAAAAACATCAGCAAAAGAATTAAGAACTCAATAAAAATTAGATTTGCAAATATGAAGAATATGTTCAAAAGAAACTTACCATAGAAGTGATTTTATTTTTACTTATAATACCTAGCTATTATTTTTTTCAACAGGTATTAATTTCATAAAGTATTGAATTAATGGTAAGATAATAATTTATTGAAAAAGTATATGAATTACATATTTCTATCTAACTAGAAGAAACAGAAATAGGAAGTTTATTATGTCTAGCTCTAGCGTGGATTTTCTTTGTATTAATAAATCAATTTATATAAAAAACTTCACTTTGAAAATTCATGGAATAAATAAGAACAATTTTGGTTGTCTTGATCAAATAAGTAAACTCTTACATTCTTCTAATTTTGAAATTAAATTAAAAATTAAAGATGATAAATACTTAATTAAAGAACCAATTATTTTTGTTCAAAATGAAAAGATAATTTTTAATGAAAAATATAAGGAAAAATTGATTGATGGGAAATTAGAGTTTATCTGGACTAATAGATTTGGTGATAAAATTATTGTTTTAATGGATTTGGAAATTGTAAAATCAATTGATTTTGTATCTTCATTTGAAGAGGTCAATAACTATTTACTCAAATGCATTAATACATATCAAAAATATGAAGGATTTTGTAAAGATGAAATTTTTGTAAATCGATTGATTAACAATAATATTTATGCCATAACTGATGATTTAGAGAGAATTAAAAAACCAATTCAAATTAATTTTACAAAAGATAAAGATAATTCAATAAGATTTGTACAAAATAGTGCTAAAATAATCTATGAAGAGATCATTTCTAATTCCGATTTTTCTGATGATTTATATCTAGAAGTAAAATTCAAAGAGAGAAAAATTAAATTATTTCCAACTGATAAATTTAACATTTGGAAATTAGATCTAACTGAAAGTTTAGAATTACCAAAAAATGGGTTATTTGAAATTTATTTAACATCCCCTAATATCTTTCAATATAAGAAATCAAATACAGAAATTGAATTAGAAGCTATGAAGAATGAATTATATGAAATTAGAAAAGATACAACTTCTATTGTTCATAGAAGGTTGAGTAATCTGATAAATCCCAATATAAACAATAAATTAATTTCATCAGATAATGATTTTCAAAAAGTCTTTAATGAAACTAAATATAACTCGTTACTCAATAATCTAGACCAAGATCAAAAAAACGCTTTATTATCCTTAGATAATAAGGAAATAATTTTAGTTACAGGTTTTGCTGGGTGTGGAAAAACTGAATCAGGAATATTTGCTGCTTTACTTTGTAATGAACTTAATCAGAGAGTATTAATGACTTCAGAAACAAATAGAGCTATAGATAATTTTCTTGAAAGAATTTTAAATTTAAAAAATAATTTTCCTAATTTATTTAGAGATAGAAATATAGTTAGATTAAGATCAAGATACAGTAGAGATTATAATACCTATTTAGCAAAATATAATTTGGATAATGTTATATTAAATATCAAGAAACTAATCTATCAAAAATGCAAAGTTGAACAATTAAACACAGTTGAACAAAAGCTTCAATATGATTTTAGAAGAATTTTTACGAAAAATTATATTTTATATGAGATTATTCCTCTTTCATTTGATATAGTTTTATCTACATATGGAAAAATTGCTACACATAGAAGTTTTTTTACAGATTTGCAGAATTTCTTACTTAATATTACAGATGCTTCAAGTTCTATCTATTTATCCCAATATATACTAGGAGCTAATAAATGTAACAAATGGATTGTATTGGGTGAAAAATTACAACTTTCCCCGAGAACTATTGGAGACTATTTTATCACAAACCATTTGTTTTATCCAGATGAAAAGCAGCTTAATCAAGCAATAAAATATGATTCGAAAAATTTGTCCCATAGAAGAAAGATTTCTCAGAAATCAAGGAAGGATTATAGATCAAGTATTTTAGAATTTTTACAAAGGATGAAAACTGAAGATATTAATTCCAATCTTGTGAGTTTTCAATTAAATTCTCAATATCGTATACATCCGGTTATTCATTCTAGACTTATATCTGCATTTGATTTAGATGATTCAAAAATTAATTATCCTAAAAAAACAGATTTCTTAGATTATTCTCACTTAGCAAGTTTCTCAAACATGAATGATAGAATAGAATATACCGAAAATCGAACGGATGAAAAAGTCATAGTTGAAAATTTACTAGCTAGGTTAAAAATCATGATTGATGAAATAAATTTTGATTCACCTTCTAGTAATATTAGTATTGGTATTGGTTTAGACAATATTGATTCAGTTAGGTTATTCATATCATTACTGCAAAATAAATTTGATAATATAAAAACTAATGCATATCAAAAACAAATTCTATTCCAAAATAAAAACATAGATGTTACAATTTCCTCTGTAAAAAACCATCAAGAAAAAGAATATGATATTTTTCTTTTTGGTATAACAAAATCTAATCTAAAATTTAGTGATGAACAAATTTATACTGCATTATCCCGTGCAGCAAGTTATTTATTTATTTTTGGCCCTCAAATAGATGAAATTAGACCTGTAGCCATAAGAAAGAAAATCGTTAAATTGGTGGTAAATTAGTTGATAAAAGGTAATTTATTTAATCAAGATATTTTTTCAAGAAGAATTTCAGTTTATTCTTTGGTTGGATGGTTTAATGTTGAAGAAAATCATGAAACTCAAGAATATATGGGTATTTTGCTAGAAATAATAAAACATTATGGTACTATAACTTCCAAACAAATAGCTAATATATTTGGTTTGAATGAGAACATCTGTAACAATTTATTAATCACTATTGGTAAAAATTATCCCAATATTTTAAATATTAAAATGAAAAATAACCAAGAGTATTTTTCTATCAACCAAGAATATTCTGTAGATAATTTCAAAACAATTGTTAAAGAAAAAGAAATAAGAATATCCTTTGGTTTATGTTCCAAACCATTATTCTTTATTGATCGTTTCATAAAACCTGATAAAAATATCTCATCTGATTCTGAACAAGATAGCAAATTTATATTTGATTCATTAAATCAAGTTCTTTCAAATACAAATCATTTATTGAATGAAGATGCGATAATATTACCTAACCATCTGAAATACCAACCAAAAAAAGGCGTTTTTATCCAAGGCAAAGCAAATGGGTTGTTAATTCATAATAATACTAAAAATAATTTCGATGTTTATATAAATAACAATCCATATAATATTAAGATAAATGAATCACATCCTGATTATATAGATTTGATTAATGAATTAGATGATCTAAAAAAGCAGATTGATTTAATACATTCAAAAATAAGTGATTTAATAAAAGAAAAATTTGTAGATATAAAATTTGAATATAATATTGATTTAATTGAAGGTTTTTTAACAATAAATATCCTTGAAGATAGAAGTATGTTTTTTGGTAAAATATTACATTTGCTTAAAGAATTTGATCAAGATTTTTTATCATTTGATTTAAATGAATATTGGACTTTGAGATTAAATACTAATGTAAATATAAAAAATAAAAATATACAAAATAAGATTAAGTTTTTCTATAAATTGATTGATGATCTTACAGATAATTATCTGAAAATTCTACCTTTAAATTGTAATGAAATTCTCAATCATATTAATGATAAAATTTGGAAAACAATAGCCAAAGACTCAAAATATGTTTGGTTAGAAAAGGATTTTCTAGATTGTTTAGGTTTTATCCAAGATGAGAACTATTCAGTTTTATTAAATTATCTTAGTGGAAGATTTATGGAGAGAATAATATTTGACTAAATATGATTTGGAAGAATTATTTTTTTACCACTCAATTGCTTATAGTAGCAAAATTAAAACCTCGAAAGGTCAAGAAATAAAATCATTACCAAAATTCGATAATAAAGATAAAATGGAATTTCTTTTTGTTCATAGTGAGATTTCAGAAGATAGATCATTATCCAAGAGAATTTTCGACATAATTGATTTAGCTATAGAATATAACAGCTTTATCCTAATATCAAGTTTTTATTTTAGTAATTTTGAGATAATTAATGCTTTAATTAAAGCTAGTAAGCAATTGAAGGGTAAGATATACATTCTTGTTGGAGATGAGTTTGCTTTAACAGATTCAGTAAGTAAGAGCGGTGAATTGATATCAATAGGATTAATAGATTTAGCAAAAAATGGTGCTCAAATAAGGAAAAAAAATGGAGCTCATCTTAAATTTATTGTTTCAGGTGAGAGTTGTATGATGATGTCTGCAAATCTATCAACAGAAGGACTATTTAGTAATCCTGAATATGGTATCTTCTTAGAAAAAGATAATCCAATCTATAATTCACTTAAAATAGTATTTTCCATTTTATGGCACCAAAAAAGTGAAATGTTATTAAGTGAAAAAGGGTGGATTAAAGCACCAAATTGGATGGCTCTGACTGATTATTCACCAAAAATAACCTCTAACAAAACTAAATTAATTTTATCATCTAATAGCATTATTTCTACAATCAATTCAAAAAATGAGATTATAAGTTCTAATAATCTATTAACAGTAATATTATCGCTATTAAAAAAAGCAAATAAATCAATTGATATATCCATTTTTTCTATACATGAAAATTCCGGAAACCAACTTAGTGAACTTTTTAGAATTTTAGAAGATAAATCTAGCCAAATTGACGTTCGTATTCTTGTTCCTCAAATTAAATTAAGAAGTACTAAAGCGAAGAGTATGTTAGAAACATTAAACAAATTACTGGATAAAAATGCTGATATAAGGTATTATAAAGAACTACATGGAAAAATAATCATAATAGATAACAACGAAGCATTATTCTTAACAGGTAATATCGATGAACATTTGGAAGATGATGATTCGTATGATATAGGTTATCACATAAAAAGTACACCATTGATTAACAATATAGCTAAAATTTACGATCATTTATGGGAAGAAGCTTCTGAATTAATTGAACCAAATATTAATTTAAAACTTAAAATCAATTTGATTATTGAATCACAAGATTATCTTAGCTCAAGCCATAATATTTCAATTTTTGATTTAGAAACGAAAATTAAATTTTGTTCGATGATTAAATTATACTATTCAAAAACAAAGTCATTAATTGAAATTGTAGATAAGGATAATGGAAATTATTCATTCCAAATTCTTCATACTGAAGATAAAGTGATTGAAAGAGAATTTATCTTCATTAAAGGTGTAATAAATCAAAGTATGAAAAAATTCAATAAAAGAAATACAGAAGAATTTGTTATAAATGAAATTCAATTAAATCTATATTGGATTGATTTAGTTTAACTGCTATTTTTTCCATATATTTAGATATTATATTAGGTTTTGAATATTTTACTGAATCAGTTTTCTAACCTTAAAAGTTAATAAAGAGTTATTTATAATTTTTATTTTTTTGTGTGAATAATACATTTTTTTATCATTGAAAGTTTATTAGGAGTTAAAACTATTAATGGTTTATGATTAAAGATAAATTAAAAAGGAAAAATCTGTTTTATTAATTGAAGAGTTAAGGGTGATTTATTTGCCATCTATTCATGAGTATGCTTCATATTTTGAAGTTAATTTACCTGATATAAAAGATTATAGAATTTTTGAAACGTGGAATAGAACTGAAAAACTTTTAATTTTTAGTTTTACTAAAAAAGAACTCAATAATGAACAATTAAAAGATTGTTCTTTTAAAATTCAAATAGGAAAAAGAACTGAAAAAGGTAATTATAATATTGAAATTTTCTTAGATACTGAACTCTTAGTATCACATTATTATAATATTTTGAAAAATGAATATCAAAATTGGCATGATGAATTTATGAATGTTTTTTCTGAGGTCAGATTTAATTTAGACCCTAAAGATAATCCTGTTCAACGAAATTCTATAAAAACTAAAGTTGATGTTTTTGATTCAAGATCTTCTGCAAATATGCAAATAATAGGACCTATTTTTTCCGGGAAAAATTATATAGTACCTGATGCTATATTTGAGAATTCAGAGGATAAGCAATCAATTATAGTTGAAATAGAAAATGAAAATTACAAAATAAAAATCGATCAATTCCTTAACATTATATCATATTGTTTTGGATTAAAAGAAATGTATGATAGATTTACTAAAAATATAAAAACAATTATAGAAGAATGGCATTCAGATTCTGAAAATTCAAAATTGGTTCAACAATTAGGAGATATATGTATACTTTTTCATACAAGAAATCGCTTTTTCTTTTTCAATGAAATTGAGTCATCATATATAAACTTTGAACGAGGTTTTACTCAACAATATTATACGATAAGTGAACAATTAGAGATTTTTGACCGTGAAGGTTGTTATTATGAAACTACATACTATAATGAATATGATTATCTATACCATAAATTATTTTTTGACAGTAATTTTCTACCTATTTGTTTGCTTATCTTGAATTCAAAAAGGAAATTAAAAAAGGCTAATGATTATTTAAAAATGAGGTTAAATTCTATATCAATTTTTTTTAGTTATATAGAATGGAATAGGCTGGGTGAGGAGTTAATTAGATATTTATCTCAAAATATTGAGATTAGGTTTTCAGATTGTCCTGGTCGTTATAGGAGAATGTTCTCAGGTGAATTACTGGCAAGAGCTTTGATACCCAATGTAAATCTATTATATGCTTTGAATGAATAGTATTAGAATATTTTATATTTTTATTTAAGATGACACTTAAATTCTTTATATTTAAAGGCAATTTCCTTACAGATGAGGAAAGGGTAATTTTTAGTTCAATAGAAACAACTATTAGAAATTTGATTTAGATAACATTGGGGAAGCATAAAATTTTATTAGAAAAACCTGAAATATCTAAACAGATTTTAGCTAGCTAATTTTAATCGTATAAATGACATTCTAGTTTCAAGAACAAAAGATCCTCTTGCTTTGGCATAACAGAATTTCTTTATTATAACGCAATTCGCTCAAAGCTCTTATGGCGCTAGTCAAGGTCTTTTTCGAGAGAGGTTATTTGTTTTGTTTGTAAAAAGGTTGAAGAATTTGATTTTGTTCCTAGATTTGGTTCTGTCAAATTAAAAGAAAAGAATGGTAATTAGTATTGTCAGGAATGTTATATATTAGAAATGATGAAAGAAAATCCTGATTCTTCTAATGATTTTGAAAAATATCCATTTGATGAAATAGAAATAAAATGGATTCTAGAAAAGGTTAAGCGAGCTTTTGAGAAGTGTGGGAAATACAGATGGTTAAATGCTGAGAATCAATGGAAAAAATATTATTTGAAATGTTATAAGGAATTAAATTTATAATATTTATAATTTTTTAATATATAAAAGTATATTTTTCATAACTATCTATTTTACATTATATTTTTCTTTGCCTTTTTCATACTATATATTTGGATTATCCATATTGTAACGAATATTGTAATAGGGGGTACTATACAAATTGCAATTAATAAATATATATTGATGAATTGTAAATCACCAATTCTATTTGTTAATATATTAAAAAGCATACTAACACTTAATGATCCCATATCTGCAAGGATAAGTATAACAATATTTCTTTTGTTGAGAAGATTTGATATAAAATTGTCTTTGATATCTAAAGCCTGTCTTAAAGATATATTATTTGTTTCTAAATCATTATAAGCTTTGGATAGTTGATTAAATGATCCTCTTAAATCTACGTTGTCTGAAAGAGTCCCTAAAATTATCTTTTCCTGTGTATTAATAACACTCATATATGCTAATGATATTTCTTTTGTTTCACCATCTTGAGTTTTTTCCTTTCTCCATAATTTTTGTTCAGTTTTTATTTTATTTTCCTCTTTAAATTTTAAATATCTTTCAACTATTTCCTTAAATTTATGTTTGATTTTTAATTCTAAAAATAAATTATTAAATTCAATTAGATATATCTTACCAACTTTCATTTCATACATGCTTTTTTCGAATAGTGATATGTATTTGTCATCCCCATTTGATAATTTTATTAGAGCATAAATATATTCCAATCTGTATTTCTTATTTCCATCTTTTTTACTTTCAGTATAAATATCACTTTCAGCAATTTTGACATTTAGGTGACTTAAAGTTAATGCTGCTCTAGATCTAATTTTACCACTTTTATCATTTTTCATTACAAGTAATAATTCTCTTATAATTTCATTTGAAGCAGACTCAATATTAGCCAAAAAAACTAGAATCCAATATCTTTTTGACACATTATAATCTTTGAATTTATCTAATAATTTCTTAATACCTACATTATCAATTGATTTAATTGAAAATAAAACAAGAGCTATTTCTCTAATAACAGTTTCATGTTTCTCACTTTTTAAAGCATCGACAAGCACAGAATAACTGTTTGATGGGTCAAAATCTGGATACATACCTATTGCTAATCTTCTTAAAAAAGGAATTGGATCTTCTTTTATCACATCTTTTAATAGTGGTATGGCATTATATGCGTCTGGATGGTTATCAAGTTTGTCTAATGCAGAAGCTCGAATGTATTTATCTTTGTCTTTTAATTCGCTAAGAACTTGTTTTATATCTATAAAATCATTATTCATCACTATTTCCCAAATCATTGTTAATTATTATAAATTTATAAATCTTGTTTTTTCTTAAAGACTCAATATATAATCAAAATTGTGTAAATCAAGGCATTCTTTATTCCTTTTAGAAATAATATGTATATACCATAAAAGATTTCTATATGTTAAAGAAGAAGTGTGTGATCATTTCAATATTATCTAGGTATATTTTACAAGTATTTTTTTTGGTGATAATTTTCCATAAATATAAGGTTAAAATAATGATGGACAAGGAAAAGGAAAGAGAATTATTGGATCAAGATTTTCAACAAATCCTAGTTGATTTATCTGATTTTAATGACTCAAAAAAACAAAAAGTAGCTCTAAGTGAATTCAATAATTTTGGTATTTTTAATAATAGATTGGAAGCTATTCCATACATTATTACTATTCTACAAGAATCAAAAGATTCTGGCTTGCGTTTACAAGCAGTTAAGGCATTGGGTCACATTGGTAAGAATCCTGAATTAGTACTTCCAGCATTAACCTATACTTTTAGAAAAGATCGTTCACCAAAAGTTAAAGAGCAAATCCCCTTTGCTTTATTTAATTTTCAAGATGTTGCAACCGACCTTTTTCTCGAAGCACTTGCATGTCCAATTGGTTCTGTGAGAAGTAATACTATCAAAGTAATGGGCTTTCTTGAAACCCAAGCACAAAAATATATTTCAATACTTGAAAATGAACTCGCTGATTGTCAAGATATCAATGGCAAATGTCAATTACTAACCTCTTTGGTTAGATTAGAAGGACTTGACAGTCAATATCTACCCAAACTTGAGGTTTTAATTAATGATCAAGCTGATTTGATTGATAACGCTATATTATATATGATTGATTACCCAAGATTAAAACGGAAACTTGAAAGTGATAAAAAACAGAAAGAAGAGAAACAAAAGATAAAAGAGAAATGGTATAAACGCAAAGAAATTTATAATCATTTTTTTAGTGATTTGAATACTTTTGGGAAAAACGAATCTGGACGCAGGTATCAAAATCGATATAGTGATTATATTGTTTCAATTATGAAAACAAGGCTTTTTACTTTAATCTCTTTAGAATCGTTCACCAATTTCCCTAGTAGACGATTACCCGATAAAATAACTTCTATTCTAGATGACGATTTTCATAGATTAAATGAGGTTAAAAGATTTGAAGATAAGAAATCCAATTCTAGTAGGAGTGAGGAATATACTAAATATAGTGAAATCTTCCATTATATAATGTTGATTAAAGATTTAGGAGTTTACAATTTAAATTATATTTTAAATAAATTTAGATTCAATGATGAAGAGAAACGAATGTCTGAATTACAACTAATAGATGTTTATAATGAAAGTTTTCTAGAACGATTAGAAGTACCTGCAAATACAACCTTGGATGTGCTTGAAGATGGAAGTGATTCAAACACTAAAATAATAGATCATTTTGTTGCAACAAAAAAAGAAATAATTCAAGAAATTTATAATTTTAAACAATATGCTCTTTACCAAGAAGTTTGTATTCAATTTATGAATTTTGAAGCTTTTCTTTTTGATAGTATTGAGTTTTTAGTAGAACTATATCCTAAGAAGGATAAGAATAAATCAACTATCATTTTTGATAAGAATAAAAAATTAAATCAAATTAACCTGGATGATTTTATAAATAAGAATAAATTTGATGTTAAAATAAATTACCTTATAGAAAATTCTTTGATTAGTAAGTCATGGTTAAATAACACTGAAAAAAGACAAAAATTAGATTGTTTTAGAACATTAAGAAATTGTGTAACACACTATAATGGACGAAAAGTAAAGAAGTATCATAATAGCAAGTGTTTAGAAGATACAATCGATGACGATTATATTTTCATTGATCCCCATTATATTGATGAAATCCTTGTTGTAGTAATAGAATTTTCTAAAGAATTGTATAATGAAATTGCGAAATTAATCAAATCTTAATAACTAAATTCTGTTTTTTCCATTCCCGTGTGTTTTTGCCAAACTGGCCTTCTAGCCCTTCAAGAAGCAGTGTGTGACCAGTTGCATTATTATTTCTTGTAACAAAATTCAACTTAAAGAGATAAAAAGGAATGAAATTCATCCCTTATTGATTCATTTATTTTTTGAGTCAGAAGTAATTTTGTCATCTAATGGGAATTCTCTCAATTCATCATCTTCTAGATAAGTCGTTTCAATTGTTTGCTCTGTAGTTTCCGGATTGGTGAGCTCAACAGGCTTACAAGACAATACTCTATAGATGGATTTCTTAATTTCTTCAATAAGTTTTAGATTTGTATCAGTGTATTCATCTTTAGCTTCTAGGAAACAGATTTCAAATTTTATTTCAAGCATCTCAGGTGTTATTAATGCATGATATTTATCAAATCCATTGGACTCATTGTCTTTTTGATCATAGAGTTTCTGATAGATTATGCCATTATAGGAAATCAATAATTCTAGAAATGATTCCTTTTGTGTAGTTAAGAGACTTCTCATCTTGAAGGTACTAAAACATCTCATAATTATTAGAAACGATGAAAGAATTACTGTTACACTTAGAATTATGGGAAGTGTTATTCCTAACAAAACATACTTTGATGAAATTATCAGTAATGCGATAGCATATACTAATACACCGCCAGTAATCACAGTCTCAATAATGATTAATGGTTTTATCTGATAGAATTTTACTTGAAATCCCTTTTTTCTCAATGCTTTTGCATAATATACTAGTGCTATAATCGCTTGGATAATGAATATGCAAATTAATGGTATCAATAACCATCTTGTTGGTGCGAAAAAGAAAATTATAATAGCATAATCAATTGAAATGAAACTCAGTATTAATAACCAAAAATTAATATGCCAAACATCTTTCTTTCTGAAACCTTCTAATTTTGCATTGAATGATCCACTAAATGGCACCAAGCGGTCAATTGGTTTTGTTTCAATTGAGCTTTTAGCTGAAGAAACATATAAACCATGTTTCACTAGTTCGCTTTCTAAAAGTGACTCATATATAGGTAATGGTCTTGGATTTTTTATAGTAATGAAAGGTGTTTCAAAAAAATATTTTTTTCGCACTTTATCCGATTTAGATAATAAGGAATCTGCTTTTTCTAGAAATGATCGTTTTTCCAATTTTAATAACTCCTCTTTTTTCCAACTGATGATTATTTGATATAAATTTATAATCTTTTCTTAATGAAGTATAATTTCATCAAATTTTGGTTTGATATAATTCTAGCTAACATGTAAGAGAGAATCTCATACGATTTATTTATTAGCATCTAAATATATAATGAGTGGATTAATGTGTCAGATGAAATAGTGATATTATTAGAACAATTGAAAAATAGGCAAAACCAACTTTTTTTTTACATTTTTGGTTTTATTGGTGGAATAGCATTATTGTCAACGATTGGTGCTATACTAGAACCAAAAGGATTTATTTTCATAAGTTTTTTAGTTATGGCTGCTTATACAATTATTCTGTATTTACTTTATAATATTTTAAAAAGTAATGCTAGAAACAAACTATATGCGAGAGTAAACGAACAATCAGGTTTTTGGAAATATGATATGGTTGAAGAAGTGATAAATCAAATAAAAACCAGCACTCCTATTTCTATTGAAAGGATAACTTCTTTTGCTAATGAATTACTGATGAAGGATTTAGAGGGAAAATATCCCACATTAAATTTAAACAATATTGAAATAAGCTCTCAAGATACTTTAAATGTCATTCAACAGATATTAGCTGAAAATCCTTCACTTGGAGCTTTTTATCAAGTTGAGAATATTTTTGTTAAGCAAATTATAATTAAAAAATCAGTAAAAATAGATCCTAAACCAAAAGTAACTTGTTTTTACTGTGGTTCACCTATGCAAATTAATCAAAAAATTTGCTATTATTGCCAAGAAAATTCGTTGAAATGTTCTGTCTGTAAATTAACAATTAATTTTGGAGATGCAGTTGGTCAATGTTCCCTTTGTGATGCGAGAGGTCACCTTATCCATATGCAAGAATGGGTAAAAACACAGGGTAAGTGTCCCGTATGTTTACAAGCTCTGCCTTTAGAAGGTATTGTCCCAGAAGAAATATCTAAAGCAAAGAAGAAATAATTTCTTCCTTCTTTATTTTTCTATATTTTTTAATTTAAAAAATTCAATACACTTCAGCGTGTCTTTGCCGAACTGGCCTTCTAGTCCTTCAAGAAGAATTGTTGTTTGATTTCTTCATCTTTTTCGTTTTGAAACTGTTTCTAAACATTCGTAAGAGACTGTTTATTATAAAAAATAACAATATTATAACTAGTTAATTGGAGTGATATTAAATGAACACAAAATGTTTACATTGCAGTGGGTTACTGGAAAAGAATTCGAATATTTGTACTAAATGTGGTGGTATATCTCAAACCAAAAAATTGAACACAATTGAGAAAATGCACTCAAATTTTTCTATAACATCACTTGTAATTGGTTGTTTTACTGCCAGTCTATTTTTATGGCTTACACAAGTTATATTCTATGGAATAAATGTTGTTGTTGTTTTCTTTGCTGGAAGATATGTTCTAAGGGATATTATCGCTTTCAGTCTTGATGGATTCTTCATACTCCTTGGAATAGTAGGCCTAATACTAGGCATCATTGGTCTTAAAAGAAGAAGATCGCGTTTAAGTCCTTGGGTTATTGTCTTAAATAGTTTAGTAGTAATTATAGGATCTTATAGACTGCTTGTTTTAGTGATGGTTGCTTTTGTATTTTAGTTATTTTTTTTATTTTTTTTAATTTATATAATTCAATACACCTCTGTGTGTCTTTGCCGAACTGGCCTTCTAAACCTTAAAGAAGAAGTGTGTGACCTGTTGCATCAGTAATTTTTTTATTAATAAGTGATTCAAAGAAAAAGAATCTAGTTTTGAAACTATTTGAATAGCTATTTATATTGCAGTAGTAATTATTCAAGTAGGGAAAATGTATGAGGACGAAGCTAATATATTATGAATGGGGTAAATTACACATTATTTCAGTTAGTTTCTTTTCAATTATTATATTAGTAACTACAATATTACTATCAGTAAGAATTAGCAAAGTGGAAATAGACGGATTTAAAGGAGTAATAGCACCGATTATTTTTTTGATTATGGGAGTTATCGGTCTAATATTTGGTTTCCTTTTGGTAAGCATAAAAAGACGTCAAAAGAAAATAGATCACTGGTCACCAGGAAGTGTAGAATCAAAGGAACTGGAGCAGCAAGTCATTTCTAGCAGTGAAATAGAGGCGGAGCTTTCAGAAGTAAGAAATAAAGAAGCAATCGATTGGAATAAAGTTCACCCTCTTATCATTAAACAGAGAAATGTTGATCAAAAATGCCCTATTTGTAAACTACCCATAGAAAGAGAAGATTTTATCGTACATTGTCCACATTGTTCGCATTTATTTCATGGTAAACATCTAATAGAATGGTTATTAGAACAAAAAAGTTGTCCTGTTTGTCGAAATAGGATAGATATACGCTAAGGATTTGAGGTTTTTAATTTTTTTTAAATAAGTTATCTAGTTGATTTTAACAATAGAAAATATCTTGTTCTTAATGATTTTTAGATAATTTAATTGGTGTTTAATCTTCCGGAGGAATGTTCTGCAAACAAATGCAATTTTTCCTTCCTAAGCGTGTCTTTGCCGAAATGGATTTCTAAACCTTCAAGTAGTAGTGTGAAACTTATGACATTAAATTAAAAGTCAACTCAATTATAATACTGATATGTTTTTAATAGAGAAGA